>Ga0105097_10000997_pt1 | contig 13301 bp, 10 predicted proteins | sample PPLLak12cMay2015_FD_87035 | JGI IMG/M metagenome (GOLD analysis project Ga0105097, IMG submission 87035) | Freshwater sediment microbial communities from Prairie Pothole Lake near Jamestown, North Dakota, USA - PPLs Lake P7 Core (1) Depth... | ecosystem: Environmental > Aquatic > Freshwater >... | reverse complement strand
CGATATCGTAGGCGGCTGCGGTACCCTGCCTACCGGCGCCGAGGACTGCATAGGAGTAAGGCATTTAGAGCTCCTGAGGTGTATGTACGGGTAGTGTAAAGATTATACTACTGGTGGAATACGTCTGGACTTTTATGGTACACTCACCAAGTTTGAGTAAAAATAGGGCTTCTGTTCTGAGAATTCTGGCTATGGATGAGAAAACTCTTCGCACACTTGAATATGACAAAATCCTGGAGAAATTAGCCGGTTACTGCTCTTTCCCTGCCTCTGCAGAACTGGCAAGGCAGCTGCATCCGACCAGCGATATTATTGAAGCCCGTCGCAGTCTAGCTGAAACCAGTGAAGCCGTACGGCTGCTATTTAATCATTCTGATTTATCCATCGGCGGCGCACGAGATGTTCGACAGGTAGTTGATCTGGCCAATCATGGCGGCGTACTGCTGCCCAGCGACCTGCTGGATATTAAGTACACCCTGGTTTCCGCGCGTACCCTGGCGCGGACATTCGAACGCTGGGCGGTATCATTTCCGATCCTGACAGATATCGTCAGCCAGTTGCCTCCACCATTGGGGCTAATTGATGCGATTACGCGATCGATCTCCGAGCGTGGGGAGATCCTGGATTCGGCTTCAGTCAAATTAGGATCTATCCGCCACGATTTGCGTATCGCTCACGAGCGGCTGATGACCCGTTTACAGCGCATTATTAGCGATCCGAAAAACGGGCCCTACTTGCAGGAAGCTTTAATCACCCAACGAGACGGGCGTTATGTGGTGCCTTTACGGGCAGAATTTAAAGGGCGAATCCGCTCTATTGTTCATGACCAATCATCTTCCGGGGCAACGATTTTTGTTGAGCCGCTGGTTGTTGTGGAGTTGAATAACCAGTATCGTGAGCTAGAGCTAGCGGAACGTGATGAGGAGCGGCGCATCCTGGCAGAGCTCTCGCACCAGGTTGGGATGCACGCCGAAGCCATCGTCCACACGGTGGATGTTATTGCCCGGCTGGATCTGGCATTGGCGCGGGGAAAATACGCCGATGACATCCGAGCCAGCGAGCCGAAGCTATTTTCGCTAGAAGAGAATCGTCCACTACGGGCAGCCGACCGAGATACTGACAAAGCGCAGAGCAGGCAGCCCACTCACCCTGGCAGCATTATCCGACTCTACCAGGCACGCCACCCCCTGTTGGATCCCCGCACTGTCGTGGCGATCGATGTCGATCTGGACGAGAAAATTTATGCCATGATCGTCACCGGGCCAAATACGGGTGGAAAAACCGTAACGCTAAAAACGATCGGCTTGCTGGCCCTAATGGCTCAGTCTGGTTTGCATATCCCGGTCGATTCCGGCTCGGAGATCAGCGTCTTTGAAACCATCTACGCTGATATTGGAGACGAGCAGTCGATCGAGCAATCTCTATCCACATTTTCGGGGCACATCACCAATATCATCCATATCCTGGAAGAGGCTACACCCACCTCGCTGGTCATCCTGGATGAGCTTGGGGCCGGCACCGATCCACAGGAAGGCGCCGCCCTGGCTCGGGCAATCTTGAGCAACTTGCTGGGTCGAGGTATTACGACCCTGGTGACCACCCATCACCCGGAGCTGAAGGCTTATGCCCATGCCACACCAGGCGCAGTAAATGCGAGTGTCGAATTTGATCTGGAAACGCTTCGGCCATCCTTCCACCTGACGATAGGTCTGCCGGGACGTTCCAATGCCCTGGCGATTGCTCAGCGGCTGGGCTTACCGGAGTCAATCATTGTTGAGGCGCGATCCGAGCTTAACCCAGACGAGCTGCGGGCAGATAATTTGCTGGATGAGATCCACCACCAACGCGAGCTGGCGCGCCACGCACGCCAATCCGCCGACCAAGCACGCCAGGATGCTGAAGAATTGCGCAAAGAGTTACTCGATCGCCTTGAAAAAATCGAGGAAGAGCGGCGGCGGATCATGGAAAAGGCGCAGCAAGCCGCGGATGCCCAGATCCAATTGGTGCAAGAAGAGCTGGCCGATATCCGACGCCTGCTGGCCAAAACCAGGCAGCCTGCGGATGTGGTCCAGGAAGTTGAAGCCAGAATGGAGCAGCTGGAACAAGCGGTGGAACAGCCAGCAGAACGGTACGAACCTGAGCTAGGCCCAACAATCCAACGCATGGAACGGCAGCGCAGGCGGGCGATGCGCCTGGGAGATAAAGTACGCCTGCGAAAATTAGGTACCCAGGGGGTAGTGATAGCACTCGGCGAGGAGGAGGCGGAAATACAGGTGGGTATGATGCGAGTCCGTACACGCCTGGCAGATCTCGAGTTAATTCAAGGCGAGTCTGCAGAATCCGCTCAAGGCGAAGGTGCTGTTCGCTTGAGGAAAACAACCAGCAGTGAAGCCCAATCTGCTGGCGATTTATTTCCAGAGTCCCCAGGTATGGAGCTGGATTTACGCGGCCAGCGAGCAGAAGATGCCCTGGAAGCGTTGGAGCGCTATCTGGATGCGGCTTACCTGGCCGGTATGCCATTCGTGCGTATCATCCACGGAAAAGGTACCGGGCGGTTGCGCGAAGTTGTTCGCCAGGCACTCAACCAGAACAGCCAGGTAAAATCGTTCGAAGCGGGTGGTGAAAAAGAAGGCGGAGATGGAGTGACGGTTGCCAAGCTGGCAACCTAACAGTTCATGAAATTCTCGTGACTGGAGGAATTACATTACCCTTCTTTTTCTTACTCTACCGCTCAGGGGACGCCCCACAAGAGCAGTTGCCCGTCCAGGCCCCCGCTAACCAGGATTGTCCCATCTGGCGAGAAGGATAGACTTGTCACAGCGTCCTCGTGCCCGGTCAGGGTTGCAAGCAGGTTCCCAGTGGCAACATCCCATAACCGCACCGTCTGGTCGCCGCCTGCCGAAGCCAGCAGAGTGCCATCCGGATTGAAGGCAATATCCCAGATCAGAGCCCGATAGCTGGCCGGGCGTGCCGCATGTCCAGCCATTTTGAGTGGAGTGGGATAGGTTTCCGACCCGGTGCGAAATGCCAGGGATGGATCCCAGATCTGGATGCCATTGGAGATGTCGCCGGCAGCTAACATGCGGCCATCCGGGCTGTAATCCAGTGTGTAGACCGGTATCTCGGAGAGCAAAGTGCCCGTGATGCTTTCGGATTCGGGATCACGCAGGCGGATGTATTCTCCATTGGCGATTGCCAGGGTTTTACTGTCCGGAGAAAAAATTATCGATGGGACAGCGTATGTGCCTCCGATCAGCATACCAGAAGCTTCCCCAGTAGATGGGTTCCATAACCGAGCAATGGCATCGTTGCCACCCGAAGCCAGCCACTTTCCGTCCGGGCTGAAAATAACGCTGTTTACACCCTTCTGATGACCTTCCACCTCCCAGGTAGGAGTGGGGTTGGATGACTGCGAGGTAAGCGATTTTACCTGCCAGACCCGCACCATACCATCCCGGGAGCCGGTCGCCAGCCACTGGCCATCCGGGCTGAAGGCCAATGCCGGGACAAACGCCTTGTGGGGTAGGGAAGCCAGCCAGTCGAGATTTGTACCTTCCACGGTGAATATGGCAACTTCGTTGCCGGTGGAGATGGCCAGCTGTTTCCCATCCGGGCGCCAGGAAACAGCATTTATCAACCCCAGCCTGGATCCCAGGTCTCCGATTTTTGTTATTTTGGCGGTATTCTGAACCGTTATGAATTGTGGAGCAATTAGCGGTGTTGGAGGGACGGTTTGATGTGGCGGAGGTGTGGTAGGTGGCTCAGTCGCAACCGGTGTCGCGGGTAGGGACCGTGTTGGGATTATCGGAGTATTCGTTGGCTGCAAACCGGCAGACTGGGAGGGAGTGAAAGAGCTGGTCGGAACCATATCGGTGCTGTGCGGAGGCGCCGTTCCGCAGCCTGCCGATACGGCCAAGATCAGGATCAGGATCAGGTAAAATCGCAGCCGCATGAGATGGTTACGGGCGGATTCCCCACAAACGCAGATCCCCGTCATAGGAACCGGAAGCGAGGTACTGTCCGTTGGGCGAGAAGGCCAGGTTGTTCACCCCGGCGAGATGCCCGGGCAGGGTATTCATCAGCTCGCCGGTAGCCGGGTTCCACAGACGGATTGCCTGGTCCGCAAACCCGCTTCCGGAAGCAAGCACGGTTCCATCGGGACTGAATGCCAGGCTTTCGACAACCCCGTCAGTCTGCATGCTGACCATCTGTGTCCCGGTGAATAAATCCCACAGGATGATACGTCCATCGTAATGACCGGTTGCCAGGGTCAGACCACTGGGAGCATATGCCAGGGCATTCACCGCGCCAGTGAATGATGTAGGCAGCTTAAAGACCCGCGTGCCATTAGCGGCCAGGTCCCAGACACTAATCGAATAACGATCCGGTGTGGTGGCATAGATGCTGCCACCTGGGGAAAATGCCCCCAGCAGCGAGATTCCGGTCTTCAAGGTGCCGGTGATGGTCCAGGTTGCAGGATTCCAAAAATCAATGCGGTTATCCGCTTCGAGAGGAGCTGAGTAGGCGGCCGAAAACAGGTTGTTGGCTGGTGAAAAACTGATGTCGCTGATTCCCTGGGGCGAAGAAAAGAGGACTCCCACCGGAGTAAGATCTGTGCCAAACCACAATTGCAGGTCGCTCTGGAAGCCGGTCTCGGGTGATCCCTGGCGGCTGCCGGCTGCCAGCCAGTTTCCCGTTGGATCATAGGCGATTACCGCCAATCCAACGACGGGGGGGATCAGGCTGCGGACCAGCTGCCGGGTAATAGGATCATAGAGGTTGATCAAAGATTCCGTGGCAACTGCCAGGCTATTTGTAGTGGGATGCCAGGCGATATCCTGGATGGGGGCGTCATGCCAGGCAGCCAGCCCGGAGACCTGCCCGGCATTTATGGAGCTGATTGCCGGCAGGATTTCCGGCAACGGGGTGCCGGCATCCACCAGGAATAAGGGGGTTGGCGTGGGCGTAATGGTGGGTGTGGGGGTAAAAGTCGGTGTGTAGGTTGGTGTCAAAGTCGGAGCCGGCGTGCTGGTTTCCGTGGGAGCTAGAGTTGGGGATGACACCGGCGTGGGGGTGCTATCCGGATTGATCGACTGGCAGGCTGGCAGGGTGATCGCCAAAAAACCAATTAGTATTAAACGCAGGTAAAGAATCGCCTTCATCAGGAGATAATTTTAGCACGTAACAGACACGTAAGGGTATAATGTAGCCCGCATTGCAATCGGTCGACTCAAGATTGGTATGGAGAAGCGATAATTACCAGATTGTAGTGCGCAACAATATTGGCGAAGGATATGAACCTAGAAAATACTGAAACAATACCGGCCGCTGAGAACTCTGGTTCTGATAATGAGCAAGCCGGTTCAACAACCACGAGCGATCCGGCATCCAGCCCTGAATTGCATCAAGATGGAGATAAGTCGGCAACTGCCAAAGATTTAATACCCCAGGCAGAAACATCTGTGCGTGACCGGCCGATTTTACGGGGATTTGTTACCCTGCTGATGATCATCGTTCTCGGAGTCCTGGGATACCTGGTCTTCCAGCGAGTGGCGGAGGCCAGCGCAGAACCGGGCCAGCCAGCCTTGAGTGAGAAAACGCAACCGGAATCGGTGCAGATACCCGAGTCACAAGTGCCGATTGAATCGGTGCCATACACGGCTGCTGTGGCCAACCAGTTATCAGGCATCCAGCGCAGACCTGAGTTTAAGACCACGATCCCTGAGCGTCCTCGCGTGAATGTCATCACCTATACGGTCCAGCAGGGCGATACGCTGTTTGAGATTGCTGCAAAATATGACATCAAGCCAGAGACTTTATTGTGGGGCAATTTCGAAATCCTGAAAGATAATCCCCATTTCCTGACAGAAGGTCAGGTGCTTAACATTTTGCCAGTTAATGGAACGTACTATCAGTGGAATTCAGGAGACAGCTTGCAAGGGGTTGCCTCGTCATTCAAAGTGGACTCTCAGGCGATTATAGATTTCGCCGGAAATCCCTTTGATTTGACGACCTTGAATACTTCAACTTTCGGTCTTGAGCCTGGGGCGTGGCTGGTGGTACCGGGCGGAAAACGCCCCATAAAAGACTGGGGCCCACCGACGATTACCCGCAGCAATCCTGCAGCGGCCCGTTATTATGGCGAGGGAAGCTGCGGCTCGATCTATGAAGGTGCGGTCGGGAACGGTACATTTGTGTGGCCGGCTGTTGGGCGAGATATCTCCGGCTACAATTATTCGGAGATTCACCCAGGCGTCGATATCGGTGGCGCTCTTGGATCGCCAATATTTGCGGTGGATAATGGAGTGGTTGTCTTTTCAGGTTGGAGCGATTTTGGTTATGGTTATATGATCGTGATTGACCACGGCAACGGCTTCCAATCCGCGTATGCGCACTTGAGCGCTGTTGGCGTGGGATGCGGGCAGAGTGTTTTCCAGGGAGGCACAATCGGTGCACTCGGTAGCACTGGTAACTCATCTGGTCCGCACCTTCATTTCGAGTTGAGCTACAACGGGGCGAAGCCCAACCCGCTGGGCTACATTAGATAATAGCGTAGGACGCCCCCTGACTGGCCTGGCAGAGATAAACCTGTGCAAAGCGACCAGTTTTTTCTTCATAACCATGGCGCAAGCCGAGCATAAATGCCTCGGCTTGCGCATTTTCTACCAGATTAACTGTACACCCGCCAAACCCGGCACCTGTCAAACGCGCTCCTATGCATCCCGTCTGGCCGCGGGCAATCTCCACCAGGGCATCCAGCTCCGGTGTACTGACTTCATACAGGTCACGCAGGCTGGCGTGGCCGGCGAACATCAATGCGCCAAATGCCCGACTATTTTGGCGTTGCAGTGCACTTAAGGCAGACTCGACGCGGGCTATTTCTTTGACTACGTGCTCGGCGCGCCGATGGACGAGTGGAGGCAGGAACTGGGAATAAGCCATCAGCTCTGGGGGTGACACGTCTCTTAGCGAATGGATACCCGGCAGGTATTGGCGAAGGAGTTCCACTGCCTGTTCGCAGGCGGCCCGCCGTTCATTATAGGCAGAGGTTGTCAGTGTGCGACGTACTCCCGAATCGGCGATAATGATGTTGACGCCTGCCGGCAAAGGGGCAGGCTGCCAGGCAAGGCTGCGGGTGTCAAAGTATAAGGCGTGCCCTTCCACTCCGCAGGCGCTGGAAAATTGGTCCATCAGCCCACAGGATACCCCAACATATTCGTTTTCGGCTCGTTGACAGATTTGCGCCAGGGTCAGGGGATCTGCCTGCCAGCCGGCGAATGCTTGCCACAGGACCGCGAATCCAACCTCAACCGCTGCCGATGAACTCAATCCAGCGCCAATTGGCACGCTGGAGGTGTAAACTACATCCATACCGCTTAAAGGGCAGCCGGCTTCACGCATTGCCCAGGCTACCCCGGCCGGGTACAGCGACCAGTCGGGTAATGGCTGGCCTTGCAGGGTGATTTTGTTATCGATTTGATCCAGGTCGAAGGCAACCTGTTCTTTTATATCCAGGGCATGCAGGCTGACAACGCGGCTGCCAGATGCGGCAGCCGCAAAGCGAACCTCCCGGTCTATCGCAACCGGCAGCACCGGTCCCTGGTTGTAATCCACATGCTCCCCCAGCAGATTAACGCGCCCGGGGGCGCGCGCTATTATACTGGGTGGGTGTGAAAACAATTTTTCATACAGGTAAACTAATTCCATGGCTAACAATCCTCAACGCTTAACTCCGCCTCCCTAAGGCTGACACGATTGCTTACGAATATCCGACGAAGTTGAAAAAATCGGATGAAAATCCGTATAGAGAGTAATCGGCATTCTCGAATCCGTGACGGAATAGGAGCTCGAATTTTTTAGTGGTCAGCCGGGCGATGTCGGTTTCCACTTCAGCGGCCTGAGTCGCTTCCAGCGGGGTCAAGCAACCGGCGCATTTTTCTGCGATCTCGTCCTTTTTACCCGCTGCTGCCAGGACTTCTGAGCAAGAATTGCCAATTTGCAGGAATGCACCCCGGTCCTTGTGGTTACGCATGCGCTCCAGAATTGCCCGGGCGCGTAACGAGCGGATTTGATCCATCATCACCCCCGTAATGATGCGCATTAAAGCCTTGCTACCACGTTGGTAGGCTTCCGGTTTCGAGCGGCCGGCTGCGTCGCTGACGATCAAGAAATCGATGTCTTTTTTCCAGCCACGATTGTAATCGACCAGTCCTTCCAGGCCATGATTGTCGTAAACACCGCCGTCCCATAAGTGGACCGTTGGAAAGGCCGGTTCGATTGGCTCGGTCCGACGCTTCTGAATCCGGTCAACGCCAGGGCTAAGGGAATCGTCTGCCAGCTCGCGGTAGCGAAACCAATCCCTACCTCCCGTTTCCAGGCTTAAGGCGCCGATCAGGCCAGGAAAACCAGCTGAGGCCGCTAGAGCTTCGCTCAGAGGGTAATCCGTGTCGTTCGTATAGCCAAACAAGTAATCGCCCATGCGGAAGCGCTCAAAGCGCCAGTTTTTGCCTGTTTCGTAACAAGTTGAATTGATCATCCAGCGGGGTGACTCGGGCAGCTGATTCAGGTTGATATCAATGCCCCAGTCTTTGGCCAGCAGCTCAGCCAGCTCATTGGCGCGTGGGTCAAAGACATCCCAAATATTCAAGACAACTTTTTTAATCAGAGCGGATTTCAAATCTCGCGTGGTGAGGATGTGCCGGGCAGCTGGCAAGACATGCATCAGGTAAGCCTGGCTGGAGGGCCACTGGTTGTTGTTGAGAGCCATCACCAAACCGGCGCACAGGCTGCCGCCGGAGACTGTCGAGAGGGTCGTGATGTGCTCTAAGCGTTCTTCTTTAGCCAGACGTGCCAGCACACCCAGGTGGAAGACAGTTGCCCGAAACCCACCGCCAGAAAGTGCCAGTGCAATTTTCATATTATCGCTCCTTCCACAACCAACATAGGTTCATCCACGTTTCCAAAGTCATCCTTTCAGGTAGATGCCTCCGGGGTCCAGCTCCTCGCGAAGAATCCGCAGCTCCGAATCGGTTGGCGCTGGCGTTGCTCGCAAGTCTTTCATAACTGCCAGATCCCATCCGGTGTTTTCCCTGGCTTGTTCCACAGTAGCACCAGGGTGAAGAGCGGTCAGAACCAGCTCGCCGGTTTCGTTCGGCTCAAGCAAACCCAAATCAGTAACAACAACCTGCGGTCCACCACCGCGCAGGTGGAGCGCCTCCCGATCCTCGCGCCCGTTCAGGTAACCGGCAGAGGTCTGGAAATCGACGCGTGCCGGCAGGCGGCGCTTGTTGTGCGGCGTCAAGACATAGACGCGGTTTGCCCAGGCAGCGATCTCTTTGGAGCCTCCCGATCCAGGCAGGCGGACTTTGGGGTGATCGTAATCTCCAATCACGGTGGCATTGATGTTCCCGAAACGGTCGATCTGAGCGCCGCCCATGAAACCTACATCCACATTGCCGCGCTGTAAATATAGGGCAAATACGTCGTACATGCTGCACACAGCCGATGCCCCGCTTACCAGGGTGGGATCACCAATCGAGAGCGGCAGGCGAGCCGGTTGTGCTCCGATCACGCCCGCTTCGTAGATCATCAATAGGTTCGGGGCATGCGTTCGCCGGGCGAGGTTGCAGGCCAGGTTTGGCAGGCCAACGCCAACGAAGACGACATCCCCGTCGCGCAGCAGCCTGGCGGCATTGATCGTGAGGATTTCAGATGAAGTGTATTCAAGAGTCATAGTCATACGCTTGCTCCTATTTTTTTACCGGTTGTTTCTGGAGAAACTCAGTGATGATTGCTGCGACCTTGTGCGGTTGCTCCAATGGCACCAGATGGCCGGCCTCAGGAAGATTGACAAAACTCATTTTCGGCAGCTTCTTCTGCATCAAGCGGACGGTATAAGCCGAGAAAGTATTGCTGTGCTCTCCCCGAATCACCAGTAGTCGTGGTTTCAAACCGGCGAGGTCATTCCAAATCGAACGGTCGCTGATTGCCGCTGTGACGTAGATGCGGGCTTCCCATTCTGGCGAAATGATCAATTCCACCTGGTTATCCTGCCGCTCGACGCTGATGGCCTTTACATAGGACCATAATCCCGGGTCATCGATGCGCGCAAATACCGATTTCTGGCGGTAACTAGCGAATATCGCCTGGCGATCAGGATACACCCTGCGCCTTCGCAATGTGGTGCGTGCCATTGGATGCATTCGGTAAGCAAGCCCTGAGTGGAAGAACCGGCTCCAAAGTTGTGAAAACGAAGGTGGAAATAGAACCGGATCGAGCAGGACTACAACCGAAAAGCGATCCGGCTGGCGCAAGGCCAGGCGCAATGTGGTTGTACCTCCCAGCGAGTGGCCAATGGCAGGGATTCCGCTTAAACCTTGCTCGTCCATGAAGCGGCTCATGTCGGCTGCAAATGGTTCCCAGTTTATGAGCGTATCGGGATTCACACCAGACCAAAAAGAGCGCTGGTACATTGCCATTACCTGGTATTGACCGGTAAAATGCTCCAGGAGAGAGCTGTATGCTTTAGGAGGATACCCATTTGCATGTGCAAAATGCAGAGGTGTTCCTATCGACGAAAATTCCTCAAAGGGAATCCGGCTTCTGGCGTCCGCATCCAGACGGAAATGGGTTTGCACAGCAGCCTGGCGATTAGTCATGGATTACAGCGTCAGATCATTTCTGGTTAGTACTGTCCGTAATCCACCACGGCACTGAGGCGCGGGTTGACTTTTAACCGCGCATGGATGGATGATCCAAGCTTATCCCAATATTCCTGGCGATCTTTGACCCCAAATACCCACTCGTCCAGGTAGCTGCGGACAGATTCGACCGACTTGCTGATATTGTCCCATTCCAGGTAAAAAGCATTGTCGCGGTCATAGTACCCCTGCGTATACGATGGATGGCTGGCGAAAGGCACCTCGCAGACAGCATCGACAATGAAACCCGGGATGATCGTCCGGTTGGGATCGGAGCGGATAATCTCGTCGCTCACAATCTCCTCGGCAGTCAGGATGACGTGGCGGGCGGCAAAAGCAGCTTCCTTTTGCTCGCCGATAATTCCCCAGATTTGCGCGTTCCCTTCCGCATCTGCACGCTGTACATGCACGATCGCCACATCCGGTGTCAAGGGCGGGACGACGACCACTTCCTGGCCGGTAAATGGATCGAGGACTTTCTGGTAGTTCGGGTTATGTCGCTCGAGGTCCTCGGCGCCGGTCAGGTTCATCGGCATGAACGGCAGCCCGGCTGCACCAGCCTGCAGGCGCGAGATCATACCAAAATGCGAATACTCTTCCCACTCCAGGCGGCCTGCTTCCAGTTCTGACCGCACAATGCGCAGAGATCCGACCCCGGGATTTCCCATGTACGAGAAGATCACTTTACGGGCACATCCGGCAGCTACCATCTGATCGTAGATCAAATCCGGTGTTGCCCTGGCTAAAACCAGATTTTTTAGGCCCTGGCGGATGATCTCATGGCCAGCTGCGAATGGGATCAAGTGGGTAAAACCTGCTGCATAGACCAGGTCCCCATCGTGAACATATTGTTGGATTGCTTCGAATAGAGAAATTTGTTTACTCATGATGGATTCACCGGAGGTTTCGGCTTACGGGTGATGAAGAATACACCTAACAGGATGCTGGCAGCGCTTAGCAAACCAATATTACACAGGGTTTGATCGGCCATCACCGAAGCGATGAACAGGATTAGGCCGATCAAACCCATGATCACGAAAAAGGCGCCAAGTTGTTGACCCATCGCAGGGCAATATCAAAGGAGTTTGAGGGAAATGCGCCTCAAACTCCTTTGAAAAATTAGATGATCTGGGTCTGGATTTGCTCGTGCATGTACAGGGGCAGGTAATAATGACCGCCGGCGTTCTTTCCGGAAGAGCCGGAGCCTTTCCACCCGCCAAACGGCTGGAATCCCGGCCAGGCGCCCGTGGTTGCGCCTTGCGGCCGATTGGCGTATGTCACGCCTGCTTCAATGTGATCGAAGAAATATTTCGCTTCTTCGTTAGTACCGTAAAAACCGGCTGTCAGGCCATAATTGACATCATTGGCGATCTTCATTGCAACATCCAGGCTGCTGACCTTCGCAACGGTAGTGATCGGCAGGAACATTTCATACTGCCACAGCCGGTGATCCAGGGGAAGGGCGGCGATGGTTGGAGCGCAGAAGAAGCCTTTGCCAAAATCGCCGTCTGTCAGAACATTTCCGCCGGTGAGGAAAGTCCCAGCCTGGCTAATCTCCAGGCAGAAATCCTGGAAGTCGCGGTAGGAGCTCTTATTGACAACCGGCCCAAGGTAATTTTTACGGTCGGTAGGGTCTCCTATAGCCAGCTTGTTGGTCAGGTCTACCAGGCGTGCAGTCAGCTCGTCATAGACAGGCTCTTCGATCAAGATCCTGGAACAAGCGGAGCACTTCTGTCCCTGCAAACCGAAGGCGGAGCGTACGATCCCGATAGCAGCTCGCTCAAGGTCCGCATTGCGGGAGACAATGGCCGGGTTCTTACCGCCGAGTTCAAGGATTGTTGGGCGGACATAGCGGCCCTGAGCGAAATCACGGAATATTTTCATACCGACATCAAAAGAGCCGGTGAAGGTGACACCATCTACCTCGGGGCTCTCGATCAGAGCCTGCCCCAGCGACGACCCAGGCCCGGTGACATAATTAACCACACCGTCTGGCAGACCCGCATCTCGGAAGCATTCGGCAAGCAGGCGCACTACCCAGGGGGTATCGGTAGCCGGCTTCATCACGACAGTATTTCCGGCCGCCAGTGCTGCACCAACCGGTCCCCCGGTCAGGGCGGTGGGGAAGTTAAATGGGCTGACGACCAGCCATACCCCATAAGGGCGCAGCACCGAGAAATTAAAGGCAGTGTAACCGGCAAGTGGATCGCGTCCCATTGCTACGGTATAACCTTCGTTTTTCTCCAACTGGTGACAGGAGTAGCGCACCAGGTCGGCTGTCTCGGCCACGTCACCCAGCGACTCCATACGGTTCTTTCCGACTTCCATCGCCATGACGGCGCCAATTTCGAAGGTGCGCTGGTCGATTAAATCCGCGGCTTTGCGCAGCAGTGCAACGCGCTCTGCCCAGGGAGTACGGCTCCAGGCAGGAAAGGCTTTGCGTGCAGCTGCCAGAGCTTTGTTGGCATCCTGTGCGTTGCCTTTTTGAAAGATACCCAGGACGACATCCGTATTAACTGGTGACCGATCTTCGAATTTGTCGCTCGAAAAATGGTCTTTGCCATCGATGATCATGCCATACTCTTTGCCCAGGTTTGCCTT
>Ga0105097_10000996_pt1 | contig 13301 bp, 5 predicted proteins | sample PPLLak12cMay2015_FD_87035 | JGI IMG/M metagenome (GOLD analysis project Ga0105097, IMG submission 87035) | Freshwater sediment microbial communities from Prairie Pothole Lake near Jamestown, North Dakota, USA - PPLs Lake P7 Core (1) Depth... | ecosystem: Environmental > Aquatic > Freshwater >... | reverse complement strand
TTGGTCCCGCGTGTGAACTTGGCCGCCCTGAAAGCGGACTTCCCGCGCAGTAACATCGATGCGGTGATGAAGAAGATATCGACCGGCCCGTTGGACTACCGCACCGTCAACAGCCTCCTGAAGCTCAATCAAGCGGCCGTGCCTGTGCCACTGGAGAATCCGCTGTCGAATCCGGGTGTCTACGCCAAGCAAACACCCGGAGCGCGGGACTATCGTGCGCGGCTGTTTGATACGCCAGAAGAGACCGAGAGCTTTGAGGTCTACACCGCGCATATGGACTCGCAACGTGCGCTGGGTGACATTCCCGCGAACGTGGACGCACGATCACTGGGGGGAGAACTGGTCAGTCACGACGCGACAATTCCTGCGAGTGCGCCGGATGTGACGTATCTGCCCTTCGATGCGTATAAGGGACGCTTTGAGTATCCGACGAACTTCCCACTGGGGAACACTTCGTTTGCGTTGCGTGACCTCGTAGATACGGCCCTGTTCCCCAACATCGTCGCGCCGATTAAAGCACCAATCGTCGTCGCGCAGGGCACAGAGGTGGGAGATGCAGACGCTACGTCATTGAATACGAGCAGCACGAATACGCGGCCGCCAAAGGGAGAATCGGTATGAAGCTAAACCCTGAAACTGGACAAGCACTTGGCGCCATCAATGGTCCCGCAAGCATCGATGGGAAGAAGATCCTTGACTTGGGTGCGAGCGCGTCGTGGCTCAATAAGGACACGATCATCTACGGGACCTGGGACGATGGGACGCGCACCACGTATGCGGACATTCGCACGTATCACCTCCCCACGGGGCGCATTGAGATCGTTGAGATCATTGGGTTCAACTTCCTGCAAGCCGGCGGGAACCGATGGGAAGCGTGGGTCGGAAACATCGGCGGCGTGCCGTATGGATGTTACGGCGCGATCCGCGACCCCGTCGCCGGGATCGCCGGCGGGCGTCACGGCGCCGTTAGTTGGGACGGGACGATTGCGCTGACGCCCAGTTACGCGGAAGGGCTTGGACTCGTTCTGTATGCAGCGGACGGACGCATCACCGAAGTGCCGATGCGTGATGCGGTCCCCTACGGGCTGCAAGTGCTAGGTCCTACGTCTGTGCTATGGACTTCTCCGCAAGGCCTCAAAGGGTTCAACGTCAATGTGCCCTCTGTGCAAGCGGGGTATGCGTTCCAGCCGCGGCGGTGTTACTTCCCCGAACGTGAGTTTGAAAAAGAATGGATCGTCTACTGGAGCAATGACTTCGGTGGGCTGATCGCGCACCCGTATGATTCACTCGACGGCTACGTGCTATGCTCATCTGACAATGCGTATTGGTCGGATGCGATTGCGTGGAACGGAAAGATCCGGGCCGCATTCTCTTGGCGCCAGGGAGAGTTCCCCGAAGATGTGCGAATCGTGGATGTGGATCTGAGTGCGCCGCGCGTATCGCTCGCGCAAGGGCTGGGGCAAGTCGGAGGAAACCCGCCTCCGCCGGCGAATACGCGAGTGTTCATCTCCGGCGCGCTGACGGCCAACCTCTCTGGTGGTGTGCTGTCATCCAGTCTGGTAAAACCACAGCTTGGGCTCCTTGAAGATGACATCGTGTATCGTCTGTCCATGCTCGCAACGAATGTGCTAGAGCCGCTGAAAAAGCGTTTCCCTAGCCTCGTCGTCAAGAGTGCATTCCGCGAAACGAACAGCGGGATCGGACAGCACGAAAAGGGTGAAGCGGCGGACTTGCAGTTGTCCAATCAGACCGATACGTCACTCATGGAAATGGCGAAGTTCATTCGGGACACGCTCCCCTTTGACCAGTTGATCTTGAACTTCAGCACCATGAGCAAGCCGTGGGTGCATGTGTCATTCTCTGCGGATTCACAGCGGCGGGAAGTGCTGACGAAGGACCTCGCGGACAAGTTCATTCCGGGGCTCGCGTTCGTGCGCGCCTACACGGGTGAGCAAGCGGCGGCGAAGCTCCGCGAACAGGACGCACTCGACAAGCTCATCATCGCTGAAATGACGAAGATGCAAGCGCGAGAGAACCGCGGGAAGTTCGCTGTGGCGTATAGCGACGATGTGCGGGACTCCGGGGTCTCTACGGCCGTCACGGGCCCTGTGGATGGGTCTGGTGGAAGTGGCGGCCCAATGTCGGGCGGGGATCAAGTTGGTGTGGTGCGGTGCGTCATTGATGCGTTGAAGAAGTCGGATGCGTGGATGAACGCGCCCGGCGATCAAAAGTGCTTGGCGATCACGGAGCGTGTCGCGTGGCTGCTCCGCGCAGATGGGGCAGGATTGCTCATCAAGGACTCAGGCGAGAACATCGCGCCGTGGCATGGATACATGGTCTCCATTCAGCGTATCTGCTATCCTGATGGAAGCATCTACGACATTCTTGCGGGATCGAGCGATGTGGTGGCGGGCATTAGCTCCGCGCCTGGTGCGGCATGGGGAGACAACGGGACGGTAGAAGCTAACCGTTACCTCTTTGCAAACGACCCGGGTACCACATATAACATGGATTGGACGGCATGCGCGGTGGAGATTATCACGCCGCCGACGAATACTTCATCTACAAACACGACCGGCGGTGGTGGGGGTGGTGGAACTGACGATGACCCACGCGGCGGCCGTGCGGCATCCTCTGCGTAATAGGGACTAAATACGACTATGGCAGACCTAGAATTCCAGCGTGTCCGCGAATACAAGGATTTTTCCTTGACGATGGGGATGAACCCTATCACCAACGACATCGTAGCTGTCACGGGAGAAGAGGCCGTCAAGCGGAGCATCAAGAACCTGCTCTACACGGTCGCAGGAGAAGTGCCGTTCTTCCCGAACTTTGGCTCCACGATCAACCGTTTGCTCTTTGAGCCGATTGACCCGATTACGATCATCAACCTGGAATCCGCGATTCGTGCGTGTATTGAAGCGTTTGAACCCCGTGTGCGTATTCAGTCCCTAGTGATTACCCCCGATGTGGATGAGCTACAGTTCAAAGTGGACATCACGCTCCGACTGGTCAATCTGTTGGCGCCCATTACCGTGAGTGTGTTCCTCAAACGTTTGCGCTAAGAAAGTATCCCTATGGCTGTTCCTACTCAAATCCGTATCGCTGAACTGGATTACGACCAGATTCTTGCCAATCTTGTCGCGTTCATGAAGACCGATCCGGCGTTCGCGGACTACGACTTTGCCGGTAGCGGACTGCGCTTGCTGTCGCGGGTGCTCGCGTATGTGGTATTCTACCAGAACTACTACTTGTCATCAGCGATGAATGAGAGCTTCCTAGACACGGCACAGCTACGAGCGTCCGTCGCGTCACACGCGAAACTGCTGGGCTATGACATCCACGGGACGCAGGGTGCGCGTATTAGCGCGAATGTGACGCTAGAAATGGAGGCGTCCACCGCGGCGGCGATCACGCTGCCTACGAAGAGCCAGTTCGCGTTGTCATCCAATTCAAGCATGACGTTCTACAACCTTAGCGATGTGGTGTTCATACAGAATACCGATACGCTGGTGTATGAAGCGTCCGGTGTGGAACTCGTTGAGGGCGCGGCGCTCGACTACCGGTTCACCGCGGACTTGACCAATCCGACACAGCGGTTCGTTATCCCGAACGCGAATGTGGACTACAGCACCGTGACAGTCCAAGTCCAAGCCGGGCTGAACAGCAACGTGGTCACACAGTTTCAGCGGGCCACCGACTATCTGACGATTGGCACAGACGACCCCGTGTTCTTCGTGCAGGAAGCGTATGACGGCTACCCCGAAGTGAAGTTCGGCAACGGCGTAGTCGGGCGCCCCCTAGAACAGGGCAACATCGTCATCGTGTCCTTCCTCATCAGCAACGGGTCGGAAGGGAACAACATCCGTGGGCCCTTCACCGTGTCAAGCGCCAATCTTGTGGGGTTCGTGCGCGGATACACGACCGCAGACGCAAACACGGTCCCCAGTATGGGCGGGAGCGAACCTGAGAGCTTGGACGATGTGCGCTTCATGGCGCCGTCTGTCTATCAAGCGCAGAACCGTTGCGTCACGGTGGAAGACTACAAAGCGATCATTTTGCAGTCCTACGGGGACCAGATCGCCGCGATCAACGTGTTCGGGGGAGAACAAGGGGACCCGACTGACCCTGCGAACCGCCCCCTCTACGGGCGCGTGTTCGTGGCGCTGAAGCCGAACATCGGACTGCGCTTCACAGACATCGTGCGGCAGAACATCGAAGAACTGGTGCTGAAGCCCCGCTGTGTCGTTGGTGTCATCCCGCAAGTCATCGACCCCGACTACGTGTATCTCAACGTGAGCACCTCGGTCAAGTATGACCCCCGCCTCACGACGCGCACACGGCCACAACTACAGGACGCGATTGCGAATAGCATCTTGTCCTACGCACAGAACAGCTTGGAGAAGTTTGACACCGCGTTCTACTACTCGAAGTTCACGGGCGTCATCGACAATACGGATGAGTCTATTGTGAGCAGCTTGACACGGGTGGACTTGGAGAAGCGCATCTACCCGGTGTTGGGTGAGAGCAACCAATTCACGTTGAAGTTCAACAGCCCGCTGCAAGTGCCCACGCGCACGCCCACAGCCGTGTTCGTGCAAGAGGGATCGGTGGTCGTGGCCAACCAGTCCGTCATTCTTCCGACGACCTCGCATCGCTTCACGTATGAGAACAGCGCCGGCGAGTCAGAAGACAACTGCTTCCTCTATGAATGGGGCGGGAACATCCACGTAGCGTATCGTGCGATCAATGGGGATGTGACTATCTTCAAGACGGGGATCGGCACACTGGACGCAGAGACAGGACTGGTCCTCATCAACGACTTCGCGCCGACGGCCATAGAGAGTGGAGATATCGATGTGCGAATTCGCGTCATCCCGACCGTCAATGACTTCACGCCGAAGTTGAACCAGTTGTTCACGATGGACGACGCTGGCGTTGCCGTGCAGACGCTCAACGTGCTGACGGCGACCCTTGACGAACAGACCACCTTCTTTACTGGCGGGATACTCCCATAATGCAACCCTACGTTACTGGACAAGACCTCTTCAACGTTATTCAGAAGGCGCTACCGGACTTCGTGGAAGCGGAATACCCGGTGTTCGTTCAGTTCGTAGATACCTTCCTACATTTCCTTGAACAGCCGCGCGTGATGGAAGCGACGGAAGTGCATCCGACGTATGGAAGCATTGAGAACAGCACGGTCCTCAACACCGCGACACTCGGCGAGTCTGCCTACGAACTGCGGAAGCTCCAAGAATACCGCGACATCTGTTGCACGCTGGACGAGTTCAGACCCCATTTCCTTCAGATGTTTGCGAAGAACTGGCCGCAGCGGACACACATTCCGGCGGACCTGTTCGTGCATTCACTTCGGCAGTTCTACAAGGAAAAGGGCACGACAGACACGCTCCGGTGGTTCTTCCGCACCGTGTTCAATGAACACGCTGATGTCCACTTCCCGCGTGAGGATGTGCTACGAGCGAGCGATGCGACTTGGATCGCGCCGCTGACGCTCAAGGTCTCTGTCCCGTTGTTTGGACGCCCGAACGGCGATGTGACCGCGTATTACTCTGGGCAGCGTGTCGTGACTGCAACCGGCGCCGCACAGGTCGAGAGTGTCGTGACCAATGTGTATGGGCGCTCCTACAACCGCTACGTGGTTGTGAACGAACTGACGCTGAAGTTTGGAAGCCTGGTCGGCACATTCACGGAAGGACAGGACCTCTACAACATCGATAGTGATGAAGTAGTCCATACGACCATCCTTCCTGTTATCAGCGGCGTCATTGTCAATAGCGGGGGCAGTAACTACGAAGTCGGGGACCTTGTGGAGTTCAGCGAAGGTCCGGGCTTGGGTGAGGGGTATGGCGCGTCCGGGCGCGTGAGCCGTGTCTCTAACCTCTCCCTGAACGGTGTGCTAGTATTGGACGGGGGAGAAGGGTTCATCGTCGGTGCGCCGGTGACGTTTATCAGCAGTTCTGGGTCGGGCGCGACTGCGGTGGTCGATGAAGTTGTCTACGGGAACATCGTCCTAGAAGATGGAACGGAAGTGGATAGCGGTCCGGTGTATGCAGCGGGCACCGCAGCGATAGAGTTCTTGATCACCGAAGACCAGTCCGCACAGGACTTGACGTATTGGGCGCTCGAAGACAAGAACACGATTGACTTGCTGCTCACGATTGAAGAGTTCATCATCTACAACAGCGGCGCCGGACTTCCGCTCAACGTGGACTTCGGACTTGCTGTCGGCACACTCACAGGCGTCACGCTCGACTCCTACATCGAAACCGTGATGAACGCGGTCGGGGGTGCGCCGTTTATGCACCCGTGGGTCTTTACGGACGACCTGGAAACGACGGTGCAGCTTGCGAACTTGGCTGCCTTGATGACGATGACGACCAATACGTTCTTTGCGAACGGACAGGCGATCTTCGCCCTTGCGAACACCAAGGACATCGTATCGACCGTCGGAGCGTCTGTAGTGAATGCGGACATCATCATCTGCGACACGCAAATTGGGAACACGCAGAACTACATCTATCTTGCGAACATCGCGGGGCTGGCGTCCTTCACGATTGGCACCACGTTCAAGCAAGAGGGGACCGGGGTTCTACAAGTGGGGACCGTGACGAGCAACGGGACCGCGAACGTCGTCGGTGTCGATACGCTCTTCACGCTGAAGGTGAAGGAAAACTCCCATCTGCGTATCACGGGCACGGGGGACCACATCGCCGTCGCGTCGGTGGTGAATAACACGTTCCTCATCGCGGCCGCGCCTGTAGCGACTGCGGCGAACAGCACATATGCTATCGTGCCGACAGGGACCATCGCGGCCGTGGACCCGCAAGCACAGCGTTACTATGGGAAGATCCGACATGTCGCGGTGACGAACCCCGGCACGAACTATACGAGCAAGCCGGCCGCAAGCGTTGACGCACTCTCGGCTCGCGCCCAAGCTGTTGAATACTGGGATGGGGATGAGTTCAAGGACCCGTTGGGCGGAATTGACATTTACAGCCCGGCCAGCTTGGATGTGCAACAGGACACGGGACAGGTGACTCGTATTGAAGTGCTGACCTCTGGCGTGAACTATACAGACGCGAATGCGGTGGTGCTCAACGTCATTCACGGTGGCGGGCGTTCCGGGGACCAAGCGACCGGCACCCCCATTCTCGGCGCGCTCACTCAGTATGCCGGACGCTTTACGACGACTCGCGGGTTCCTCAGTTCTGACAAGGTGCTACAGGACGGCGAGATTTATAACGACTACACGTATCAGATCCGTGTCGGAGAGTCCTTTGATCGATACAGCGGATTGCTGACTAAACTCATCCATCCGGCCGGGTTTAAGATGCTCGGTCAATTCGTCGCGGTGATGGAAGCGGGAACGAGCGAAGGCGCGTTGAGCGACTTTGGTGACCCCGATGTTATCGTGAACGTTGAACAGCTTTCGTAACTTGCTCTAAATACAGATATGCCAAGCCTACTCACGCAACATTACCGGTCGCTGTTGGGGGAAACGTTCCTCAGTAAACTCCAATGGTGGGAAGTCATCGAAGCTCTTACGGCAAATGCCGGTATCGACTCCGCGGCCGCGACAGCGATTGCGGCGGCCGCGCCGCCGTCTGTGCTGTATGTGTTCGCGGGGCGCTCGCAGGAGTGGTCGGATACCGCCAACGCAGAAGTGGACGATTCGCACCCGCCCGGGCCCGTAGAGACTATCCAAGAAACTTCCTTTGCGGTGTGGCGGGATATGCTGGGCGCCAAGCGTGCTTACACCGCGAATATGAACTTCGTCGTCGCTCGCAATGACTGGGTGACGGGGACCGTGTATGACCAGTATGACGACCAACTGGAAGACCTAGCCGACGCAAACTTCTACGTGCTGGATACGTCCGACACCGAGTATCGTGTCTATAAGTGCTTGTGGAATGCGGAAGGCGCCGCGAGCACCAACTCCCCCAGTCTGATTATCGGAGCTTCAGCGACCGCGACACAGACGGCGGACGGCTACACGTGGCAGTATCTCTACACCATTCCCACAACGACGGACAAGTTCCTCACCGTCGATTGGATGCCGGTGTATAGCAACGCCAGCCTTGTTACCGCTGCGGAAACGAATGCGGGGACCCTTCCTGTTGCCGTCCCGTTCATCATCATCGACAGCGGAGCGAACTACAGCAACGGGACCATCACGACGACGATTCAAGGCGACGGGAACGGTGCGATTGTCACAAGCGGGGTCACGGTGCAGGGCGGCCGCGTGACGGCTGTAGCCCTTGCCGATGGCGGTGCAGGCTACACGCAAATCTCTAGCATCAACGTGTATCAAGTAGGCGCGACGACCGCGACTTGCCGAGCGATTATCCCACCGTATCCGAACCACGGATGGAACCCGATTACGGAACTGGGCGCGAAGCACGTTATGGTCTATCTCCAGTTGGATCGGGAAGAAAACGATAAACTGACGGTGGACAACGATTACCGTCGAATCGGACTGCTAATTAACCCTATAGACGCAAACACGGGTGCGATAGCGAACGCGGCGTTCTACCGGCAGACCTACGACATCGTAATGACTTCCAATACGGGTGTGTTCACCGCGGACGACCTGGTCTATGCAGACGACCCAGCCAGCAGAGTGAGCGGAACCGTTGTCGATGTGGTGCAGGACGCCAATAATGACTATGTGCTACGCATGACGAACGTGGACGTTGCGGGGAAAGCGACCCCGTTCCCATCCGCAGCGACCTTTACGACGGGTGTTGTGGAGTGTGTGGTCAATACGTGTCACCTCCCTGAACTGACGCCTTACACGGGTGAGGTGCTGTATGTGAATCAGCGCACGCCTGTTGTTCGCTCGAATACACAATACGAAGAACTTAAAGTCATCCTCCCCTTCGGCGGATAAACGGATAGACAAGACCTATGCCACTAGCTTCCCTTAGCACCGACACCCAAAATAAGCTGCTGACCCAGTATTATGATGACTGGTATGCTCAGTCTAACACCGATCCCACGCTCACGCGGGGGCAGGACTTTGACTTCCACCGCATCCTGTTCCGTCCGCGCTACGGGGTCCAGTCGCGGGAACTGACACAGCTTCAGACGATCCTTCAGGCGCAGCTACAGAGCCTAGGATCAGCCAACTTCAAAAACGGGCAGTCCGTGCTTGGGGGAGAAACGGCGCTCGACACCACGGTCATCAGCGGTCGCACACTCGCACTCGACAACGTGGCCGCCTTCTTTGACCGCACCCTGAACTACGGGGAAGCGATCATCAAGTCGGACGATGAAACGATCAAAGCGACGGTCCGCCAGTTCGTGGCCGCTGATGAGGGCGCGACGACGGATAGCTACTTGCTGTTCAAGTATGAGTCGGACGCGATCTTCGCGGCCGCGCAAGCGATCACCGCGGTCAGCAACGCACAGGTCACCGCGACCTTTGCGACGGGCGCCGATGTCTTCAGCGCCGCATCGACCTTTAGCATCGAAGCGGGCGTGTTCTTTGTCGCGGGGCTGTTCGTGCGCGTGAAGCCGCAGACCATCGTGCTGAACCCGTTTAGCGACCAGCCGAATGCCATTGTCGGACTCCGTATCATCGAAGAGTTCATCGATGAACTGGACGATGTGGTCGGCGACACGCTACTTGACCCCGCGAACCAGAACGCCGTGGGCGCGCACAGACTCCGCCTCCGCTTGGAACTGGACAGCTACGGACTTAACGGTGAGGTTCCGTCCAACTTCATCACCTTGGCGACCATCGTCAACGGGATCGTCCAGAAGGGCAATGTTGAGCGTGAACGCTTCGTCCGTTGGAGCGAACTGAACGACATCCTAGCGCGCCGCACCTACGATGAGTCCGGCGACTACACGATCCGTCCGTTCCCGCCGGTCGTTGAAGCCGAACCGAACGTTGAGGACCACTTCCGTCTGTCACTGGGACCTGGGAAAGCGTATGTCCACGGCTATGAAGTGGAAACGACGGAACCCACGCACCTGATGCTCCGCAAGGGACGCGCCACGGAAACCGTCAATAACAGTTCGCTCGCGCTTCAGGTGGGGAACTTCGCGTATGTCACCCGTGTCGCGGCCGGTACCCCGATGAACTACTTTGCGAACGTCGGCACCGTGGACCTTCACTGTGTCCCGGTGGCGTATATCAATACCGCTTCGCAAGTAGCAGCCGATCGCAGCCGTATTGGACAAGCGAAGATCCGACTCGCAGAAACGCACGATGTGCCTGCCAATGTGGCGCAGTTTGCGAACAACAGCGTCTACAAGTTGTTCTTCTATGACACGACGTTTGACACGCTCACGGGGAACTTCTCTAGCAGCGGCACCAGCGCAAACGGGATCGTGACCGCTCCTATTGCTGTCGCCAACGGCATTCCCCTTGTCAACGGTGCACTTGTCGGGGCGACCATCGTTCTCAGTGGTGCATCTTCTCCGGTATCAGGGACGTTTACCGTCAATGGTTACATCTGCAACGCGACACATGCAAACGTCACCTTCAAAGAACCGCTCCCGACTGTCCCGAACAGCAGCACCACGTGGCGCCTCCTGTTCCGACCAAAGGACATCGATGCGTTCGCGCTGTGGGCTTCAACTGGCGGCATGCAGACACCTTACTCTGCGAACCTCAGCTTCCAAGCCGACGTTGACCTCATTGAAGGAAAGCTAGGGTCGGGGAGCGAACTGTTCACTATCGTTGAGGGCTCTTCACGCAACGCACTCCTATATGAACTGCCCAACAAGTTCGTGGTCGCCAACACCCTGCTCGCCAGCAACACCACGTGGGAAGCGTGGCTCCAAACAGACGCGAACACAGAGGCGATGGTCGGCAACGGCGCGCCTGTGACGCTCACGATCTCTGAAACGGGTGCGACGTTCCCCGAAGGCAACATCGCTGATGTGACGGCCCAGCGGCTCCTCATCATCTTTGACGAAACGGCCGACGGCAACGGGCGCGGACAGATCGTGCAGTTTGAGGACAACCCAAACACCACGAACCGCTGCATCTCTAACGTCGTAGCGACACAAGTGGGCGCAGGACAATATACGATTGCGTTTGACTACAATCACGGCATCGCCGGTGGCGGCTCCCGCACGTTCCGCGGTATCGCTCGCACGACGATGATCGCGCATCCCGTCCGTCAAAAGACGCTCCTGTTGGGAAACACCTCCAATGCGGTGTCCAACACCACGGGTGCGATTGCGGCCGGACAGATCGAGTATCACACCCTCAACGCGACCGCAGGCTTTGCGTATTCACTCAAAGTGCCAGACGTATTCCGTCTAGTCCAAGTGCTGTATAAGAGCAGCAATACGGACTTCACGGACAGCGACCTTGCGTCTGCGACCGATGTGACCACGATGTTCACGTTGGACACCGGACAGCGGGACAACTCATATGAATATGGGCGCGCTATCGTGGGGAAAACTGCCAACCGCACCGTCAAGCCAGAGGGACGGCTCCTCTTCATCTTCGACTGGTTCCAGCACTCCGGGCGCGGCTTTGCGACTGTGGACAGCTATTTGTCCGCCGTCAATCAAGCCAAGGGGATGACCTACGACATCGTGCCGAGCTATACATCGGCACGCACGGGGCGCACCGCGAGCTTGCGCGACACGCTCGACTTCCGCCCCGCACGCTCGACGGATACGATCCTTGACGCGGCCAATACCATTTACGCGGCCAACGCAACCGGTTTGGCCGCGAACACCGACAGCACGTATCTCACTTCGACCAGTAAGTCCTATCTGCTTCCCGCGAGCGATGGCATCTGGATCGGCGACTACGAATACTACTTGGGACGCAAGGACCAGATCGGCGTGGGCTTCGACGGCGTGTTCCGCGTCATCGAAGGGACGGACTCTATCGCGCCCCAACCGCCGACAGACGATACGGGGAGCTTGCTCCTGTTCCAGATCGACATTCCGCCTTACACACTGGTAGATGCGAATGGCGATCCGACGACCACGACGCTGACGACCTTCGACTACAAACGCTACACGATGAAGGACATCAGCAAGGTCGAGAACCGTGTCGCACACTTGGAATACTACACAGCCCTCAACTCGCTGGAAACGATCACCAAGAACCAGACTATCGTGGACGGGGAAGGGAACGAACGCTTCAAGAACGGGATCGTCGCAGACAGCTTCCACGGCGGCGATGTGGGCGAAGTATCCTCACCAGACTTCACCGCGAGCATCGACTCCCGCGAGCGCGAACTCCGCACAGCGTTCCGCTCTTACAACATGGGGTTCTCTGCTGATGTCTACGGGGAAATCACGGGGTCTACATCCTACGGGATCACGCTCGTTGGCGACATGGCGATCCCAACTTACAATACGGCCGCGTTCATCACGCAGCCGTTTGCGACACATTCGGTGTCTGTCAACCCGTTCAACATCGCGTCGTTCTATGGGAACATCCGGTTGAACCCTGCTGTGGACATTTGGAAGGAAACGAACACGCTGCCCGCACAGGTCATCGACATGGGCGGACCGACGGAAGCATGGGTCAAAGCGAACATGCCGTCCTACACCGTGTGGGGCGAGTGGGATCAGACTTGGTCGGGCGTGACGAGCGTGCAGACACAGCGGTCATGGTTCACGCCAGAAGGCTGGACGCCAGAGGTTCACGGCTTCCGCTCGATGACGGAACTTTCGTGGCAGGACGTTGAGACCTCGACCATCTATCAGCGTCAGGGCACAGCGTATGAGTATGTGGTGCAGACGACCAACCAGTCAATGGGGAACCGCGTCGTAGACACCAACATCATTCACGTAGCGCGGAAACGTGACATCGTGATCACCGCAGACGGGATGAAGTCCGCGGCGCCGCTCTACGCATTCTTTGACGGACAGAATGTGGACAACCACGTTCAGCGCGGCAACTTGCTTGAACTCGCGGACATCGTGCAGACCTCGATGCCGGCGCTGTTCGTCGGACAGACCGTCTATGTGCAAAAGCGGATCACGGGAAATATCTTTGTTACGTCCTCAAACACCGACCTTGTGGGGAACAACACCTTCTTCCAGTATGAGTTGGTGCCCGGGCAGTTGATCAAAGTTGTGCTGGGCGGCAGCAACACCGTTGTGTATGTGTCCAACGTTGCATCGAATACGGCCGCGACACTCTCTGCGGTCTGTCCGTTTACCGCGGCAGACGCCGCACTCTACACGCTAACCCCGGTGACTATCGTAGAAATCTCTCCACGTTACAGCACCAGCAACGTCACGACGACGCTTCGTGTGGCGCGAGCGGTGCGCGACACGGACATCGATCA
>Ga0105097_10000994_pt1 | contig 13308 bp, 17 predicted proteins | sample PPLLak12cMay2015_FD_87035 | JGI IMG/M metagenome (GOLD analysis project Ga0105097, IMG submission 87035) | Freshwater sediment microbial communities from Prairie Pothole Lake near Jamestown, North Dakota, USA - PPLs Lake P7 Core (1) Depth... | ecosystem: Environmental > Aquatic > Freshwater >... | reverse complement strand
TGATCAGCGCAACTTTCATTATCCCATTGTTGTGTTTATCACGATTAAGGGTGTTCCGGTGCAGGATGAGTAAACACTATGAAGAAATACACATCATATTGTTACCATGGACGCAGACAAGATCGAACAGGCTTTCAAGAGTGCAGGAATTGACAAAACCATTACCTGCCCTGAGGCATTCTCCATCGCCGCAAAGTACCGCATTCCCAAAAAGGAGATCAGCGAGTACTGTAATTCACACGGTATCAAGATCCGTGGCTGCCAGCTGGGCTGCTTTAAATGAGTCTTTTTTTACAGCTCGTTTCCGTATCAAAGGCTGTTGAAGAAGTCAGGAAGATCGCAGTGCGAAGCGGGGATGAGCAGGTCAATCTCCCAGATGCACTCCACCGCATCCTCGCACGGGATATAGCAGCAGATGTGGACATCCCCGGTTTTACCCGCTCCGTTGTCGACGGGTACGCAGTACGGGCAGCTGAGACCGTGGGTTCGAGTGATGCCATTCCCTCGATGTTCGCCCTCATGGGCAGGGTTGCCATGGGAGCGTCTGCCGCAATGAACCTGCAGCCGGGTGAATGCATCTACGTCCCTACCGGGGGGGTCCTCCCGGCAGGTGCCGATGCAGTGGTGATGATTGAACATGCCGAGCAGATCGGCGACGAAATCCTCATCAAAAAATCCGTCGCTTTTGGGGAAAACGTTCTTTTGTATAACGAGGATTTTTCAGAGGGAGAGCCGGTCCTCCGCATGGGTAAACGACTCTCGGCACAGGACATCGGGGTGCTTGCTGCTGCAGGATGCAGGGATGTTCCCGTTGCCAGGATGCCGAAGATCGGGATCCTCTCTACCGGCAACGAACTGGTGCCGGTGAGTGTCAGACCTCAGGCAGGCCAGGTCCGGGATGTGAACTCCTATGTCATCGCAGCGGCAGTCAGGGACTGGGGATGTTTTCCTGTATTCTATGGCATTGTCAGGGATGACCGCGATGCCCTCAGTGCAGGTATCAGCAGGGCAACCGCAGAATGCGATGTGGTATTGATCTCCGGTGGCAGTTCCAAAGATGAACGTGACATGGTGTCGGCAATTATCGAAGAACGGGGTAAGGTCCTTATTCATGGCATCGCGATAGCTCCGGGCAAACCAACGATTATCGGGAAATGCAATGGCAGGCCGGTCATCGGATTGCCCGGCCACCCGGCTTCTGCATTTATCGTGCTCATTGCAATCGTCCGGCACCTGATCACTGCGATGACCAGTGAAACGGGCAGCAGTGTGCGAACCCTGCAGGCCAGGCTGGATCAGAACGTGCCCTCCGCAAAAGGCAGGGAGGATTACGTGCGGGTAGCCGTAAAAAACGGGATTGCAACCCCCCTGTTCGGAAAATCCGGTCTGCTGAACACCCTGGTGAAAAGTACTGGAGTCGTACGGGTGCCTGCAGAAAGTGAGGGGCTGGAGACGGGAACACTGGTCGAGGTGATACTGTGGTAAAGCGCTATCTCACCGTGACTTCGCTTTCAGATGCCCTTTCTCTTCTGCGGACCGGGTTTTCCTGCACACCGGCACGCGAGCAGGTCCCCCTGGTTGCATCAGTCGGAAGGGTAACTGCTGAACCAATCTTTGCCCGGTACTCGGTTCCCGAGGTGCACCTTGCAGCGATGGATGGTATTGCCGTGATCAGCCGCCAGACCCGGGGGGCAGGCGAACAGCACCCGGTTATGATAAAACAGGCAGTGAGAGTTAATACCGGCAATGTTGTGCCGACGGAGTATGACGCGGTGATCATGATCGAAGATGTACAAATCGATCACGGGGAGTTCATTATCCGGAAGGCAGCCCCGTCCTGGCAGCACATCCGCCCTGCTGGTGAGGATATCGGCGAGTCTGAGATGGCCCTGCCGTCCGGCCACCGGATACGCCCCCATGATACCGGGGCTCTGGCCGCATATGGCATTACCGAGGTCCCCGTACTCACGGTCCGGATCGGCCTGATACCAACGGGAAGTGAACTTGTCAGCCATGGTACCCGCCCGGCCCCCGGTCAGGTTGTGGAGAGCAATACGGTGATGGCAGAAGCGATGCTGGGGGCTCTTGGCGCAACCTGTACGCGATATCCCATGGTGAAAGACAATCCGGCAGATATTAAAAAAATACTGCAGCAGGCTGTCCGGGAAAATGATGTTGTTATCATCTCTGCGGGGTCATCTGCGGGGACCAAGGACTTCACTGCCGATGTCATCGCAGAGCTTGGTGAGGTGCTGGTCCACGGGATTGCAATAAAACCGGGTAAACCGGCAATCATCGGTCGGATTGATACAAAACCGGTCATCGGTATGCCGGGGTATCCTCTTTCCGCGCTGACGGTGCTCCGCGAACTCATCACTCCCCTCGTCCATGCGTTCGGACTTCCTGTACCCACTCATGGAACAGTCGATGCCCTGTTAACGGTTTCCGTGTCCAAGGATATAGGGAGTGATGAGTTTATCCTGTGCTCACTCGGACAGGTGGGAGACCGCTGGGTGCTTACTCCCCTGTCCCGTGGCGCCGGGGTACAGATGAGTGCGGTGCGGTCAAACGCAAACCTGAAAATACCCGCAGGGGTAGAGGGCTACGAAGCAGGAAAAATTGTGCCGGCAAGCCTGACCGTTTCCCGGGCTGAAGCAGAAAAGGCACTCCTTATCACTGGCAGCCACGATCCCCTGATTGATTACCTTGCCGATCTTCTCCAGAAAAAAGAGATCGGACTTCACTCTACCCATGTCGGAAGTATGGGAGGGATCTTTTCTTTAAAGAAAAACGAGTGCCACGCCGCTCCGATGCACCTGCTTGCAGAAAATGGTGATTATAATATCCCGTACCTGGAAAAATACCTCCCTGAAGAGGATATTATGCTCCTCTGCGTTGCCGAGCGCCAGCAGGGCATCGTATCACGTACGGGTATTGGATTTGACGACATTGTCAAGCATTCGTTTATCAACCGCCAGAGGGGGTCCGGGACGCGGATGCTGCTCGATCATGAACTTAAGATCCGGGGCATCAGCCATGATGCATTGCAGGGTTATGAGCGGGAGGTGACTACGCATCTTGCCGTTGCACTCGCCGTTAAAACGGGCGAGGTTGATGCGGGGATGTGTGTCTTTAGCGCGGCAAAGGCGCTCGGGCTCCCCTTCAAAACCGTGGCAACCGAACGCTACGAGATTGCCATCCGCCGTGAGCACCTTGATGATCCAAGAGTCGCGGAACTATGTACGGCCGTTACTTCGCCTCCGTTTAGGGAGATTATGGACCGGCTCGGGGGGTACGATACCCGGGAGACAGGCGTGCGGCGCGTACTGCCATGAGTACCGCTTCTTCGGGTGTCGCGCACTTCACTACCCCCTCGATCTCCCAAGTTTTTATGCCAAAGACCGGATGCCCGGTCTTCAGCGCGATGGCAATCTCCGCGAGGGTCCCGTAACCTCCTCCGATCGCGATGACCGCATCGGAGGACTGGGCGACCAGCGTGTTCCGGGCGTGCCCGAGTCCCGTGCGGATGACGGCGTCCAGGTACCGGTTCCCATTCCCGGCATCAGGAACAATACCGATGGTCAGGCCGCCACGTTCCTGTGCACCCCGGCACGCTGCTTCCATCACGCCGGAGAGCCCCCCGCAGACCAGTATCTCGTGATTTTCTGCAATCAGGTTTCCCACAGTCCGGGCCGCTTCATACTCCTCCGGTGAGGCATTACCCGCACCGATTACACCAATCTGTCCCATAGTTTTTTATCCTGTTCTCTGATCCCGATCCGATACCCAACGTTAAGGAAAGGTTGTTTTCACGTGGAGTCCGGTGCAGACCTTCCCCATAAGCTGCTGGCCCATCACTCGTCATGAGATTGTACGTATCGATGTTTCTTAGGAGAGGACGTTAATTTTTATATCCTGACTTTGTGCTGAAGACACATTTTATCAATGAAAAGAGAATATGAACGATACATGGCAGAAGAAAACAAGCCACCCTTGCCACCGTTCACCAAGGAGACGGCGGCTCAGAAAGTCCGCATGGCCGAAAACGGATGGAACTCACGCGATCCCGAGAAGGTATCGCTTGTCTATACCCCCGACAGTTACTGGCGCAACCGGGCTGAGTTCGTCCATGGCCGTCAGGAGATTATTGCATTCCTGCGACGGAAGTGGGCAAAAGAGCTCGATTACCGGCTGATAAAAGAAGTCTGGGCATACACTGACAACCGCATCGCTGTCCGCTTCGCGTACGAGTGGCACGACGATGCCGGCAACTGGTTCCGCTCTTATGGCAACGAGAACTGGGAGTTTGCCCCAAACGGTCAGATGCAGCGGCGTTTTGCGAGCATCAATGACCTGCCGATTAAGGAAGCAGACCGTAAGTATCACTGGCCGCTGGGACCCCGCCCGGAAAATCACCCCGGACTCTCCGACTTAGGCCTGTAATTCTCCGGATATCTTTGGTGATCTCTGCTGAGGGTTCAGGGTCAGATTATTCCTGAACAAGAGAGATCTTCCGATATTCTGTAAGATGGGGGGATGATCTGTCATTGCTGACAATCATCCTTATGTTTTTCCCGTTTGTTCCCGTCTTTTATTCGTGCCACTGAATTACTGTTCCCGCTAACAGTCCCTGTTTGCGTTCGCATCAGACAAGATGACGGCGCACCATTTCTGCCGGCCGTCACTCGTCACAACCTGATCAAAGAAAGAAGGAATTTTTTAGCTCCGGAAGATTCCGTTTATTACGATATGAATACAAGGAACAGGTACGATGACAGAGAGGAGTGACTCTTTCCCTCATCTCTCCCCTTTGCTTCAAGCGACAGGTACATATTACCTTATCGGGGTTATCGCATTCGGAGGAACTATCGGCAGCCGGCTGGAACCTCCATGAACGGTTCGCTTGTCAGGGAATCATCTCAGAATCTGTTTTTCCTGTACCATGATCATATCCGGGTTACTCTTACCGGTACCCTGATGACAGCGTCATTTACGCCCGACTCCTTCCGGTCATCTGCACAGAGGTAATACTTGCCCTGGTTCTTTATCGTGATAGTCTTTTCTGCCGTGATGGAGACATCATTGAACTGGAGCAGGGGCACAATGCCCGGGTAGTCCCATGTTTTGGTAACCGTGTTCCACTCCGGCTTAACAACCTGGATCCTTTCCAGATCGCCGACATCCAGGAGCAGGAGATTTACATTGACCGGATTGCCGGGCGGGGATACCCGGATACGATACGTTTCATCAGGGTTGAGATACACTACGCCAAGTCCCTCCTGGATATCAAGGCAGCTAAAGTCATTGAAATGGATGTTGATGGTGGTGTCGATAATTTTGCCCGCTGCTGCCGTTGTACCCGGATTTGCCGTGACTGGCGGACTGGTTGTTTTCACCAGCGTATAGGTGGACTCGACAGGAGGCAGGGGACCACCGCTGGATGAGAGTGGCGTGACGCAACCGGAGAAGCATGACGCCAGCAATACTAGCCCGGCAAAAACAAATGCGTAATAACAGATCCTCATGATGTGTACTATAAAAGTCACGCATATATGACTTACGATTCCAGGATGTTACGGATTAGTAGAAACGGGTATGAACAGATAACATATACGGTTATATATGGATGTGGCGGCAGTGCGTATGAACCACGTCAGTGCGCTAATGATTGGAATATCGTAATGAATTACGATCCAACATACTTGGAATTTGTCGAAGGTGGGGGGTGTCACGTCGATAATCCTCCTCTTGAGGAGAATGGTGTCATGTATTTTGCATGTGATAGTGCTGAAACTTCAGGTCTTACATTTATGACACTTAAAATAAAGGAGACAATACCCTCGGAAATTACACATCTTACTGTATTCATCTCTGCCGCGAATTGGGATTTTGAAGATAACCCATTTACCTTTGAGCGAACATTACGACAGAATCCACCGGGTGGTTATTTCGTCCCGGAATTTCCAACACCTATCTTACCTGCCATCGCTATCATCGGATTCTTTGGAGCTGTGTTGCTCATCAAGAGAACCAAGGAATAATAACTTTTTTCCATGCATGGCATCGCAATTGAATAATTTTATCGTATCAAAGTACTATCATCAGTGTAACTGCCCGATTCTATCGTTGTATTCAGAGAGCGGAGCAGAAGATTATAGTTGGGCGATTGAATATGAAAAATTGGAAGATTATCGGAGTTCTCACGTGTTTGATAATCGGTTTTTTATTGATAAGTGGATGCATGCAAAGCGAGGATGAATTGTGCAAAGAAAAGTATCCCGGAACATATTATAATCAGTCGTCAAAACTGTGTGAACATTATCCCATGACCACGATTCCTACAACTACAATTCCTACAACTACAACTCCCACACCTACCCCTATACCAATTTTGACTACGATAACAACCGTTGCTACAATCCAGCCAGTTTATCAGCCAAAACCAACGGTCACTATCACAGCATCATCGGATGGCAGCTGTCCACCTGGGGAATGTTGGGTGAACGGATATTATAGAAAACTGGGGTATATGTTCACGGATATTGCAGGAGATGTTAAAGTCTATGAAAACGCAATTACAGCCTTCAATCGGCACCATGCCTCGACATTCCGGGCAGTATTGCCAGCCAATTGCAGTCCATAAAAAAACCAACGCTGAAAAAGTATCGATAAATTCAAAAGCATTATAATTTATTCTGCAATCCCTGCATATCCACAAATAATAATTACGAATCCCAAATATAGAAGGAGAACAGCCCGATCGAAAGATTTTCCTTTTTATCAAAAGAATCTAAATTTTCATTTATACTTTCTGTTAATAATTCCTTTAATTCATTTATACGTGATTCATCAGGTTGATTGGTTGTTATAGGTAAAAATTCATTAATATTTTCAGGAACTCCAAAGTGGTATTTATGTGTTCTACATCCTAATATCCCAATTACAGCACTAATAATTATAAAAAATGTTCCGACCTTGACTGATATAGTAGATAATAATTTATCTGGGTTAATTGCAAGAATCCCAAAAATTACGCCATCAATTGTTAGCACTTGAAAAATTTTAAATCAATAGAATCATAAAAAGAATCAACCTGATTTTGCCTTTGAATAAGATAATCAATGATTATTTTGTCTGTATCAGAAATTGTTCCTCTTTCAGAAAGTGTCTCCCTTGTGCCACAAAACATTTTCTTTGCTACCAATCCAAAAAAATCAAAAAATCTCATGAGTCACCTGATTTAATATCAGAATCCGAGATTAAATGTTATACTAATTATTATTGCAAAGAAATTTTTCGTGCAGCATTATTCCACACTTCGGGCACTACCATAGAGCTGCCTCCTATGCCCTTCAAATCTATTAATTTAATATATCAACAGAAATGTATCAATAAAAAGAGTGAGCAAGTTGGGAAAAAATAAAGGAATTAGAAAAGGTTGGAAATGCATTAAATGCGGAGAATGCTGTGAAGATAAAATATTTTTAGATACTGCATTTTTAGCAAGATTTCAGGATAAATTTCAGAGAAAATTAAAAACGCCCTCCATAATGAAAAACTCGAACAAATGGCAGTTATTACAGAAGACGGAAAGTGTGTGTTTTTGTGTTCTGATAATACATGTTCGATCTATCCCAATAGACCAGATATCTGTGAAATGTTCGGTCTTCCGGGTTTTCTCGAATGTCTAAAAGTCGATTCCCAAGGGCAGTTAAGATCACAAGAAGAGTCATCTCAGGCACTTGCTCGGAATTGTGACGAGTCCAAATGGAGCGAACGCTATAAAAATTGGCTAAATACGAAGGCAAAAAAGAAAGCGGATGAGTATATTTCGAAACACGAATCTTACGGTGGAAAATATGGATGATATTGACAGGGGAAAAATTGGGAAGAAAGACGAAAAATTGGTAGGTTGGGATTATATCCGGAAACCAAAAATGAATACAAATTACCCTCCTATGAAAGCGCGTGGAAAAGATGATACATACTATTCACGACAGAGCACATCCGAAGATAATAATGGATTATTCGTCGTGATCATTCTTGTCGTGATCATTCTAATCTTCGCCGCGCTGATGATGATGCAGTGAGCCTCGTAGAAGCCCTCAATAAATTTAAGGCACCTGACCGATGAGGGTTTAAGGCTTAACGACATCCACAACGATCACCCGTACACTTATACACGTCAATGGTTACTTTATGACTCTTGGGGAACCGTTTGAATGTGGAACTACTGATGAAGTTATTCGGACAAGTGTCACCAGATATACCAGTAGTACCCGAATACCCTTCACCCTATGTACCAGCGATCGGCGTTGTCGGTTTCCTCGGTGCTGTGCTTCTGATTAAAAGAACCAGAGAAAATTAATTTTTTATATCACAGAATTTTCGATAAATCAATTCAATAATTTTATATTTTCAAAATTCTATTATCCGTGTATCTGCACGGTTTTTCGACGTTTTCAGAGAGCGGAGCAGAATTGGTGAGGTGTGTGTAACATGAAGAAAATTATTGGAATTCTTACGGTCTTATTGCTATTCTGTATCATTGTAATACCTGCAAATGCCGAAGATACAGGTAGTATCTATATAACTTCGGAACCGTCGGCTGCCGAGGTCAGGATAGATTACGTTGTACAGGATCACGTAACACCATACACGTTTGAGGGAATTCCTGTTGGATGCCACGATGTCCAAGTGTATCTTAAGGGATATATGGGGTCTACAACTACCCATGGATTTTTTGATTCGGTATGCGTGAATGCGGGGCAAACTACATCTAAACATTACGTGCTCCAAAAGTATGAAGAACCAAAAATTGTTGTTACAGAAGTCTTTCGGGAACACAATATGGAGCAAACTGATAAACAGTTACTTCCCGGTGATGCTTTTGCTATTTCAGTCGATTTATCTCCGCCCTCTGATCCTGGGATGCATACACCGTGGAGATGGTTAACAGCTTCCTGGGACTCACGTGTCTTACAATTTTGGTATTTAATAGGTTCATGTGTAGCCGAAATGGATGAACCATTTCCACCGGAACCAAGTGATGAGGGTGGTGGATTATTGTGTGAAGAACCCCTTATCTCTGGCATAGTTTTTCGAATTTTCGATTCAACTCCATTCCGAACATTTACATCAATAAAGTTTGAAGGTTTTTTTACGGATTGGGGTTGGGGTGAAGATACTGGTGACAGGGTTGTCGAAGAATCCGTTGATATCTATGTACCCGAATTCCCATCACCATACGTACCTGCAATCGCTATCATCGGATTCCTTGGAGCTGTGCTTCTTATAAAGAAAACCAGAGAACAATAACTTTTTTTAATAGTCAAATTCTTTCTGTTGGCAGATTTCTCTTAAATATATTTCAAAAAAATATTGCTACCGATATTTTTTTTAATTCCAGAATTAATTTACCAATATCTGCTCTGGAAGGTGGACGTAGGACATATCGGGTTGAAATATACCCTATTTCTGCGGTTTGGCGGAGCAGTAAGAGTGGTGCTTTTGCACCCATATTGAAGTTCGTGAGGGTGAACAGATGAACAAGGAGTTACTTGGAATAGTTATTTCGTTAGTAATTTTCGGTATGGTCGTTGCACCAGTTGCAGCAATACCAACAAAAAGTCCATTACCATCAGCCAATCCTTGGAATATTGTATGGGGATTATGTCAGGATGTACAGAAACAGATCACCGATCTGACTACAAAAGTGAATAGTATTCCTGCTGGTCAAGCATGTTGGGACCTTAACAACAATAATATATGTGACATTGCATCAGAAGATAAAACCAGTGATAATTTGTGCACAATTGCAGATTGTCAAGGACCAAAGGGAGAAAAAGGTGACACCGGAGCCGATGGTGCACAGGGAATTCAAGGGGAACAGGGTCCTCCTGGTGACAGTTCTGCGGATGTCACAGAACTTCGTCAGGATCTCGATGTGGTAACGCAGGATATTTCTGAATTACAAACTGATGTTGATAAGATCCACACGTATAACCAAAATCAAGACGTCTGGATCGATTCAATGGCAACAGAAGAGGAACTTGATTCACGAGTAAGTGAGTTACAAACCAAAATTGATGAAATTCAACCGAATTCTGATTTAAAATTAAAAATAATTAATGGTTGGGCGACGGAGGGGGATTCAGTCCCATTGCCAACTGGATACATTATATCCGAATGTAGTATTATGCTATCCCCAAAGTTCATTGATTACCATACCACTGGAGAATCTTCTGATGTCACACACTTTGCAAGAGCTGTTCCCATGGTGGCTGATCAAGTGAATCCTTATTGGGCGATCCATGCGACCACAACAATTGATTATGGCAGTGAAATTTGTGATTGCCAGACTCATTATATTCCGCCTTTAGTAATTTGGAAGGAATGTTTTACTTGTCCAAATTTCAAAGTGGTCAATGATGTTGTTGAATATACTGTACTTTGTCAACATGGGATGGAAAAAACCGTTCTTACCCCAACGTAGGTAAATCTGGATCCATTCCATTCATCTTTTTGAATAACTAGCACCGATTAAAAAAGGTTTATTTTTTGGATCCTGTACGAAAAACTCCATATCCGCGTTCAGTTGGCAGATAATTCATCCAATCAATTTCACACCGCATTCAGCTCCAGTTCAATACCATCAATGAAGACCAGATATCATGAAAAACTTCTGGTGTTCGAAGAAAATCTCCATTATCGCTTGGATCAATGGTGACGTGAATTTCAAACCTGCTTTAGAACATTGCAGCTTGGCAAACTGCCCCTTATGGAGCGATGGATTCTGCGACCATCTCGACGTAAGAGAAATAGGTCAATGAACTGTGAACAGTGTCGATATTATTCAGAATGCAGCAGTCTTGAGCAGCAGAAAGTAGAGGCTGCTGCTTGGACGTGCTGGGCATACTCGGATAACGAGCACCCGAAAGAGGGTGTTTTAAGCTCCCTATACTGGACATGAGAATAAGTGAGAACGTTTTTGTATGTATTTGCCAATGTATACACATGGGAAAAACCCCTTTCAATATTTGGATAAAAATTGAGGGGGATATTGTTCAAGATGGTAAAATTGAAATTGTTCATTATGCAAAAATTTTATTAAATTATCAAAAAATAATGCAGGTTTTACAAGAAACAGTTTATCCGAAAGCCAAAAAAGGTCAATTCAAATTATATTTAACTAACATTCAAAAAGGGAGTAGTATTTCTTTAATTTGTCCACAACTCCAAACAAATGTTCTTACTTCTGATCCTCTTTACAATGAAATACTAGATAATTTTCGGGATTTATTGGAATCTTTGCTGCAAGGAAACGAATTATTCATAACTGAATTAGAGTCACAAATTAAAGATCCAAGTGAGAAATTAAAATTTTTGAAACCGGTAAGAGAATTACTTTCAAAAAGGGATTATCGGGTTTTTACTGGTTTTTCAATTGAAAAACCCAGATCTTATATTATTTTCCCAGCAGATCGTGAGGATTTTGTAGATGAGTTGATAAAAAAATATACGCAACAAGCATCTGTTGAAATAAAAGGGATAATTATTCGACAATTTGCCGATGAGCCAAGAAGATTTGTAATAAAAACACTTGATGGCGAAATTGTTACAGTTTATCACTCTCAAGAATCCGAGAACTACGTCCACTCGTTGTTTTTGAGACCTGTCGTAGCAAAGGGGATTCTCAACACAGGCATTAGAAAAAAAGAGTTTGAAGAATTGCTAGAATTAACACCATTCACAAATATTGAAATTAATTCGTTGGAAAGTTTTGATTTTAAAATTCCACTTGCATGTGAAGTAAAATATTTTGACGAGGATAGTCTGTGGTGTGTATCCAACAACGAACTATCAATAACTGGGTGCGATGAGACATTTGACGGCGCTATGGGAAGGTTTGAAAAAAACCTGTTGGGATTTATTATCGGCGTGACATCATATAGTGAAAAATCGATTTCTGTAAAGTCAAAGGAAATTAGGGAAAAATTGAGGAGATATTTAGAAATTGATAAATTTTCATCATAGATACTGGGAAATCCATGACGATAAAAATACCAAAATTTGTCAAAGCGATGAAACATAAAGGATTTGTTATGGATGAAGATATTCCTGATTGCATAAATCCTAAAAAAAATAATCCCCATCCTTACCTTTTCTTTACGAGTCCAGAAGGGACAATATTTTTTCACGTCTGTACTTTTTACAGTGAAAAAGGGTGGAAAAACGAATTTAATGATAAAGAGATCGCAACTATGGCGAGAGAACTTCATTTTTCATCGAGAAGGGAGTTTGAAAGGTTTATTGAATGTCCAAAAAAACGCGAAGAATATCATGCAGAGCTAGTTGCACTAGGGATAATTTAACCAAATCTCCTAGTTGAGTCTTTTTATCTAAAATAAATTTCTCAGAGCTTTTTCCATTTCCGTCTGGTGCTCCTGAAAGTTTTTCCTTCAATGTGCGAATAATCCCTTGTCACTGTAAACTACTATTAATCAATCATAAAAAACCGTGAGATAGAAGGTTACAGATTGCTTACAATCGATTCCAATGGTAAGGAATAGAGAATCATATCCCCACCTTTTTTTCAAGCCTTCCTGAACATTGGATCAGATATTCTAATGACCGTCGACAATTGTTTATTGTGTGTGTTATAGATTCTGCAAAAAGATAGAGCAAATTCTGCAAAAATGCAATTTTTAATCATCCGGTTTTACCTGTCCGCAATCCGGGCACTTCCATAAACCGGCTGATACAAACCTATACTTTTTCGGCGCGATCATTTCACGCACGTATAGCCTGTGCATCAAAACCTCGACTGATTTATGACGGCATTTTTTGACATGAGCGTGTGGCATTTTGATCGTGCCTTCCATGCTTTTTTCATGTCAACATCAGGCATTTAAACCCCGACAAATGTCAACAAACACACAAAAATCGAAAAATCCTCACGTCGTAATGTCAACATCTTGGAGGAGCACGTTGACATGAGGAAAATTAACCCCGTGCACCGACGTTTCCCCGGATAATCCCACCATTGCCCGGCATCCGGGATAAATGATCGCGCGACCCGCGCTCGGATCATGCTGGTTCTGGTTCTCATCATGGAAACCAGATCCTGAAATTCACCCCGAATATCAGAGAACCAACTAAAAATAATCTACCAATTTTGATAACATTTGTTGAAAACTCAGGTTTCTAAAAAGCCGATGTTGTATTGATTTTTAACGGAACCCGACTTTCAGATCTGCACCATTGATTGAGAAAAACTACTTTGTCCTCCGGCACCAACATTTCTTT
>Ga0105097_10000992_pt1 | contig 13331 bp, 17 predicted proteins | sample PPLLak12cMay2015_FD_87035 | JGI IMG/M metagenome (GOLD analysis project Ga0105097, IMG submission 87035) | Freshwater sediment microbial communities from Prairie Pothole Lake near Jamestown, North Dakota, USA - PPLs Lake P7 Core (1) Depth... | ecosystem: Environmental > Aquatic > Freshwater >... | reverse complement strand
CGGTATCCTCCCTTGGTGAGGGAAATCAATAATCGTAAATACTCTTGGATGATTCCAGCCCCCATGCAAATATCGTAGACGTGCTAAGGAGGGTTTGTGTACCGTCGCGATATTTCATCCACATTGCGGATACTGGCTGTGCTGTTAGGAGCGTTTGTTTTCTACCACATCTGGACACAGCCCCCGACGACACCGGTGCCCATACCCGCATCGTTGCCCGCGACGATTATCGATGCCACGCCCAATTTCCCTCCGGCGCTGGTTGAGCCGGCTCCGCCGCAAGACATCCTTCGGACCCGGCTCATCGAATTCGGCGACGCTCCGAGCCCCGCCCATCAGAAAATCAGGGACGCCCTTGATCGAAACGACTACGCTGAAACAGAGTCGGCACTGCGTGCGCTCAGCAAGACACTGATCGCCACACCCCGTGACAAAGCATACGTGGCAGCTCTGTGGAACAACCTCGGTGTTCAACAGGAAAAGAATGGCGGGATCGATGTCTCCGTCAAGGCTTTCAAACGAGCGGTCGCATTGGCACCACGCAATCCAGCCGCCCTCTTAAATCTCACGCAGGCTTATTGGGGACTCCGACATCCATCCCTCACGCTTCAATTCCTTGAAGGGGTGACACAGGTCGTACCGGATGACCCGTTCCCTCATCTGGCGCTCGCCGAACTGCTGATAGACAAGGGACCTCACATGGACGCCGTTCCGCATCTGAAGCGGGCAAGAGCACGAATTCACCGTGATTCCAATCTCACGGCGCTTCTCGAGAAGTTGGAAGGCAAAACTGCGAAGATTGCTCTCAGAGCGCTACAGGCGAAGACTCTCGTTCCAACGACGAAACCGGCCAAACAAACTCCTGTGCAAGAACTCCTTCCGCCCCAGGCGGAATCCCCTACGCCATTTTCCATGAAACACGCAGGACCTGCTCCTGTTGCGAAACAGTTGCCTCCTGCCAATCCTGCGGGTGACGCGTCTCTACCGGTTCCCGCTCCGGCTGAGACCACACCCTGACTCTGTCGGTCTGCTAGACTTGTGTCCGCCAGACCGCCCGCCCGGCGAGATGTCCCGTGGCCCAGGCCCATTGAAAGTTGAACCCGCCGATACGTCCATCGCAATCGAGGATTTCTCCAGCCAGATAGAGGCCCGGCACCAGCTTCGATTCCATTGTGCGAAAATTTACTTCTTCCAACGGCACCCCGCCGGCAGTCACCTCCGCATAGTTCCATCCCCGATCCTGTACGATGGGAAACAGAAACTTCGTCAGTAGAGACAGGAGATGATCCCGATCCTTTTTCGGCAGTTGCGCAATGGCCATCTGGCTATCGCAACCGGCATGCTGAAGGAGTGTGTCGGTGAATCGCTGAGGTAGCCGCTGGGCGAGTGTCCTCCCGAGCGAGCGACGGGGATGCTCTCTCGTCTGCTCCATAACCCACTGCCGTACCTGCTCCTGATTCTGCCCAGGCATAAAACTACCGAAGACCTCGGCCGGTTCTCCCCGCTCCTGTGCCACACACCAGAACCGGCTGGCATCCATCACGACCGGTCCGCTGATCCCGAAATGCGTCCAGAGCAAGCTGCCTGTCCGCGTATCGAGCGTTTTCCCATTCACAACCGTGGTGAGTTCGACCTCCTGCGAGAGGCCCGAGAGATTCTTATGAAACATACGATCATCCAACACGAGTGGCGCAAGCGCCGGGACCGTCGGCGTGACGTGGTGGCCCAGCCGACGGGCCAATTCATAGCCAAACCCGTCGCTCCCTGACTTGGGAATCGATCGGCCTCCAGTGGCCAAAATCACCCGACTCGTCGCCAGAGCTCCGTGACCATGGTGGACGATAAATCCCGCCGCCGAATCAGGAAGACGGACGATCTTGGTCACTCGATGATCTGGAAGAATGGCCACGCCTAGTTCGCGACAGCGCTCAACGAGCGCGTTCAGTACGGTTCGTGACCTATCAGTGACGGGAAACAACTTCCCGGTCTCTTCTCGCTTGAGTTCAACACCCATCGAGGCAAACCACTTGATCGTAGCTTCAACAGAAAATGCTGCCAGCACGTTCTTGATAATGCGGCGATTGCCGAAGAAGTCGGTCGGCGCCACTACTTCATGCGTGACGTTGCAGCGGCCTCCGCCAGAAACGAGAATCTTGGCCCCGATGGTTTTGGCTCCATCAAGGATGACGATTGATCGTGAGCAGGATGGCACGCCCGCCTCTCCGGCAAAAATCGCGGCGGCGAGACCGGCCGCGCCGGCGCCGACGATGGCAATATCGGCCCTGGCCATCGAATTAATTCCTGGACTGGACATGAAAATATCGTAGACCGGTCAGTACCGTTGGATTTCAAAGGGGAACCGTCGCGCGTGGCAACTCTAACAGGATTGACGACACCGGTCGAGCGATCGGGATGAGACCCTGTCGGATACGCGCGCCGGGCTGCGCCATCAATCCACAACCCTGAGTGCTATGGACCCTGGACCTATTCTGAGCGCTCTGAGGTGGCAACGAGCTGCTCTATCCGTTCTTTGAGAAAGTAAAAGGCGCGGTCGAACGCGGCTTGCGTGTCTGCTTCGTTCCCCAGCACCTTTGCAGGATCGGGCGTGCCCCAATGAAGCTTTGCCGGCTTGCCGGGAAAGATGGGACAGGTCTCACCGGCAGCCTGATCACAGACCGTAATAACAAGATCCAGAGGTTGAGCGGCAAACTCGTTCCAGGACTTACTGTAGGGCTGGCCGGGATCAATGCCATGGCGCTCGAGGGTTTCAATAGATCGCGGATGTACGTACCCGGTCGGAAAACTCCCGGCACTCCATGCTTGAAACCGTCCCTGCCCCAAATCATTCACGAGGGCCTCGGCCATGATCGAGCGGCACGAGTTACCGGTACAGAGAATGAGAACCTTGATAGGATCTGTCGGCATAAAACTCAACGCCCTCCCTTGCTGGCTGAAGGCTTCAGACTGATGAGCTGCGCCGGAGTGTCCTGAGTACAACAAGCACCCTCAGTGCCGTCCATGTTTTCTGAAAAGAACTGAGCATCCTCCATGGTCCGATAGGCTTCCCAGGGAATGCCAGCCGGGTCTTGTACCCAGGACTTATCCGATCGCGCGTAACAGCAGGTCGTGGTTCCCTCCTCCAGAACAGTCATATCCGCCCTCTCAAGACGACTGCGCAACTCGTTCAATTCCCTCTCCTCCTCGACCTGAATCCCGAGATGATCCACGCCCTTCATTTTGGCGCGGGTAGAAATCGCAAAATTGACGCGCGGGTCGTCGAGCATCCACTTCGCATAATCCGGCTTGGTTTTCACTGGAGCCGCGCCAAACAGGGCACTATAAAAGCCGATCGCCTCTTCAAGCTTCTCGACACCGATATGAATATGAAAACGTTTCATGGTCTTCTCCTCTCTGCGTTTAGCAAACTCCTCGGTATTCAGGCAGTCCCTCGTTCAACCAGCTCCTCCGGAAACCAGTGCCGCGTACGGTTGCAAATATGGCAGACGGACAACATGACCGGCACTTCGACGAGTACGCCTACCACAGTCGCCAACGCCGCGCCTGATTCAGGCCCGAACAAGGCAATGGCAGTCGCCACCGCGAGTTCAAAGAAATTGCTCGCTCCGATGAGGGCACCGGGCGCCGCCACCGCATACGGCACCCGAAGCCACCGCATCAGCCCATAGGCCAGAGACGCATTCATATAGACCTGGAAGAGAATCGGAATCGCGATCAAAGCCACATGCCAGGGTTTGGCCACGATGTTGTCCGCTTGAAAAGCAAAGATGAACACGAGCGTCAGGAGCAGCGCCGCTATCGTGACCGGAGCAAAGCGCGGCAGAAAGTGCTGCTCGAACCAGAGTGTTCCATAACGGGCGATCAGCCACGCCCGAACCAGGGTACCAGTGGCCAGAGGGATCACAATAAAAGCCACCACGGAGTACACCAGGACACCAAACGGAACCGTCAATGAGGACGCCCCGCTTACCAGGAACCCAATGATCGGGGCAAACAGCAGCAGCATAATGAGGTCATTGACCGTCACCTGAACCAAGGTGTACGCGGCGGCCCCGTCTGTCAGATAGCTCCAGACGAATACCATGGCGGTACAAGGAGCGGCGGCCAGGATGATACAGCCTGCAATGTATTGATCGGCTTCCGCAGGTGTCATCCAGGCCCCGAACACAAACCGAAAGAACAGCCACGCAAAGAAGGCCATGGAGAACGGCTTGACGAGCCAATTGACGACAAGCGTAATGAAGAGCCCTTGCGGCCGGCGACCGACGTTTCGCAAAGCCGTGAGATCGACTTTCATCATCATGGGAATAATCATCAGCCAGATGAGGACGGCGATGGGAAGATTGATATGGCTTCCCTCCCCGAGTTCCCAGCTCCGGAACGTGCTCACCAATGACGGGAATGCCTGCCCGACAAGGACTCCGGCGATAATGCAGAGTCCAACCCAGACGGTCAGATAGCGTTCAAAGATGTTCAGTCTTTTTTCCGAGAAAACCGATGATGGAAGCGCAGGATTCATAGCATGGGCCATCCTCGTATCGCCCTTCATAGCATCAAGAAATCTTGATGCGTAACATCAAAAAATAGACTACTCGCATTTCTTCAAAGAACCGGACATCGTGATCGCTTTCTTGAGTTCGCCAACGAAGTCTTCAAGATCTTCCAACCCTTCTCGATTCAACGAGTAATACATCCACCGCCCTTCCGGACGGTCACGGATGAAGCCCGCCTCCTTGAGTACTCTGAGATGAAACGACAGTCTGGATTGCCCGGTCTGGAGAGCGTCCGTCAATTCACAGACACATTGCTCTCCCTGCTTCAGCCTGTTCAGAATCTCCAGCCGAGTCTGGTCGGACAAGGCATGAAAGAGGACAGCCGCTTTGACCCGCTGTTTCGTAGACATCACGAACACGATACATCAATGATTATTGATTAATCAACTCTTCACGATTCGCCCTGGTAGATCCTCACGCGAAAGACTCCCTGCAATCGAAATAGTTGAAGCGGAAAAGATTACGTCGACAACGATGCCACATTGTCGTGCACATTCAACCAAAGATTAGACACTTTTAACTACCTGTTAACACGGGATTAATCTGAGGGTGTTAAGTTTCCTCCCGAGCGTTGATTAGACACTCGCCCTCGGAGTTATCAAGAGCAAGAGGAGGACACATTGATGAATTGTCAAAAGTGCAAAGGATTGATGATCGAAGAACAGCGACCGGAACTTGCACCCGAATCCGTTGTCCATCGGTGCATCAATTGTGGTTTGGTCTTGGATCCTTTGATACAACGAAACCGACTCAGCAGCCGACCAAGAAAAGACTCGTTCATGCGGGCTGCTTGAGACGAGAGCTATTGATCTGTTCCCATCTGGCGGTAGGGAGGACTTGCCCTGCTACCGGATCGGGCGGGTGTGGACGTCGCGTATGTGGTTAGACCGAAAACTCTGCCCAGAGAAACGTATGATCTGATGGGTCTTTCGCTCGCCGCGGCTCGACGTCCACGTCAACCCTCTTACATTTCTCCGCCAACGATGCCGTTGCCAGAATATGATCGATGCGCCAGCCTTTATTCGCCTCTAACGAGCTCGGCGCCCGGTAATCCCAAAACGTATATTGCTGCCGATCCGGATAGAGCTTCACAAACACGTCCTGAAATCCCCACGCCAGTGTTCTCTCGTAGGCCTTCCGTGCATCCTCGTGATAACAGACATGCTTGAGGTGCTTCTCCGGACTATGCACGTCCATGGGGCGCGGCGCCACATTCATGTCGCCACACCAGATGGCCGGCTTGCTGGGAGATAGATGTTTCTCGAAATACTTTCTCAACCGTTCATACCACCCCAGCTTGTATTGATACTTGGGTGAATCGATTTCAAAGCCCTGCGGCACATAGGTGTTGACGATAGGGACCCCGTCGATGACGACTCTGAGCAGCCGGGCATCTTCCGATTCACCGCCATCGTCAAATCCGTGGAATACCGCTTCCGGCTGTTTCCGGCTCAAGATGGCCACACCGTTATAGGATTTCATCCCGCGAAACGTGATGTGATAACCGGAGGGGGCCAGAGCCAACAGCGGAAACTCGCTATCCTGCACTTTGGTTTCTTGTAAACACAACACGTCGGGCTTCTGCTGTGCAAGCCAATCCAGTACGATCGGCAGCCGTTTGCGGAGAGAGTTCACGTTGAATGTTGCGATTTTCATAGTATGGATCGATTGACCGGCGGGGATGCTAGCAGAAGCAGGGGGCTGGAACAAGCGGGCCCATATTCCAAGTCACAGGACGCGGGCGTTCATCATCCGAGGAGTCAATGAATGATTTGGGAGGAGCTTGAACTAATACGGCCCCTGGCAGTTGCCAGGGGCCGTCATGGCCAGGAATCTTTCAGCGAGGGCTATTTCCCCATCGCACCGACGGCGTCCTTCATCTCCTGCCCGGCGACTTTGGCATCGCTACCCATTTGCTGTCCGGCAGCTTTCATATCCTGCGCTTGGGCTTTCACCGCATCGCCTTGACCTTTCACTTCTTCGTGCTTCGCCTTTATCTTATCTTTCATGGCTGCTCGCTTGGCCTTGGCCTCTTCACGATGCGCCTTCTTCTTGCTCTTCATTTCCTCTTTTGGGCCTTCTTATCGGCCTTCACGTCGGCCTTCGTTTGATCCTTCATCGCCCCCCGTTCATTTTTCATCGCATCGTCGGCGAGGGCCAACGAACCGGCATCGATCAGATACATTGAGGGGATTGCAGCTAATGCTATGTTTCGCATCACATTCCGCCTGCTTGTTTGAATAGGTGAGTGAAAAGCGAATGCCTAGGCGAGGCCGCTCATATCCTGCCTCGGGATCGGATGAGTGTCAAATGCACCCGGTCTGAAATTCTCCCATACCGCTTCGTCATGGTCTCTCCACCGCAACATGTTTCAGACCAGAGATTTTGAGGCCATACACGGCATCGGAAATGGCATCAACCGCTTGAGGACGGGTAAATCCACGCCTCCAGGCTAGTCCGATTCGACGCCCGGGAACCGGTTTAGCCAAATCGATCGCAACCAGCCGCTTGTTTTTGTGTTTCGCTGTCAGCGCGCTGCAGGGCAAAACGGTGATCCCCAGTCCTGATGCGACCATTTGGCGAATCGTCTCTAATGAGTTCCCTTGCCAGCCTTCGGCGTCCGATCGACTCAACTCGGGACAGGTGTCCAACACCTGCTGACGGAAACAATGTCCGGCATGCGGCAAAAGAACTTTCTCCGACCCGAGCTGGCGCGAATCGATCGATTTCTTTTTCTGCCAGGGATGCCCGACCGGAATGAGCGCTTTAAACGGTTCATCGTACAAAGCCCTGGTGATGATCCCCGGTTCATCCAACGGCAGCGCGATCATGATCACATCAAGCCGTCCGCTCTTCAACATGGCCACCAGGTGGAGCGTCAGATTCTCTTCGATCTCCAACGGCATCAATGGGGCGCGCTTGTTCAGGAGAGGAACAAGATCCGGCAGGATGTAGGGCCCGACGGTCGCAATGGCTCCAAAGCGGAGCGGGCCGCCCAGTTGGTCTTTTCCTTGAGCCGCAATCACTCGGATCTGATCGGCCTCATCCAAGACTCGCTGCGCTTGATGGACGATCCGTTCCCCCAGCACGGTCAGTGTAATGTGATGCTTGCGCCGCTCAAAAACCGTCGTCCCGAGCTCATCCTCCAACTTCCGAATCGCCAGGCTTAGAGCCGGTTGGCTCACGCAGCACCGTTCGGAGGCCCGGCCAAAATGTCGGTCCTGAGCCAAGGCGACGAGATAACGCAGCTCGGCAAAAGTCATCACTTCACTCCTCTATCGATAGGTATTCTAAATCGATAGTAACAATATAATCAATTAGACTAATTCTTCGTCATGCCCTATCATTTCATCAGAAGCTCATTCAAGAAAGGAGTTAGCCATGGTCACACACGGTCGATTGCTCCGCATGTCCGTCGTTTCCTACCTCATACTCGTCGGGTCGGTGAACGCGATACCTCTCGCTCAGGGCGACCCGGGAACAGGTTCCGTTTCGGCGTACAAACTCCCTTCGATCCAAGGGTTGGAGGATCCCAACACCTTCGTGCCGGCGGACAATCCGCTGACCGCCAAGAAGGTCGAGCTCGGCCGACTGCTCTTCTTCGACAAGCGCCTCTCGAAGAACGATACAATCGCCTGCGCCAGCTGCCACCTGCCGGGCAAAGGGTTCACCGACGGCAAAGCCGTTTCGACCGGCATCAACGGATTGAAAGGCGGGCGTAGCGCACCGTCTTCCTTCAACCGGGTATTTAGCAAGGCGCAGTTCTGGGACGGCCGTGCTGAAACACTTGAAGACCAATCCATCGGACCGTTCGTCAGCCCGGTCGAGCATGGGTTCAACGACCACGACGAGATGGTCGCCAAGATGAAGAAGATCCCGGGATATCGCAAACTTTTTCAAGAAGTATTCGGCCGCGAAATCGTGATCGAGGATGTAGGCAAGGCGATCGCGAGTTTTCAGCGGACCAAACTGTCCGGCAACAGCGCTGTGGATAAGTACGATGTCGGTGGAGACGAGAAGGCCTTGTCGGAATCAGCGAAGCGCGGCCTTGAGCTGTTCCGTGGGAAGGCGCGCTGCACGCGGTGTCATTCGGGCTTCAACTTCACGGACGAGAAATTCCACAATCTTGGCATCGGCTGGGATACCAACACCGTGGATCTCGGCCGCTATATGGTTACGAATAACCCGGAGGACATCGGCGCGTTCAAGACGCCGACCTTGCGGGAGATCGCCCGCACCGCACCCTACATGCACGATGGGCGGTTCAAGACACTGGAGGAAGTGGTCAAGTTCTATAACCAGGGTGGCATCAAGAACCCGCATCAGGACAACACCATCATTCCGCTCGAGCTGACCGAGCAGGAACAACAGGATGTCGTCGCGTTGTTGAAATCACTGAACGGGGAGGGCTGGCAACAGGTCACGGCTCCGAAGACCTTCCCGAAGTAATCCGCATGACCGGTGCTGACTCGGAAGGGCCTCGCGAGGCTCCATCGCCGGGGCCCTTCCATTGTTTCAGACTACGCCTGATTCATCTCGATCAGGTATCGACGAAGAATGGCTTGCTCCACTCGCGAGCGACCCCGATCGGGAGCTGGGAATCGAAGTACCAACTGAATCTTCCCCGGCTCGGGGAGCTGAATGGTGATACGGGGTTCCGGCGAGGGAGCTTCCAAGAGATTAGTCTGCTCCAGCAGCTTCATCTGTCGCGCAGCTTCTTCCATAAACGGGCCGCACTCGGCCTTCGCGGCAGCCAGCAACGCCTGCTCGGCTCGCTGCCATTCACCTTCCGACCTCAAGGGCACAACGAGTGTGTAGAGGCCATATTCCTGTCCCGGGTTTTCTTTGACCAGCGCATTTGTAAACAGAAGACTATTCGGAAACACGGTCACTCGTCCGGTATACAAGTGCGAAGATTGGCCGGGGCCGATCTCCAACAATTTTGTGGCAAACATATCGTGATCCAGCACGACTCCTCGGTGTCCTGCAATCTGAATGCGGTCACCAACGCCGTACACCTTGCCACCCACGCGTAATGCCGCTCCGCTCAAGCAGAGAATCAACTCCTTCGTCGCCAAGACCAACGCAGCCGCCAACGCGACAATAGAGACGGCGAAAGCCTCGAGTTCATGCGCCCAGATGACGACGAAGCCGATCAGGATGACAAAGACCATCGAGTTTCTGGTCGTCACGACCCAGCGACGCTTGTCCTCCATCGACAAGGCATGATTGCGCGAGATTCCGCGCACGACCAACGTCCGGATCAGAATGACCGACACCAGCAGAATCAATGACTTGAGCCCATCCAAAAAGACGGAGCTATCAACAGTCATCCAGCCAAACTGCATACCAGTCATCCCCGGTCTCTTCTTCTGTACCGGTTAAGATTCATAGCCATTCATCCGATACAACTTGTGGGATTTTGGGGAGGGAGCTCCATGTCATCGTCACCCACAACTTCGGAGTCGGCCCTTGCTGAATCCCTTCGTCCCCGTCTGCACAGTACGTTGCAGCCACTCCTCAATCACGCCAGCCCTTGCTTACCAGCCCTGGAGAAAACCTGCCAGAAAATTCTCAGTCTGACCGGAGGACTCACCGGAACCGATCGCCTCGCTCAGATTATCAGTCGTGATCCGGCCCTGTCCTGCCGGGTCCTCCATATCTCGAATAGAATTGCCTACAGCCTGCAACAAGTCATCACGTCGATTCCCGACGCCGTCAGTTGGCTCGGTCTGGACACGGTCCGGTCACTTGTCACCGCCTCCCAACTGATGGAACAACTCAATCAATGGCCGAATCACCAGCAGGTCGTCAGCGGAGTCATCGCACGGGCCCTCGTCGCAGCCGTGCATGCCAATGAACTGGGCATGGCGCTCAAGTATCCATCATTGAGCCAGCTCGTTAGCGCCACCTTGCTCTATTCGATCGATGATCTCGCCATCGCCAGTCAAGCCCAGGATCTCTACGTCTCGTACCGCAGAATCCCCCTGACAGCCAAGACGGCTGCGGCGCAGATCATCGAAGAAACGCAACTTTATGGAGTCCCCCGCCCCCGGATTGCGCAAGCCCTCGGGCAGATGTGGGCGCTGCCACCCCTTGTCGTGGAGTTGTTTTCAATCGAAGGGCATCAGAGCCGGGAGCGGTGGGGCTCCGGTCAGGAAATGTTCAAGGGCCTCGTCATCGGCTGCTCTTCATGGTCGATGCCATGACCGGCCCACCCTCGCCGTCCACAATGGAGGCCGCCAAGGGGGGTTCCTCACGGGGAGCGGCCTGCCGTCGCACCTATTCGGCGACATCCTTGTGCGCGCACTGAATCGGGGTAAGCAATTGGTCCATTCGGCTGGTCTGTCGTTCGATCTCTGGGGAGATCCCGTGGGACCGGAAGCCAGCTGTCCGATTCCCGCACCGCTTCCGGTGGAAGTTCCCAGCATCACGGTGAGGCCTCAGAAGCAAGGGCCGAGTGCGATTGAGACGAATCCTCCCGAGACGCTGCAACTGTTGCAAACCGCCTTGCGCGAGGCCAAAGATATCAATACGCTCCTGAACACGCTCGTACACGCCCTACACCGGGACGGCGGATTTGCCCGAGCCTCCCTGGCCTTGCTGAACCCGAGCAATACCGATCATTTGGTGGGGCGTCGGTTACTCGAAGTGGAGGAGCCGGCTCCATATATCGACAGCTTGTCCGGCTCGCTGACCAAAGAGCATCCGCACTTCTTGCAACTCATGAAGCGGTCCGATGCTGTCTGGATCGAGGATTTCACCGTCCCTCTAAGCAACCCCATCAATCCAAAATTTCTCCGAACGTGGAACCCCGGATCGGCCATAGTCGCACCTCACCGCGTTGGAACGCGGCCCATTGGCATGTTGCATTGCGACAACGGCCCACTCCCCTGACAGGTTCAGCAAAAGGATTACCACGCCTTCCAGCTGTTTTTCGGCCAGACGACACTGAGTATCAATCGATTGGCGGGAGTGCTCTAGACCGTGGCGCCAGCCTAAACGGTTATTGCGCCATCAGCGTTTCGCGGGTACCCGGCACACACTCTTCACGCTTCCAGGACTTCAAGACTTTCTGCTCGTTGAACGTCAGGGTATACCTATAACAATATAGAGTCGGTTTCGGCCCCTCTCCCGGTTTTCCCAGGAGCGCGCCGACCGATTCACCTGCACCGCTGAGCCCGGGAGAAGCAATGGACTCCAGCTCTTTGTCTCCCATTGGGACCCGGTACGTCCAGACACTGTCTCCTCCCAACGCCGGCGTCTTGGCCGTATGTGGGTTACCCAACTTCTCGCGCACATCGTCCTGGGTCAGTTGATCCACGCCCTTCTTGAAGTAGGTGTCACGCCAGGGACCGCCGCAGGCCGTAAACGTGAGAGCCAGGGCCATGACAAGTCCCCAGGTAGTGGTGCGAAAAGCTGACCGGTAACGAATCATGATTGGGAATTCAGTTGCTGCATGCGTTTGATCGAGCAGTAGAGAGCATAGCCCTGCGCCAGCATGCCGGTGGTCAGGAGGCCCAACGCCGTGTGCAGCCAATGGGAAGCGGGATCATCGAGCCCGTCCATACCAAACACAAATCCGAGGGCAATGGCCACGATACCGACGGCTCGTGCGATCATGCCCTGCATTCGCCAATTGATCTCTGTCTCGTGTCTCTGCACCGTCATAGGAGTACGCTACACTGGACAGGAACCGGACTTCAACTCCGCCGTTGCTTGATCTCCGACAGCCGTTTCTCCAACGGCGCCGCGTCGGCGTCGCGATGCAATTTCTGCAATAGGCCGATGAGCTCGCCCAGACTCTTCTCCACATCCCGATGCGTCCCTCCAAGCGCCTTCTCCCGAATGGCCAACGCGCGCCGATAAAGCGGTTCCGCCTTCTCCGGAACCCCTTGCGACACATAGACCAGACCCAGGTTGTGCAGAGTGAGGGCCACATCCGGATGGTCCGGACCATGGAGACGCTCTTTGATTACGAGCGCCCGCAGGAGTAATGGTTCCGCCTGGGTATATTGCCCATGCATCCGATGCAGGACCCCAAGGTTATTCAACGTCGCCGCCACATCGACATGATTCTCTCCATGGGCCTCCTGATAAATCTTCAAGGCCTGAAGATAGGCCGGTTCCGCTTCCACATACTTGCCCTGCGCCGTGAAGGCTTGCGCCTCACTCGACAGCGCGACGGCCACATGCCTATCGATTGGCCCATACTGGGACTCGGCTTTTTTCACAGCCGCGGCAAAAATATGCTCCGCCTCAGAGTAGTCCCCCTTCTGCAAAGCTCGCTGTCCGGCCGCCATCGCCGACTCCCAGGTTTGTTGCTCGCAGGAGATCACCAAAGCCAACGCAAGGACCAGCGTGGAGGCGCTTATTGAGTAGCGAAGACTCATGACCTTCGCATCTGCTCAACAATGGATTCGGCCGGATAGGTCACGATCTCGGCCAGCGTCGGATGGTAGTGCGGGATTCGAAGAAGATCGTGCACCGTCCCGTGGTAGTACATCACCGCAATCAGCTCATGAATCAGCTCCCCGGATTCTGGCCCGACAATCTCGGCACCCAGTACAGTACCGTTTGCGCGGCCTGCCATCAATTTCACAAACCCCTGTGTATTTCCGAGACACATGGCCTTTCCATGGTCGGCAAACGGATAAGTCCCGGTGAGATAGGAGAGGCCGCGAGCACGGCAGGCTTTTTCCGTCAGACCCACCGCAGCGACTTGGGGCTCGGTAAAGATGACTTCCGCCACCAGCCGAT
>Ga0105097_10000991_pt1 | contig 13337 bp, 13 predicted proteins | sample PPLLak12cMay2015_FD_87035 | JGI IMG/M metagenome (GOLD analysis project Ga0105097, IMG submission 87035) | Freshwater sediment microbial communities from Prairie Pothole Lake near Jamestown, North Dakota, USA - PPLs Lake P7 Core (1) Depth... | ecosystem: Environmental > Aquatic > Freshwater >... | reverse complement strand
GCCACTGCTGCTGACCGTCACCCTGTGCCACGGCGCATTAGCAGCCACAACCAAGGGGAAGGAGGCCCAGAATATGGATAAGCTTACGGCCAACATCCATTGGCTCGGCCATGACAGCTTCCGAATCGATGGGGAAGGAGGGGTGATATACATCGACCCCTATCGACTGAAGGAAGGACCTAAAGCCGATCTCATCCTCATCACCCATGACCACTCGGACCATGCCTCGATGTCTGATGTGGCCCTCATTCAGAAGCAGGATACGGTGATCGTAACGATTAAAGCCGCAGCTCAGAAATTGTCTGGCCAGATCAAGACCGTGCTGCCTGGGGAGGAGTTGACCGAAAAGGGAGTCTTCATCAAGACTCTGCCGGCTTACAACCTGACCAAATTTCGCAGCCCAGGCGTGCCGTTTCATCCGAAGGATGCCGGCCACGTCGGCTATTTGATCACCGTGAAAGGCGCTACAATCTACCACCCCGGTGATGCCGACTTTATTCCGGAGATGAAGGGACTGAAACCGGATGTGGCACTGCTGCCCGTCAGTGGGACGTATGTAATGACCGCTGAGGAAGCGGCAGAAGCGGCAGCAGCCATTCAACCCAAAGTGGCCATTCCGATGCACGTCGGGGAGGGAATCGGGTCTCTGGCGGACGCCGAGCGCTTTAAGGAGAAGGCTACAGTGCCAGTGATTATTTTGCCAATTGAAAAATAGGCCAGCCCCGGGGAGTGCTGCCAATTACGTCCACTTCCTATGGAATAAGGGAGATCCAATATGAGGGTAATGGCGTTTAACGGCAGCCCGCGAAAAAAGAAGTGGAATACCGTTACATTATTAAAACATGTGCTGAAAGGTGCTGCTTCCGCTGGTGCAAAAACCGAGCTCATACAGCTTTATGATCTGAATTATTCCGGCTGTATAAGCTGCTTTTCATGCAAGAAAATCAATCGCAAGAAGGACGGAACCTGTGCCGTTCAGGATGACCTGACTTCAGTACTCGACCGGATCAGGAACACCGACGCTCTGATAATAGGAACACCTGTATATTACGGGGCCGAATCTGCCGCCACTCGTGCCTTCATAGAACGGCTTTGCTTCCCTTACAATAAATACGCCAAAGATATGCGGACTCTTTTTCCAAGGCGTATTAAAACGGCTCTGATCTATACGATGAATGTTAGCGAAGACATGATCGAAGCGATGGGCTATAATCGACATTTTGAATTAACCAGGGCCACCTTTGAGAGGCATTTCGGAGCATGTGAAATGCTGTTGTGCACGGACACCTTACAGTTCAGCGATTATGATAAGTACGAATCGGAGCGGTTCGATAAGGAAGCAAAAGCCAAACGTCATGCTGAAGTTTTTCCGCAGGATTGCAAACGTGCCTTTGAGTTGGGCGTTCGATTGGCGAACTGACAGCGGTCATAAAAATAGGCTTGAAGAGTAAGGATAATAAATGGCTAATGGAAAAGCTTTAAAACTCTGGACTGTCAATGTTATTTCCTTTGTCCTTTTCGTTATTCTGTGCGGTACTGGCTTGATAAATTGGCTTGTTTTACCAAGAGGATATCAAGCCCGTGGCAATTTTTTGGTTTCTTTAAGGCATTTTTTCATTACTTTGCATGAATGGGTTGGGGTGGTTTTTATAGTTTTGATCATAATTCATATTGTCATGCATTGGGCTTATATAAAATCAAATTTGAAGAAATATGGCTTGATGAAATAACAAGTTAAATATGCCATAAAAAATATCATTTTATTTCAATTACGAGAATGAAACCGAGTTCATACTGAACACTCATTTCTCGCTTTAAAAGTGAAAACAAGGAGATCAACATGTATGCATTAGCGGTAAGCGGAAGTCCACGTAGAGGGGGCAACACCGAGTTGCTTCTAAAGGAAGTTCTAACCGAATTGAAGGGCGCTGGCTGGAAAACAGAGCTTGTAAGAGTGGGTGGGATAGGAATCTCTGGTTGTATTGCATGTGAAAAGTGCTTTGAGAATAAAAATAATGAATGCGCAGTAAAAAAGGATAAATTCAACGACATCTTTTCGAAAATGCTGAAGGCCCATGCTTTGATTTTGGGTTCCCCGACCTATTTTGCGGCGATTTCGGCTGATTTGAAAGCCTTGATTGAAAGGGCTGGTTTTGTAGCTTTTGCCAATAATCATGCTTTTTCTGGAAAAATAGGGGCGGCAGTAGTAGCAGTTAGACGAGGTGGAGCCACACACGCGTATGACACTATCAATCACATGTTCCAAATGTCCAGGATGATCATTCCCGGTTCAACATACTGGAACATGGGTATTGGCTTAAACAAAGGTGAAGTTCTCAAAGATGAGGAAGGTTTAGCCAACATGCGTCATCTGGGGAAATCCATTGATTGGCTTGGAAGGGCTATTTTGCCAAATTTGGACAAATATCCAAGGTCTTAAGGTTCAACCATATACAGAAAACACGTAAGAGGCTGCTGAAAGCCGGAGCAGGGAAAATAGACGGTCACAGGGCAGGCCTGGGAAGGAATTTTTTACGGACAATTTACACATATCCAAATAAACCCCTGATCATCCCCCTTATTTTCTGAATCTTTCCCTCCAATAGGAACAATCCAAAATCGAAATCCGGATTGATTTTCGTCTTTGAGCCAACGCAACATCCGCTTCACGCAGCGTCCCGATAGTCTTCTCCGTACTGAACGGCTTCCGGCGCTTTGGAAAAACAACTAAACTGTTACCCCCTCCTGGCCGATTTGACATGATCATACCGCCGTCCTTCTGAAGCGATGTGTGATGCATTTGCGGAAGCTTGCCGAAAGAGTGAAGGTTGAGATTCAGGGTTGAGTGAAGGGAGAGCCGAATGGCCAAGTTGGATCAAATTCTGAGCAAGGCAGTCGAATTCGGAGCCTCGGATGTCCATATCTCGGTGGGCCATCCGCCGCTCTACCGGTATCTGGGTGAGCTCAAGCAATTCAAGATCCAACCCTTTTCGGCCGCAATAACCAAAGCCCTTTTTTCTGAAATACTGAACCCGGAAATGAAGGAGCGGCTGGAAAAGGATCTGCAGTGCGACTTCTCTTACGATATTCCGGGCGTGGCCCGTTTCAGAGCCAATGTCTTCTGTCAGCGACTGGGAGTGGATGGCAGCTTCCGGATCATTCCCTTCAGAATTCTCAGTCTGGAGGAACTCGGCCTCCCGGAAGTGGTGAAGAGCATGCTCGCCTCGCATCAGGGACTGATTCTGGTGACCGGCGCAACCGGACATGGCAAGTCTACGACCCTGGCCGCCATGGTCGACTACCTCAACGCAACCAAGCCCCACCATATCCTCAGTATCGAGGACCCGATTGAGTTTGTCCACGACGTGAACAAGAAGGGCGTCGTCAACCAGAGACAAGTCGGACGGGATACGTCCTCTTTTGCGAACGCGCTGCGCGGCGCCCTCAGAGAGGACCCGGACATCATTATCATCGGCGAGCTTCGGGACACGGAGACTATTTCGCTCGCTCTCACGGCCGCCGAGACCGGCCATCTCGTGATCGGGACCATGTCCACTTCCAATGCCCAGAAGACGATCGATCGGATCATCGATTCGTTTCCTCCCGATCAGCAGAACCAGATCCGCACCATGCTGGCAGACTCCATCAAAGGCATTGTGACCCAGCGCCTCATCAAGGATAAAGAAGGCAAGAAAAGGGTCCTGGCCACGGAGACGATGGTGGGGACGGTCGCCGTGGCCGCCATTATTCGGGACAACAAGACGTTCCAGCTCTTTTCCTTGATCCAAACCGGCAAGAAATCCGGAATGCAGCTCATGGACGAGAGCCTCACGCAACTGCTTAAAGGTGGGCTCATCAGTCCTGAAGCCGCCTATGCCAACGCGGTCAGCAAGAAACCCTTCGAAACGGCGTCCAAGACAAAATAAGCACGAGGGCAAGGAGAACTTCCGTGTCGCAATTAGACGAATTATTTCGAGAGCTGATGGAAGCGGGAGGGAGCGATTTGCATCTATCCGTGGGCTATCCTCCCATCCTCAGGTTGAAAGGCGAGATGCACCGGACGGCCCGGCCGGTACTCACCAACGCGGCACTCACGCAGATGCTCTACGAAATCCTGACGCCGGAGCAACGGAACGCCCTTGAGCAAAACCGGGATCTCGATACCGCGTATGAGCTGGAAGGAGTGGCTCGGTTCCGCTGCAATTTCCTCTTTCAGCACCGCGGAATCGGCGCCGTCTTCCGCATCATTCCGACCAAGATCCTCACGATCGACGACCTGAGACTGCCTTCCGTGCTTTACAAGATTGCCGATCTGAAACGGGGTCTCGTGGTCGTAACCGGTCCGACGGGGAGCGGAAAGAGCACGACTCTGGCCGCGATCATCGACCAGATCAACAAGACCCGGGAGGCCCACATCCTCACGATCGAAGATCCCATTGAGTTCGTCCATCCCAGCATCAAGTGCCTCATCACGCAGAGGGAGGCCGGCGCGCATGCCCGCAGTTTCGCGGATGCACTCAGGGTCGCCACCCGGGAAGACCCCGACATCATTCTGGTCGGCGAGATGCGGGACCTTGAGACGATTTCGCTCGCTCTGACCTGCGCCTCGCTGGGTATCCTGGTGTTCGGAACCCTGCATACGAACAGCGCCGCCAAGACGATCGACCGCATCATCGACGCCTTTCCCTCCAACCAACAGGGCCAAGTGCGATCGATGCTGGGCGATTCCATTCAGGCGATCATTGCTCAGCAGCTCCTGCCGACAAAAGACGGCAAGGGCCGGTGCGCCGCCAACGAGGTCCTTCTGGGGTCTGCGGCCCTGGCGAACATGATTCGGGAGGGCAAGGTTTCTCAGATCCCCTCCCTCATCCAGGGAGGGCTTAAAGAGGGAATGCAGACGATGGATGCCGCACTCAAGAATCATATCAAAGAAGGCCGGATCACACCGGAAGCAGCCTATGAAAAAGCGAGCGACAAGAGCCTTTTTGCCGCGTTGATCGAGACGAAAGCCCAAGGAGGCATATAGCATGATCATCCCAAAGACTCGACGGAGCGCGGTGGTGCATTGGAGCGACGACCGCTGCATGGAAGTCAGTTTTTTCCTTCAAGCTTATGCGGAAGGGCATTCGGGTCGGGAGCTGATACTCGATGTTTTCAATTCCGCGCATGATTTTCTTCCTCTGGAGGAGACCCAGCAGAAGAAGATCATCCTGGCCAATAAGCGCCGCATCCGCTGGGTGGAGCTGAAGGAAAAAGACTTATTGGATGATGTGATGTTTCCCCAGGAGCAGTTGGTGGAAGTGGAGATGTCGGGAGGAACGGTGTTCGGTGGAAAGTTTCCGGTAGAAATGCCGCCCGAGCGCTCGCGGCTCAGCGACCACCTCAATTTCACGCCTCAGTTCCTGTATCTTATCAGGGAAACAGGCGACCTGATTCTGAACAAGTCCTATCTGCTGTTTGTAAGGGATATGAGCCGCCAATAAGCCCTGACGTTGCAACTAAAAAGGCCGAACAAATACCTGTCGAGGATGAACGATGATTTTTCTGCAGGTTTTTTAAGAACCCCACGGTGCGATGGGCGAGGCCGGTTGTCATAAATGACGCTCCACAAGCTGCTAAAAGAATACACCTATCTGCTTGAAGCTCCGCACCGTGGTGCAAGGACAGTGCGGTTGAATGCATGAGCCGAGGTGCTTGACAAAAGGCTTGATTATATTTAGACTAGTCTTAATCTGGTCGGTAAGGGGCGCTTTCATGAAAACCGTAGGTGCATACGAGGCTAAAACCCATCTGTCACGGCTGCTGAAGCAAATCGGCAAAGGGGAGCGGTTTATCATCACCCGGCATGGAATGGCCGTAGCGGTTTTGCAACCACCTGAAAGGACACAAAGGAACGATCCTGCTACCGTGATTGCCGAAATCCGGGCGTTCAGGGAACAACACCGGCTGGACGGATTGACCATCCGCGAGCTGATCGAAGAAGGAAGGCGCTGAATGGCCCGGCGATTCGTCGTCGACAACTCCGTAGTGATGGCGTGGTGCTTCAGCGACGAAGCCAACTATTATGCCGACAGGGTCCTTGAAAGCCTCTCCGATTCATCGGCTGTGGTGCCGCCCATTTGGCCTCTTGAAGTTATCAACGTGTTAATCACGGCGGAACGAAGAGGCCGCCTCAACGAAGCGGACAGCATGCGCTTCATCGCCCTATTGAATCAGCTTCCCATTCAGGTTGAACCGCCACCTCCCGCTGAGAGCCTTATGGCCGGCATTCTGCCCGTTTCCCGGCAATACGGACTGACCAGCTATGATGCATCCTATCTGCATCTGGCCATGCGAAACGGAATCGCTTTGGCGACCCTCGACGAAAAATTGATGACCGCCGCAAAAAAAGCCAAGGTTGCGCTTTGGGAACGAAAGTAACTCTCCTTGCAAGGAAAGTCTTGCCACGTAGAAATCTGCAGCTGCGGCGGCCTAAAATCCGATCATCCGCTTGTTAGTCTGAGCGACCTTCAGCCTGGACTCCTCGGCAATTGCCTCCACCAGCATGCTGTGATTTAGCGTTTCTGTTGGCTGAAAGGCGAACCGGTCGTGCACAATCCTGAAATCCCCCGGCGTCAGATTGATCATGCGTTGCAGAGCGGCTGCCTCTTGCTCGGCGAGGCGAGACCCAACCAGGCCCGCCGAGCAGTTTCTCATAAAACGTCACGACACCCTGCGGGGTCAGGTGGTCGAAACGGATCTTGCGGTTGAACCTTCGAATTGAAGCGGCATCGAGCTCGCTCATCCGATTGGTAGTGCAGATCAGGATCCCCCGGAACTGCTCCATCTGGGTCAGAAACTCGTTGGTAAAGCTGACCTCCCAGGATCGCACCGCATTTTGCCGATGGTTGCGCTTCCCGCGATAGTCTGCGCGGCTATCGCCATTTCCGACGGTTTCCAGGTGCAACCGAAAACGCATGACTTCACATGGCACGAAGCCCCGCGAATTTGGGCGGCCATCGTTGCGGACCCCGGGCAGAAAAAAACCCCGGCTCTTAATGCTGCGCTTGCACCACTTCGAGAGCTCGAAAAAGTTTCATGGCTGCCCGAGTCAACAAACCTGAAATGCCCTCGGCGATTTCGTCCATAGACAATAAAATCAGAAACGGGGAGAGGGTGGGGATAGAGATTGAAGCACGAGCTCAAAAAGAAAAAAAGGAACCGAGATAAGTTCCTGTTTTTATTGGTGCCCCTGGCGTGAATCGAACACGCGGCCAATGGATTAGGAATCCATTGCTCTATCCACTGAGCTACAGGGGCGGATCGACGCGTAAATGGATCGGGCGGGACTCAAGACCGCTGCAAGCGAATATCAAAAGGCGGTTCAGAATTCAAGTTTGAATTTCTCCAGGATTAAGGTAGGGTTCCGAATGAGGTGATTAAACGGATGAACATGGACTGCACCATCGGGATCGTCGGCTTCGGACGTTTCGGGAAATTGGCGGCCAGATATCTGGCGGTCGATTTTCCGGTGCGGGTATACGATCCTGTCGCCGCGATTCAGGATGTGGCATCGATCGGAGCCGAGTCGGTTTCGCTGGAAGCCGCCTCGCGCTGCAAGGTCGTCATCCTGGCGGTTCCCATATCCTGCCTTCAGAGGGTTCTGGACCAGGTGCGGCCGCATCTGACGCCCGATGGCCTCGTCGTGGACGTGTGCTCCGTCAAGGAATATCCGGTGCGCTGGATGCAGGAACTCCTGCCTCCAAGCGTCGCGATTCTGGCTACCCATCCCATGTTCGGCCCGGACAGCGCCGCTGAATCCATGCAGGGCCGCAAAATCGTGCTCTGTCCGGTGCGTATCGCCCCGGCGAGCTTTAAAGCCGTCCAAAGCTATCTAATCGCCAGGGGTCTGGCGGTCATCGAAACAACTCCCTCCGAACACGACCGTCAGATAGCGGTCAGCCTGGCGTTGACTCACTTCATCGGACGTAGCCTGGCCGGAATCGGTGCCAAGCCGCAGGACATCGACACCGAGGGGTACCAGCGCCTGCTGCACATCCTGGATGTCGTGGAAAATGACACCTGGCAACTGTTCGAGGATATGCACCGCTTCAATCCATACGCTCTGGAGGCCAGGCGAAGATTCATGGAGGCCATGCAGGACATCGAAAGAAGAATCGGGTGAACCAGCTGATCCGGTGGCAACGAACGTACCCGAACGATAAGGTGATAAACGCGAAAATCGCAGAAAGCCAATTGGCGCATCGCCAATCTCACCGCCCATTAGAGGGGCTGTGAACAAATCAAAAAAGGGGCGGCTCAAAGCCGCCCCTTTCGTGTTCTCATGCGCATGCAACGACTTCAGAGAAGGGACTTCCTATTGGCCGTTGCCCGGGGGCAGTGCGGCATTCCCCGGGCGCTGGCCCTTCGAGTTCTGGCTTGGAGCCGTCTGGGGCCGGCGAGGACGCTCCGGGGGCGCTTCGTGCTGTTCGGTCCGTTGCGGGGTTTTGCCGCCGCGTTCAAACTGACGCGGAGTGGTTGATCCGGTCCGGTTCGGTGAGAGCTGGCTGGCCGGCTCGCCCGGCAGTTTCTGCTGGGGCTGGCGATGCATCTGGGCCGGGCTCGGCGTTGAGGGCGACGGCGTGGTTCGAACCTCCGCCTTTTCATTCTTTTCCATGCGGCGCGGGCGGACCGGAGTCTCCGCGGGCTGATTGCGCTGGGGCGGCCGGGATGGTTGCTCGAGCTGGCGGCCGGACGGCGCACGGGTTTCGACGGACGGCTCGGTAGCCCGGCGCGTCCCTTCGTTTTTAGAAGACATCGATGGCTGAGCCCGGCCGGGTTCCGGCCGCCGTTCGACCGTGCCTTTTCCGAACGGCGGACGGGGCAACGGATCGGTGTTTTTGGGCTGCTGCGGGGCATGAACAATTCGCGGTTCAGCGGCGCGAGCCGCCGCTGCATCCGGCTTTCGCTCCGGCGAATGGTCTCTTCTTTCAAGCGCGGAATGAGGCGGACGGGTAGCTACCACCGGACGTTTCAGGTCTTTTTCGGCCGGGCGGATTCCGCGCTGCCGGTCTGGCACAAAAGCGGCCGGAGTGGGCCTGACTTCAGGTCCCTTGTGCATGGGGCGCAGGTTTTCGGCATGAGTCCGGTCGAAGCGCTCCGGAGGGATGCGGCCGTGGCCGAACCGATCCTTGTGGATGGCAACGATGCCGTTGCGCACGCCGGCGTTGCGATAGATATGGATTTCCTCCGTCCTCACCACGGTCGTGCGGTGCACGACGACGTTGTTCACGATGCGGGGGCCGCCCCAACCGCCCCACCACGGCCGGTGCATGAAACCCGGGCGGCCCCACCACGGCACGCACGGCTCGCCCCAACTCAGCGCCACCCAGCCCATCATCGGAGCCCCCACGCTGGCGCTCACCTGGGCGTGGGGATCGCCGTAAAAGGCGACCAAAGCAGGGGCGTAAGCCGGCCGCACCACCGTCGGCCCCGGAGCCCAGCCCCAGTAGCCGCCGACGTGAACCCAGCGGCCGTAATGGTAAGGTGCCCAGCCCCATGGAGCGGTGTCCACCCAGGTCCAACCATAATGGGGGTCATGGATCCATGTTCCTGAGCTGTATGGCGCCCAGCCCGCTGGCAATCCGGTCGGAACCCAGACCGGCCCGTAGTCGGGGACGACGCGCCAGCGGCCGTGGCGGTCGAGATCACTGGTTCCGTATATTCCCGGAACGACGTAGCGGGCGCTTTCCGCTTCAAGAAGCCGGTCGGTGCGTGCGTAGTTCCAGTTGTCCCAGCTGTCGAGAGGGGGCGCTGAAAATGAGGAGACGTTCGGATGGCTTTCGCCTTCGATGACCACTTCCTCGCTCGGCGCGATGCCGAACGAAGACCCGTCCTCGGGGGTGACAATCGCCCGCCCGCCGCGGCGGGCGATGAACGCCGTGCGCTCGTCGACGACATCCACGCGATAGTATCCAGGTCGGTCGATCGTAAAAGCAGCGTTCGGTGTGGCGACCTCCAGCGTCAACCCCGGTTCGATGGTGCGCAAGTCAAATGCGGCATGGCCGACCGTCACCTTGAATTGAATGAAATCCGGCTCGTGGTTTTCCAGCCCAATTTGGGTGTTGGCCCAGCCGCGCACGAACGCCCGTGAGCCGATCTGCAGTTCCACATTCCCTGGAGAACCGGTGTAGAGCTGGTCGCCCGGAGAAAGCGGGGTGTTGATCTGGGCGCGCGCCCACTCTTCGGCCCCCGGCCGGAAGAACGAAACCTGTCCGTCAACGAAACTCAAGCGGGGAGGGGTTCGGCCGATTTCTTCCGCCTCGGCGGACGGCGGGGGGTTATCCTGGGCGCGGGCCCCCGCAATGGGCAGCACTCCGAGCATTAGTGCTAACGTCAAGATCAGGCAAGTGCGCATGCATCGTTCTCCTTGGAGATGGTTCTTGTGCCTGTTAGACGCTTGCTCGGCAAGGCTGGGTTACACGCTATCGCTGACATAGTAGCCGTATTCCTTGGCGTTCACGTTGTGGCGCTTTTCCCAGGCAATGGTGGAGAAGGGGGTGGGGCCGTAGTCGTGACCCGGCCAAACCACGGTTGAATCGGGAAGCTGCATCAGGCGACGAATGGATGCGGCCAGGGTCGGGCGGTGGCCCCCGGGCAGGTCGGTGCGGCCGCTGTCGCCGACAAACAACGTGTCGCCCGTAAAGAGCTGCCCTCGGCCGTAAAGGCAGATGCCGCCGGGTGTGTGGCCGGGCGTATGAATCACGCGCAGCGTCAAGGCGCCCGCCGGCAGATCGATTTCATCGGACAAGCGGATATCCGCCTCGGGGACGGCGTCGGCATCCAGCGCATGAATGATGATTCGGGCGCCGGTCAGAAGCTTGAGCCGGGCGCTGCCGGCCGTGTGGTCCCCATGGCCATGGGTGTTGACGATGGATTCGATGCTCAGTCCCTGTTTCTGAGCTTCGGACAGGATGCGCTTCACATTTGCACCGGGGTCGATCACCATCGCCTGACGGGTCTGTTCACACCCGATCAGGTAACTGAAGTTGTCCATCGATCCGTGCTTGAGTTGTTTGATGATCATGGTTCACCTGCTTTCCTGAAACATGTCAAACGGGGTATGCCGGATCAACGTTGTGTTCGCAGCCTGCCTGGCCGCTTCGTCAAACGGCATGGGTTCTGTGTTGCATCATAGCGGTTGCCCCTCCTGGAATCAATTCCCCGATCCAGCTGATTGGCTGCAAGAGCGTATTGGGGGCCAATGTTGCGCGGGTCCATGGAAGGGATCTCTTGATTCCGGCTGTTTCAGGGAGTATGAAACCATAGTGCCCGCTGGAGTCATCGGCCGGGCAGAAAGGGCGCTATGCAGCTAATACATCTCTTTTCGCCGGTCCGTTTGGGGCGGATGGACGTCCGTAACCGGCTGGTCATGCCGCCCATGAGCGTCAACTTCGGGGTGGATGAGCAGGGGGTTGTGACCGACCAGCACGCGGTCTACCTGGCGCTGAGGGCCAAGGCCGGCACCGGAATGATCGTGATGGGCGGCGGGACGGTTCATCCGGATGGTCTGGACCTGCCCCGCATGCCGCGGGTGTGGGACGATTGCTACATACCCGGTCTGAGCCGGCTGGCCGCGGCCGTAAAGCGCCACGGGGCGAGGATTGGCCTTCAGCTCCTTCACGGCGGCCGCCAGGCCTTTCACGACCGGCGGGTGGCGCCATCCCCCCTGCCGTCGCTCGCGGTCGTCAAGGGCGTTCCCCGGGAATTGACCCGCGACGAAATCCTTGAGCTCGTCGTTTGCCACGCCGAAGCAGCCCGGCGCGCGAGGGATGCGGGATTCGATTTTGTGGAAATCCACGCCGCCCACGGCTACCTGATCAGCGAATTCCTGGCCCCCAACGCCAACCGCCGCACCGATGACTATGGCGGCTCATTCGAGAACCGTACGCGGTTCCTGCTGCAGATCCTGGGCGCGATCAAGAACCGCTGCGGCGCCGAATATCCGGTGGGCGTGCGCTACAACGGCGAGGATTACCTGGCCGACGGCTGGCATCTGGATGAAGCGGTTCGTCTGGGGCCGCTGCTGGAGGCTTCCGGGGCCGACTGGCTGCATGTTTCCGCCGGCGTCTACGGCTCGATGCCGGTGACGGTTCCGTCCATGTACGTGCCGCACGGCTGCTTCGTTCATCTGGCCGAAGCCGTCAAGAAGGCGGTATCGATCCCGGTGATCGCCGTCGGCCGGATCAAGGACCCGGTGATGGCCGACCGGCTGATCGCCGAAGGCCGCGCCGACCTCGTGGCCATGGGGAGGCCCCATCTGGTCGATCCTGAGCTGGCGGCCAAGGCGTTTGCGGGCCGCCTCGACCAGCTGCGGCCGTGCATCGGCTGCTGTCGGGGCTGCATCCAAAGCGTGCTGGCGTTGAGCGAGGCGACCTGCGTCATGAACCCGGAACTGGGGCGCGAATACCGTCTGGGGCCGCTCCAGCGGACGGATCGGCCGAAGACGATCCTGGTGGTCGGTGCCGGGCCGGGCGGACTGGCCTGCGCCCGCTTGTTGGCGCTGCGGGGGCACCGGGTGGTTCTGGCCGAAACGCAGGATCAGGCGGGCGGCGCCCTGATCCTGGCTTCCAAGCCACCCGGCCGGGCGGAGCTGTGGGAAATGGTCGAGTATCATCTGGCCGAACTCCAGGGCCTCGGCGTGGATATCCGGCTGCATGCCGCTGTCGACGAGCCTCTGGTGCGCGAGCTGCAGCCGGACGTTGCCGTGGTAGCCAGCGGCGCCAACCCGCGCATGCCGCAGTTGGCAGGCCTATTCGAATCCGGGCTGCAGCTGTCCACCGTGCCGGATGTCCTGTCCGGCGGGGTGGTTCCCGGCTCAGGGGTGGTGGTTCTGGGCTCCGATCAGGCCGCCATGGTCACCGCCGACTTTCTGGCGCAGGACCGACGCCAGGTGGCGGTATTGGGCGGCGACCATTTTGCTCCAGAGCTCGCGCCCAATGACCGCACCTCCCTGCGCCTGCGCCTGTCCGATGCGGGCGTGCGGCTTTTCAAACGCGCCTCCATCCGGGAATTCCGCTCGGATGGCGTGGTGATCGACCATCGGGGCGGGCGGGATACCCTCAGCGGGTTCAGCGACCTGGTCATCGCCGAAGGTTTTCGACCGGAGCGGAGCACGCTCGACCTGTTCCGTAAGCTGGGAATAGAGGTTCACGTGATCGGTGATGCCAAGTCCCCGAGAACGTTGCTGGAGACCACCGCCGAGGCTGACGAACTGGGCCGGGCGCTATGAGCCTCGAGCTGCATCCCGCCGAGGTTTGATCTGATTTTCCGCATGCTGCCAATCACCGATGACATCG
>Ga0105097_10000990_pt1 | contig 13337 bp, 9 predicted proteins | sample PPLLak12cMay2015_FD_87035 | JGI IMG/M metagenome (GOLD analysis project Ga0105097, IMG submission 87035) | Freshwater sediment microbial communities from Prairie Pothole Lake near Jamestown, North Dakota, USA - PPLs Lake P7 Core (1) Depth... | ecosystem: Environmental > Aquatic > Freshwater >... | reverse complement strand
GACATGTCGAGATTCGTGAGGCAGACCCGGCGTACGGCGGGACAGGATCCGGGAGCGCTCGTCCACGTCGGGGACACCCGTTCTGAGGCGACGCGCTTGACGCTCTTCCGATATGACGCAGCGTCGGTCGCGGAGAGCCACCCAGACCTTTCGTGCGCCCTCCCTCGGGACAAGGCGACCGGCGTGCTCTGGCTCAACGTCGACGGAGTGCATGACGCCGCGGACGTCGAGGAGATCGGACGGATGGGAGCCATCAATCCATTGCTCCTCGAGGACATCATGCACACGCTGCAGCGCCCGAAGCTCGAGGACTACGACTCACTCCTGTTCGCATCCCTCCGAATGCTTCAGTACCACGAGGAGCGGCGGGAGATCGAGGACGAGCAGGTGAGCCTCGTGCTCGGCCCGTCGTGGGTCGCCTCATTCCAGGAGAACCCGGGGGACGTGTTCGACCCGGTTCGCGAGCGCATCCGCGACGGACGGGGGCGAATCCGCCGTGCCGGGGCCGACTTCCTCTTCTACTCCCTGATCGACGCGATCGTCGACAACTACTTCGTCGTGCTCGAGCACATCGGGGACTGGGTGGAAGAGGTGTACGAGCGAGTGACTCGGTCGCCCTCGCCGTCGGACGTCGACGAGATCCGTCTTCTCCAGCGCGAGCTTCTGTACATGCGGAAGTCGATCTGGCCGCTTCGCGAGGTGTTGAGTCGGCTCCAGCACGGCGACTCCCGCCTCCTCGCTTCGGAGACGTTGCCGTACGTCCGAGACGCCTACGATCACGCGGTGCAGATCATCGACACCGTCGAGACGTTCCGCGAGATGCTGAGCAGCGTGATGGACGTCTACCTGTCCAGCTTGAGCAATCGGATGAACCAGGTGATGAAGGTGCTGACGATCATCACCACCATCTTCATGCCGCTCTCGTTCGTGGCCGGACTCTACGGGATGAACTTTGCTTGGATGCCGGGGCTGGCGACGCGGTACGGCTACTTCGGAGTCCTGGGGGGCATGGTCCTCATGGCTCTCGGTATGCTCTACTACTTCCGTCGCCGTCGCTGGCTGTAGAAGGCGAAAGGAGAAGGGTGGACAGCCTCCCTTCGAGGCTTCCCACCCTTCTCCTCCTGTGCGTCTCTTGTGGCACGCCCGAGGACGGCCGGGCGCTCTTAGATGTAGTCGTCCTCCTCTTCCTCCTCGTCGAGGTCTTCCTCTTCGTCAAGGTCGTCATCTTCCTCGATCCATTCGAGGCGAATCGGATCCTCGTCGATGACCTCGAGCAATGCCTCGCACTCCTCGCACCGCAGGCGGTTGAAGAGGCAAAGCTCGTCCTTGTCCACTTCGAACGCCGCGTCGCACACAGGACAAACGACCTTGCTCATGTTCCTCCATGATCCGCCAGTCCCGGCGGTGGCGGATCCTACCCGCCGAAAGCCGATCTTCTCCGACGCCGACTGCTCTTGCCAACCCAACCCGAAAGGGCGGCGATCCACCCCAACCGAGCGCCATACCGCCGGCCCATCAGGCAGCTCCCCGGAGTGGGAAGTCCGCCCCATCCTATCAGGCCCTGGCGTCCATTTCAGGCAGCCGTCCACGACCGTCTCTTCTCCTCACGGCTCGGGCCGGTCAAGCGCCGGCGGCTCGCGAAGTGAAGAGCCAATCTATGGTAGAGGCTCGCAGGATATCTGCTCCAGTCGGGGGGAGTCAAGAGAGCCGGAGGGGCCTTATGTCCCGTCGGGGGGCTCGGACACCTGATCGGACGACCGGGCGGGCATGCGGCCGAGCGGACCCTCGCCGTTGTCACGACCGCCATGCCGCTCTACGGCTCCGCGTTGTGCTCGGGCGCACGCAGGGCGTCGATCGTCAGGGAGGCGAGGAGGTGGACCGCCAGCGCCAGCGCCCGCTCGTCGAAGTCGAACGTGGGCGTGTGACCGCCGAGGACGGACGAACGAATAGGAGCGTTTCGAAGCACGCCGTGGAAATCGGCGCCCACGCCGATGTTCGTCGCAAGGCCCCCGTGAGACTGGACGCGCCTCATCATCTCCGTGAAGTCCTCGCTTCCGCCCATTCGGTCGGCGCTCTCGAAGGCGAAGTCGCCCCATCGTGCGCCGATTGCCTTCACCCGCTCGGCCAGGATGGCGTCGCAGCTCGCGGTTCCCGCCTCACCCATCGAGCGCACCGCTGCGCCGCAGCCGTACATGGACGCCGAGGACTCGACCACGCGCATCGCGCGCTCGTACATCGAATCGCACAGAGCCGACGACTCTCCGCGAACCTCCGCGACGAGGAGCGCGCGGCCCGGGACGATGTTCCGCCCGGTCCCCGCTTCGAGACGGCCGACGTTGACCCGCGTGAACCCGGAGCGATGCCGTGGCAGCGCATGCAGTCCGATGGCCGCCGTGGCCGCCGCGAGCAGCGCGTTGCGTCCCTCTTCCGGCGACCCGCCGGCATGGGCCGCCGCTCCCTCAAACGCGACGTCGAACTTGCGGGTCGCCGCATAGCCGCTCATCGACGGCGCAATCTCCCCCAAACCCCCCCCGCTGATCAGGTGGTGCCCGATCAGAATGTCGACGTCTTCGAGGTTGCCGGCCTCGACGATCGCCCGCGCGCCGCGCACGCCCTCCTCCGCCGGCTGGAAGATCAGTTTGACCGATCCTCGCAACGATCGGCGCAGCTTCGTGAGGACCTCGGCGACTCCCAATCCCACGGCGGCGTGGCCGTCGTGCCCGCACGCGTGGCACGCTCCGACGTTCACCGACGCGAACCCCTCCCGAGCCGGACGATGGGTCGGCGCGTCGCTCTCGACGAGGTCGAGGGCGTCGATGTCAAATCGCAGGGCCACCGTCGGCCCCGCTCCGCCGTCGAGCGACGCGACGACTCCCGTGAATCCGCCGCGGGCGGCCTCGACGTACTCCGGATCGCCCCCCTGATCGATCGCCCGGCGTCGGTGCGCCTCGAGGACCGAGTCGGGCGGCACGCCCATCCGAGCGTCGACCGCGCAAACGCCTCGCCCGGCGAGGACCTTGAAGCCCAGCCTCTCCAGGCGCCGCGCGATCAAAGACGAGGTTCGGAACTCCGTCCATCCAGACTCGGCGTATCGGTGGAAGTCGCGCCGGTCCACTACGAGCTGATCGGCGGGCGCGGCCTGCTCGATGGCTTGGAGAAGGGCACGGTCCACGGCGCTCACGTGGCGATCAGGAACCGGCCGCTTTCGTAGATGAGTTGGTCGTCCACGTAGATCCGGCCGCCCTGCGTCAAGTCGCAGACCATGTCCCAGTGGATCGCCGACTCGTTCCGGCTTCCGGTCTCGGGCATTCCGGCTCCGAGCGCCATGTGGAAGCTCCCGTTGATCTTCTCGTCGAAGAGCGTGTGCCCCGTCGCTCGAGTGATCCCCTTGTTCGTACCGATGGCGAACTCTCCGACGGAGCGGGCGCCCTCGTCGACGTCCAGCGTCTTCTGGAGGAACTCGTCCCCCGTCTCCGCCTTGGCCTGGACGACTCTTCCCTTCTTGAACCAGAGCTCGACGCCGGTCAGCCTGCGTCCCTGGAAGACCGTTGGGTACGAGAATCGAACGTGTCCCTCGACGCTGTCCTCCACCGGTCCCGTGAAGATCTCTCCGTCCGGCATGTTGTTCTTTCCGTCTCAGTTCTTGAACGTGCGCCCGGCGATCTTCATCCGCAGGTCGACGTCGGGTCCCTCGACTCGCAGTTCCTTCTTCCCATCGAGCCAGTCGACGAGCTTCTGCTGCCACGCCGAGAGCTTCCTCCAGACGGAGACGGGGTCCTTGGGGTCGGGGAGGCAGGCGCCGTAGACGAAGTCCTCGTACTCGAGCAGCCCCATCTCAGCGTCCTGCGCGTAGGCGGCCGTCGGATAGAGCGTGCCCACCCATCGGAGGTCTTGTGTGGCCACTCGCTGCATGAACGTTCGCGAGAGGTCCCTCGTGGCCTGGTTGGAGAGGACGAGCTTCTCCGGAGGCACGTTCGTCAGCGACTTCGTGTTGTCGGAGCTCCAGAACGTGATCATGACGTCGTACGTCTCGTAGACAAGGCGCGTGGGTTCGGGGACGTGGCGCAGCTGCGCGTCCGACGCGTACCGATAGACGAGTTCATCCAGCCCCGGCACGGCCATCCGCGTGAAGGGATGCCCCCCGGCCCGCAGAACCTCCACGACGACCGCCTGGATGAGAGGAATCGCCGCAGGTCCGCCTTGGATGAAGACCTTGTCGTCCGGACGAACGCCGACGGAGTACTGGACCAAGACCTCAGCGAGCTTGGCGACGCGAGGATCGAACATCGGAATTCCTCCTTCGTTTGAACGTCGGGGCCGTCCCTCCCGATCCGATGGACTCCACGGTATCTGCCCGCGTTCCCTCAGACAAGGTCAAAGCTCCGCAAGAGCGAGATCTCGGGCCGTTGCGACTTCGGGGTTCCGCGGCAACAGGGCCACGGTCCGCCGCCCATCCCCGTACGCCCGAGACGTGAACAACGTGAGACACCGATCCTCGAAGAGGTACGTCGGAGCGTCCGGCTGGTGCGATCGGACGAGGACGCGGACTCCCAGACGCCGCGCGCGCTCGCGAAACACGTCCACGCCGTATACCGGGCGGCTCGAAGGTTGTGCTCGTCCATCGACGCGTTCGGCGCTCCGCCAATCGCCCCAGGTGATGTCCCGCCAGGCCGGCGAACCGAGTTCGACGGCGTCGATGTCCTCCAGCGAAGACAGGTCGGGGAGGGCGCCGTGGACGGCGAGAACGCCGGCAGGGTGCCACGCAGCAAGCGGGAGCCGGCCGAGGATTCGTGCGGCGGCTGCCTCCTCGTCGGGCGCGAGGCCTTCCCAGAAGTCGGCGGGGGAGAACCTCGCGACGCCCCACGCTTCGTGGTTTCCCATCAGCAGGGTCGTCCGCTCGGGGTCCGCGGCGACGGCGGTGAGAACCCGCGCCACGTTCTCCCTGGACCGCGGTCCGCGGTCCACCGTGTCCCCGAGAAAGACGACCGCCACATCGGGGCCGGAGTACCGCGCGAGGACCTCTTCGGTCGCCTCAAGGTCGCCGTGGGTGTCGCCCACGAAGACCGTCTCACGCTCCGTGCGAAGTCGAATTAGCCGAGGGCGTGCGAGGAGCACGGGCTCCACCGCGCGAAGTGCTGCCAAGAGGTCCAGCGCGCCTCCTCTTCCGAGATCTACGTACGAGGAACGATCCTACACGTCCGACGTGCAGTGCGGGCACCGCGACGCCGCGAGAGGAATCTGGGTCCGGCAGCGCGGGCACTCCTTCGTTGTCGGGGCCGCCGCTTCGGCCTTCTTCTGCATCCGGTTGTAGGCTCGGACGAGGAGGAACATGACGAGCGCGACGATGAGGAACGTGATCACCGTGTTGATGAAGGCGCCGTAGTAGATCGCTGCGGCGCCCGCCGCGCGCGCCGCGGCCGCAGACTCGTAGGCCTGTCCGGACAGGTTGACGTACAGGTTCGCAAAGTCCACGTTTCCAATCAGCTTGCCGATGATCGGCATGATCAGATCGTCGACGAACGACTTGGCCACGGCGGCGAACGCCGCGCCCATCACGAAGGCGATGGCCAACTGAACCAGGTTCCCTCGTAGGACGAACTCCCTGAACTCCTTCTTCACTCCAATCACCTCCGCACGCTGCGTACCTCCAGGGTAGCCGGAATCGGGGGAACGGAGAAACACGACGCTTGGGGACACGGAGGATTGACGACCCGCCTGCACGGTGGTACCCTACGTGAGTCATGGCCCAGGAACGACGTCGTGAGAGGCTGTCTCTTGAGTTTGCGCTTCGTTGCGACTGCCTCTCCGTTCATCCTGTGCAGCTGACCACGACGACGAAGTAGCCCGCGAAGCCGCCCGAGTGAAGGCGGTTGCGGGCGTGGCGACCGTAGGCCGACTGGCCTTCGGTCTTTCTTTTTGCACGAGCAAGAAAGGAGGAGGAGATGAACAGGCACGAAGATGGAGCGGCCTTCCCGACCGTCGGGGAGGATCGGGTGTCGGAGTGGGTTGATGAGATGGGTGCCGCCTACACGGCCGGCGCGCGCGTGCTTTGGGTCATCACCGCGGAGCCTCGGCCTGCGCTTCGCGCCTCCTTCGGAGACTCCGACGCCCTTCGCCTAAGCTACGTCCACCGCGCTGCCGAACTGCTTCGCGACCGACCGGAGCGCGCTTCGGTCGTCTCGCGAATCCATCGGTTCTTCGACGACGCGCGTTCGGGGCGTGGAATCGCACGGCCCCTGGAGTCGTTGCGCGCCGACGTGCTGGCCGACGTCCTCGCGTCGCGGGCGCAGGCCCGTGGAGTCCGGGTGCACGTAGAACGGCCGGTCCATGGCGAAGCGAGCGCACGTTCGCCCGAGGTCACGGGGGACGCGATCCGCCTGCTGGCGACCTCGCCGACTGGGTCGATGGGGGATCCGGAATGACTCCAAGGACGGCGCTCCCACGAGACAGGGACACAAGAGACAACGAGACGCGAAGGTTGTCCGCATTACACGAAACGCGCGACCTTTTTCGTATAATGAGCCCATGGCCACGTTGGACGAAGTCGCGCGCTTCCTCGGGCTCTCGAAGCGCGCCGTGCGATTGAGGGTGGATGCTCTCGGCGAGACCCTTCAGCGGTACCTCACACGGGGAGATCGGAACCGGCTCATCTTCCGCGGCGAAGCCGTGGCCATCCTCCGTCGTCTCGAGGAGCTTCGCCGGGAGGAAGGCCTCCCCATTCAGCAGGCCGCCGATCGCCTCCGGGGCGAGCTCTGTGACGACGAAGGGGCGAGCGGCATTTGCATCGTCTTGCGCCCCGAGGTCGAGTTCGCCCTGGCGCACGAGCTCTTGCAGGAAGCGACTCGCGAACGCGACCAGTGGCGCGAATACGCAATGGCCCTTCAATCGGTGCTTCCCACCGAGCTCAAGTGGCTGAACTCCGTCGCGCCGGCCACCCCCGGCGACCGGCGGATGAACTAGCCGCTCTCTTGCCTTGTAGCGCGAAGCCGGGCTACTCCCCCTCGGGGTCGGGCGGCGCGTTGTCTCGGGACAGGAAGCGCGAGACGATCCGTCCGGACACCCCAAGCGGCAGGCGATCTCCGGGTTTCGCGTCTGCCCACGCGGCTTGAGGTCCGACGCCTCGCGGGAGATTGACCAGGGCGATCGGGGTTCCCGCGGGAAGCGCTTCCGCGTTCCCGTCGACGAGCGCCAGGCCGACCTGGCTCCCGCCCAGGCTCACTGAACTGGTAACACGACCGAGGAGCGTCCCGTTCCGGTCTACCATGAGGGCGCCGTCGCGAATCGGCCGCGCGCTTTCGTCAACCTGGAAGCGAACGACGGAACGCGCAGGTCGATTCAGATAGACCTGGCGGCACGTCGAGCGACCGAGGAAGAAGGTCTTGTGGAGTTTGACGTAGGATCCGAAGCCGGCCTCGTAGGGATTGACCTCGTGAGGGCCGGCCAGCTCGTGACCGTACAGAGGAAGTCCGGCCTCGGTCCGGGTCGAGTCTCGTGACGCCAGTCCGCAGGGGAGAAGGCCGAGCGGGCGCCCGAGTTCGAGCAACCGGCTCCACAGCCAAGCGGCATCGGGGGCGGCGGAGTAGATCTCGTAGCCCACGGGCTCACCGGTGTATCCCGTCCGCGCGACCAGCAGCTGGTGTCCTTCCGGGGCGACCTCGGCGAACTGGGTGCGATCGAGCGACGCCGTCGCGAGGCGCTCCTGCGGTCCGAGGACGAGGTCCAGGATCCCCCGGCTCTTCGGTCCCTGAATCGCGATGTCGACGATGCCGCGCTCCTTCTTCAGGTCTCGGATCGTCACCGGGGGGCAGGGGAAGCACGCCGGGTTCTCTCGGTCCATGAGGTACTTCCCCTCGTTCACCCCGCAGAGCCAATCCCAATCCTTCTGCTCGTTGGCGGCGTTGACGACCACGAGGAATCGATTTCGCGCCCGGCGGTACACCATGATGTCGTCGATGACGTGTCCGTCGGGGTCGAACAGGTAGGCGTACTGCGACTGCCCGTTCTCCAACCACCCGGCGTAGTTGGACGTAACCGCGTCGAGGAAGTCGACGGCGCGATCGCCCTCGACCTGGAAGACGCCCATGTGTCCGAGGTCGAACAGGCCGGCGGCGCCTCGCACGGCGGCGTGCTCTTCGAGGGCGGACGAGTACCAGACCGGCATCTCCCACCCGGCGAACGGAACGAGCTTGGCCCCAAGGGCGACGTGGGCGTCGTGAAGCGGCGTCCTCCGAGGCGATTCCTTGGACGCGTTCCATCGGAACTCCGCGGGAGACGCAGACGGAGCCGCCTGAGGCAGGCGCTGTTGGGCGACGAAGTACGGCTTGCGGAGGGCGAACCGCTCCGGGTGTTTGGAGAACGCCTCTCGAATGTCGACGCCGGCCGCATCTTCCGTCGCGGCGGACGGCCTCCACGCCTGGGCTGACTGCGGGAGGGCGCCGGGTGCGACCTCCTCGACGACGGCGGGGCCCTGGATCTTGCGCAGCACGTCCCGCACGTCAAACACTGCGTACCCGTCGGACAACCCGGCCAGCCACTCCCGGACGGCGCGCGCGTTTCCTGCGGGCGCGTACAGGAGGTAGTCGTCGCGACCGAGCGCGCCGACGATCACGTTCGAGATGGCGTGGCCGTTTTCGTCGAATAGGTAGGCCGGCGCGGCTCCTCCGGACGGCAGCGTGAAGAGGTCGACGGTCACGCTCTCCTGAAGAAGCGCCCCGGCGCGCCCGCCTCGGACGCGGATCGCCGACCACGCGCCGTTCGGCGTCGGCCGCGCGTCCCTCGACGGAGCCCCCACACGGGGATCGACGCGGCCGATGAGCTCGCGGACGTCGCGCTTCGCCGCGTCAAGCGCCGGGAGAAGGATCTTCCCGCGCGACGACTCCCCACGCACTCCGCAGTAGGAGAACGGGCGAATCGCCTTCAGCACGTCGGCGATGATCCTGGCCAGGTCGCGCATCTCCGCCTCACCCATCCCCCGCTGTGTCACCCACGGCGTCCCAAGGCGGATTCCATGGGCGTCGGCGGCGCTCCGGTCTCCAGGAAGCGTGTTCTTGTTGCAGACGATCCCCGCCAGATCGAGGATGCGCGACGCGATCTCGCCCATCATGACGAATCTTGTCTCCCGCGGGAGAGGCTTCAAGTCGACGAGAAGCAGGTGGGTGTCGGTTCCCCCGTACGCGAGTGTGAGCCCGTTGTCGGCGAGCGCCTGCGCCAGGGCTTTTGCGTTCTCGACGATGCGCCGCTGCAGCGCGGCGAACTCCGGCTGCTGAGCCAGCTTCAGCGCCACGGCCAGCGCGGCGAACTTGTTCACGTGAGGGCCGCCCTGCTGCCCAGGGAAGATCGATGAATCCAGCTTCGCGGCGATCGCCGGGTCGGTCGACAGGAGGACCGCGCCTCGCCCGCCGCACAGCGTCTTGTGCGTCGTGAACGAGACGACGTGGGCATGGCCGATCGGGTTCGGGTAGACGCCGCCGACGATGAGCCCGGCCGTGTGGGCCACGTCCGCGAGGAGGATTGCCCCGACCGAGTCGGCGATCTCGCGGAACTTCGCCCAGTCTGCCTGCCACGGGTACGACGTGAACCCGCCGATGATCATCCGCGGCCGATGCTTCTCCGCGAGGCCGCGGATCTGGTCGTAGTCCAACCTTCCTGTGGTTGGATCGACGGCGTACGAGATGATCCGGTAGCGACGTCCGGTGACGTTGAACTCGGACCCGTGCGTGAGGTGGCCGCCCTCGGTGAGCGCCATTCCCATGACCGTCTCACCGGGCGCGACGAAGGCCTCGTACACCGCCAGGTTGGCGGCGGCGCCGGACAGCGCCTGGACGTTGGCGTAGATGCGATCGGCGGGAACGTCGGGCGTCGCGAAGCATTCGGCGGCGCGCCGGGCGGCGAGCGACTCGACGAGGTCCGCGATCTCGACTCCCTTGTAGAAGCGGCGGTCGGCGTACCGGCGGAAGCCCGCAAGTTGCGCGTCGAGATCAGCGAGCTGCTCGACGGTCTGCCTCATCATGGCCCTGCGGGGATATCCCTCGGCGTACACACTCGTGAACACCGAGCCAAGGGCCTCACGCACGGGAGCAGGCGTCCACGACTCCGACGGGATGAGGATGAGCTTCTCGCGCTGTCGGCGTTCCTCGGCGGCAATGAGGGCCGCCGTCTGAGCGTCCACGTCGAGAATGCGTTGATTGGATTGAGACAGGGTCATGGTCGCTCCTTTTCCCCACCAAACGGATCCGGGTGAAGTCTACGGAGTACGTTCCGAGCTTTCCAGCAGGCCTCTGCAGCGAGGTAGAGGCCCCCGCTCACGAGGCTGTGTCCGCCGAGAACCACGGGGATGGGGCACCGGAGCGCCGCCTCGGTGAAGCTCCGCCACGCCGGATCGTCGACCTCGTCGAGCAGGAACAGGTCGCTCGCGAACCGCGTGCTCGCCGGGGGGACATCGTCCCCGGACGATAGGACGGGGCGCGTGTCGACCCAGGCGGCGTCCGCGGCGTCCTCGAGGCGCCGGAAGAACGGCTCGGCTCCGTCCTCGAGGATTGCCTGCCGTACCCACGGGACGTGGCGCGTCGCGGACGCCCGCATGCCGCGCCCCTCGACGAGGGCGCTCGTGCGGCAGGCGACCTCACGCTCGAACTGGCTCCACGTCGTCGGGTTCACCCGTCCGACAAGGAGGGTCGACGCCGAGCGTTCCGTCAGCACGTCGAGGGCGCGGTCCATCGATGGATGGTCCCACGCACGAGTCTCGAGGAAGCGGCGCAGCTCGGGGTTGCCGCGACCGGTCCGGGCGAGGAGGTGCACGTCGGACGGAGTGTCGATGTCGAACTGCGTGGACGCCGAACGCGGCATGGATAGGCATTGAATCCCGGCGTCGGCGAGCGCGAACCCGAGCGGGTTGTCCGCCGCCGGGAGGGAGATTTCGAGAAGTCGCCTAGCGTTCGCGAAGGCGGCGAAGTCGCATGAGTAGAAGTTGTTGAAGACGGCTGACTCCGAAGGGGTGACTGCGAACTCAACCAGCCTGCCGATCTCCTCGTCGGAGAGAAGACCTCCGCTTCCGCTGCCGAAGTAGAGCAGGCGATCGAGGTTGAGGTCGACGATCAGCCGCTGAAGCACGCGACCGAAGTGGAATGTCTCCCCGACGCCGGGCGGAGTCCGCGTTTCCACGTCGAAGACTCCGGCGCGGACGGCCTCGGAAGGAGCGACGACGATCGGGTCCGCGCCGCACCGTTGCAGACTCGCGCACAGGCCGCGCGTCGACGCCTGGCGAGCCTCTTCCACGACACGCTCTCCGATGCTTGTGCCGACGGGAGCGTGGAACACCAGGGCCGCCACGCGCCTCATACGTCCTCCTTCTGACTTGCGGGGGCCGACAGGGCAAGGATGCGTATTGCTCCCGGCTTCGACAAGGGTTGGTTCTGACTGCCGCACCGCGGGGAGAGGAGGCATGCCGGACAGCCGTCGTCGCAGGGACATCGAGAGACCATGGCGTGCGCCGCCGCTGCCAGCCTCGACCATTCGTCGTACAGAACCTCTGCGAGGCCTGCCCCATCCTCCATCCCGTCGAAGAGAAGGATCGTCGGCGCGCCGGTCTGCGGGTGGAGGGGCGTCGACACGCCGGCGACGTCGGCGGCGTCGCAGAGAACGAGGAGCGGCGCCATCGAGATCAGGGCGTGCTCGGCCCCGTGCAGAGCGCCGAGGAGTTCGGCCGCCCCGATCTCCCGCGGGAGATCGCGAAACGCCGCCCAGACGCCGTCGGTCTCGTAGACATGGGGGGGAAGGGCGAGCGGATGGAGAGAGACGGAGCGGTCGCCGTGGATTGCCTTGTACCCGACGAACGATTCCGTCACACAGACGCGGCCGCGGGCGACGTGGGACGCGCCCGACAGGGTCGTGGTTTCTGCGGAGAGGATCTCGACGGCACTCGTCCGCAGCCCCTGCGTCGAGTAGTCGACGTCCTCGCAAACCGCCGTCGCCACTCCCTCCGTGAGGTCGAGAGTTCGAACGACGTACGTCTCTCCGCGGTGGAGAAGGACGGCGCCCGGATACGCGTCGCGGCGGGCGCGAACTGGATCCATGGTCTCGAGTGTCCGCCCGCCGCAGACCAGGCGCACGGTCTCTCCCGCCATCTCCTCGAGGGGAAACGCCTCGTGCGCCCGACGCAAGCCGCGGTAGATGGCTCCGGAAGGGGTGTCGGAGAGGAGACCGCTCTCGCGAAGCGCGGCCATGGCCTCTCCGTCTTCCGCGCCGATCTCCTCCGGTCGCAAGGGGAGTTCGGCGGCCGCGCAGGCGAGGTGCCCGGCGCGGTGGCGAAGCGTTCGGCGCGGAAGCACCAACCGCTCTCCCGCGTAGGAGAGAAAGCGCTCCGGGTCGCGGAGGAAGTACCGGTCGAGTGGGTCCTCGTACGGGATGTAGATGACGAGCGCCGGCCGCGATCCTCGACCCGCGCGGCCCGCCTGCTGCCATGCCGAAAGAAGGCTCCCCGGAAACCCGACGAGGATGGCCGCGTCGAGGCCTCCGATGTCGATGCCCGACTCCAGGGCCGACGTCGACACGACGCCGCGCAAGCGCCCGTCGCGGAGGTCGGCCTCGAGTTCCCTCCTCTCGTGGGCGAGGTAGCCGGCGCGGTACGACTGAATGGCGTCCGTCGCGGAGTCCCGTTTCGTCGCGCTCGCAATCCGCTCGGCCATGACGCGGGAGCGCGCGAAGCAGATCGTCTGCATCCCCTGATCCGTCAGGAAGGAGAGCAGCGTCGCCGCCTGTCGGGTGATCGACGACGACGGATCGGCCATCGGATCCCAGAACACGACACTCCGCGGCCCGCGCGCCGACCCGTCTTCGTCGACCGACACGGCGTCCCGCCCCGTGAGAGCCCGTGCGAAGTCCTCAGGATTCGCGATGGAGGCCGACGAGACGACGAACTGAGGTTGAGCCCCGTAGTGCTTGAGGATGCGAGACAGTCTCGAGAGGAGCTCTGCCACGTTCCCGCCGACCACGCCGCGGTAGTGATGCGCCTCGTCGAGGACGACGAGCTTGAGGTTTGCGAAGAGGCGAGCCCACTGATGGTGCCACGGGAGGTACTGGTGAAGCGCATGGGGATTCGTCAGGACGACGCGAGCGGAGCGACGAATCCAGGCGCGCTTCTGCTGCGGCGTGTCCCCGTCGTACGTGCTCGGGCGGAGGTCCGCGCCGCACTCCTCGTCCAGAGTCCTCAGCTTCTCGAGTTGGTCGTTGGCGAGCGCCTTGAGCGGGTAGAGATAGAGAGCCGTGGCGCTTGGGTAGTCGCTCAACCACTCGATGGTCGGGACGTGAAAGGCGAGAGTCTTCCCGGACGCGGTCGGCGT
>Ga0105097_10000989_pt1 | contig 13338 bp, 11 predicted proteins | sample PPLLak12cMay2015_FD_87035 | JGI IMG/M metagenome (GOLD analysis project Ga0105097, IMG submission 87035) | Freshwater sediment microbial communities from Prairie Pothole Lake near Jamestown, North Dakota, USA - PPLs Lake P7 Core (1) Depth... | ecosystem: Environmental > Aquatic > Freshwater >... | reverse complement strand
GGATTTTCCCGCGGCGGCTGATAAAAGTGACCGTGAATGCACACATAATTATCCATATCAAAACCTCATAATTTACAATCGCTGAACAGCGGAAAGCACAGAAGAAAGAAGCTCAAAGATGCGTATCGCCCCTTTTCAGCAGATAATTTTTCTTAACACCAATATATTCTTTTGCCAACAAGCAGTCAATACCTGACGGATTTAATTTTTTATTATAATACCGGATTTATATGGTCTTATATATCTTATAAGCTGCCCAAAGAGGGGTTTTAGAAATAAGCAGAAGCGAATGTCAAATTAGGCATTTTCCCGATTTCCTAAATTTTGCGAGACAAGTAAAGTATGAAGAAAGAAAATAAGGAAGTACAGGATAAATATGAGCAGAACAGATACATATATTGATGAAAGAAGAAAAGAAAAGGCTTTCGGGGCCGGTAAAGACCTGATTATAAACTGGCACCTGGGGCACCTGGAAGGCCAAAAAAAAGCACTCGTTCCATATTCCTCCTCCAAACTGAGGCTTGATAACACACTTATCAAGCCTCGAGAAACCAAGCACAGCACAGGACAGCTGTGATAAAAATAAATGAGAAAAGGAGATTAGAATGCTGGTGTTAAGCAGGCGAAAGACGGAATCGATTATGGTCGGCGAAGATGTGGAGATAACGGTGGTCGGGGTTTACGGCAATAAGATAAGGCTTGGGATAACAGCCCCGAAGTCGGTACCCGTGCACCGCAAGGAAGTATTTGATGCAATTCATAATAAGAGAACAGCACATAGAGGCAATTATCTTCTTGTTTATTAAATAATCGATTCAATAAACGTAATAAAGGCCCAAAAGGCCTTTTTACTTAGGATATGGGACTTGTTGTATTCATAAAAAACTGTTAATTTGCATTAGAGGCGCCACAACATGAAGGCTGCGGTTATATACGAATATGGGGGCATCGAGAATGTAAAAGTTGAAGATGTGCCGCAGCCAAAGCCACAAAAGGGAGAAGCGGTCATAAAAATAAAATCGTGCGGATTAAACCATTTAGATATCTGGGTGATAAAAGGAAGAAGCGCAGAAAAACTGACGGAGGCACATATAATTGGTTCAGATGCATCCGGGATAGTTCAATCAGCCGGGGCTGAAGTAAAAAATATCAAGGCGGGCGACGAAGTTGTAGTTAATCCGGGGCTTAGCTGCGGTCGATGTGAATACTGCAGGAGCGGACAAAACAGCGAGTGCGAGACATTCGGCATAACAGGGTTAAGCCGTCCGGGTTTGTTTGCAGAAATGGCAGCTGTGCCGGCAGTTAATTTGTATCCGAAACCGGCGCATATGAGCTTCGATGAGGCAGGCGGATTTGTCCTGACGTTTTTGACGGCGTGGCGGATGCTGATGACAAAGGCGAATCTTAAGAGCGGACAAACGGTGCTGATACACGGCATAGGGGGAGGAGTGGCAACCAGCAGCCTGCAATTAGCCAAACTTGCAGGGGCTGAGGTAATTGTTACATCATCATCGGATTCCAAGCTTGCCTGTGCGAAGGGGCTGGGGGCAGACCATACGATTAACTATAAGAGGGAAGAGGACATTGCGGGAAAAGTTAAGGAAATAACATCTGGCCGCGGAGCGGATATTGTTATAGATTCTGCTGGTGCGACAACGTGGCCGTGCGACCTTGCAGCAGTGCGAAAAGGAGGGACGATTGTATTATGCGGAGTCACAACCGGCGCTACGGCACAGACCAATCTTCGGACGATATACTGGAACCAATTGAAAATTTTCGGCTCTACATTAGGCTCGGATGAAGATTTGCGCCAAATGCTAAAAGCGGTCAGCGCAGGAAAAATTAAACCTGTCATAGATTCGGTTAAACCTCTTTCGAGCGTTCGAGAAGCTCTTGGCAGGATGGAAGCAGCAGAACAATTCGGAAAAATTATTCTTAAAGTTTCCTGATGCGTTAAAAGAGAAATCAGGAGTTTTTTGGAAAGGAGAAAAAGCCGTTCAGCAGCGATGACTGGAGCGGCAGAATAAAAGCATGGAAAATCGAACAATTGGAGAAAAGGAAATGGACATATACAAGTTTGCAATGCAGATGGAGAAAGAATCGGAGAATTATTACCGAAAACTTTCAGAGCAGGCAAACAATAAAGGCCTAAAAATAATATTTGATATGTTAGGGGACGAGGAGGAAAAGCACTACAAGATAATAGAGCAGATAAAAAATAAATCTCCCCAGAAAGTGCTTGATACCCCCCTGCTGACCGATGCGAAGACCGTTTTCGAGAACATGACAACAGATGAGCAATTCGAGTTCAGCAATGATCAGGTTGAAGCTTATGAAAAGGCACAGGAACTGGAGACGAAAAGCAAGAATTTTTATTTGCAGAAGGCCGCCGAGGCCTCTGAGCCAATTCAAAAAGAAACTTTCAGAAAGCTGGCAGTAGAGGAAGAGAAACATTATTTTCTGCTGCAGAACATAATCGATTTTGCCTCACGGCCGAAGATGTGGCTTGAAAATGCGGAGTGGTATCACCTCGAGGATTATTAATACGAGCCGAAAAAACCGATAAGAGAGGCTGAAGTTGTATTTTCGGGATTGATTGATGAATCGTAAAGACGATGTATCTATTGTGTTATGCGGTCAGGCAGGAATGGGAATTCAAACTGTGGAGTTCCTGCTGACAAGGATTTTGAAGCTAGTAGGATATAATGTTTTTGCAACCAAGGAATATATGTCTCGAATCAGGGGAGGAGCAAATTCCACACAGATACGGGTAAGCTCATTTCCGGCCCGTGCCCCAGTGAACCGGATTGACATACTGGCTGGATTGAATAAAGGCTCAATCAGGCACCTGGAGAAAAGAACGACTCCGGAAACAATAGTTCTTGCTGAGGAAGCAATCGTAAAAGACGAGCTTCAAAAAGATAAATACCGGTTTATCGACGTTCCATTTACAAAAACCGCAGAAGAAATAGGAAACGCTGTTTATTCCAACGTCGTTGCGACAGGGGCAATTGCAGCCCTTTTCGGAATAGAGCTTAAAACAATAGTCGATTACATAAGAAAACATTTTTCTAATAAAACTGAGGAGATAATAACTAACAACACAAAAGCAGTAGAGGCAGGATTTTCAAGGGGAGTCCAATTGGCAGGTTCAGGAGAAATTGAAATATCAATCAGGAATGATGCAACGATCAGAGAGCAGATTCTTTTGAGCGGAGGAGATGCCGTATCAATGGGGGCGATTGGGGGCGGATGCAATTTTATTGCGGCGTATCCAATGTCGCCATCGACACCGGTTTTAACGTTTCTATCGCAGCATTCGGCGGACTTCGGAATAATAGCCGAGCAGGCTGAAGATGAGATTGCTGCGATGAATATGGCATTAGGCGCATGGTATGCCGGAGGAAGAGCGATTGCTTCATCTTCAGGAGGCGGATTTGCATTAATGATAGAGGGGCTGAGTCTCGCCGGGATGCTCGAATTGCCGATAGTTATTCACCTCGCACAGAGGCCAGCACCTGCAACAGGACTTCCGACAAGAACGGAACAGGCAGACCTTGAATTAGCACTTTATGCAGGGCATGGAGAATTTCCGCGAGCGATATTTGCGCCGGGCAACCTCGAAGAGGCATTTTATTTAACGCACAAGGCTTTTAATTTAGCGGATAAAAGCCAATCGCCGGTATTTGTATTAACAGACCAGTTCCTGATAGACAGTTATTACAATACTGCAACTTTCGACCTTTCGGGAATAAAGGCGGAAAAGCACATAATTAAAACGAGCAAAGAGTATAAAAGATACGAACTGACAGAAAGCGGTATATCAGCACGAGGAATACCTGGATACGGCGAGGGGCTGGTAGTTTTAGACAGTGATGAACATGATGAGGAAGGACATATCACTGAAGATCTGGAACTTAGAAAAAAAATGGTCGAGAAGCGGCTGAAGAAGCTGGAATTGATAAAACAGGAAATAATCCGACCCGAGCTATGGCCAGGGGAAAACTATGAGACAATAGTGGTCTGCTGGGGTTCGACATATAATGCGGTCAGAGAGGCAATTGAGCGGCTTGGGAGAAAAGATGTTGCGATGCTTCATTTCAAGCAGGTATATCCATTACACAACGAGACATCAAATTATCTGAAAAAGGCCAAGAAAACTGTAATAGTAGAAAACAACGCGACATGCCAGTTTGGAAAACTAATCAGACTTCATACGGGCATTGAAATCGAAGAAAAGATTCTAAAATATGACGGGCTGCCCTTTGCAGTCGAAGAAATAATCGAAGGACTCCAGAAGATACTGGATTGAGTAATTATGGATGCAAAAGAATTCGATATGGGGAAGATTGATATTGCCTGGTGCCCGGGATGCGGTAATTACGCGATTCTGAAGGCATTAAAAAAGGCACTGGCAGAGCTGGAGATTTCACCGACGAACCTTGTGCTCGTTTCGGGAATCGGCCAGGCTGCAAAGGCACCTCATTATTTCAGGACAAATTTATTCAACGGTCTTCACGGACGTGCACTAAGTCCTGCGGTTGCGATTAAGGCATCGAATCCGTCTTTGACTGTAATTGCAGAAAGCGGCGACGGCGACATGTACGGCGAGGGAGGAAATCATTTCCTGCATACGATACGCCGAAACCCTGATATTACAAACATCGTTCACAATAATATGGTTTACGGCCTGACGAAGGGACAGGCATCGCCTACAAGCCAGAAGGGATTTAAGACGCCGGTGCAGTTGAATGGAGTATATCTTGAGCCTTTTACCCCGCTAGCAGCAGCAATTGCATTAGATGCTTCGTTCGTGGCGAGGGCCTTTGCCGGCGACATCGAGCAGACGAAAGAAATATTCAAGAAGGCAATAACACATAAAGGATATGCACTTGTTGATGTATTTCAGCCGTGTGTAACCTTTAACAGAATAAATACCCACCAATGGTTTAAGGACAATACTTATTATCTCGAAGATACTTATGACCCGCACAACAGGGTCGAGGCATTCAAAAAAGCTATCGAGACAGACAAGCTGCCTTTGGGCGTTTTTTATATAAATTCGAATAAGAAAACTTTCGAGGAAAATGTGAACGCCAATCGAAAAAGCAACGAGGCTTTATATAAATATGAGGTGGACACAGGTAAGCTCAGGAACCTGATAGACCAGTTTAAGGACGCAAACTGAGCTGAAAATCGCTAACTCATCCATTAAAATTGAATAATTGCCCATAGCAAACTAAGCAATATCCCTATATCAACTGAATAGCAAATAATGATAAAATCACATTAAAGAACGGAAGAAGTTTTAATTGACGTATCGCAATATTACATCTCAATCACTGAAGGATTAAAAAAATGAATGAAAAGGTAATAGCTCAAAAAGCAACCCCCTGGTATGTATTGAACTCACCGGAATTAGGCGGGGCATTTCATGACTTTTACGAAGCCTGTAAAGAGCAAGGTGTACTCGATACGAAAACCAAGGAGCTCCTGATGACGGCGCTTTCATGCGCATTTCGCTGTCCGCACTGCACGGAATCTCATATAAAGGCTGCACTGGAGGCCGGCGCAACAAAAGAAGAGATAACAGAGACACTGCTGATCACTGCAGTCGAGGGTGCAGGGACACAGCTGGGGTGGGCAAGCGAGATTTTTCTAAAATATTTGGGGCAAGACAGGGAAAGATAAGGCCTTAATTTTTGCAGATTTTCAAATCTAAAAAAATCGAACAGGCTTATGAGGTACTCTCCATATTCATAATACATTAACGAGAAACATAACGATTTATTATCATGGAAAGCTGCTTTTGAACCCCACTGTGTTAGCGAATTTTCTGTTCTTACAGCCTTTTACCTCCGAAGCGAATGAATAAAAATAGGCATATTCCTTAATTATCTTAAGGTAAACACTTATAGTATACAGCGATGTTACGGGGTATCATTTTCCTATTAAAAACGCTATCTCTCTTGCAAAAACGGAATAGGAACGTTAGAATGAAAAGCAGTTTATTTTCTGATTTTTTTAATTTAAGAAGCATTTTTTTATGGAAACAATTCCTGATATTCAAAACAACGTTTTTGAGCGGGATTCAGTTGATATATGTATCTATTCTGGATAATTGCGTAGAGCGTGATTGAAAAGAAGGAATATGGCCGACAAAGGGGATAAAAGAAGCGAAAAAGCCAGCACGAGAAAGCGTTCAAGGGAAACCTTGTGGCAGAAAGGCATCAATCGTGACATAACGGAGCAACAAGAGGGAGAGGAAAAACTTCGCCTGCACGCACAAATACTTGAGCAGGTCCATGATTCGATTGTAACAACAGACCTCGACGGGATTATTACAAGCTGGAACAAAGGCTCGCAGAGAATGTTCGGATATACTGAAAAAGAGGCACTAGGCAAACATATATCTTTCATATATCCGGGTAAGGAGAAGAAATTCCTCGAAAACAAAATCATAAAGCCGTTAAAGAAAAGAGGCCACCACCAGACAGAGGTAAGGTTGCGGAGAAAATCAGGTGAAGATATATATGTTCACCTTTCACTATCACTTCTTAAAGATGCGAACAGAACAGCAACAGGAATGATTGGCTATGCGATAGATATAACAGACCGCCGGCGTGCGACGGAAGCCATTGAGGCTGCACGAACCGCAGCGATAAATGACAAAAATCGGCTTGAGGCAGTGATGGAGGTACTGCCCTCAGGCATAGCTGTTGTTGACGAAAAGGGCGGCAATATTCAAGCCAACAATATGTTCGAGAAAATATGGGGCGGACGGCGGCCTGCTGCAAAAAGCATCAAGGATTATGTTAAATTCAAGGCCTGGCAGGCAGACACAGGCAAACCGGTCAAACCTCAGGAATGGGCATCGGCACAGGCCGTGCAAAAGGGCAAAACTGTAACCAACCAGCTATATAAGATTCAGCGATTTGACGGCACTTATGCATTTGTTCTAAACAGCGCTGCACCAATCCGTAATGCGGCAGGCAAAATCATCGGCAGCGCAGTGGCAATCCTCGATATCACAGGACAAAAAAAGGCAGAAAAACAAATCGAATCTGCTGCAAAGTTCCCAGAGGAGAACCCAAATCCGGTAATGAGGGTTGACTGCAACGGCAAGCTTTTATATCACAATCGTGCGGCAAAAGCCTATCTTGGAGTATTAAAGCTGTCCATAGGAGAGCTTGTGCCAAATCAGCTTAGAAAAACAGCAATAGAATGTTTAAAAAGTGAAAAAAACGTGGATTTGGAAATTTCCGTATCGGACCGAATTTTCTGGCTGACATTTTCACCGATATGTGCAGAAGGATATATAAATATTTACGGGCGAGACATCACAGAACGCAAACAACTTGAAAATGCTTTGCGGCGCAGCGCAGAAAGATATAAATCGCTTGCGGCAAATGTACCTTCAATTTTAATGCGATATGATAAAAATTTGCGGGTTGTTTACCTTAGCCCGAGGTCGGCGGAGATTACCGGCATGCCTGTAAAAGACTTTATAGGAAAGACCAACAGGGAGGTCGGTATGCCGAAACATCTTTGCGATATATGGGAAAATGCAATAAGGGAAGTTTTTCTCACAAAGCAAAACAAGGATTTGGAATTCGATTTTCCATCAAAAGGCCAAACAAGGACATTCTATCTGAAACTTGCGCCGGAATTCGGGACGAATCGTGAGGTAGAACACGTTTTAGGCATATCTACCGATATAACCGAACTCAAAAAAATCGAGGAAGCACTGAAGAAAAGCAATGAAGAACTTGAAAGGTTTAATCGCGCAGCTACAGGACGCGAGCTGCGAATAATAGAGCTGAAGAAAGAAGTAAACGATTTATGCAGCCTGACAGGACAGGCGCGGCGTTACCTGCTCGAATTCGAAAAGGAGAAAGTAAATGAAAAAAACCAGGTTAGAACCACTTAAAAAATGCCCAACTGGAATCAGGGGGCTGGACGAAATTACTGATGGAGGTTTGCCGAGAGGTCGGCCGACATTGATTTGCGGGGCAGCCGGGTGCGGCAAGACATTATTGGCGATGGAATTTATCACACGCGGAATTACCCAGTTCAACGAGCCGGGCGTATTTATGGCATTCGAGGAAAATGCCGAAGAGCTGGCGGTCAACGTGGCTTCGCTGGGAATGGATGTCAAAGAGCTAATCCGGCAAAAGAAGCTTGCAATCGATTATGTTCATATCGAACGAAGCGAAATCGAGGAGACCGGCGAATATGACCTCGAAGGACTTTTTGTCCGATTAGGCAATATGATAGAAAGTGTCGGTGCAAAGCGGGTGGTGCTCGATACAGTCGAGGCGCTTTTCGCGGGACTGCCGAACGAGGCGATACTTCGTGCGGAACTTCGCAGATTGTTTCGCTGGCTAAAGGCCAAAAAGGTGACAGCCATTATAACGGGCGAAAAAGGGGACAATCAATTGACCCGTCACGGCCTTGAGGAATATGTCAGTGACTGCGTGATATTCTTAGACCATCGCGTCACAAACCAGGTAGCAACGAGGCGTTTACGCGTAATCAAGTATCGCGGCTCCCAACACGGGACCAATGAATATCCGACATTGATAGACGAAAACGGCCTGTCGGTCCTTCCCATAAGCTCGTTAGGCCTGACCTATCCGGTCAGTTCCACAAGGATTTCGACCGGTATCCCGAGATTAGACACGATGTTTGGCGGGAAGGGTTACTATCGCGGCACGAGTGTCCTTGTCAGCGGCACGGCCGGCAGCGGCAAGACAAGCCTTGCTGCGGCGTTCTCCAACGGTATTTGCAGAAAAGGGGAAAAATGCCTTTACTTATCGTTCGAGGAATCGCCCGACCAAATCGTTCGAAATATGGGATCCATCGGTTTTGACCTCGGCAAATGGGTCAAAAAGGGCCGTATGAAATTTCGTTCGGTCCGCCCTACCCTGTATGGCCTTGAAACGCATCTTGTAAGCATTCACAAACTCGTAGAGGATTTCCAGCCAAACGCGGTGGTTGTGGACCCGGTAACCAACTTGGACATTATCGGCGACACCGATGAAATCAAGGCGATGATGACGCGGATAATTGACTTTTTGAAGAATAAACAGATTACCACTGTTTTTACGAGTTTGACCAGCGGCGGCAGCACTTCCGAACAGAGCGAGGTAGGGATTTCATCCCTGATGGACACCTGGATTTTACTTCGAAACGTTGAAACCGACGGCGAGCGAAACCGCCTTCTTTATATTCTCAAGAGCCGCGGAATGGCGCATTCAAACCAGGTAAGGGAGTTTATCCTGAGCGACGACGGAATCCGGCTTCAGAACGTCTATGTCGGACCGGGCACAGTCTTAACCGGCTCAGCTCGACTGGTCCAGGAGGCCAAAGACCACTCGCAGGAAATTTCGGACCACCAGACTTCCGAACGCAGGCATCTCGAATTGCGCCAGCAGCAGATGGTGCTCGATGCCCAAATCGCGGCCCTAAAGGCCCAAAGTGAAGTGATACATAGAGAAATGAAGCAGTTTACCGCTAACGGTCGTCAAAAGACTAATATGCTTCGTCAGCAAAAAGAAGAACTGTCCCGGATTCGTAAATCCGACTAAATAAAAGGAAGGGAATTCCGATGAAAACCAAAAAAAAAGAACGAAGCTCAAAAAGCCGCCATAAGCCGGTTAAGAAGATATGGGAACTGCGGCTTTATGTGGCGGGACAAACAGCAAAGTCAATCACCGCTTTCAATAATCTTAAAAAGATTTGCGAAGAGCACCTTGCAGGTCAATACAGCATAGAGATTATTGATTTATGCAAGCGCCCGCAGCTTGCGAGGGGCGACCAGATTGTGGCAGTGCCGACGCTGGTGCGAAACCTGCCAGTGCCGGTTCGAAAAATAATCGGCGACCTTTCAAATACAGAACGCGTCCTTGTCGGACTCGACCTGCGGGAACGAAGTTTTGCCGTATAAGAAAAAAGGAGAGCCTTATGAAAAGAAAAAGCAGCCGGGTCATTATAGGTGATTTATTTAGAGGCAGGAAGGCCTTAAAAAACCAAAAATATATGCTTCGATTGTATGTGGCGGGAATTACATCTCAATCATCGGAAGCGATTAAAAATATCACCCAGATATGTGAAGACAATCTTAAAGGCCGATACGACCTTCAGATAATCGACATTTATCAGCAGCCGAGTCTTGCAAGGGGTGAGCAGATTATTGCGGCCCCGACCCTTGTAAAGAAACTTCCTCTGCCTTTGCGCAAATTCATCGGAAATATGGCGAACAAGGAAAAAATACTTGTCGGGCTGGATGTTCGAGAGAAAAAAGATTGATGAAAAGGAAGAAAACAACAGAACAGCTTCTGAAGGAAAACAAGGAGCTGCAGATAAGACTTGCAGAGGCCGAAGAAACCCTTCAGGCCATTCGCGAAGGTGCGGTGGATGCCGTTGTCATCCAGGGACCCAAAGGCGAGCAGGTTTTTACGCTTACTGGCGAGGAGCAGGTCTATCGGCGTTTAGTTGAAACGATGAGTGAGGCGGGCCTGACGACCACGCCGGAGGGGCGGATTTTATTCTGCAATGAGCGATTCAGCAAAATGCTGCGCCGGCCGATGGAAGAAATAGTAGGACACTCGATTGAGGAGTTCATACCTAAATCCTACCATAAAGATATTTCGGCCCTTCTTCGGGGTGCACGCAGGAAACTAACGAGAAAAAGACTTGCGTTTCTGGCCGGAGACGGAACGCTTGTTCCTTCGCGGTTTTCTGCAAATCTTTTGACAATGGATAATTCAGCAAGCATTTGTATAGTAGCAATGGACCTGACGGAACTGGAGGCTTCGGAAGAAATAATCAGGCAGATTCAGGAACAAAAGGAAGCCCTCGAAGAAAGCTCAGCAGCTTTACGTGACTCCCGGCGGGCTGCCCTGAATATAATGGAAGACGCACTATCCGCGAGGCAGAAGGCGGGGTCGCTCAACGTCGAGCTTCGAAGTGAAGTAAACGAGCGTAAACAGGCCGAGGAGGCGTTGAAGGTTTCGGAATCTCGCTATCGGAGGCTTTTTGAGGCGGCCCGTGACGGGATATTAATCCTCGATGCGGAATCCGGGCAGATAATCGACGTTAATCCGTTCATAAAAGATATATTGGGATACTCTCACGAAGAGTTATTAGGCAAGAAGCTCTGGGAGATTGGTCTTTTAAAAAACATTGCAGCATCAAAAGAATCTTTTATTGAATTGCAGAATAAAGGTTTCGTACGCTACGAAAATCTTCCGCTCGAAACAAAAGATGGAAACCATATATCGGTGGAATTCGTGAGCAACGTTTACCTGGTTGACCACAAGAAAGTAATCCAGTGCAATATCCGCGACATCACCGAGCGTAAAAAGGCCGAGGAGGCCCTTCGTCAAAGTCAGGAGGACCTCAGCCGCGCTCAGGAAGTAGGAAACACAGGAAGCTGGCGATTAGACATTCATAAAAATATATTGACCTGGTCGGATGAAAATTATCGCATATTTGGTATTCCAAAGGGTACGGCGATGGCTTACGAGACGTTCCTTTCGACTATTCACCCAGACGACCACGAATACGTCGATAGGAAATGGAAATCCGCCCTGGCAGGTGAACCTTATGATATAGAGCATCGAATCATAGTCGGTGATAAAATTAAGTGGGTGCGAGAAAAGGCATATCTTGAGTTTGATAAGGATGGCGTTCTGCTTGGCGGATTCGGGATAACACAGGACATAACCAACCTCAAACAATCAGAGCAAGCGATTATCAGAAGCAAGGAGAGGCTCGAGATACTCTCGGAAACAGCCGGAAAGCTGCTTGAAAGCAAGAATCCTCAGGAGATAATCAATGACCTCTGCACAAAAGTAATGATACACCTTGATTGCCAGATTTTCATAAACTATTTTGTCGATGAACAAAAAAATCGTCTGCACCTAAATACCTGCGGGGGATTGCCGGAGGAAACGGCCAAAAAGATCGAATGGCTCGATTTCGGTCAGGCCATTTGCGGGCGCGTTGCAAAGGAAGGCAAACGCATCGTAGCGGAAAATATACAGGAGTCGTGCGACAGCCGTGCCGACCTTGTCCGGTCAATGGGAATAAGGGCTTATGCCTGCCATCCATTAAAGTCGGCGGAAAAAGTAATCGGGACATTGTCTTTTGGAACAAGCTCTCGAATCAGCTTCAGCGAGGAAGACCTTGCAATGATGAAAACGGTTGCCGACCAGGCGGCAACTGCAATGGAACGCATAATGCACGAGGAGACCCTGCGCAAAATCAACGAGCAGCTCGAACAAAGAGTTAAGGATCGCACTATCCAGCTTTCCAATACGATAAACACTCTTGAGTCCGAGGTAATTGAAAGAATCAGGGCCGAAAAGGAATCGAGGGAAAAATCGGATATCCTCGATGCGCTTTTTGCAAGCACAACAACACCGCTTGTACTGTTGGACCGCAATTTTAATTTTATACGTGTGAGCGATACTTACGCCAAGGCTTGCCAAAAGGACATAACCGAATTCAAAGGGCATAATCATTTCGAGTTTTATCCTCACGCCGAAAACCAGGCAATATTCGAAGATGTTGTTCGCACGAAAAAAGCCTACACTACGATAGCAAAACCTTTCGAATTTCCAGACCACCCCGAATGGGGCGTGACTTACTGGGACTGGACATTATTTCCGCTGTTAAATGAAAAGGGAGAAGTGGAATTTTTAGTTTTTTCCCTTGAAGATGTAACTAAGCGAACGAAAATGGAAAAGGCATTGCGGGAAAGAGAGGAGCGTTACCGCGGCCTGACAGTCGCAACCAGTCAGATTATCTGGACAACAAACGCTGATGGCGAGGTAACTGAAGATATTCCAAGCTGGAGGGCATTTACAGGTCAGACAATGGAACAAATCCGCGGGTGGGGCTGGTCTGAAGCACTCCATCCAGAAGACCTCGAAAAAACGAAGGCAATATGGTCACAATCGGTAAGAAACCGTGCAATTTACGACACTGAGTACCGCATAAGAGGAAAAGACAGACAATACCGTTACTTTTCAGCCAGGGGAGTCCCGATTCTCGAAGATGGCGGGAGAGTCCGTGAATGGGTCGGGACCTGCACAGATATAACAGAGCGAAAGAATGCCGAGATTCTAACAAAGGTAACGAACAAACTTCTGGAACAGTTCGCAAAGCAAAGCTCGAGAAAAGAATATCTTGATTCAGTGGTCGAAACCATCGGAGAATGGAGCGGCTGCAGGTGTGTGGGGATAAGGCTGCTGGATGAAGACGGACTCATATCTTATGCCTCTCACAAGGGCTTCCCTAATGAATTTCTCGAACGAGAAAATAATATTT
>Ga0105097_10000984_pt1 | contig 13398 bp, 11 predicted proteins | sample PPLLak12cMay2015_FD_87035 | JGI IMG/M metagenome (GOLD analysis project Ga0105097, IMG submission 87035) | Freshwater sediment microbial communities from Prairie Pothole Lake near Jamestown, North Dakota, USA - PPLs Lake P7 Core (1) Depth... | ecosystem: Environmental > Aquatic > Freshwater >... | reverse complement strand
TTCCTGGATTACCGTCCGCTCGCGGTGCAACTGCCCGGATTGCATTGCGTGGGGGGAACTGCCACGAATCTGCCTTTTGCTGATAATGCGGTGGCCTCTCTCTCCAGTCTCCATGTGATCGAGCACATCGGATTGGGACGGTATGGAGATCCGCTCGATCCCCAAGGAAGCAAACAGGCTGCCGGCGAACTGGCGCGTGTGTTACGACCCGGTGGACGGCTGTTCCTTTCCCTGCCGGTCGGGCGCGAGCGGGTGTGTTTCAATGCGCACCGTGTGTATGCGCCTCGCACCGTTCAATCGTTCGTTTCTGAGCTACGGTTGGAATCTTTTTCGCTCATCGATGACGCCGGGCGATTCAGAGAGCGGGTTCCGGTTGAAGCGGCGAACGACCTTGAGTATGGGTGCGGTCTGTTCGAGTTTGTGAAGGCCCGTGCGTAACTGGTTGCGGCGCCGTCTGGCGCAGAGCGAACTGTTCTCCTTCAATGTTGTCCGGCGTGACCGGTGGATTGCGCAGCAGGCTGAACTGTTGCCGCCGGGAACGAAAGTCCTGGATGTCGGCGCCGGTTCCTGTCCCTATCGCCATCTCTTTTCTCACTGTGAGTACCGCACCCAGGATTTAGCGCCGCTACGCGATGATCAATTGCGGCATGGGGGATATGGTCGGCTTGATTATGTATCGGATCTTGCCGGCATTCCTGTTCCGGATGGCAGCTTCGGCGCTGTCCTGTGCACAGAGGTATTGGAACATCATCCTGAGCCCATTGCCGTCGTGAAAGAATTGGCAAGAATTCTTGAGCCGGGCGGGCGACTTATTCTTACTGCGCCATTAGGCTCGGGTATCCATCAGGAGCCGTATCACTTTTATGGAGGGTATACACCCTGGTGGTATGAGCGGTTCCTTTCTTCGGCCGGGTTCGGGAGTATTCACGTTGAGGCAAACGAAGGGTCCCTCCGATTCTTCGGCCAAGAGGCCATTCGGTTTCTCCAGTCGACTGCCCCTTCAAGACTCAAAGCGCCTCTTCTTGCGAAGTGGCTTTGGGCGCCGGTTTGGCTGGGGATGATGCCTTTGCTGGGACTCCTTGTTCCGGTGGTGTGCAAGGTGCTCGACCGCTATGATCAAGAAAGGCGGTTTACCGTCGGGTACCATGTCATTGCAAGGCGTGTGAGTTCGATCTGAGCCCAATGAACATTCTCTGTGTCTTCGGTCGGTATGCGTACGGAGATCCTTCCCGGGGCGAGGGGTACGAGTATGTCAACTTCTTGCCGGCGTGGCGGCGACTCGGGCATCAGGTCAGTTTCTTCGAGTCGTTCTCTCGGGATCCCTACACTGATTTTGCCTCACTAAATCGAGCACTCTTACGGCGGGTAGAGGAAACCGCTCCGGATGTCGTCTTCTGTGTCTTGATGCAGTACGAGGTCTGGTGCGAGACGCTCCGCTTGATTCGCGGAACCGGCGCTCTCTTGGTGAACTGGTCGACGGATGATTCCTGGAAATATAAGTTGTTTTCTCGGCTGATCGGGTCGGAGTTTGATCTGTACGTGACGACCTATCCCCATTTAGTTGAACGCTATCGCCGGGATGGTATTACAAGCGTGTATCTCTCTCAGTGGGCTGCGAATGCAGAGACGCTGGCTCCTCCCATTTCTGCGAAGGACTGCCGATACCCGGTCAGCTTCGTCGGCGCCTCATATGGCCATCGCCAGGCAATGGTCGAAGCGTTGCGCCACGCGGGGGTTGATGTGGCCTGTTTTGGCTACGGGTGGCCGGCCGGGTCGGTCGAGGCGAAACGGATTGCAGAGATAGTAAGGAATTCGCAGATCAGCCTCAACTTCAGCGAGGGCTCTCAACGTGGGGGGAAGGGAGCTGCGGGGCGTCAAATCAAGGCCAGGGTTTTTGAAGTGCCCGGCTATGGAGGGTGCCTGCTTACCGAAGAGGCGCAATCCCTTGAGCGGTATTTCACCAAAGGAGAGGAGATTCTGACCTTTGAGGGCAGTGCCGAATTGGTGGATGTCGTCAAGTTGCTTTTGGACAACCCTGATCGCCGAAATGCTATTGCCCAACAAGGATTTGACCGCGTGGTTAAGGAGCACACCTATGATCGGCGTTTTGCGGACCTCTTGAGGGAATTGACGGGCCGGTCGGCACAGCGCGTGCGCCGGCCCATTGATTGGGCGGCGTTTGAGGCTGCGACTCGTCGCCACTCATTGGGGCCGGTGTTGAGTTTGTTGAAAGCTGCGTTGGTGTTCTGTGCGTGTTTAGTGTGGGGGCGGCAGCGGGGACCTCGCGCTGCCCGCCGAGTCGCGTTCGAAATATCCTGGCGTCTCTGTGGAGCCCGTACCTATTCTTCTGCAGGATGGCCCGGTCGTATGTTCTACAAAGAAAGCTGATTTGTGCCGACTCCGCTTATTACGGTTGCCATGTCGGTGCATAACGGCGAAAAGACCATACGGGCCGCGATCCGGTCGATCTTATGGCAAACCTGCACCGATTGGGAACTGGTTCTCGTGAACGATGCCTCTACAGATTCGACCGCGCACATCCTCCGGCAGTTCCATGATCCCCGAATTCGAGTGTTGGATGAACCACAGCAGAAAGGCCTGGCGGTCAGACTCAATCACTGTGTGGCGCTGGCTCGTGGCCGGTATGTTGCCAGGATGGACGCCGACGACATCGCCTACCCCGAGCGGTTTGAGCGACAGGCGCAATACCTCAAGGCGCATCCCGACATCGATCTCTTGGGCCACGGCGCTGTTCTGTTTACCGGGGGGGGGCAGGCGCTCGGTGTCTATCCTTCTGCCTGCACTCATGAAGAAATTTGCCGTCGTCCCTGGTGGGGATTTCCTCTTGCTCATCCGACATGGATGGGGAAGCAATCATGGTTTGCGCAGCATCGATATGACGATGGGTTGACCAAAGGGCAGGACCAAGATCTTCTTCTCCGAAGCTATCGCACGAGCCGGTTCGCGGCGCTTCCCGACATCCTCCTGGGGTATCGGATGGAAAGGATATCTGTAGTCAAATCAGCTTGCGGTCGATTTGCGTACTGCTTTCGGTTGCTTGCTCAGGTCCGGAACCTTCCTTCAGCCCTCATGGCCGTCAGGGGAGTGAGCGTGCATGGGGTGGCGTTAGCCAGAGATCTTGTGCTTGATCTCGCAGGAACTATCAGCCACGATTCGAGACAGTCGTTTCGTTCCGCTGATGAGGCAACCAAGAGCCAGTGGCAGACCGTATGGAATCGTCTCCGTGTGGAGCAAGATCGTCAAGCATAGGTCGATGATCGACGCGGCAGGCCCATCTCTCTGTGACAACTCACCTTCAATTTCAAGCCACAGTACTTATGTGTGGATTGGGGGCATCCCGGGCTTTCGGGAGGGCGACCTCTCGCCGCTCGTGAGCGACATGATTGCTTCTATTCGATATCGTGGACCCGACGATTCGAGTATGTGGGCGGATCAAGCGGTAGGGCCCGCGCTCGGTCATGCGAGAAGGCGATTGAAATGACAGTCAAAAACGAAAATTCATCCAGAGGACTTGCGTTTGCAATTCTTATGAATTTTCTAGTTTTGTTGTTCTTGCTCATAGTTTTTGAAGGTGCCGCACGGTTTTATATTGCCTTTACACGAAAAACTCATTCAGCCGGGTTGGTAGAGCGGACCGTCTATTTATCCTATAAACCATTTGTAATGTATGGGCCTGACTGGGACCTGCTATTGTCGATGAAGGGGGTCCCACAAGATTCCGATCTCTGTCGAATCCTATTGATAGGAGGGTCTACCGCCCAAGGCTTTCCAGGTGTGTTGCTCGAGCAGGAACTTAACAAGGTCCTCACTGCGACAAAGTTTCAAGTCCTCAATGCGGGGTATGGAGGATATGAAGCTAGACAAGAAGTGATTGTAGCGTCACTCTGGGGGCCAAAGGCATTCCCACATGTGATACTTTCATTGGATGGAGCAAACGATTTGGCCCACCGTCTACGGGTTAGGAAGCCGGGAGCATTTTATCTTAATGATGTATATGAGCTCTTTCTAGCTAAGCCGTTCTTTGCACCAATCTATTATCTCTTAGGGCAGTCTCAACTCTACAATGGGATAGTGAGGTTCTGGGAAAAGCGAAACCTTCAAGATGCAGAGATCTATATGGATGCCATACCTCTTTATGTCGACGCACAACATAGTTTAAACGTTCTTGCAAAAGGGTTACGAGCCAAGCGGCTAATGGTTCTTCAGCCATTGTCGGCTTATAAGAACCCACTATCGGAAGCTGAAACAGCGTTTGATCTCTACAAGTACAGAGAACAACAAATGAAAACTTTGTATGAGGCAACAGACGATAAGCTCCGTGCTCTCGCAGCTAAAGATGACGTTCCATATTTGGACGGGCGATACATCTATAACGGCAATTCTGCCACGATATTCACGGATGATGTTCACCTTACAGAACTCGGCTATCAGTTATTGGCCCAACAAATTGCTACTAAACTAAAGACTGAGATCCTGTCCGACTATTCACTTTGTGGAAGCGACATACAAAAGAGCGGCTCCTAAGAATAGACGACTCAAAGAATTGTGATGTCATTCCCCAATTCGAAGGTTACCTGTAGTGAACCATGCCTACCAGCTGCCAGTTGGAGCAAATCAGGCTTATTGTCGACGACGACTTGAATCTGCTCGTGCAACTTGCCCCGGCACAACTTTCGAACTGAGCGGTGCAGAGTCCTAAAAGAATTCGTGTCCGGGCAAATCTGTGCTGATATAGTTTTCGTTTCCTAGTTGAATGTCGTTGCCTGCATCCAAGCTATTCCCTTCGCGGCCTTGGCTTATCCACTGAGCGGCCGTTTAGATCATCCCTCTTTGCTGCCGTTTTTGTTGTTTGGCTGCTTCTTCAACTGGAGCAGTTGCTTGATTGGCTTATGACTTCCTCACTTTACCTATCTCAGTTGTATTGGAGTATCAGCTGTGAAATGTTGTACACGGCGGCACATTTAGAGTTCTGCATATGTGTGGCATTGCTGGCATACTAAACTACCGGTCAGCAGAACTGGGCAGGCTGGTGTCCGAGATGATCGGAGCGATTCGCTATCGTGGACCGGACGATAAAGGAGTTTGGTGCGACCAGTCGGTCGGTCTGGGTCTAGGCCATGCCCGCCTGTCGATTCTCGATCTGTCCCCCGAGGGCCACCAGCCGATGGTCTCGGCCAGCGGGCGCTATGTGATGACGTTCAACGGCGAGGTCTATAATTTCGCCGAGGTGCGGCGTGCGTTGGAGGAACTGGGCGCGCACTTTCGCGGACACTCCGATACAGAGGTCATGCTGGCGGCGATTGAGCGCTGGGGGCTGCATGAAGCAGTATCCCGGTTCGTCGGCATGTTTGCATTCGGATTATGGGATCGTGAAACCAGGCAACTGAGTCTGGTTCGTGATCGTCTTGGCATCAAACCGCTCTATTTCGGCTGGGCCGGGCGGGCGTTTGTCTTTGCGTCAGAGTTAAAAGGGATTCGGTGCGTCAAGGAGTTTGACCCTCAGTTGCATCGCGGGGCGCTGGCGCTGTTTTTACGTCTGGCCTACGTGCCTGCTCCCTTCTCGATATTCCAGCATGTCTATAAGCTGATGCCGGGTTGCATCCTTACGGTGACCCCGGAGTTGGCTCGTTCGAGAGAAGGGTTTTCTCCCTCTCCGGATGACGATCAAGCCACATGGAAACCGGTACGCTATTGGTCCGCGCGGGCGGCGGCAGAACGGGGAGTGGCCTCGCCGTTTCAAGGCACGGAGGCTGAGGCGGAAGAGCATCTCGATGTATTGCTTCGCCAAGCGATTCAGCTTCGGATGATTGCGGACGTTCCGCTGGGTGCATTCTTGTCCGGCGGGATCGATTCGTCCGTGGTTGTGGCATTGATGCAAGCCCAGAGTCCTGTGCCGGTGAAGACCTTCTCGATCGGTTTTCAGGAGGCCGAATACAATGAGGCGGGTTATGCCAAGGCTGTCGCGGCGCATCTCGGGACGGACCACACGGATCTCTATGTGGCGCCGGAGGAAGCGCTTGCTGTCATCCCTAAGCTGCAGGCCATGTACGATGAGCCGTTCGGCGACTCTTCCCAGATCCCTACTTTTCTTGTGTCTCAGTTAGCTAAGAAGCATGTGACGGTGGCCCTCTCGGGCGATGGCGGAGACGAGTTGTTCGGCGGCTACAACCGGTATTTCTGGAGCCGCCGATTGTGGCGTCGGCTCGCTCCGATTCCCCAACCTGTACGGGCCGGGCTCGGTTCGATGATTCAGGCTGTGTCTCCCGACCGGTGGGGGAATCTCTATAGTGGGCTTTCCTTTATGCTCCCGGCTGTGCAACGCCCGGGTGATCAGATGCACAAGCTGGCCGGCTTGCTCGGGGCGAAAGATCCGGACGCGATGTATCAGGGCATGGTGTCACTCTGGCAGCAGCCGACGGAGGCAGTTGTTGGCGCAGTTGAGCCGAAGACGACATTGACCGACCGGTCCTCATGGGCCAACCTTCCCGAGTTTACGATGCGCATGATGTATCTCGACCTGGTGACGTATTTGCCTGACGATATTCTGACGAAGGTGGATCGGGCCAGCATGGCGGTCAGTCTTGAAGCGCGGGTGCCTCTCCTCGATCACCGGTTGGTGGAGTTTGCATGGACAGTGCCGCTCTCGATGAAAATCAAGACTGAGGGAGAAGGGAAGTGGCTGCTGCGTCGGGTGCTCAATCGCTATGTGCCGCGGGAATTGATTGATCGGCCGAAGATGGGGTTCGGTGTCCCCTTGGACTCCTGGCTCCGCGGTCCGCTCCGGGAGTGGGCAGAGTCGCTGTTGGATGCCGGCCGTCTTGAGCGGGAGGGATACTTTCATTCCGGCCCCATCCGCCAACGATGGACTGAGCATCTGTCCGGTAAGCGGAATTGGCAATATTCGCTCTGGAACGTGTTGATGTTTCAGGCGTGGCTTGAATCGTGATGCAGGGACGCCCGCGACTCCTGTACCTCATCACGGAGGATTGGTATTTTTGGTCGCACCGGCTTGATCTTGCTCGTGCGGCACAGGCTGCAGGGTTCGATGTGACCGTTGCCACGCGTGTCACGGATCATGGGGAACGCATTCGGAGGGAAGGATTTCATCTGATTCCAATTTCTCTCCTCCGCCGAAGTTGGCATCCGCTTCGGGAACTGCGGGCGATCGCGGAGTTGATCCGGCTCTATCGAAGTGTACGGCCCCACATCGTTCATCATGTGGCCTTGAAGCCCATTCTTTATGGGTCTCTGGCAGCCTGGATCACGCGGGTTCCTGCGGTCCTGAATGCGTTTGCCGGGCTCGGCTATGCCTTTACGGGCTCGGACCGGCGACGGGGCCTGTTGTCCCGGGCGATGGGTATTGGATTGAAGGCGGCTATACGACGGAGTGATTCTACCGTGCTGTTTCAGAACGAGACTGATCGTGCGCATTTGGTTGCGCGAGGCATTGTCTCCCTCTCCCGCACCAGAGTCATTCCCGGGTCCGGGGTTGACATAGCGGAGTTTTCTGTAAAACCGCCTCCTCAGGGGAAACCGATTGTTGTATTGCCGGCAAGAATGCTGTGGGACAAGGGTGTGCAGGAGTTTGTGGATGCTGCCCGTCGTTTGAAGGGGGAGGCCATGGATGCCCGGTTTGTGCTTGTCGGGCGATGTGACGATGACAATCCTGCAGCGATTGCAAAAACGCAGCTGACTCAATGGATGCATGAAGGTGTGGTGGAGTGGTGGGGGCATCGTGATGATATGGCGAGCGTCTATCAGGCGGCTACGCTGGTTGTTTTGCCTTCCTATCGGGAAGGACTGCCGAAAGTTCTTCTTGAAGCAGCCGCGTGCGGCAAAGCGATCGTAGCGACCGATGTCCCCGGTTGTCGGGATGTTGTGCGACATGAGCTCAATGGCCTCCTGGTGGCGCCGCGGGATTCAGACGCGCTTGCAATCGCCATCGGAAGCCTGCTGCAGGATCCCGGCAGATGGAAGGCTATGGGAGCTGAAGGCCGAAAGAGGGTTGAGCAGGAATGGTCTGCTCCCCGGATCGTTGAACAAATGCTTTCGCTGTACTGGGAAATGTTGGAACGGTCTTCAGCAGAGCCCAGGTCCCATAGGTATGCATGATCCGGCGTGTATTGGTGACAGGGGCCGCAGGGTTTGTGGGATCGGCGCTTATCGGAGAACTCAGATCCGAAGGGTACGGCGTTCGGGCGGTGGTGCGGGCCGAGACGCCTTGTGCTGCGTTCCCGCCGGGTGTGGAGTGTGTGGTGGCTGATATTCGAGATAAGCAGAAAATTGCTGCCGTGGCGGTTGGATGTGGCGCCGTGGTGCATCTTGCCGCCAAGGTCCACGCGATTGATGAGCGAGGGGCTGAGGAAGAGTATACCGCGATCAATGTTGAAGGCACGCGACATCTGCTTGATGCAGCCACGGCATCCGGGGTGACTCGCGTGGTGTTTGCAAGTTCTGTCAAGGTGTTTGGCGAGGAGACGCAGGGGTGTATCGATGAAACGCTTCCGCCCCGCCCCCGGACGCCATATGGACGATCGAAATGGCGAGCTGAGCAACTGGTTTCGGAGTATGCGCAGCGAGGCGGGTTCACTGCCCTTTCGCTTCGGTTTCCCATGGTCTACGGACCAACGAAGAAGGGAAATCTCTATCGCATGATCGCGGCAATCGATAGGGGGCGGTTCCCTCCTATGCCACGGATTGCATCCGTGCGCAGTATGCTGCACATACGGAATTGCACTCAGGCGATTCTGCTGAGCCTCAAGGGCGGGAGGTCTGCCCTGCCGGCCTATATCGTGACCGATGCGGACGCATATTCGGTCACAACGATCTACAATGCGTTGCGGGCAGGCTTGGGCAAGTCAGGTTCTCAAATTCCTGTTCCGCTATGGATCCTCAAGGCGGCAGGTTATTTCGGAGATGTTGTGAAAATGACCGGAGGATACTCGCTGCCGCTGACTTCCGAGACGCTGGACAAGCTCATCGGCCAGGCATGGTACAGTCCTGCGGCGTTCATGCGGGATTTCGGGTACCGACCGGCCTATTCGTTTCAGGATGCCGTTCCGGACTTGGTTGCGCACTACCGGGGGACGCTGCATTGATATTGGCGGGTTTGCTTCTGGCCGTAGTGAGTGTGTCTTGGTGGCTGTCAGGTCGACTGGCGAACCGGGAATCGAGACTCTTCGTACTGGATCATCCGAATGAGCGGTCGCTCCATGATCGGCCGACCCCTCGTACCGGCGGGGTCGCGATATTAACGGGTCTCCTCTGTGGACTGGTATTGGCGGTGTTGGCTGGTTTCCCGCTGAATGGCGGATCTGACCATGCCTTGTTCGGATGGCCCGCTCCGGTTTGGGTCGTGCTGCTGACCTACGGAATCGGTGTCGTGTCGTTCTTAGATGATCGGGGAGGGGTTCGCGTATTAGTCCGCTTCGGGGTCCACCTTCTCGCTGCTTCTATTCTGGTTGTAGGAACGAGGCTATGGATCCCGTCTATCACTCTTCCTGTGGTGGGCTCGTTGGATCTCGGCTGGCTGGCCGTGCCTGCGTCGATAGGATTTCTCGTCTGGATGACCAACCTCTATAACTTTATGGACGGGATGGATGGATTTGCCGGTGGTATGACGGTGGCCGGAGGAGGGCTCCTTGCATGGTTTGGATGGAGCGCAGGACACGGATTTATTTTGGTCACGGCGGTTTCTGTTGCGGCGGCTGCGCTAGGATTTCTCTTTCACAATTTCCCGCCGGCCAGAATTTTTATGGGAGATGTCGGCAGTGTATCGCTGGGGTTTCTCTTCGGATCGTTGATTCTCCTCGGACTGCATGATCAGGTGTTCGACCTGTGGGTTCCCGTCATCCTGTTTTCCCCTTTCATCGTCGATGCCACGGTTACCCTCATTCGCCGGGCAGTCCGAGGGGAGCGTGTTTGGCAGGCGCATCGGTCTCACTACTATCAGCGACTCGTGTTATTGGGCTGGGGACATAAGAGAACGGTGTTCAGCGAATATGTTTTCATGGCTCTGTGTGGAATGCTGGCGTGGGGCTATCAGATGGTCGACAGCCGCATACGGTGGGTGGTGCTTGGCTTTTGGGGGCTGCTCATGGGGTTGGCCATGCTCGGGGTCCATCGTGTGGAGCAACGGGCTTCGCTGCTTCCGAAGAAAGTATGAGTGACACATGCCTGGTGGTGGCGTGGATGGATCTCGGCGATATGAATCCAATAGGACGTCGTTCAGCATATTGCAACAATGAGTATTGAAGGCAATCAGGGAGATTCTCGGTTGCTTGACGGGATCCTTGTCATCAATCCAAGGAATTTCGTCGAGCGGCGGCGGAGTATCGAGCGGCAACTTCAGCCGCTTGGTTTGGCGTATGAGTTCATTCACACCTATGATGCTTCTGATATTGATGCGACCACTGCTGAGCGGTATTTCCAGAACGCTGCACTCAGCCCAGGCCAGCAATCCTGTGCATTAAAACATTGTGAAGCCCTCCGGCTGATCTGTACGCGAAATTGGGGGCGAGCGCTGATATTGGAAGATGATGCCATTCTTGCCCCGCAGTTTATCCAGGGGCTTCAGGCGGCTCTCAAAGAGTCTGCTCCATTGAAAGCGCCTTATGTGCTATTGGTTGGCAGTGGTGGGAATCAATATACGCCTCGCAAGAGACGTGTTCCGGGGCAGTGTTTATATCGCTCGGACAAAGGACGCCTGACGGAGGCCTACGTTCTCGGCAGTCAGACTGCCCGGTTGAGGGTCGAATGGATCGAACGGCAAGGCATTTCTTTACCGATCGACAATCTGTTTGATCGAATGGATCGGGAACTGAATATTGCGCGCTACTGGCTCGAGCCGCCTATCGTGGAACAGGGGAGTAAGAACGGACAATTTCGCTCTGTCCTGGAGCCGGCCCCTCCCAACTTTGTCCGGCGGGTGACGTCTGTATTACAGAAACTACGGCGAAAGTACCTCTACTGAGCCGTGCCGATATCTGGTATTGGTCGTCCTTTCTTAAGAATATGGCTTTTGGTTCATCCCAACGATTGATAGATCTTGCCCGGATTACTGCAATCATTGCCTGCGTAGGGCTCCTGTATTCTCCCTCGGTTGCCACGATCGGCCTGATCATTACTTATGTGGCCCTCCTTGCAAGTGGTCAGGCTATTTCCCGCTTCAAAGCAGTGCTCACGCGGCCTATGGTCTATTGGGGGGTGGCGTTTCTCGGGTTCGTCTTGTTAGGGACGTTGTATGCATCTGTGCCTTGGCATGACCGATGGACGGATTTTTATAAATGGCGCACAATCCTCTGGTTTATTGTGACACTGGCCATCTTTGACGAGGACTGTTGGAAGGAACGATTGCTGGTCATGTTTCTTGCCGGGACTGCAGTCGCGGTCGCGGGGTCTTTTCTCTCTGCTGCCGGGTGGGTAACCTTTCGACGGGGTCCGCACGAATTGCTACGGAACTCCGGAACGCAGGGGATGGCATTTGCCTGTGCGGCGCTGGTGTGTGCGTGGCTAACTCTGGAAAAGAAGCCGCTTGGGACGCCCCCTCTAATCTGGCTTTTATTGGGATTGCTGTATGTTGCCAATATTGTATTCATTACCGATTCGCGGAGCGGGTATGCCGTGTTGGGATTGAGCCTCCTGATTTTGTTGTCCTGGCGGGTGTCATGGATGCTTCGCGGGCTGATTCTGGTTGGTGTGGTGGCTGTGAGCGGGTTGGCATTTTCCGCCTCCCCAAAGATGCAGGAGAAAGTCATGGGTGCGGTCGTTCAATGGACTAGCGAGTCGGAGTCGGAGAATCTGACGAACTTCGGCAGCCGCCGGGTCTTTTATAAGAATGGGATGGAGGTCCTGCAAGAGCATTGGCTCTTGGGTGTCGGGACCGGAGGGTTTGCACAGGCCTATGGCGAACATGTCTCGAAGAAGTACGATGCGTCAGACTGGCGCGCGGTACATACAACGGATCCGCACAACCAATACTTATTTGTCGCGATTCAACAAGGTATCGGAGGCCTGGCATTATTTCTTGCATGGATTGCGGCCGTCGCACGTGAGCGTGAATCGCGCAGGGACTATCATCGGCTGGCAATCGCCATTCTCGCCGGATGGTGCGTGACGAGTCTTTTCAGTTCGCACTTCAGAACGTTTGCCGAGGGGCATATACTAGCCACGTTTCTTGGTGTACTCCTGGCCGTCAAATTGCCCTCAGTTGCAACTCATCCGGATGCTGGGCCCTTACCGAATGCGTAGAAAGACTCATGGAAAAAGTATCGGTCTATATCATCGCCTATAACGAAGCCGGGAAAATTGCTTCTGCGATCAACAGTGTGTTGTGGGCGGACGAGATCGTGCTGGCGGATTCGGCCAGCACAGACGGGACGGATCGGATTGCGGCGGAGATGGGGGCGCGTGTCGTCCAGATTCCGTTTGAGGGGTTCGGTCATTTGCGCAACCGTGCCGTCGCTGCCTGCGCGCACGAGTGGATTCTGAGTATCGACACCGATGAGCAGTGCACGCCGGAAGTGCGGGATGAAGTTCTATCGCTGATGTCGGGAAATCCCGCCCACGACGCCTATCTCGTTCCGCGGCGGAACTATTTTATGGGCCAGTGGGTAACGCATTCGGGCTGGTACCCGAACTTTCGGCAGCCGCAGCTGTTTCGGAAGAGCGCGATGAAATATGTGGAGTCTCCGGTTCATGAAGGCTACGAGCTCCTGAGTCCCAGGCCGGTAGGGCGGTTGCAGCATGCCATCTGGCAGGTTCCTTTCAGGAATTTTGAAGAAGTCGTCAAGAAAGCGAACCGGTATTCCACCCTCGGGGTACTCAAACTCGCGGACAAGCGTGTATCGATGGGCCAGGCCCTAGCGCATGGCCTGTGGTCTTTCATCAAGCATTATGTGTTCAAGAAGGGATTTCTGGACGGCTGGCCGGGGTTTGTGATCGCATTCGGGAATTTCGAGGGTACGTTTTACCGGTATGCCAAGCGTTATGAAGCGCAAGAGAACTGGCCGCTTCCCACGCAGCCCCCGCTGCGCCGGCCCGGCGTATCTCCATCGGCATGAAGACCGCGGTCATTGTCACGACCTATAACCGTCCGGATGCCTTGGGTGCCGTCTTGGCGGGATTTGAGGCGCAGACCGATCAGGACTTTGAGCTGGTGGTAGCCGATGACGGGTCGACGTCTGAGACCGCTGTGGTCATTCAAGATTATCAGCGTCGGAGCAAGGGCTCGGTTCGGCATGTGTGGCAGGAGGATCGAGGTTTTCGTGCCGCCGCTATTCGTAATCGAGCGGTCGCCACGACGACAGCAGACTATATTATCTTTACAGATGGGGACTGTATTCCCTCTCGACAGTTTGTCCAGGCGCACAAGCGCTT
>Ga0105097_10000980_pt1 | contig 13429 bp, 18 predicted proteins | sample PPLLak12cMay2015_FD_87035 | JGI IMG/M metagenome (GOLD analysis project Ga0105097, IMG submission 87035) | Freshwater sediment microbial communities from Prairie Pothole Lake near Jamestown, North Dakota, USA - PPLs Lake P7 Core (1) Depth... | ecosystem: Environmental > Aquatic > Freshwater >... | reverse complement strand
TGAATAGACGACTTACTACCGAAGAAAGACAAAAAGTTTCCTCTATGATTGCTGAATTGCACTCTAGGAATATCCTGATTCCTAATGAGTTGAAACTGGATAAGTCTGTTACATGGCCTAAAGACTCAGATGGATATTTTGTAAAAATTGATGGTAGAAGGTACACAACTTCTAATCAAGCGGCGGTAGATTTTGTAAAGTCAAATGCTAGATTTGTTGCATTAATTTCAGGGCGTGGTGGTGGAAAAAGCGCATCGGGAAGTCAAAAAGCATTAGAGAAAATACGTCAAGGTCAAAGTGGTGCTGTTCTAAATCCAGATTTTGAAAACTTCAAGATTTCTACATGGCCTGAATTTAGAGAATGGATACCCTGGGATATGGTTGTACCTGCTCATAGGTACATGAGAAATGCTTATTGGCAACCTCACCAGCCATTTGTGCTTGCTTTTATCAATGGTGTTAGAGTTTATTGTAAAGGTCTAAAAGACCCTGACTCTGCACGTGGCCCTAACATCAACTGGTTATGGTATGACGAAGCAGGTAGAGATTTAACTGGTGAAGCATGGCAAGTTGCTGTTGCATCTGTAAGAGTTGGTAAAGACCCTCAAGCATGGATTACCACTACCCCTAGAGGTAGAAGTCATTGGATTTATAAGTTCTTTGTCAAAAAAGATATTCCTGAAGATGCTCTTGAATTATTTGAAAAAGAAGGTAGAGGTAGAACTCTTATCGAGATGTTCTATACGGATATTTATGCTAACCAGGAGAACTTAGACCCTGGATTTATGGCTAGTATCCTTGCTGCCTATCCTGCTGGTTGGCTTAGAGATCAGGAAGTTTTTGGTAAGTTCGTTGATGAAGGTGGAAATCTCGCAGATAGGACTTGGTTTAGAGATAAAATCCTACCAGAAATTCCTGATAATGTTGTTATCAAGAAAAGAGTTCGATATTTTGACTTGGCGGCAACCGAGAAGAAAATTGTTTCTGGTAAGAAAAAGAATGACCCTGATGAGACTGTTTCAACTCTTATGTCCTGGGATGGAATTAATTTCTACATCGAAAACCAAAAAGGAGGATTTTTTGCTTGGGATGAATTGAAAGATTTTATTGTTGATACTGTTTCGATGGATGGCCCTGCCGTAGAAGTTTGGCTTGAAGAAGAACCTGGGAGTGGTGGTAAAAATCAAGTTGCTGAACTGCATAACACAATCCGTAAAGAAGTTCCAGGTCATCCTGGGGCTAAAGGATATAGACCAGAGGGTGATCGTGTAATGCTTGCAAATGTATGGTTTGCTAATGCCAAAGAAGGAAACGTATATTTGATTGATGGTAGTTGGATAAAAGATTTCTTTGATCAGTTGGATGAATTTCCAGAAGCACTCCATGACGATAAAATTACAAGTGTCAGTGGTGCTAGAATGAAAGTAGCCCCGATAAGACGATGGAAACATATAGACTTTTTGCATCTTTAGATAACACGGTGTTGTATCATGCAGATAGTAAAGATATGTCTGAATTTATTGATTCAAACAGCATAGATTTAGTATTTACTGACCCCCCATATCCTAGAAAATACAAACATACTTTTCAGTATTTAGCCGATTATTGTCCTAACTTGATGAAAGATGGCGCATCTTTAGTTACAATTACTCCTCATTATCTGTTTCCAGAAGTAATAAAAATGTTTGACAATGGGAAATTAAAATATCGGTGGATTTTGAACATGAATCAAGAAGATGGTTCTCATCCACGAATGGCAATGGGGATTGAAGTATGCTGGAAACCTATGCTTTGGTATGTAAAAAGAGCATATCCATCAGGTAGAGGATTTCTGAGGGATAGTGTAAAAATAAAACAACCGGAGAAAAAATACCATGAATGGGAGCAATCGTTTGATTTTTGTCTATATTATATGTCTCGCCTTTGTCCTCCTGGCGGTACTGTATTCGACCCTTATGTGGGTAGTGGAACAACTGCTCTTGTATCTAAGATTTTAGGTTTGAAATTTATTGGGATTGATAACGATGAAAATTCTCTTTCTATCACTGTAAAAAGATTAGAAGAAATGGTATAATGTTTACATTAAATCTTGCAGTAAGTTTATAAGGTGAAAAATGCCTAGAACAAAAAATACTCTACCTCCTCCAGATCGTGAAAAAGGTCAAAGAAGTTTGGCACTTCCAGACTATATTACCAGGATTGTTCCTATTTGGCAAAATCCTGGTTGGCTTTCAGGAGAGACTTGGAGAAATGTTGTTAAGTCTCAGCCTGTAGCTATGATTTGTAGGGAAACTTTGATTGCCAATATTACTGCTCTTGATTGGAAAATTGAACCTAGAGACAGCAATAAAAGAGATGAATTACGTGCAGAAATTGACTATTACACACAATTTCTGTCTAATAATGGTGAATTAGATTATGTTCAATTGCTCGAATGGATAGTTCAAGATTATTTGGATATTCCATTTGGTTCTGGAGTTGAAATTGGTAGAGAGGGAGATTCACCCGAAGGTAGGGTTATGTGGATTGAACCTTTAGATGGTGCTACTTTATTTCCAACTCTAAACTCTAACTATCCTGTTGGACAATTTCTAAAAGAAAGACCATCTGATTTTGTTTATTTTCCTCAACATGCTATCAATAGATTATACATGACTCCAAGAACTGAAATTCGTAGAAAAGGTTGGGGGATGGCTCCTCCAGAAAAGATTTACTTATCTCTCGAACTTCTAAATCGTGGTGATAGATACTATGCTAATTTATTGCTAGATACTCCCCCTGTCGGTATTCTTGACCTGGGAGATATGTCAAAAGAAACTGCTGAGTTATGGTTGGCATCTTGGAGAGATTTGTTAGGTGGTACAGACCCATTCAAAATTCCTGTTCTGTATGAGCATGAGAAAACTGCTGAGTTTGTTAGTTTTACTAAATCTCCAACTGAATTGATGTTTGATAAGGCAACATCAAAATATACATCAATTTCAACTGCTGGATATGGTATGTCGCCTGGAGATATTGGACTTCCAACTATGGGTAATGGTGGTGAAACTCTTGCAGGTACTATTCGTCAGGAGAGAAGAACTAGAAAAACTGGTTTTGGTATCCTTAAGAAAAAAGTAAAATACTTCATGGATAGGATTTTACCCAAATACTTAGAGTTCAAGTTCATTGATCTTGATGATGAATTGAATGTTGCGATTGGTAGAGCAAGATTGGCAAGTGCAACTGCATGGCAAGTATTGATTGATCGTGGTGTATTCTTGAAGAATGAAGTTAGACAGCAGATGATAGCAGATGGTCTTTTGACAATTTCTATTCCAGAAACGATTGAAGGTGGTGATGAAGTTATTGAATCTCCTAATGCAAATCAGAATGAAAGATCAGGTCTTTTGGGTAGACCGATTGCCCCATCTCAAGGTGGGCAAGGTGAAGTAAAAGCATCTGAAGCTGATAGTAATATTGAGTCTGATTTATCTGCATTATTTAATCCTAGTGACGCAAAACTACGTAGAGCGATTAGATCAATTTTAGAACCATCCATCAATGAAATACAGAAACTATACTCTAGTCTATATGAAAATGATTTATTTGATTACTGGAATGATATTTATGATGAATACCTAGATAGTGGAATTTACTCTGATAGTGATGAAGTTCCACAACTTATGTTATCTACTATCCAATTGAATTTATCGTCTTTACGGAAATCTTTACCGATTGAATTTGAATGGTCAGATGCTAGTAAAAATGCACTAATGCAAATTTTTAGTGATGTATTACGAATTAAAGAGTATAGCAAATTACTCCATCTTTATGAAATTGGTAAATCTGATATAGAACCTGAATTGGCATCTATAGCGATTGATAGTAATACTTTAGGATTTATTGAGACTGAATCTACTGCTCTATTAGAAAATATGAAATCTAAAATTGTTGATAGGTTTTATAACACAATAATCTCTGGAGTTAGGAGATGCTTAACTAATATTACGTCTGCAAAAAAACTTGATGACCTTGACATAGAAACATTTATGAGTGATAATGTAGTTAGTTATATTAAAAATTCTCTAAATAATCAGACTTTATTGATTTTGAATCAGATGAGTAGAGAATTAGGAAAAATATCAGAAAAATATTTGGAGGAATAGTAATGGCAATCAGACCGATTAAAAACAGTGTTTTTGGTACAGAGGAAGTTGCTGAAGGTACAGAGGAAACTGTTGTGAAGTCTAAGATTATGGTGGACGGTTTACCTGATGTAAAGCAGATTGTCCGGTACATTTCTAAGGGTATGCCTCAACCTCAGGCAAATTTCTATAGTGTCGAAGAAGTTGATGCGTATGTTGATAGTTGGTTGAAACAAGGTTATTCGCTCTTTAATACTCATTATATCGGTGAAGTTCCAGAAGCATTTGGTGTTCTGTATATTCTGGTTAGATAATGAAAGAACTTGTAATTTATTTGCTTATTGGAAAATTGCTTATATATACACTTCAGAAATACCCCTTCCACGACTTATTTCCTGAATTATTTGGGGAAGGGGCGTTTCTGAAAAAGATGTTTGATTGTGATTTTTGTTTAGGTTTTTGGGTTTACTTTGTACTAACATTTGTTTTTGGAATAAACTTTTTTTATGAGTATTTTTACATAGTGTTAGTTTCAGAGGTATTGACAGGAATAACAGCAAGTTTCGTAATGCACCTTCTGTCAATAGGTTGGAAAGATAAGTTTGGAACATTTTTAGTGGAGTAAATATGCCAACTGGTAATTTACCTGAATCTGGTAAGAAACTTTGGGAAAAAGTCTATGATGAGGCACTAAAGGGTTCGTGTGATGGTGACGAAAAATGTGCCGCAGGTTCAGCATGGAAAGCAGTAAAAAATGCTGGATGGAAAAAAGTAGACGATAAATGGGTTAAGCAAGCAGAACTCACAGAGTTTCATTTCCGTATTGATAGAGCATCTTATGATAAGGTTACTCAGGAAAGACGTTGGAGAGGCGTAGCGTCTGATACTTTAGATGATCTTCATGCAGATAATATGTCTGTTGAATTATTCTCAGACTTTTTATCCAGGATTGAATCTGGTGAATTAGTTCCTCCCGAATTTAGAAGTGATTATTGGTCTGGTGGTACTCCATACATTTCAATCTCTCATTACGATGATCTTGAAGGTAAAGGTGTTCCTGGAGTTGTAGATGCTATTTATGTTGATGGCAATGCACTAAAAGCTAAGGGAAGATTTCATAATAATCCTTTGGGTATTAGATGCTTTGATGCTGTTTGCAATGATCTGTATAATAAAAATAGCACAGTTTCCGAAAAGATTAGAATTTCAATCGGTTTCTTAGATTGGGCGCATAAGCATAAGAGCAATAGTTTTGTGTTCATTCGAGAATCTATTGACGATATTTGTCCCGAATGTTTGAAAGAAATGTTAGGGATTTCTAATCCTAAAGGAAAAATCTATTTGAAGGGACATCTAATCCATCTCGCACTTACTAGAGTTCCGGTAAATGAGAGAACAATTATGGAGGTAGATAAATCAATGGCTATTACACGAAAAGAAGATGCGGCATCTATTGTCGGTGATGAACTGGCAGATGAACTTGATAGTGAGCAGAAGAAAACTCTAAGAAGTATGGCACTTGTTACCCATTCTGATGCTGAAGATGAGACTCAACCTGAATCTGTTGAACCAGAAGTTATTGTTACTGATGCTAATCAGAAAAAGGATGAGAAGGAAAACGAAGAAGAAGCAGAAGATGGTATGAGTGATACTGAGAGAGAAGAAAGAGAAGAAGCAGAGGAAGTGAAAGACAAAGACTCTAAGAAAAAGAAATCAGATGTAGTTGAAGAAAAAGCTGATCTTCTTATTTCTAAGATTGATGAGTTGCTTGTTGCTTTTGCTCCTAAATCTGCTGGTATTTTGGATGAAGCTGTTGATCAATTGCAAAAAGATTTTTCTGATGCTGTTGCTCTTGAAGCTACTCCAAATGAAAAGTTACAGTTAATCCAGGATAGCTATACTAGACTTGGTAATGTTATCAGGGAAACTATTGAGAAATCTGTTCCTGAAACACAAGAGGTTTCTCAGCCCGTAGCAGATAATAGCCAAATTGTTGAATTGGCTAATGTTGTGGCAAACCTAACGCAGAAGTTTGATTTGCTGATGGCTAAATTATCAGAACCTCAAGAACTGACTGGCCCGAAAGTTCCTGAAAGAAGATCAATTGCTCCTCAGCCTTTCTTACCGTTTGCGAATACCGTACAGCAAAACAAGCCCATGAGTATTCGGGATGTTGTTTATAAGTCGGTTGGTTTGTCTGAGTAAGTTAGTAATATAGAACCGTGAAGTGTTCTGGTTAAGCTGATAGAGCGTCAGATTTCACGTAAATATTAAGATGAAAATTGTAGAATATACTAAAACTAATCTTGATTTTTTTGTGGAGGTCTGACCATGAATCCGCTTGCTGGAGAAAAGGTTGCAAATCTCGGTGAAGATGCTCAGGTTGAAAAAGCGTTTGTTAGTAAGACTACTGACCCCGTAATTCTGCCTCAGCCTTATAGTTCACCTGCTGATTTTGCCGCACAGTATCCTACTCCTTTGGATACTACTGAAATTATTGATATGTGTGAGGAAGTTTCCTTACTCAGGGCAATCCCTGAGGTTGGTACTTCACTCAGCGCACATCTTTGGCGTGAGATGACTTCTCTCGCATTTACCTCTGGTTCTAGCTATGTTGCTTTCAAAGATGGTGAATGTCCTGAGGAATATTCCCACGATGGTGCGAATCAGACAGTTAACATCAAAAATATTGGTGCTAAGAAAACTCTGTCTATTCGTGATATTATGCACTCTACCGCAATTGCCTCTGCTGGAATGGGTATCAACAATCTTGTTGGCCCGTTTCCTGCTGGTGAGGGACTTCCTGGTGGTGCGGATATGGGTTCTTTCCAGAGACAGGTTGTTGCTGGAGTAAAAGAGAAAGAAATTCGCTTGGCTATGTCCCTGGTTATGAATGGTGAAGATCGTTTGCTGGTTCAGGGTAATGCCACTAGCAATGCTCTTGAGTTTACTGGTATTGAGAATTGGGCAACGGTTATGTCCTGCACTTTCCATACCAATAGCAATACTGCTTCTGGTTCGTTTGCTGGCGTAGATTTTGATCGTTTCCTGGCTGAGAGTTGTGCCAAACCTACTCATGTGTTTGGTCATCCTTCTGCTATTCAGGAAATGCTCTCGGCTTACTTCCAGCTTGGTTTCCAGGGTTCGCAGGTTGTGAACTATGCTGATGGCAATAGAATCACCCCTGGGTTCAACTTTGCGTCATTTGTCAATACTGGTGTTGGTAGATTGGCTGTTGTGGCAGATAATAACTTCCGTAAAACTGCTGCTGGTGCTACTACCTTCCAGGCAGACCTGTGGCCCATGAGAATGACCCATAATGGTGAACCTCTGGTTTATCGTATGACTCAGATTCCTATGAGTCTGAATGACCTTGTTCCTGGTTGTACTGCAATCAGCTTTGAGGTTTGGAAAGCTACTGCCCTGGTTATCAAGGCTTGTTGCGCTCAGGGTAAGTACACTTCGCAGTTTACGGGTAGAATTGTTTCTACTTGTACAACTATCGGCTAAAGTATAGATAGTGGGGAGGGTAGTCTAATAAGTCTACCCTCCTCAATCATATAGAGAACTAATGTAAAGGCTTACTATGTCTCTATTTACAATTATTGTTGCTCTAATCGCTGTTGGGATAATCTTGTATTTGGTTGAAAAGTATCTCCCAATTAGCCCCACAATCAAAAGAGTTATTCAAGTTGTTGTGGTTGTCGTGTTAGTTCTGTGGTTGATGAATGTGTTTGGTTTGATGGATGCTCTTAAGGCAATAACAGTCTGAGGGTAGATTACTATGTCATTCAAAAACTACTCTGAAAACGAATCCATCGAAAGAATATACAACGTCCTAAAGGGAATTAATCCTGATGATAAGGAAGGTTTCTTAGGTCAAATGCCTAAGAACGAGGCTTTATCTAAGATTGCCCAAATGTTTGAAGTATCTAGTGGTGAAAATATATTATTGAATATTCCACTTTATATTGGTACTGGAACATTTTTTAAGGTTTTCACTGTCTCTTTAGAAGTATTCAATACTGGTACTTTTCTCGGAGTAGTTTCCACTTTAGTTAATGCTTATAGTTTGAATGTTCAATATACGGGTACTTTTACTGCTATTCAAGTAGTTTCTGGAAGTAATAAGGTATTCGTCAATCCTGAATATGGTTTGTTACTTCAGGGTGATGCAACTGTTTGGGATGATCTTAGAGTTCCAATGAATGATGCTAGACCTGGATTAAGCAATTCACCTGAATTTGCTGTTTTTCTAACCACTGGTGGAAGTCAGGGAGTATTTTTGTGGTGGTTTGATGATGCCAGTGAGGAAGAACTTTATTTTGCAGTTCAAATTCCGCATGACTATAAGCAGGGAACTAATTTACATCCTCATGTTCATTGGACACCCCAAACATCTGCAACTGGAACTGTTTCTTGGGGATTGGAATATACACTTTCTAATATTACTGGTACTTTTGGAACTACGAAAATAATTTATGGGAATACTCCAGAACCAAATGATTATTCTTTGGTTGCAAATAGACATTACTTAACAGAATTGCCTGAAATAGATGGTTCTGATATACTAAATGTCTCTAGTATGTTAGTATGTAGAGTATTCAGAAATGCTACTGGTGCTGGTGGTAGTTCGGATACTTATACCCCTGATGCTGGATTATTGGAAGTTGATTTTCACTATCAAATAGATTCATTAGGAAGTAGATCAGAATATACAAAATGAGGTAAAAATATGGAATGTATTGGAGATATGTATCTTGCCGCCGCAATATTGTCTTATGGGGCAGAACTTGTAGAAGTAGATAAAGCAGATAGAAAAAGACAGAAGTTCTTCTTTAGTCAAGAAGTAGATCATGTTTATGTCTTAGATAATGGTGTTCCTGTAAGAGTAGAATCACCAAAAATCAAAGAGATTGAGATCATGTATTTTTCTAAAAGGCTTTTATTCCTGCCAAATTATCCTGATTGTCTAAGAAGCATTAAGTCATCTATCCATTCAACGTGAGGCTGAAATGGATAATAGAATCTTAGATGCTGAGGGTAATGTAGCAATTTTTTATTATCAGACTATTCCTCATGTAGTGGGTGTTGGGGCAAATTCTGATAAGCATGAATATGCTTTTGTGGTTAAGAACAATTATTGTTTAGCATGGGTTAGACCTGAAGATGTAGATAGAATTTTGGCTATAACTAAAAGTTGTTGTGGTGGTAATAGAAAGCCGAAATATGCCCTTGCTACTCAATACCATGTAGATATATGGAGTGGTATTCGTGTACGATGATTTGAAAGCAACTTTTACTAAAGACCAACTTCGAGAGTTGAAAGTTCCACAATTGAAGAAATTATTTGAGTGGTTCGGTATTGATTATCCTGTAGGTATGAAGAAAAATGATATAATCGAATTGGTATTTAGAGAAGAAATAAAACAAGAAGATCAACCTATGTCTGCAAGAGTAATAAGATTAAGGAGAATAAATTATGGAAATTGAACCCATTATCCCTATGGTACTATCTGCTCCTCTTTTAGCCATGTTTACTATGGAAATGGTAAAGTGGGTATTTCGTAAGTGGATTATCAAAGACCCTGAACATGATTTCCCACCTATTTTTTATGAAGTTCTAATCCCCCTGTTTACTGGTATTTGGGGATATGTGCTTGCTTATGTGGGTTGGGGCGACCCTGTATCTTTTGATTTGATGACCTTGCTTAGATGGGCAATTGCTAGTGTGCTTACTCTAGGTATGTATCAGCTAACTTTATCTCCTCTAAAAGCGTATGGTAGAGCATATAGAGAAGAAAGAGAATACAAAGAGTTGGATAATTTTTAATCAAACTTTAATGTTTATATAGCTTTATAGTGTAGTATAATGATGACAGAAGATAAACTCTGTCATCATTTATTATAAGGATAAAAATATGTTTGAACCAATAGCAAAGGCATTTGAACAATTTGGTAGGGTGTTTCTTTATGGAAAAGAAATATCACATGAAGAATATTTAGGTCATTTGAATAGTGGAACTATTTCTCCTACTCCATATTGGGATTTACCTTCAGGGAATAGTGTAGTCGGTAATCATCATTATCTCGCTGATGATAATCCTAGAGTTAGTGGAACATTTATCAATATTCCGCATAGAATTGTTATTATATGTCCTTACTGCAATCGTAAAAATATTGATAGTAATCTTACTTGTGATGGGTGTGGAGCATTACTATGAATATGCCAATAAATTTTGAAGAATCTGGTGGAGAATTTAGGGCGCAAGTTGTAGTGCCTTTTGATGCTCATCCAGAATATAAGAAACACATCTATGAAAAGTTACGAGAAGAACTTGGTATAAAATTATATGGATTGATTGAGCAATCAAAGACACCAGTTACTATTGATATTTCAGAAAAAATTATTGATTTTCCTAAGTTTTCTCGTATGTATTATAGTGCTGATATTGCGGATAAATTGGAAATTAGAGTAAGGTTTACCCCTGTTAGGTACAGGGAAGTTGTCATAGAGAAACATTATGCTGAACAATTTGGTATGACTAAGTTAGATCAATTTTATGCTAAGGTCAGGAAGTGGGTATATAGAGGTAAAAAATGAAAACTGCTGTTACTGGTTCTAATGGATTTGTTGGTTCTGAATTAGTTCGTAGAGGTTGTATTCCTATTCGTGCTAATGTTTTAGATACTGAGGAATTGGTTTCTGAATATAGGAGAATTAATCCAGATATTGTAATTCATTGTGCATCTATGACAAATGTAGATGAGTGTGAAAAATATCCTCAGAAAGCATTTGAAACAAATGTAAATGGAACAATGAATGTAATTAATGTTTTTCGTAATTCTTTTATTATTTATTTATCAACTGATCATGTATTCAATGGCAAGCATCGTTTATGGTTGCCTAATGAGAATACAAAACCAGACCCAATCAATGTATATGGACTTACTAAATATGCTGGAGAAGTTATGATGAACTCATGCACTCAGCCATATATGATTGTCCGGTCTAGTAAATTATTCAATCTTAGTACCATAAAGAGAGATATTCTTGATTTGAAGTGTGGAGTTAAGAAAGAATATACTGGACTTATTCATCGAAACTTTACCCACTTGAATCATTTTGTTGATATGCTGTTTACTGCAACTAATACTCAAGCTAATAAAAGAATAATTCATTTAGCAACTCCACTATCCAGAAGTTATTATCAATTCTGGAATATGCTTGCAGATAAATTTGAATTAGATAAAAGCCTTATCTCTGAGAGACGATTTGGTTTACCGGATGTATCTCCTAGACCATTCAGAGGGGGATTGGATACCAAAATGATTCCACTAAAGTATTCTGTCTCTGATGGAATTGATTTGGCTTATGAAGAATATATTTTAGATGTTAGAGGCACAGAATGAAAGTATTTTTAGAGTATATTGCCTGGATGTGTATTGGTTTAGCTATGTGTGTATTCATGTATGTTTTTACTAAATCATTGCTTATTCCAGACCTAACTTTTGATGAGATGCTTCCATTTATGCTTGCAGTATTGTTGGGAATATCTATTGGATACATCATATCTCATAGGGTAACAAAATGAAAAATAACGTAAAAAATAATAAAAAAGAAAAGATATTCGCTGTTACTGGATATAGGGGTAGGCTTGGTTCTACTTTAGTCAATATGGGATACTTGCCTATTGATGTAGATGTCAGTCATCCGAAAGAAGTAAAAGAAGTTTTGAATGACATCAATCCTGATGTGTTAGTGAATTGTGCGTCATTTACAGATGTGGATGGTTGTGAACTGAATAGTCTGCTGAAGTTGAATCAGGTAAATGGTATCGCTGTTGGTATCATTAGAAATTGTTTTTCTGGAAAACTAATTCAAATAAGTACGGACTATATTTTCAATGGTAGAAGTGGCCCTTATTCTGAAAATTCTCCCCCTGACCCTCTTAATCATTATGGTTTATCTAAATTATTAGGAGAGGAATTGCTCAGGGAATTTGACTTTCCTACAGACACAATTATTCGTACTACTATCTTATATGGTAGTGGTGCTAAAGATAAACAGGATTTTGTTACAAAAGTATTGTCTCAACTTGAAAAGAACAATCCTGTCGAACTTCCAGTTTTTATCAAAGGAAATCCTACATATATTCCTCACTTAGCATTAGCCATTCACCATATTGCTAAGATGATAAATCCACCAAAAATAGTAAATGTTTCTGGTAAAGAAGTTCTTAGTAGATATGAGTTTGGTTTAGCTATCGCTAATGAGTTTGGTTATAACACCAATTTAATTAGTCCTATTCGTAGTGTACCTGGGATTGCCAATAGACCTAAGAAAGCTGGACTAAAGACTGAACTTGCTGAGAAACTAGGTATCCCTATTTTTAGTGTTTATAGTGGTCTGAAAGAAATGGGAGAGATATGGAGATCAATCCAAAATACAGCATAATTATTCCATTCTTTAATAAGTGGGATTTGACTCATGTTAGACTACATGAGTTATATAAGTATGCTCCTAAAGAATGTGAAGTTATTCTGATCAATGATGCTTCAACTGAATTAGATTGTGAAGGTGGTATCTCCTGGTGGCAGGAAGATGTTGTTACGTCATTCAAGATTCGATATAAGAAGAATAAAGAAAACTTAGGTTTTGGTGGTTCGATGAATTTGGGTGCTAGATATGCAAAAGGAAATATCTTAATTTTCTTATCGAATGATGTAAAAGTATCCGGTGATTTTATATCCCAAATTGGGATATTGCTAGATAAAAATCCCAAATCTTTAGTTGGTGGGGAAGTAATATCTTTCCCTGGTGGTTGGAATGAATTTGACATAGATGGAAAACATATTACAATTCCCTATGCAAATGGATGGTTGCTTGCCTGTACTCAAGAATGTTGGAAAGATTTAGGTGGTTTTGATTTGAGATATGGTAAGTTCGATTATGAAGATGTTGATTTATCTACTAATGCTATTCTGAGGGGATATGATATAATACCTTTAGGAAGTCAGTATGTAAAGCATGAACATCAGGGAACTACTATATCCGATTTAAATATAGATAGGTTATCCCAAACCAAGCGAAATAGAGGGGTTTACATCGAAAAATGGCAAAGCAAACTTAGTAAAATCGCTGATTTGGGAGAGTGATATGAGTGAATTGGATAAGGCTAAAATTATGTGTAACGAAGATGAGGTTGTTAGAATAGTAAATAGTTTGATGATTCCTCAAATATCTACATTACAAACTGCTGTCGAGTTAGGTAACAGGGATATAAAACATATTATTGATT
>Ga0105097_10000979_pt1 | contig 13449 bp, 10 predicted proteins | sample PPLLak12cMay2015_FD_87035 | JGI IMG/M metagenome (GOLD analysis project Ga0105097, IMG submission 87035) | Freshwater sediment microbial communities from Prairie Pothole Lake near Jamestown, North Dakota, USA - PPLs Lake P7 Core (1) Depth... | ecosystem: Environmental > Aquatic > Freshwater >... | reverse complement strand
CCGGCAATTCCATTGATGGATTCCTCCAATGGCTCGGTGATCTGGGATTCGATGACATCGGCATTGGCTCCAACATAGTTCGTCGTTACGGTAACAACCGGCGGGTCAACACTCGGATATTCCCTTACCCCAAGAAAAGTAAATCCGATAATGCCGAACAGCACCAGCACAATCGAAATGACTGTGGCAAGAACCGGGCGTTGGATACTAACTGAAGAAATGTTCATAGCCGGATTGCTTGGAAATTAATTACCGGATTTGCGAACAGCAACTGCCATTCCTTCCTTAAGTTGCAGCAGTCCGGTAGTAATTATTGTGTCGTTTGCATTCAGTCCGCTTAATACCTGGACTTCATTTTCGGTACGAATGCCGGTTTCAATATAAACGGGTCTGGCTTTTCCTCCCGAAAAAACAAAAACCTTTTCACCCTTAATATCGGGAATAAGCACCTGGGAAGGGACCACAATTGCATCTTTTATTTTTTGCAATAAAATACTCACTTTAGCAAAATTTCCGGGGAGTAAAATCTGGTCAGGATTGGAGCATACCGCCCTGAAGGTAAGTGACCGGGTTGCAGGGTTGATTTTTGGTTCGATGGCATACACCGTTCCGCTGAAAATGCTGTCATTCCCGTCAATACTGAAGGAGATGGCTGTTTTTTTACTGATCTGACCCAGGTATTTTTCGGGAACGGAAAATTCGATTTTCACAGGATCTAAATCCAAAAGATTGGTTACAAGCATCGAAGGCGACAAATACCCGCCCGGACTCACATAGCGCAAACCGATCAAGCCTTCAAAAGGAGCGCGGATTTCGGTTTTTTCAATCTGGGCTTTGATCAATTGAATTTCTGCCTGGATCACCAGCAATTGATTCTGACCCTGGTCAAATTCTTCCTGGCTGATGGCGTCCAGTTCCAATAATTTGGTTTTACGTTGCACATCTTCTTTGGATAAGGACTCCTGAAGTGTGAGTTTCTTCAACTGTGCCTGGAGGTCATCATCCACAATTTTTACCAGCAAGTCGCCTTTATTTACCCGGGTTCCTTCGGTAAAACTGATATTCCTAATCCTTCCGGAGACTTCACTTCTTAATTCCACCGCTTCGTTGGCAAGAACAGTTCCATTTGAGAAAATCGTATTGTCCAGTTCCTTCGGCTGGATGATGATCACATTTACCCCCATTGCGTTCAGACCCGATTTTTGCGTTGGGTTGTCATTCGCATTTTTGCATCCGATGATTGAAAACAATATCAGCATGACGAGGAAATAAAACCTGGAAATATAATGTTGATGCATGACCGAAAAATCAAATTAATTTATAGAGGAGACAAAAGTAAGGATTAAAGGGTTTTACGGTTTGACAACTTTCATTTATTTATGTTAGCCTTCATAAAGGTAAAGACTAAATTTATATTTCGTCCCTGACGGGACTTACATAAATGGGATTGTATTTTTTTCTACCTACATTTTGTCCCTAACGGGACAATCCGTTGTATTATATACCACCAGAAAACAGGTTTGCAAAAATCAAACTGACAAATAAGGCGGTCAAGGGTTTTACGGTTTGACAACTTTCATTGATTTATGTTAGCCGCATAAAGGTAAAGAATAAAATTATATTTCGTCCCTGACGGGACTTTAATAAATGGGATTGTATTTTTTTCTACCTACATTTTGTCCCTAACGGGACAGTTCGTTGTATTATACTTCAGAAAATGGTTGAAGGACGATCTTTGAAATATTCAATTACCGGACAGGTATTTTTTTTCTAAGAACCTCAATCTTTTTATGTCCCGTAGGGACTATATCCCGGTAGAAGATGGAACACCCACATTTAGTTAAGTCCCGGAGGGACGAAATAAAAAGATTGTTAATATTATTGAATCAATTAGCCAGACAACAGAGTAGTTTTATAATATTTCAACCTTAAAAAATCTCAATTTATTGCTAACAAACGGTTTTTAAGGTATCCTATCGCTTCATTATTATTTTTACTGTTTTCAATAATTTGCTTCAAATCTTCAAGAATAATTTTTGCATCTTCATAGCAGCCGGGATTTGCATAGGAGTTGAAAGTGACTTTAGTAGGATTCGTTGATGAGTCAGGGATTTTACCAAAGTCAACTTCCAAATAATTAAAGAACAAAAACCGATCATGTTCTTTAGCGGTATGAACCAAACCGAGGTTAAATCTTTGCGAATTTATAAGCTTTTTGTTTTCAAGATATAATAACAATTCATTGATACTTCTTTTGAAAACAGCATCAAGATCGTATTTATTCAGAATGATAAGCAAGTTGTACTTTACAGGTGTAGCCTTGTTAAAACATTCAATGAGTTTTCCAAATTTCATTGGAATTTCCCTTTCGTCCTTAAATAGAAAATTATCACGAATGATAATATCTGTAAAGGGTTGCAAGTGCTCTGAAAATTTATCCCAGCTAAATTTCTTTTCAGGATTAGCTGACTTACGATGATGAAGAACTGAATTTTTATAAAATGACAATTCTTTCCACTTCTCCATGTAATCATCAGTAAATGCGAAAAAAAAGCCATTATTCTTCCTGAATGAGGATTGATTTATTGCATCCGGTTCATTCAGAAAATATACTGTTTGGATGTTTTGATCTTTTGATATATTGAAATTCTGGTGTTCAACCGTGCCGGGTTTAAGTGTTGTTCCCTTTCTGTTTGTTGTTAGTTGGGTAAGAAATATGCTTTGCTGATCATTGTAGTTCGACAGCGTTACATTTGAACCTGATTTTAAAAAACGCCAGAAAGAATTCCATAGCTCATTTTCTTCTTCAGAACCTTCAGGTATTTGTCTTGGAATGGCTTTGCAGAATTTGTCAAAAATCTCAAAATCAATAACTGTATTCAGCATATCAGTTCTTGTTTTGGAGTTTTAGTAAATCAACAGTAAGCCTAGTTGACTCATCGAAAAATCCCGGACCGAAATCTCCATCCATCATTCCATCCTCTCTGATATGTAATTCTTTCACCTGCTCAGCTCCTTTTTCAACTTCCTTTTGATGGTTAAAGTAATAAATAACCGAATCTTCTGGTTTGATTTCCTTTTTGGCTGTCAAATATTGCAGCTTGCGGATAAGGTATTCGCTGTGGGTTTCGATAATAATTTTAATATCAAAATGTTTTAGAGCATCAATAAAAAAATCTGCCAAAAGAGATTGAAATCTTGGATGAAAATTAGTTTCAGGCTCTTCTATAATAAATATATTTTCCCTTACAGGTTGTGATGAAATAAGAACCGGAAAATCAGTAACCAATTTTAAAAGTATAGGGATAAATTGTACAATTCCATATCCAAGATCAGATAGATCTATTTTTTCATCTTTTCTGTATACAATCACCTTGATAAATGAACTGGCAACTCTTTTAACTTTTATATCATCACCTATTTCAAATAATTTTAACCATTTTGTTAAAAACTTTTCTTGTATATCGTTCAGGTCAGCCGAAGCGAATTTATTTAGTATTTCATTCATTGGTGTTTCATGAACTTCTGCAGAATAGAGCCTTTTTGAATTGGCTTTAACTGCCTCAAGAAAACTAATTTTAGATAGGCTTTCAAAATATTCAGATAATTTATTTCCTAATGCAGGATAAAGAAATTTTTCAAAAAAAGCCAAGAAATTTTCATCTATTATTTCAGAGATGTACTTTTCCTTTATCATTTCGAAATATTGACTATAATCCTCAACATCATTAAAAAGCATGTAGATTTTGTCCTTATCAGGAGTAACCCTAAAGTTGAAGATTCCTTCTCCCCATGATAATTCCTTAATTTTCTTCTCGAAAAGTAAATATCTTGTATGCTCAAAATATCTTGAAAGAATAAGCGAAATGTTAACAAACTCAAAACTTCCAAAAGTATGTTTGTAGTTTTCAGTTGACTCCCATCCGTGTTTGTTATAATCAATATTTGAAAGAAAGGATATAAGATGTTCATTTAAAATTATAATAAAGCGGCTAAAGACCTTTTCATCTAAATCAATACCAAGTAAAATTCTTAATTTATTTGAATTTATTATCGTTTTATAACTTTTTAGAAATTCATCAGGTATTGCTCTAAAATCATAAAATGGTTCAGACATTTGCACGGTGACATCATCCTGTTCTATGCCAATTACAGAGCCTTTACACTTAAATTCAATTGGTAGTTCTGATCGGATCCTTGCAAGCTCATCTGAATATTTATTTATAATATGTTTTATATTAAATGAAATGTGAAGATTATTTTTTACATTATTTACGGATGGAAATACAATAGCTAAATATAAAATACTACCAATATTTTGTTCATGACGCTGCCCATCATCCCACTGTAATGAAATTAGTCGTCCATTCCCTTTCATGTTTTCAAATTTTAAGGAAAATTTAGAAGTATTTTGGAATGTACTAATATTATTAGGAAGCCTTGCACTTTTTTCAATAAAAAATAGCCTAAAAAATACAGTACGCTTTTTGGATAATCTTGATTTGACTTGAGAATAATCGCCTAAATTGGAAGTGCTTGAAAAAAAATCCAGGACATTTAAATGACTCTTAACATTTTCTTTTAATAATAAAAGAGCTTTAGTAACAGAGCTTTTACCTGAACTATTAGTTCCAGTTAAAATTGTTAGTTGATTTATTTTAAAATTAAACAACTTATTAAAATTACGAAAATTCTCCAAGGAAAAATATTCTAATGAATGAGGCATAGTAAGGACTTTTATAATGAATTCCTAAATAATTTTGATAATGTCGAATTTCTACTGATCAATTATAATTTACTTTAATATTGCAAATGTTGTTTGTTCATTTTGAGGCAAGGAATATAAAATTCGTAAATGTATATATGCAGTATCCAAATCCTTCTCAACAATATACAATCGCAAATTTAGTTTTTTAATCAATGTATCCTGCTTTGCATTAATTTCCTTTAAAGCCTGGATTTCGGTTTTTAAAGTATTTACCTCGTTTTGATACTGCCTATAAAACTCCCAAAGTTGATCTGTATTATTCTGGCAGGATACCAACAAAAATGAGATTAAAATCTTAATGAGAGCCTTTAAATACATGATATTAATATAATTTAATGATAAGAACTAAAATGAAAACAATTACTATTTCACTCTAAAATTATCAAATTTCTGACTTGAATGACAATTATTAGAATATCGCGGATGAATTTGATAATTTCTTCAATCTTTTTTCAGCGTTTTTATACATTGGAAATGTTTTAACTGGCTGAAATACCTTTTTATCTTCCGTAATGAATTGTTGCATCCTCCTTTCTCCAATACTTTCTATCAGTTCAACCTTCCTTTCATAATTGGTAACCGGCCAGCTATACTTGGTTATCACAACAATGAATTCCGTCATAAAAATCAAAACAGTAAACAAGATATAAGCAACCTTCATCCAGCCATTTTTGCTTATGAGCTCAAACATAGCTTTAATCCTGCATAATAGAGCATCATTTTTAAAAGAATCTTGAATGTCAGTTTCAGCCTTTAAAATATCTAAACTGACTTTCCCTTTCAATTCTTCTAACTTTGCGGATGCAGCCAAATAATCCAGTTCTTTTTGTTTTGCAATCTGAAGCTTGAGTTTCGTTATTTCGTGAACTCCTTTCTGCCCGCTACCATCGGTTCCGTCAGATTCCTTTTGCGCTATTTCCAGAGCCTTTATCCATAGGATATGTTTTTCGTTAACCTCCTGAGCCAATAAATTCAATTCATAATCGAAATTCATTTTTACTGAATTCTGCCTGTCCTGGATAATTTCGGTTTTATTCATTTCCATTTGCTGGTCAATATCTTTTCTGAATATTACTTCGTCAAAACCAATTGATCCGAGTAATGCAATAACCAAACCCAATATTATCCTTGTAATCGCAGTTAGTTTACCATTTGACATTACAATATTGCGTTCAATAAGAAAAATAAAGACCGCACAAAATAGAGCCGTAAGTAGCGATATTGCAACAGACTCATTCAATACATGGTTCATCAGTAAATACGCATTGGCAAACCAAAGCATCACAGGTATAAATACAGCGAAACCAAGGGTTATAATCTTCTTTTTACTTTTCGGAGTATCCTGTCTTACTAAGGAGTAATCGTCTCCGGTTATAGCACAACATAATTTAAGCATAGCACTGATTTTTTAATTAAACAATCCGGTACTGATAGCTAAGAGCTTTTCTTCCTGGTATTTTCCTGTTCCTTTAACAAAACCCTCATGGTATTTGTGGATGGCTTTCATCACCCATCCCTCGTCATCAACTGAGTTTTGCTTCTCCGTTTTTAAGGTTTCAATACTTTCATCTAGATCCTTACAAATATTTGCAATCTGTTGGTTCAGGCTGTCTGAAATCCTTCCTGTTTCGGCTTGCATGTTCAGCATTTCCAATTTCTTATTTCGCTTTTGATCAATAATCATATCTATTTGCATCCGGAATTCAGCTTTTATTCTCTGGATTGTCCTTTTAAGGATTTCGTCAGAATGGTTTCGGTAACCATCATTATAACCCATCAGAAAATAATCCTGGTTGAGAAATGAAGTTATGCAACTTATGGATTTTTCCTGCGGAATGATTTCGGATTGCGGTGGGTTGTTATCTACAAATAAGTCTTCCATAATGTTAAAGGATTGATCATTGTTGTTGTGATTGTCTTTTTTGGTAAAAAACTTTTCAAACCATTTCATAACTTTATAATTAGAGGGTTAAACATTAAAAACAGGTACTTTAAATATTCCATGACCTTTTTGATGACAGCGATTACATAAAGTGATCAGGTACTTGTCGTCATATTCCCAGGGATTTCTGAAATTTCCCGATTTATTTGCATAATGATATTGTTTATGATGAACCTGAAGCTGGTTTTGTGAACCACAATTCCTGCATTTGTTCTGATCCCTTTGAATTATTTGGTTTCTTCGATGAGCCCATTGAGGCGTGCTTAACTTTACCTCGTAATCATGTTTCCTTGTGGTTTCATTTTTTAATTCTATGTTGCTATTTACCATCATCAAATCTTAATTTTCCACAAAGGTGCTTCCATGAAATGCAGCCTATTTGCATCTCAAAAAAATATTTCAAAAATTTTTAATTTTTAGGAATCGTAGCTATGAATAGCCTTTAGGAGGTCATCTTTTATGATTTCAGCAAGACTTTCAGGTTTAAGAACCATCAAATCTTTCCCGTAGCTGAGCAGTTCGCTGATCAATTCCTTGTTGACAACCAATTTTAACTGAACCACAATACCATTCTCGTTTTCCTGAATTAATTTCTGGGAATGATGAATCGGTTTTGTTTTTATGTAGGGCGACCGTTCGGGTGTAAATTTCAATTCAATGAGTTCAGGTTTCGCGTTTTCGGGAATGGTTATTCCAAGTACATTTTCAAAATAAATGGATTCGTTGTATTCTTTTGTTAGAATAAACTTTTGATCTGACAAATCAAATAATTCAATCCTGTCGAGGGCAAGGTGGCTGATCTTTTTCAATTCATCATTGTAACCGATCAGAAACCAGCGGTTGTGATATTCCTTTAATAAATAAGGATGGATGGTCATTTTCAGGTTTTCGACGTATGTGTAAGGAAGATATTCCACATGAAGAACCTGCATGTTTTTGATGGCTTTGTAAAAGGGATCAATGAATGAAAGTCCCTTCAGGTTTTCGTTGGTTTCGAAGTCAATTAGCTTCCTACCGCTTTGCTTCTTTTCAGGAATAATCCCCTCCAGTCTGATAACCATTTCCTGCAAATCGGTGAGGATGGGTATATTTTTAAATTGCTTTAAGATTTCAATGGCTTCTTCAAGGTTATGGATGTCCTGCTCATTGAGCGGATTGTTTTCGATAGAATACGACGGATCTTCGTAACTGTAAAAGCCATCTTTGCAAACAATAGGAGCATCAAAGCCCCGTGGTCTTATGCTTTTCATGATACTAATATCCGCTTGAACCGTTCGTTTACTTATGCCTGTAGCTTTTCCAAAATCATCTTCCAGTCGCGTTGAAATTTCATCAATCAAATCATCCAGCGTCCACTTTCTGCCGGTGTTTTTCAGGCAGTTGTCAATGACGCGGTAACGGTAACTTGCGTTTTTGTTGGTGGGCATAAAGCAAAGACAATTTAATTATTAGTCAGTTTTATATATTCTACAGCAATATGTCCCGTCAGGGACAAAATATCGGTAGAAAAGCTAATACGATATTCTGAGTGCCGTCAGGCACGATATCAATTAATTTCAACCGGTTTAAATATAAATCTTTCGTCAAATTCTATTTCAAACTCCTTTAATAATTCCAGGTATTCACTCAAAAATGATTGCTTTTGGTGATGAACCTTTTGGTTATTGATATAGGCGATGACTTTTGGAACATCACCTTTGCTGTATGAAAACCCTCCATATCCTTCCTGCCAGGAAAACTTACCACGAACAAATTTTTTTTCGTTGATCCACTTTGACGAACTCCCTTTGACATCCTGCATTAAATCAGAAAGCGATTGTGAAGGTCTTAATCCAACAAGCAGGTGAATGTGATCGGGCATCCCGTTTATTGACAGTAATTTATGTTTGTTATTTCTGACAATACCACTGATGTATTTATATAATTCTTCTTCCCAGCTATTGCCGATGATGCAATCCTTGTTTTGAACGGTAAATACTACCTGAACATGAATTTGTGTATATGTATTTGTCATTGGTATATTTATTTCGTCCCTGACGGGACTTAACATAACTCTTTTAAACGCATGCTACCAATATTCTGTCCCTAGCGGGACTATGATTTAAACTCATGTTTGACACCAACTTCTTACAAACCCCTGCAGGACTTTTATACTAACTTAATAATTTCTCGATTAAAATTCTTATGTCTATAAATGGATTTCACATAAAATTTTGTACGCTAACTTAACCATTGGGCTATATCCTGCTTTAACGACTCGTTCGAAATAGTCTTTCCGCTTCGCAACTGTGCTCTTCCGAGTTCAATTCGTTTTTTCTGATAATCGTTCAGCTTATAAGTTCCCTCCGGTACTTTGGACTCCACTATTGTTTTTAGGGCGTTCAGGAAGGATGCATCATCAATGAGAGAGAGATATTCGTTGATAATATTTCTCAATTCAAGTGTGCTCATGTTATAAGTTTTTTACAAAGTTATCATTATTTGGTCACATTATGAGTTCAGGGTATTTGGTCAAATTTGCACTACTAATAATGCAGGATTCAATCTGTCCCGTCAGGGACAAAATATCGGTAGAAAATATCAACGACCTAATAATTGAGTGCCGTCAGGTACGATATAGAATTCACCACATAGAATGATTTCTTGCCGCGAATGCGCGAATGGTATAATTATTATCAGGTTATTGATTCTGCAGCTTAATCAGGTTCAAAGCACTGCCCGCCTTAAACCACTCAAACTGACTTTGATTGTAAGTCTGGTTTGCAGAAATTTTCTCAATGGTTCCATCTGCATGATTTAACACGATCGTTAATGGCTTATCCGGGGAAAACGACTCAAGTCCAATTACATCAATTGTATCATCCTCTTGAATCTTGTTATAATCATCTTTATTGGCAAAAGTAAGCGCCAGCATGCCCTGCTTTTTCAGGTTGGTTTCGTGGATGCGGGCAAACGATTTCACCAACACTACCTTTACTCCAAGATGCCGGGGTTCCATCGCTGCGTGCTCGCGGGAAGATCCTTCTCCATAATTTTCATCGCCAATCACAATAGATCCAAAACCTGACGATTTGTATGCTCTTGCTGTAGTTGGAACCGGTCCATATTCCCTGGTGATTTGATTTTTTACGCTGTTGGTTTTATCATTGAATGAGTTCACTGCTCCAATGAGCATATTCTCTGAAATATTATCTAAATGTCCCCGGAATTTCAACCACGGACCAGCCATCGAAATGTGATCGGTTGTGCATTTTCCTTTGGCTTTTATCAATAGTTTTAATCCCTTATAATCTTTGCCATCCCAGGGAGTAAACGGATCAAGCAACTGGAGCCTGTCAGATTTGGTATCAACAATGACTTCAACTTTTTTTCCGTCACTGGCAGGGGCGAGGTAGCCGTTGTCCTCAACAGCAAAACCGCTGACCGGCATTTCAATTCCTTCCGGCTCATCCAACTTAACCTTTTCACCTCTTTCATTTTCAAGATAATCGGTCATCGGGTTAAAGGCAAGATTACCAGCAATCGCATAAGCAGTAACAATTTCAGGTGAAGCAACAAAACCATGGGTGTTTGGATTTCCATCATTTCTCTTTGCAAAATTCCTGTTGAAAGATGTCATGATGGAATTCTTTTCCTGCTTGTCGGCTCCGTGACGCGACCATTGTCCGATGCAGGGGCCGCAGGCATTAGCCAAAACTACCCCGCCAATCTTTTCAAAAATGTTAAGAAAGCCATCTCTTTCAACTGTATACCTAACCAGTTCCGAACCTGGAGTTACAGTAAATTCTGATTTCACTTTTAACTTTTTTTCTAATGCCTGGTTTGCAATGGAGGCTGCACGGGAAATATCTTCGTACGAACTGTTGGTGCAGGAACCAATAAGCCCGACTTCAAGTTTCTGAGGCCAGCCGTTTTTCCTGACGGCTTCAGCAAATTTCGAAACCGGAGTCGCCAGGTCAGGAGTGAACGGCCCATTGATGTGGGGCTCCAGTTCAGAGAGATTGATTTCGATAACCTGGTCGAAATATTTTTCGGGATTCAAATAAACTTCAGGGTCGCCGGTAAGGTGAAATGCAATTTTATCGGCTTCATCAGCGACTTCAGTTCTTCCAGTACCTTTCAGGTAATCCGCCATTTTCTTATCATAGCCAAAGACAGAAGTCGTCGCTCCGATTTCAGCGCCCATGTTACAGATGGTTCCTTTTCCGGTGCAGGAAAGACTTTTTGCACCTTCATCAAAATATTCAAGGATGGCACCGGTTCCGCCTTTAACTGTTAGAATTCCTGCTACTTTTAAAATTACATCTTTTGAAGAAGTCCAGCCATTGAGCCTGCCTGTGAGCTTTACGCCAATCAATTTTGGAAATTTCAGTTCCCACGACATTCCCGCCATCACATCAACCGCATCAGCGCCTCCAACGCCGATTGCAATCATACCGAGGCCTCCGGCATTAACTGTATGCGAGTCCGTTCCGATCATCATCCCTCCGGGAAATGCATAGTTTTCGAGCACCACCTGGTGTATAATACCTGCTCCCGGCTTCCAAAAACCGATACCATATTTATTCGACACGGAAGCCAGGAAATCATAAACTTCTTTATTTGTATTGATCGCTGTTTCAAGATCGGACTTTGCACCCGCCTTTGCCTGGATCAGGTGGTCGCAATGAACAGTAGACGGGACAGAAACTTTATCTTTTCCGGCCTGCATAAACTGCAGTAAGGCCATCTGGGCTGTTGCATCCTGCATGGCTACCCTATCGGGGCGGAAATCAACATAGGAATTTCCTCTTTCAAAATGTTTACTTGCCAATCCCTCATCGAGATGAGAATATAGAATTTTTTCAGTTAAGGTAAGCGGTTTGCCAACAACGTTTCGTGCAGCATCTATTCTTACTGCCATTTGGCTATAAATTTCTTTTATTAAATCCAGATCAAATACCATGATAACTATCTTAAAATATTAAACAAACTGTTTTTTTCTTTTTGGAATTCTTGTCAGAATCCAGAGTCTTTTAGAGTCTGCAAAAATACTGTAATTATTGATAAAATCGAATTTCCATGCTCATCCTTTAACCTTCAAAACTTCCTAAGTTCCTTTATCAATGCAATTAACAAAAAATTTATACTTTTACCGGGTCAATTTTGGAAATGTCCTGATAACCTTTGTTTCTGTCGTGCTTTCCTTGACAATAGTTGCAACTATATTAAATCCAGGATTCGCTTATTGGTTGATTTCAATAATAGAGGTTCTCATTCATTCGACACATAGATTTTTTTATCACAACAATTTAAAACAAAAAAAATTGAAACAGCACATCGTACACTTGTTAAGGGAACGCGCCTCAAAATATGGCATCCGCGAAGTTTATCGCTACAGGAAAAACGGAGAAAAACAATTCTCATCCATCTCATGGAATGAACTTATTTCTGAAACAGAATCCGTTTCCGCCGCCCTGCTTTCGATGGGTTTTGGAACCGGTTCCAACATTGGTATATTCAGTAACAACAAACCTGAATGGAGCTTTACAGATTATGGTATTTTAGGGATTAGAGGGGTCGTTGTTCCTTTTTTCGGAACGGCTACCAAAGAGCAGGTGAAGTATATTGTGGATGAAACGAAGATGGAGCTGATGTTTGTTGGTAACCAGGAGCAACTTGAAAAAGCTGATTGGGTTTTGAGCCATTCGCAATCCCTGAAAAAGATAGTAGTCTTTGATCCGGCAGTCAAACTGAACAATGAACATTGGATGTCGTGGGAGGACTTTAAAAAACCAGGATTGGCAGCCAAGAATAAAGCAAGATTTGTAAAGGTTCTTGAAGAAGTTCAACCTGATGATCTGGCCACTATCCTTTACACTTCAGGAACAACCGGCGAACCAAAAGGAGTCATGCTCGGTCATGATAACTTTATGTTCTGCTTTGGAATTCATGATAAGCGTCTGGATGTGACGGATAAGGATTTTTCGATGGCTTTTTTACCGCTGAGTCATATTTTTGAAAGAACATGGTCGTTTTATATGCTTCACTGTGGAACAGTCAATATTTTTCTTGAAAATCCGAGAGAGGTCATTGAAGTGCTTCCGGTTGCTAAACCTACCCTGATGTGCACGGTTCCCCGTTTCTTTGAAAAAACGCACGAAGGTATTGAGGCTGAATATAAAAAGTGGCCATCTGTCAAACAAAGAATATTCGATTGGTCGATAAAAATTGGTCATCAATTTTCTGAATACAGGAAGAAAAACAAAACAGCTCCTGTGGGTTTGCAGATTAAGCGCTCCGTTGCTGATAAACTCGTACTTAAAAAACTCAGGGCTATCTTTGGCGGAAACATGCGCACGATGCCTTGTTCAGGCGCGGCCATTCGTCCTGAATTGCTCAGGTTTTTTCACGCAACCGGAATGTTTGTAAACTTCGGCTATGGCGCAACCGAAACCACTGCAACAGTCGCTTGTTTTAAAACAGATGTTTATGAATTTGAATCCTGCGGTACAATTATGCCCGACCTGAATTTAAAAATCAACGATGCCGGAGAAATTTTGGTAAAAGGAGCGACCGTTTTCAGGGGATATTACAATAAACCTGATGAAACGGCAAAGTCACTTATTGACGGTTGGTATCAAACCGGTGATGAAGGACATATTTCACCTCTTGGAAATCTTGTTATGACCGACCGGTTGAAAGATCTCTTTAAAACCTCCGTCGGGAAATATGTTTCACCACAAAAAATTGAACTCCT
>Ga0105097_10000977_pt1 | contig 13461 bp, 12 predicted proteins | sample PPLLak12cMay2015_FD_87035 | JGI IMG/M metagenome (GOLD analysis project Ga0105097, IMG submission 87035) | Freshwater sediment microbial communities from Prairie Pothole Lake near Jamestown, North Dakota, USA - PPLs Lake P7 Core (1) Depth... | ecosystem: Environmental > Aquatic > Freshwater >... | reverse complement strand
TCCGATCTTGGCTGGAGTCGCGGCTGAAGGCTGCGGGGATGGAATCCGTCCGGATTATGCCTACGGGGGCCCACCCCGTCGTTTACGGGGAATGGCTTCGGGCGCCGGGGAAGCCGACCCTGCTGGTTTACGGCCATTTCGATACCCAGCCGGTGGACCCTTTAAGTTTGTGGGACAACCCGCCGTTTGAACCGAGGATCAAGGACGGGCGAATTTACGCCCGGGGATCGACGGACGACAAGGGCAACTTGTTCATCCCGGTCATCGTCGCCGAAGCGATGCTGAAAGCTGCCGGGAAACTGCCTGTCAACCTCAAGTTCCTCTTGGAAGGCCAGGAGGAAATCGGAAGCCCCCAGCTGTCCGATTTCATCGCGCAAAACCGGGATCTTCTCTCCTGCGATATGGTCCTGAGCGCCGACGGCGGGCAGTGGGGCGAGGACCAGCCGGCGGTCGTTTTGGGCACCCGGGGGCTTGCCGCCGTATTCATCGACGTTCGAGGGCCGGATCATGACCTCCATTCCGGGACCTACGGCGGGACGATCGCCAACCCCCTGCACGCCTTGGTTCAGATTCTAAGTTCCATGCACGATCCGAACGGACGGATCACCGTCGAAGGGTTCTACGACGATGTCCGCCGCCTAAGCGACGCGGAACGAGCCCAAATGGCGAAGGCGCCGTTCGTCGAGGCGGAATATCTCTGGGAGACCGGATCGCCTTCGATTTTCGGGGAGCCGGGATTCACCACCCACGAACGCGCCTGGGCCCGGCCGACCCTCGAGATCAACGGCCTGTACGGGGGGTTTCAGGGGGAAGGGCTGAAAACGGTTCTGCCGAGCCAGGCCTCCGCCAAGATTTCCTGCCGGTTAGTGGCCGACCAGGATCCTTCCAAAATTGCGGATCTGCTGGTTCAGCATATCTACAAGGTGGCCCCGCCAACCGTCAAAGTCACGGCCCACAAAAGGTCCAGCGGCGCCATCCCGTATCTGATTCCCCCGGATCATCCGGGCCTCGCGGTTGCGGCCGCGGTGCTGAAGGACCTATATGGGAAAGAGCCTTACCACATGCGCATGGGCGGGACCATCCCCGCCAACGCCTTGTTCCTCCAAGCCCTCAAGGCCTACACGATCGTGTTCGCTTTCGGGTTGCAGGACGAACTCCAGCACTCTCCCAATGAATTCTTCCGCCTCTCCAGCTACGAGCGCGGACAGAAGGCCTATGGAATGCTCTGGGAGCGGCTGGGGGAAAAGGGCATAGGGCAGAGAGCATGGAGCAGGGAGAAGAACGTCAGAGGATGAAAGACGCAAGGCCCAAGCGGCTTGCGCCCTTTCCTAAGTCGCAATGCCGGAGATGGACTTTTTACGAAACCATCAAATTTTTTTCCCAAGAAAAAACGCGGCCCGGCAGCCCGCTCCCATAGGCCTAATCCCTTTTGAAGGAAACCGGAGGGGCCTCGCGTTCGTTGACGATGAGCTGGAAGACGTCGGGACGGGCATAGTGGCCCACGGCATCGAAATCGATCTTCCCGCGGGCCACCTCGCCGAGATCGAGATCGGCAAATAAAATTCCTTCTTCCCCGTAAAGAGGGCCGGCGAGGACGTCCCCCAGGGGCGAAATGATGGCGCTCCCGCCGCGGCAAAGGACTTCCGGCTGCCCGGCCAGATCTTCGATTCCCTCGAGGTCCGGGGGGTACATTTCCTTGGTCACGAACTGGTTGCACCCGAGGACAAAACAGCGCCCTTCACAGGCGACATGACGCAGGGTGGCCTGCCAGGTGTCCCGGGCGTCCGCCGTCGGGGCTAAGTAGATCTCCACTCCTTTGCCGTACATGGCGGCGCGGGCCAGCGGCATGTAGTTTTCCCAGCAGAGCAGTCCCCCGATTTTTCCGAAGGGGGTGGAAAAAACCGGAAGCGTGCTGCCGTCCCCTTCCCCCCAGATGAGGCGCTCGCCGGCCGTGGGTTTCAGTTTGCGGTGCTTTCCCAAAAGCTGCCCGTCCGGCCCGAAATAGAGGAGGGTGCAAAAGAGGGTCCCATGGCTGAACTGGCTGTCTCTTTCGATGACGCCGATGGCCAAATAGACCTGCGCTTCCCGGGCGGCCGCCCCCAGGATTTCGGTGTCCGGCCCGGGCGCCTCGATGGAATTCTCCCAATATCTTTCCCAAGTCCGGCGCCCTGCCGGGGTGCGGCTTCCCACGACGTTCCCGAAGGACAGACCCCGGGGATAGGCCGGGATGAAGGCTTCGGGAAAAAGGATCAGGCCGGGTTTCCGGGCGGCCGCCTCCTGGATCAAGCGGCATACCTTGGCGACCGTGGCTTCGCGGTTGAAAAGAACCGGGGCAGCTTGCACAACAGCGACTTTTACTTGCGGGGAATGGGAACTCATTCTATGCCTCCTGTCAGTGGTGATATATAATGGTTTCGTAAAAAGTCCTCAGTTTTTGCGCGCCTTACATGTAGGGGCGAGCTGCGCTCGCCCATTTCTGGGCGTCCGGCCGGAGCCCCTACAATCGAAACCATCATTTCGATGACTTTTTACGGGACTATCAAAATTCTATAAACGGCAAGACCAAATCCCTCCTTGCCTCCCTTTCTAAAAGGAAGGAAATCCCCTCTTTGGAAAAGAGGGGCCGGGGGAGATTTTGGAGGGATAGGTCCGGTCCATTAGGGACTCATGAATAAGTTCCTGAGGGAGTGTCAGTGGCAGCGAAAAGCCTTTCTCACCCCCCGCCTCGGCCCGTTTTATTTGGGTCGTCCCTAAGGATCGACCGAGGACCACCTCTCCCTCGTCACCTGCCGCTAAGCCCTCTGCCATCCTGATGGCGAGGAGAATCGTGGGGGCGTCTTTAACACGAGGTCCTGAAGTTCAGTGTAAACGGACGGATGGCGGAATGCAAGAATTTCCGGAGGGAAGATTTCAAAAGGGAAGAACTCCGGCAGAAACCGGAGGTGCGGCTGATCCCGATAGGGTGCTTCGGGAAGCGGTTCAGTAGGATGGGGCTTTCTTGGGATGCCCCTTTTTCTGCAGGAGGGCGCCCCACTCCGAGGCCTTTTTCAGGTCGGTCATCCAAATCGTTTCCGGGATCCGATACGAAGACGCCGCGTTTTTCCTTTGCGCGGAGCGGGATTTTTTCCCAAAATTCTTGAAGTAGTTTTTCATCGTCTCTTTCCCCCGGAAAGGCAGAAGATTAAAAATCTCTATAAAGATCATCGACAGAGGGGCGGGGTTTCTTTAGTCGGTTTTAGTTGAAAAATTCGAGATTCGTGTTCCCTCCGGGGAAAAACCCGGGAAGGGAAAGAAGACCGGGGAAGGGGGAAGAAGGGCTGCATTTTTTGCAGAAAGTTGCCGATGGGGAGGAAGGGGAAGACGTGGAAGACGGAAGAAAAGATTCCCAGCGAAACGTCAGGCCCAACGGGATAATCGATGAAAGACGAAAAATATAAAAGAGAGGAAGATCGGAAGTTCAGGAGAATTTCCATCCGCTTTGGGTTGGAAACACCCGAATTCCGCGGCATGGGAATTCAGATTTCAAGCCGGGGGCTGTTTATTCCCACGAACAACCCGATTTTTGTAAAGGGCAGCCGCCTGAAGATAGAGATCCAATGCCCCAAGGGTTGTTTTCTGGTGGGGGCCATCGTCCGCCATGCCAAAAAAGTTTTGCCCCATATGGTTCCGGTGGACCGTCCGGGAATGGGGGTGGAGTTTATCGACCCGCCCCAGGAACTCCTGGATTTTCTCATTTCCCTATGAGGATTGCGCCGGTTTCCAAAGCCTGAAGATTCGATTCCAGCTTTTTCCCCTGGAAATTTCGCTTCAGGGTTTGGGCAAATTCGGGCGCCGTCAGGGGCAGGAAATTCAGCTTGAGAAGAGCTCCGATCATGATCATGTTTCCGAGGATGGGGGAGCCCATCTCCAGCGCTCTTTCCGTTGCCGGAATGAGGTGAAGCCTGCGGGAAAGGTTTCGCAGGGCGGTTTTGAGCTCCTCCATTTCCGGGTACCTTTCATCGCCGGAGGTGACATCCACCGGGTAAATGGGCCGGGTATTAGTGATGACCACGGTGTCCCGATAGCCGTACCCTGTGAGCACCCGCAGCGCCTCCACCGGCTCCAAGCCCAGCACCACGTCGGCTTTGCCCCGGGGGATCAAGGGGCTCAGCTGTTTCAGGCTGGAGAGGCGGATGTGGCTCATGACCGAGCCTCCCCGCTGGGAAGCCCCGTAGGTCTCCCCGATCGTCACAAAATATCCTTTCCCCACCAGAGCCTGGCCGAGGATCTGGGAGGAGAGAACGTTTCCCTGCCCCCCGACGCCGGTGATAATCAAGTTTTTCGATTCCTTTTCCGCAGTCAATTCTTTGGCGCCTCCTTCCGGATGGCCCCCTGGGGGCAGACGTCGGTGCAGGCCCCGCAGCCCACGCAGATGACTTCATCCAGTCTTGCCTTTTTGGCGTTTTGATCCCAGATCAGTCCCGGGCATTTGAAGACGCGGGTGCAAAGGCGGTTGCAGCCGCAGTCCTCTCCGAGGCATTTTTCCGGATCGATCCAAACCCTGTAGGGGGCGGCTTCTTCCTTGTCTTTCAGCATTTGGCACCGCCGGCGCATGATAAGAACTTTGACGCCGGACGGGTCTTCCAGGGCTTTCAGGACTTTCCCGCGGGTCCCCTCGAAATCAAAGGGATCGGTGACTTCGACTTTGGCGCCGATGGCCCGGCAGACCCCTTCAATGTCCACGGCTTCGGCCGTTTCTTCCCCGGCGCTCTTTCCGATCCCGGGATGGGGCTGGAAGCCGGTCATGGCCGTGGCGCTGTTGTCGAGAATGACCATCGTGACATTGGCGCGGTGATGTTGGGCGTTGATCAGCCCCGGCAGGGCCGCATGGAAAAAAGTAGAATCGCCGCACATGGCGACTACCGGCTGGTCAAACCCCATTTGGGAAAATTTGCCGAAACCGCTCGCCAGCCCGATTCCGGTGCCCATGGCCCCTCCGGTTTTCAGGACCTGATAGCCGGCGGGGCCCCGGGCCAGGGCATAACAGCCGATGTCATAGGTGGCAAAACCTTCGCGGTTGTCCATCTGAAGGGCGTTCTTGATGGCCCAGTAGGACGCCCGGTGGGGGCAACCCGGGCAAAAGCCCAGGGTCCGGTTGGGAAGGAGGGTGCGGGCGGCTTCTTGGGCCTGGGCTTCGTACTCCGCGTCGCGGGCCTGGTAGGAGACGTTCAGGATTTTCCCCACCGCCGCGATGACCCGGTCGGTATTCATTTCCCCGAAAACCGGAATGTGGCCGGATTTTTTCCCAAAGAATTTTTTGGGTCCGATTTCGTCCGCGTGATCCGCCGCAAGCTCTTTTACGTTTCCTTCGAGAAAAGGCTCCACTTCCTCGAGAAAAAGAACCCGGTCCGTTTTGGCCAAATTCTCGATCAGAAACTTTTCGGGCAGGGGCCAGCTCGTCCCGATTTTGAGAATTCCCACCCTGTCTTCGAGGCGTAGAATTTCAAGAGCCTCCCGGCTGTAAAGCCAGCCGGTTCCTCCCGTGACGAGGAGCAATTCGGGGTGCTGCGGTCCGTGGAAAAGGTTAAAGGGACTGGCGGAGAAGGTTTCCTGCAGGCGGGTAAGATATTGGTGCAGACGGTTGTGCTTTTCCGCGATGGGCTGAGAGCGCCAGGGTTTGGTGGTGTCGAAATGGGCCTTCTGCGGGTCGATCGGGGGGAGCTTTCCCAGGAGGACGTTTCCCCGGGCATGGGAAGTGCGGGTCACCCCCCGCAGCAGGCAGACGATGCCGAGCTCCTCCGAAAGATCAAAGGCGAAGCGCGTCATCTCCTTCGCCTCCTGAAAGGTGGAAGGCTCAAGGAGAGGCAGGTCCGCCATCCGGGCAAAGAGGCGGGAATCCTGCTCGTTGTTGCTCGAGTGCGCCGCAGGATCGTCGCAGACCACGAGAACCAGCCCCGCCTTGATGCCGATGAGGTTGACGTTGAGAAGGAAATCGCTCGCCACGTTAAGCCCGTTTTGCTTCATAGCGCAGAGAGACCGCATCCCGGAATAGGAGCCGGCGGCCGCCACCTCCAGCGCCACTTTCTCGTTGACCGACCATTCCACATAAAGGCCGCGGGATTTGGCGACCCGGGAAAGGTTTTCGATGATGTCGGTGGAAGGGGTTCCGGGATAGGCCGCCGCCACCTTCACCCCCGCTTCCAGAGCCCCGCGGGCGATGGCCTCGTTGCCCATGAGCAGAAATTCTTTTCCGGGTTCATCCTGTGCGATGATGGACATCAAAGATCCTCAATTATATCGAAGTTGGAATACAACCGCAGGAATTGTTTAGGGCGGACTGCGTTCCCTGCCATCCGGTGAATACCCTCCTAAAAACTTATACCATCAATTTCTAAGGAGGCCAATAGGGTAAATCAGCTTGCCTCACTTCCCTCTTACATTAATTATTGCACCAGTTTCCTGTATAGTTCCTTCTGCCTCGCAATGGCTTCCTGATACCGAAGATGGATGCGGGGGTCAGGTTCATAGACGGCGCCGATGAAATCCGGGGCCTGTTCCAGGTCGGGAATGATCCCGAGGGCCTCCAAAGCCAAGAGGACCGACCCCCGTTCCGAAGCTTCCGGCACGCCGGAGGCGGCCACCGGCCGCCCGATGGCGTTGGTCATAATCTGCATCCAGGCAGGGGAGCTCAGGATGGCGCCGCCGCTGGCCACGATCTGAGGATCCCCCGGCAAAAGAGGGCGCAGCAGTTCGAAGACCAGGGCGATCCGGTAAGCGATCCCTTCGAGAGACGCCTGCAGAAGGTGGAGCGGGGTGGTGGCCAGGGAAATTCCGTGAAGGGTGGCGCGGGCGTGGCCCGCCCATCCGGGGGCCCTTTCCCCGGCGAAAAATGGAAGAACGGTGAGGCCGTGCCCGTCGGGCTCTAAGGCCGACAGTTTCTTCTCCAAGCCTTCCAGATCGAACCGGAGAGCCGATCTCATCCAGGCGAAAACACTTCCGCCTTCGCTCAAGGCCCCGCCCAGAAGAGACCGCCGGCCGTCCACCCGGTAACACCAGAGACCGGAGGGAATCGACTCGACCCGAGCGGTCAACACCACGCGCATGGCACTGGTCGTCCCCACCGTCAGGGCCACTCGTTTCGGAGAAACGCAGCCGCTGCCCACGTTCGCCGTCGCTCCGTCCCCCACCGCGGGAACCCAGGGGACTTCCCGAAGAGCCGGCCAGCGGCGTGAAAACTCGGGGCGGAGTCCGCGGCGAGACCTGCTCACATCCGTTAGGCAAGACAACTGTTCTATCCGAACCGGAAGGCCCTGCAGGAGCTCGCGATCCCACTGCAACGCGTTGCGGTTCAGGAGACCGGTCCAGGAAGCAACGGAGTAACTCACGGCGGCTTCCCCAAAGAGCCTCAGCTCCAGGTACTCGCCGATGGAAACAAAGCGGGCCGATTTCCGGAAGAGGTCCGGCCGGCTGCGGGCAAGCCAGCGGAACCGCGCCGGCAAATAGCTGGGGTGAAAATGACAGCCCGTGCGATCGTGGGTTCTTTCCTCTTCAAAATCCTTTCTTAACCCGGGAACTTCACCGGCCGACCGGGTGTCGGCATAGGTTGTCAGGGGGATCACGACCCGATTGTTTTGATCCAGCCCTAAAATGTTGTTGACAAAGGAGCAGACGGCCACCCCGCCGATGGGCAAGGGAATTCTATCGATCTGGGCCAGGACCTGGTCCAAGCATTGAAAGATGAGATCCAAAAGAAAATCCGGATCGGCTTCGGAAGCCCCCTGAGCATCGGTGCGGAACTCATGGGTCCGGCGGGCCTCGAATCCCTCTATGGCGCGCCCCATGCGGTCGAAGAGGGCCACGCGGACGGAGGAAGTACCGATATCAATCGACACAATCAAAAGACCTTCAGCCTGTTTGACATTCACGGTGGACATGCAACGAATCCCTCCTTTAAAAGGGCCGAGGATTCGAGGGTTCAAGGGGTCGAGTAGGGCCGTTCCCCTTGAATCCTTGAACCCTATTTACTTTTTCCAAGATACTTTGCCTGCATCTCCTTTTTCAAGTCTTTTCCGGTGGCGATTCGGGGGGATTTTTAAAGGTTCCGCCCTAATCCCCGGGCCTAACCAAGGCGGTTGCATCCTTTTTCAAAACGTTTAACGGATACAAAAGGGGGAAAAACAACGGAGATCGGATCGCATAAAGGGCGGCGGCTCTTTTGGAAAGGATCAGGCGGAAAAATGGTTTTTTCGCCTGGCGGAATAGGAACTGATCAACGACGAAATTTCTTCAAAGGTCGAAGAACCCTTTACAATAAAATGATTGGCTCCGCACTGTAAGGCCACATCCCGATATTCAGGGAGATCATAACTGGTTAAAATCATTACCACGATATCGGGGCGCAGAATTTTTATTTTCCGGGTAATCTCCAAACCGTTTTCTCCCGGGAGTCTTACGTCCATAAAGACCAGGGCCGGATTGAAATCATGAATTTTTTCAATTGCTTCCACGCCGTTCCCGGCTTCGGCGATGGCCATATCGGGGAATTGAGACTGAAGGATTTCAGCAAGAGCGTGGCGAAACGTAAGGTTGTCTTCCACAATGAGCACGTTAAAAGAGTCCATGAATGCTCCCAAAGCCGAAAAAGAAGTTTAATATCCACTTTACTTGTCCTTACAGGCATGGTAAATAAGGTAAAAACCGTATTTAGGGGATAAAAAAACTGTATTTCTGCCGATTGCGAAGGAGGGTGAAAAATCCGCTAAGCTTCATGCATTTTGCAATTTTCATTTTTCAATGAAATTTAGCGACCCTATCCAAAACGATAGATTGATTCTAAAGGTCGAATACGAAGGGATTTCCGTCAAAATGTTTCCACAACGGGGGTGGGTTCTTGATGAATGAGAAGCGCCGGATTGTGATCGCCGAGGACCACACGATCCTTCGGGAGGGTTTGCGGGCGCTGCTGTCGTTCGATCCGGATTTGGAGATCGTGGGAGAGGCCAAAGACGGCCAGGAGGCCATTCGAAGCGTTGAGAAGTTCAAACCCCACCTGATCCTCATGGATCTTTCCATGCCGCGGATGAACGGAATGGATGCGATCCGGGAGATTAAAAAGAAATCCCCGGAAACGAAAATTTTAATCCTCACCGTCCACAAGACCGACGAATACATCCAAGCGGCCCTGGAAGTAGGGGCCAACGGGTATGTGTTAAAAGACTCCGGCTACACCGAACTTTCCCTGGCGATCCGGAATGTCCTCGAAGGAAAGTATTTCATCAGCCCCGAAATCTCGGGGAAGATCATCGGCGGCTATCTCCAGGGGAAAAAGCCTGTTAAACCCACGACTTCCTGGGATACCATGACCCAACGCGAGAAAAGCATCCTCAAATTGATCGCGGAAGGCTTTAAAAACAAGGATATCGCCGATTTTCTCTGTATCAGCGTAAAAACAGTGGAAAAACACCGGGCGAACCTCATGCAGAAATTGGACATCCACAACGTCTCCGATCTGACCGCTCTGGCCATTGAAAAAGGGCTCATTACGCGATAGAAGAAGAGGAAATCCCTGGCCAGCTTGCCCTCAACCGGGTCCCCTGTCCGATGGCCGCCTCGATGATAAATGTTCCCCCCGAGAGTTCGGTTCGTTCTTTCTTGCTGGACAGCCCCAGTCCCCGGGGAGGGTCTCGGGGGAGAAGCCGAGACCGTTGTCCCGGATCTCAAGGTCGATAGTCTGTTGAGTTTTTCCAAGGGACAGAAAAACCGCGTTTCCCCGGCTGTGTTTGGAGACGTTGTTCATCCCTTTGAAAAGCCCTCAATAAGATTCCCCTTCAAATTCTTTCCAGGCGCGGAAGAACGACTCTTTCGCATCCCCCAGGGTTTTTTCCGGACTCTGATTCGGAGGCGTGATAACCTCCAAGCTCAAAACCGGCTTCCCCGTTGGAAAAGTCCGGGAAAAGTGACCGGCTTCTTTCAGGACTTTGAAAAACCCGGCCAACTCGGAAACGCCTATTTCGCTCCCCGCCATGCCGTAAGGCGGATGCTTGTCTCCGTAAAAAGGCGAGGAGGAATCGCGAAGAAGGCAGTTGCTCAAATGAACATGAGCGATCACATCCTGGACGGAGCGGTAGGTCGAAGGCAAATCCTCCCGCAATTGCAGGATGTGGCTCGTGTCGAAAGTCAACCCGAGGTTGGGGTGATCGCGGCGCAGTTCCCGAAGAAGCTCGGCGGTTTTCAGCGTGGGTCCAATGAGGAAGGGGTCCTTGAGGAGGATGTGGAAATTTTCCACCGAGAGGGTTAGGGGTTTGGAAGGGTTCCTCTCGCGGGCATAAGCGCTCAGCTCGGCCAGGGAGGCCTTGAATTTTTCAAGGGCCGCCCGGCGGTCGGCAGGCGCTTCAAATCCCATGACGTACAGAACCCGGCAGCCGTATTCGCCGGCTTCATCGATGATTTTGCGGACGTTCTCCACGGCCTGTTTTCTTTTGCCCTCGTCGAGGTCATGGAGGTTGTTTTGATTGACATAGCAATACGATCCGCCGGAAAAGATCAGACTTTTTCCGCTAACGCGGACCCTTTTCGCAACCTCCTTTTGGACGGCCGGGTCTTCCGCTCCCGAAAATTCAAGAGCCTGAAAGAAAGGGTCCGAGGCGGCCTGATGGAGCACCTCCAGGATTGGCCCCGTTCTGAGTCGAATATCACGAAAGAAAGCGGGAACCACGATGCCTAACTGAAAATATTTTGTCCAAGGAAAACTCATTGACTCCTCCCATCTCTAAAAATAAGAACCCCGGTTTTTTCAATTCCCGGCAAACGTCCTGAATTCCCTCCAGCGCGGGACCTGTGCGAGATCATCGGACTTGTCGCTCAAGACTTTTTCCAAAAAAGCGACTTACTTTTTCCGCCATGGCCGCTTCCTCTTCCGACCAGAAGTGATCCGCGTCCGGGAAGAGAACCAGCTCTTTGGGGTCGGGTAGCTTTTTCACCTGTTCTTCCAGATTCTTGGGATCGACAAATCCGTCACGGGCCCCCGTAACGAAAAGCTTGGGACGAAAGCAGCGGTCCAGAAGGTCGGGCGGCTGGATAAAGGGGGAGATCCCGGCTACCGCTTTGACCCGGGAGTCTTTCGCGGCCACCGCGAAGGCGACGGTGCTTCCGAAAGAGTATCCGCAGACCCCGATTATTCCCGGATCGATTCGTTCCCGCCTTTCTCCGAAAGAAATGGCTGCCTGAGCGTCATCCTGCTCCCCGATCCCGTCCGAATATTTTCCCCCGCTCTTGCCGACCCCTCGAAAGTTGAATTTCAGCCAGGCGAGGCCCTTTTCCTCCAGGTTTTCGCACACCGCGTGAACGACGATGTTGAACATGTTCCCGCCATAAAGAGGGTGGGGATGGCACACCACAACCAGGCCAAAGGGGCCCGGGCCCTCCGGGACGGAGACCATGCCTTCGAGGATGATATCACCGCAAGGGATTTCGATTTTCTGGATTTTCATAAGGTATCCGAAACTCGTGTTTAGGCAACCTCCTTAACTTATAACTTGCAACTACTTTTTCTTCAGCAGCGCGGCCAACCCCTTTTGCAGGGTCTCCGGGAAATCTTTGGCCGTGATCAGAAGGCTCTGGGTAAGGGCTTCGATCTCCATGTGCGTCATCTTGTCGAGGCCGACCCCCCAATCGATGGCGCGCTTGGCGAGACCCAAGGCGAGAGGCGGCCTTTGCAAAAGCTTTTGAAGAATAGCCTGGGTTTTTTCTTCGAGCCGCTCATCGGGACAGACCTGGTGGATCAGGCCGATTTCGTAAGCCCTCTGGGCGGGGATCATGTCCCCGGTCAGGATCAGCTCTTTGGCCCAACCGGGTCCGAGAAGGCGGGTCAGGCGGGTCGTGCCGCCGCAATCGGGGATCAGGCCCAGGATAATCTCGGGAAGACCCAGGGTGGCCCCCTGCGAGGCGATGCGGAAGTCGGCGGTCAAGGAAAGTTCCAGACCCAGGCCGCCGCAAAATCCATGGATTTTGGCGACCACCGGTTTTTCGATCCGCTCGATCCGGTTTAATACCGTCTGGATATAGTCGATCCCCTCGCGGAGGCGGATTCCCGGAGCTCTGCCGTCATCCCGGGCGACCGTAGCCAGAAAATTAAAATCGATGCCGGCTGAAAAAACAGCCCCGGCCCCCTGGAGTAAAATGACTTTTACGGCCACGTTCTCGCTGAGATCGGTGAAGGCCTTGTGGATGCTTTCGAGAACCTCTTCGTTGATGGCGTTGCGCTTTTCGGGCCGATTGAGGGTGATAATCCCTATGCCTGCCTTGACTTCGCACCGCACGACCTGGTTTGCCATGGATCCTCCCTTTAGAATGACGTAGAAAATCGCATAGCGCATAGAGCAGAGCGCATAGCGTACCTACAGAATAAAAATGTTATGTTCATGGTTCACAGGTGTTGCCTCGGTCATGAAGATCGGTAAGAAGAAAAAAGCTGAAAACGTTAAGAAAAAATAGTTCATCACCCTTTTTATCTCTTCGCCGCCCTTTCACCCGGGGAACAAAAAATGGGTTTCAGGCATTAACGAATTCGGAGATGGCCAAAAAATTCTACGCGGCAGTTACGCTATGCGCTATGCTCTCTGCGATCGTCTTTCAATGGCGGCAAACCGCTCAGTTGGGCAATTTGTTCCATAATGAGGCTGGTGAGGGCCATCGCTTCCCCTTCCTCTCGCGCAAACAGGGGTTTGCCGATTTTAACATTCACGGCGCTTCGAAATTTCTTTTCCGCGAATTGAATTCCCATGGGGACAAAAGGAACCAATTTCGGCTCCCGCCTCCCCTTTTTCTCCTGAAAGGCCAGAAGGCGCTGGATAAAGCGGTGCTTGCCCCGGCCCATGCAGTGGGGATAATAGGTTCCTTCCGGATAGAGGACGATAAAATCGCCCTTTTGTAGCAGGTGCTCCACATAACGAAAGGAATCGAGACTCTTCACCGGTTTTAGCCGATCGATCGGCACGCCGCCCAAAGCGGCGATAAAATGCCGGATGACCGGGTAGGCAAACAGCTCCTGCTTGGCGATGTAACTTGCGGGTCTCCAGAGCGCAAGGGCGGCGATCGGAACATCGATCCAAAATTGATGCTTGGGAAGGATGATCGCCGGGCCTTCCGGCGGGAGATTTTCTCGCCCTTCGATCTTCAGCCGATAGATGATCCGAAAGATAAAAAAGCTGACGCTGCGGATTATGAAATGAAGGAAATCGCTTCGCCGTAAATTCAAAGCCGCTCCTTGGTTCCGGGGGAAATGGTTTGGCTCAAGTTAACATACCGAAATTAATGAATCAATAAGAATTGATGGAGAATTTCTCCTTGACAATCGATAGAGGTAAGGTTATCTATTTTTCTGGGGCTTTTGCACTCGAATCCACGGCGAAATTCGAATTAAAAGGGGGTGAGGCCGATCGAAAAGTGGGACCGGATTACCGGATATATCCTGCTGATCATCGG
>Ga0105097_10000974_pt1 | contig 13471 bp, 10 predicted proteins | sample PPLLak12cMay2015_FD_87035 | JGI IMG/M metagenome (GOLD analysis project Ga0105097, IMG submission 87035) | Freshwater sediment microbial communities from Prairie Pothole Lake near Jamestown, North Dakota, USA - PPLs Lake P7 Core (1) Depth... | ecosystem: Environmental > Aquatic > Freshwater >... | reverse complement strand
GGGCAATATCGTTTTACGTTTCGGATGTCTTCGTGGCCCGGAACAAATTCGTCAAAAACGAGTTTCTGAACCGTCTCGTCGGCTTGCCTTTGTATTACCTCGGCCAATTCCTCTTGGCTTTTTCCCCCGGATCGCTTGGATAGAATAAAGAAAAGAAAAAAAAGTTCCGCCGTGCTGCGGTTTTGCCGGTTCAACCATACCTCCTTCGCCGGTTCTACGCTTCCCGATTTCGACGCTTCAGTTTTCCTCCTTGCTCCCTGCTCCCGGCCCCCTGCGTCTTTTCCCTATGCCCATTGTGTTAGGCTCTCTGCTTTTTCATCCGTCTTACCTTCCGGGGGGCGGCCAGCCACACGGCCACGCAGGCGAGGGCATAGAGGACGATCGCCACGATCCAGGCCAGGAAATAGTTCCCGTAAATCTCAAAGAGCCAGCCGCCGAGCCAAGGGCCGATGGCGCCGCCTAAGGCAAAACCAAACCAGATGGAACCGATGACGAAACCGACTTTGGGGCCTTGGAAAATGTCCGTGACGGCGGCCGCAATCGTGGGGGCGGTGATGCCGATGCCGACCCCCAGCATCAAGGAGTAATAATAGAGCATCCAGGGTTGGGTGGCATCCTGGATGAGCATGAAGACGATGATGGCGGATATTCCGACGACCGTCCCGATGGTAATGGTCCATTCCCGTCCGATGCGGTCGGAGATCAATCCGGCAAGAGAGCCGAAGGCAAATAGAATCCCGAACAAGGAGAGAACGGAAGAGGCGTAGACTTTGGAATAACCGATATCGATCGCGTAGACCACATGGTGCGCCACCAGGATATGCTCCATGACTCCCCAAAGAGAAAACGTGGTCAGAGCCATCAGCCAGAAGCGTTTGGTCTTTACCGCCTTGGACAAGGTCCAAGCGGTGCCGGCCCACTGGGGGTCCAATATTTCAACTACCGTCTGGGTTTCTTTGAGATGGATTGTCTTTCCGGGAGCGCCCCCGTCCTGGAGCAGTCCCATTTCCATCGGGTGATAACGGACCACGACAATGATCAGGGGAATCATAATGCCGCCGAGAACGATGCCTTCGGCTAGAAAAGCCGGGCGCCAACCCCAAGATTCGATCATCCAGGCCAGGGGAGGATAAAAAATAAAAGCCAGGCCGCCCCCGCAGAAGACGATGGAGAAAGCCAGGCCGCGCTTCCGCTCGAACCAATTGCGGATAACCGTCGTGAAGGGAACCGATCCCATGAGGCAGAGTCCAACCCCCGACAGGACGCCGAAGGTCAGGTAAAAATGCCAGAGCTGATTTGCCCAGGAGGAAAGGATCAGTCCCAGGGAAAGGATGGCGGCGCCGCACACCATCGTCTTGCGAGGCCCCGTGCGATCGACTAAGTATCCGGCAAAAGGAGAAGCTATGCCGTAGGCCAGAATGTGGGCCGAAAGCATTCCTGCCGTGGCATCCCGGGGCCACTTGAATTCCTCAAGAAGGGCCGGGAAGATAATAGAAAAAGAGTAGCGGGCCCCGTAGCCCAGAGTATAGGAGATGAGGCCTGCAATGGTGATGTACCAGCCGTAGAACATAAAAAATGCCTAAAATGTACTGAAGAACCGCATCTCTCAGGGTGGAAAAAGGCGGCCAGGAGGGCAGGACTTTTCCTTACATTCAATATTCAAGTCTGACCCCAGGCCATTCGATTTCACCAATATGATAACATAATTTCAGAAAGAAAGATTCGGAGAACGGGCATGAATTGCGGATTTCGGATTGCGGAACGTCGAAAGGAAAACCTTGACATCTAACCCGGCGTTGATAAAATTTGCGATGAACAAGGAAGGAGAAAAGAGGTTTGTGAGACAAGCAGACTTGAATTTTACATTTGGAGGAATAGAAGGGAAAAAGATGAATTCCTGGAAAAGCTGGCTGGAGAAAAAACGAGTTCTGATCGCCGACGGCGGCTGGGGGACGGAGTTTGTACAAAAGGGTCTGGGGCCGGGGGAGGCTCCGGAAGCCTGGAATCTGAGCCGGCGGAATGACGTCCTCGCCGTGGCTTCCTCCTATGTCGAAGCCGGGGCGGATATCATTCTTACCAATACCTTCGGAGGGACGCGGATGAAGCTGGCCAAGGCGGGGCTCCAATCGAAAACAGAGGGCATCAATCGCCTCGGAGCGGAAATATCCAGGCAGGCCGCCGGAAACCGGTCTCTGGTTTTTTCGTCCATGGGCCCAACAGGGGAGTTTATGAAGCCCCTCGGAATGATTTCCGAGGAGGAGATGTTTCGGGATTTCGCGGAGCAGGCGAAATCTCTCGCAGCCGGAGGGGCGGATGGCATCGTGATCGAGACGATGACAGACCTATCCGAGGCGAGGGCTGCGCTCCGGGCGGTCAAGGAAAATACAAATTTGCCGGTCGCGGTAACCATGACCTTTGACAAGGGCAAGAAGGGCTATGCCACGATCATGGGGGTCCGGCCGGAACAGGCTGCCCAGGAGTTGGAAAAGAACGGGGCGGATATCGTCGGGGCGAACTGCGGGGCGGGAATAGACAACATGATCGAGCTGATGCGGGGGATGCGCGGCGCCACGAAACTTCCCCTCTGGTGCAAGCCGAATGCCGGTTTGCCGGAACTGCTGGGGGGAAAAACCATATACCGCGAGACGCCGGAGATGATGGCTTCCCGGCTGAAAGCCCTGGCGGATGCTGGGGCGAACATCGTCGGCGGCTGCTGCGGGACCACGCCCACTCATATCCGCCTGTTTGCGCGGGAGCGAGACCGGCTTTTTCCCTCCAAAACAGAAATCGTACCATTTTAGCTTTTTAAAAAGGCATTCCCGGAAATCACGTTCACCAAATCCCTCGCTTATGAAGTGGCCCCCCGCAACATAACTGTGAACACCGTGAACCCGGGCATCGTCGAAACCCCGATGTGGAGCCGGATTCTCGCCCCCCATTTTGGCAAGCAGAGAGGAGAGGATCCGGAAAAAGCATTCGCGACGATTATCCAGGAACGAATTCCCCTGGGGCGGCCGCAAACTTTGGACGACATCGCCCAAGCCGTGCTTTTTCTCTGCCAATCACCCAACATAACGGGCTGTTCCCTGACCGTAGACGGCGGCTATACGATGCTGTAAGTTAGAAAATTTACAGGGCATTCGATTATCGGGGCAGAGGAAAATCAAAAAGCCCGTTTGCCCCAAGAACGAGGGAGCTTCGGGAAGGAGGCTTTTTGAAGAAAGGATAAGCGCGAGGCGGTTAAGCCACCTCGGGCTTGAACTGTTGCAGAATCTTGAAGAAGTTTTTCATCAAAACCGGATTGAATTCCTGGCCGGTGCGCTCCTGCATGAGCACTTGGATCTGGGTGATGTCGAGCGAGCTGCGATAGGACCGATGGGTGTGCAAGGCGTCGAAGAAATCGGAGACGGTGGTCATCTGGCTGCAGAGGTTTTGTTGCCAATTGGCGGAGATCGGCGGATACCCCGTGTGGTTGAATTTCATGTGGTGCTCAAACGCCGTAATCACGGCCAGCCGGGGAGTGCCGCTGATGCCCATCAGGTATTGAGCCCCCTTCAGGGGGTGCTGCCGCATCAGGGCCCATTCCTCAGGGTTCAATTTTCCGGGTTTGTTCAGAACTTCTTCGGGGATGAAGAGTTTGCCGACATCGTGGAGCAGGGCCGCAATCCCGATGTCGTGAAGGGACTGCCCGTCGATCCCCATGGGCATGGCTTGGGCGAGATTGAGAATACAGACATTGAGGGAATGAGAGAAGGTATATTCGTCCAGGTTCCGGATCGGAATGAGGGCGTTTAGGGGCATCGCTTCCTGCCGGACCGATTCAACCAGGGCCGCCACAATCTCCTGGATTCCCACGACGCGCAGGATCCTCTGTCTCTTGACGTCATTGAAGATTTCCTTCAAAAGATCCAGTTCGGCCATGGGGACATCGAGCAACCCTTCCTTTTCGGCTTTGCTGCGCAGGGCGGAGGCTGCGGACTGGGTCATGGCCACGTCAATTTTCCCCAAGCGGATGTGCGGGGTGGCAATCGTCGCCGGCGATCCGCCTTTCTTTTTGAGTAGACTCGCGATGAAGGCCTGGAGTTCCTGACAGGTGATTCCGCGCTGAATTTCGACGTGCTCGACCCCTTTGGTTTTCAGGGTTTGAGCGAACCGGTTCATGAAGAGGTTGTCCTCGACCCGGTCTCCCTCGCAGACGATGGCGCCATCAATGCCCATAAACGATAGTCCGGCCTGGCCTTCCATGCTTTCCTGGAGGTGATAGATGGCCTTTTGGCAAAGGCGGGTGACTTGCGGGTGATCCCCGGAATACAGGGATCCGTTGGAGACGGCCGTCACTGCGCACCTGACGAAATCGCCGAAGGACTGTTTCTGGACCGCATTCATGCCAGGCTCCTCTGTCTGATCTTCTCCATGACCTGGGATGCCAGGGGGGCGAATTGTTTTTCCCTTCCGCTGAGAACCCTTTTAAGGAATATCTTGGTTTCCCGGGGAGGATAGAATTCCAAGGACCGGAGGATTTCCCCCTTGAGGGTGCTCAATGCCTGGGCGTTAAAAAAGCTCTTCGCGCCCAGCAGTTTTTCCAGGTGGGGAAAGGCGGCCGGGTTTCCGATTTTACCCAAAGTCCGCACGGCCAGTTGCTTGAGCTCCCCCTCCGCCCCGCTCATCGGACTGTTCTCCAGGATTTCCAAGAGATGGTGAAAGGCGGAGAGGTTCTGACTCATTTCCGCAATCTGCACCGCATTCCGGCGGTTTTCGAGATCGGGGCTCTGCAAATCATCGAGCAGGAATCGTTCGGCCTCCGGATCCTTGAAGAAGAAAAGGGTCTTCAGCACTTCTTCCCGAACCCGCGGGTGTTCATGCTTGCGAAGATTTCGAATCAGGGGCAACACCGTGGGATCCCCCGAACTGCGGAGAATAACGATCAGATTCCGGATGAAATACCATCTTTTGTCATAGATCCGCCTGATGATCAGCTCTTTGGACTGAGGGCCCATGGCAGAGAGGGTTTCCAGGAGAAACCGCCGGATGGTGAGACTGGGCTCTTCGGCCAGGCGATCCAACATTGTTCCCAGAAAGGGTCTTCCGATCTTGCAGATGAGCTTCTTGATGTCGGGGAACTTGTCTTTCCCCCAAATTTCCACCCCGTTCAGGATTTCAGCGATAAAATCGGGATCGGAGAACACTTTGAATGCTCCGGCATGAGGAGAAGCCCCCTCGCGGGAAGAACCGGCATTCTCTTCCAGCTTGTTATGCAGTTGGATCAGAGCCTGAAAATTCCCGATCTGAAGGAAATACCCGCACAACTCGCTGAGGTTGCGCTCGAGCCCCTCCGTATCCCCTCCGGCGATGCCGGATTCTAGAAGTTCGAGGATGATAGAGGAGATCTGCACATCCACGGTATGACCGTCGAGGGTTGCCTTGAGATTTTCCCATTCATGGGAATCGACGGGCGCCGATGATTCCGCCGTAAGGATGTTCTGAAGCGTTTGCTGGTAGGATTTCTCCATAACGAGATCGAGATCGAAATCCCGGAAGAGAGTATCCACCTTGGCGGAAATAGCCGCCTCTTTTTCCCTCCCCTTTTCCACTAAGTCGGGCGATGGGCGGCCGTCATCGAAAATGAGGGCAAGCTTCTGCAGCAGCCCCAGGATCAGAAGGTAAAACGGGCTTTGGGGGTTGATTTTCTCAAAGGCCTCCAGGATGAAACCTTTGGAGAGGGAAGAAAGGGAATCCGGGGGCAGGTTCTTCCGCAGGGCCAGGTTTCTGAATATATCCGTGAGGAAGAGCCGGCGCAGTTTGGGGTCGAGGTTCAGGACAAAATCGCTCAATTGGTGCAGTTGCTTTTTCCGTTTGGGGGCGGATTTTTCTTTTTCAAAAACGTGGCGGATATACGAAACGATGACCTGCTCGTATTGAAGTTCCGCCTGGTCGTCTGCGGATGAAGATTTTTGGTTCAAAAATCGGGCCAGAGCCGCCGGATCCACCCCCGCGTTGAGAATCGCGAAAAGGTCTTCATCGGCCACGGTTCCTTCGAGGAGCCCCTGGATGAAATCTTCCCAGAGGGAGTCTTCTTTTTGCGGCTTTCCCTGCGGGGCGTCAACAGATTTCTGCAAGGCCTCACTCACCTGGAAGAGACTATAATCGATGAGTTGAATTTCCAGATGACCCAATCCGGAGCCTTGGAGGATGGCGGGCAATCCCCCCTCGTCCTTTAAACGCTCCCGATTTAGGCCCAAGATCTCGTTGAACTTCAAAAATTCCTCTTCGGTCAAATCCCGGTCAATGGTCAGAGTGGCAATGCCCAGCTGGAAAAGACATTTGGCGTAGTCCCGGTAGACCGGGTTCTTTTTGTCGAGGTGGTATTTTTCCACAACGATGACATCCCGGGCAATTCCAAGAGTGATTTTTTCCCGGAATTCGAGCAGTCTTCCAAGAAGACTCATGACCTTTTGTATCGAGGCTTTGATCCGGGGGTGGCCCGGGGGATAGGAGAGACCGCATCTGCGGGCAATATTCAGCTCGTAGATAAAATCCGACAAGAGCTTGGAATCAAAGGCGGTTTCTTGCTGATGCGGATCGGAACCCATTTTCCTGTGGTCCTTCAAAATGGAGGCAGTTATGATACTTTATCGGTATAACCGTGAAATAATTTAGAAAATTTATAATCCATTTTGGGAGGCAACTACAATTGATGATCACGTAAAGAGCCACCGGAACGATGGTTTCGATTGCAGGGGCGTCCGGCCGGACGCCCATTATCGGGCGAGCGCAACTCGCCCCTACATGCCAAGAGCGCAAAAACTGAGGAGTGAGGCGCACTTGCAGGTGCGCCTCAACGCAGCAGATGGACTTTCTGCGAGACCATCAATCCCAATCAATGCCAAAACGGTTGTTGCCGGATGTCACGGAATCTGGTTTAATAAAAAAGTTGGAAGGTTGAATAAAAAAATTAGGAGGAGAAAGCAATGGCGAAACGGAACCCTTTGAAGATTACGGTGCTGAAGAAGATGAGCGCCAAAGAGGTCTATGGAAAGCCTCTGCCGGACCTGTCTGCGGAGATGGCCGAGTATTGCGACCGGTTGCAGGTGGGGCAGGAATTTAAGGTGGACGAAACCGGGTCCATGCCGGCCGGATTCTGCACCTGGGCCTGGCACGACATCTATCCGGCCGTGACCGGCCTGCGTTTCGGGTGTAACTTTCCCTGGATGAAAGTCGAGGGGGCCACCTATTCCTGCTGCTCCGACGGCGCCCGCCCGGTGTTCTTCAAGATTGAAAGGATGTGAAAAGAACCGTGTCAGGGTGAATGTCGGTGAAAGAAAAAATGGGGAAAAGGGCAAATGGGAAAATAGTATCCAAAAAAGGCCATTTCCCTTATTTGATGATCTCGTAAAAAGTCGCAATTCCATAGAATTCGTCATTCCGGCGAAAGCCGGAATCCCGTTATTTCAAGATGTTCTGGACCCCGGCTTTCGCCGGGGTGACGCTCCAAGAGACTTTTCACGAGGTCATCTTATTTGATTTGATCATTTCGTAAGAGTCGCGGGAACTATGGTTTTGTAAATAGCTCCAGATGCAAGGCGCGCAACAAATAAAGAGTAGGGGCGGTTCGCGAACCGCCCCAACAGGTGCGCCGCAACGATTCACCCCGTTAGATACTTTTCAGAGGATATTGCCCCTCCCCACATCAGGCGGGTTAGCCTCGGATTCCGAGAGAAGGGTTGTTATCTAACGGGGCAGGGTTGCCGCGCAACGCAGCAGATGGACTTTTTACGAAACCATCTTATTTTTTCTAAGAAGCATATAGACCGCGATTAGAAAGGCCGGGATCCCGATGGCCTGCGACACGGAAAGGTAGCCGGGGATTAGAAATCCTCGGGGATCGCCGCGGAAAAATTCGATCGCAAAGCGGGCCACCGAATAGAAGAGCAGGTAGTACCAGATGAGTTTTCCCCGGAAACGTTCCCCTCGGCGCATGACGATCAGCGCGAGAAAAATGAGAAAGGTCGCCGCCGATTCATAAAGCTGGGTCGGATGGAGGGGGATGCCGAGAGGCGCCAAGCTGTTGGGGTTGGTGAAGGTGCAGGCCCACGGAACCTCCGCAGGGGCGCCGTAACATCACCCGGCCGAGAAGCAACCGAGCCGGCCCAGGGTCTGGCCGATGGCGATCGAGGGGGCAATGAGGTCGGCGACCCGGGAGAATTGCAGGCGGTGTTTTTTTATGTGCCAGGCGCCCACCACGAAGGCAAAAATCAGCCCGCCATAAAAAACGAGTCCACCCCGCCAGAACATCACGATTTCGACGGGGTTGTTCCGAAAGTCGTCCCAGTGCCCCGCCACATAAAAGAGCCGGGAACCTAACAGCCCGGCGATCAGAAAATAAAACGCCAAATCCAGAATTAGGTTCGGATCGAGGCCGGTGCGGCGGGCTTGCCGCATGGCCGCGAGGATGGCCAAGAGAAACCCGAGGGCCAACATCACGCCATAGGTGTGGATGGTGATGTCCGCGAATTTGGCGAAAACAGGGAACATAAAAAATGCCTAAAATGCCTTAAGTGCCTAAAATGAAAAACCCAAAGCGGGTAGAACAAATCGCGCGGTGGAAAAGGGATCAAGGAGCTGCGAAAAAAATTCGACGGCAGCGCACTCGACTACGCCATTCCGAGATTTTACCCTTTCGCCTTAACCCTTTGCCCTTTTCCTTTTTAGAAATCCGTCGACCGCTGGCGGATCATTTGAATGATCAACAGGACCACGCCGATGCTGATGGCGGAATCCGCTACGTTGAAGGCCGGCCAGTGAAGATTATAATAGTGCAGAAGGATGAAATCGATGACCTCCCCCAAGCGCAGGCGGTCTACCATGTTGCCGACCGCTCCCCCCAGGATCAGGGATAAGCTCATCAGGGTGAGCTTCTTTTCATAGCGGGTCAGTTTCAAAAGATAAAGGATGCATCCGAGGGCCACAATCGAGACCGCCACGAAAAACCCGATCCGGTAAACCGACCGCTCCCCGGCCAGGATCCCGAAGGCGGCCCCGGTGTTGCGCAGGTAGGTGAGGGCGGCGAAATTCGGGATGATTTCGATGGTGTGGTACAGGGGCATCAGCTTGTCCACGAGGATCTTGGTGACCTGGTCGAGAACAAGGACGAGCCCGCTTACGGTCAAGGCCAGCCGGTATTTCGGGTTCACGCTTTCCTTTCGGAGGCAATGATTCGGAGAGCGGCGCCGCACCGGGGGCAGGCGGCCGGATATTCCGGGTTATCCCCGGTTTTCGGGTCATAGACCCAGCAGCGTTCGCATTTCCTGCCGTCGGTGCGGCGAATCAGAACATTCAAGCCCTCGACCTCTTTGCTGGCATACGCGCCGGCAGACGGCGTGTCGACGATATTCACCTGGGAGACGATGAAGAGATCTTTGAGGAGCGGTTCGTTCTCCTTCAGGAAAGACTGCAGCTTGGGCGGGGCCTGCAGGATGACCGCCCCTTCCAGGGAGTTGCCGATGAGCTTTTCCTTCCGGGCAATTTCCAAGGCCTTGGAGACTTCCCCGCGGACTTCCAGGAGGCGATCCCATTTCGCCTCCAGATTTTCGTCGAGGTACCGGGGTTCCACTTCCGGGAAGAGAGTGAGGTGGACGCTGGCGGCGCGCTTCCCGGCCCCCGGAAGATGCTCCCAAACTTCCTCGGCGGTGAAGGAGAGGATCGTGGCCATGAGGCGGACCATGGCGTCGAGAATCTTGTGAAGGGCCGTCTGCGCCGCCCGGCGTTCGATAGAGGATGCAGGCGCAGTGTAGAGCCGGTCCTTCAGGATATCCAAATAGAGGGAACTCAGGTCGACGGCGCAGAAATTGTGCAAGGAGTGGAAAACGACGTGGAATTCATAGGCGGTGTAAGCTTCCCTGAGCCGGGCGATGAGTTTCTGCAGGCGCAGAAGGATCCAGCGGTCGATCTCAAGGAACTGAGAGTCGGAAACGGCGTCTTTCTCGGGAATAAAATCGTACAAATTTCCCAGGAGGAACCGGCAGGTGTTGCGGATTCGCCGGTAGGCTTCGGAAAGACGGGTGAGAATTTCCTCGGAGATGCGAATGTCGTCGCGGTAGTCTTCGGCCGCAACCCAGAGGCGCAGGATCTCGGCCCCGTAACGGCTGATCACCTCGTCCGGGACGATGACATTGCCAAAGGATTTGGACATTTTCCGGCCTTCGCCGTCCACGACGAACCCGTGGGTGAGGACGGAATCGTAGGGGGCCCGGCCGCGGGTTCCCACGGAGGCGAGGAGCGAGCTGTGGAACCAGCCCCGATGCTGGTCGCTTCCTTCGAGGTACATATCGGCGGGGAACTTCAGGTTGGGCCGCTTTTCTAAGACCGCGGCATAGCTCACGCCGGAGTCGAACCAGACGTCGAGAATATCGGTTTCCTTTTCGAAATCGTCTTTCCGGCACTTCGGACAGCGGGCGCCGGGGGGCAGGAGCTCTTTCGGCGAGAGGTCGAACCAGGCATCGGCCCCGTCTTTTTCGAAAAGACCGGAGACATACTCGGCATAGCGCTCTTCGAGGAGAAGCTCGCCGCAGCCCTTGCAGGTGAAAGCAATAATGGGAACCCCCCAGGCGCGCTGGCGGGAGATGCACCAGTCCGGCCGGTTCTGGATCATGCCGTAGATCCGGTCATGGCCCCAGTGGGGAATCCATTTCACCCGGTCGATTTCTTTTAGGGCCTTCCCGCGGAAATCGTTGTGCTCCAGGGAAATGAACCACTGCTCCGTGGCCCGGAAGATGATCGGGTTCTTGCATCGCCAGCAGTTGGGATACTGGTGCTTGTAGGGCTCGGTGTGAATGAGGGCGCCCACCTCCCGGGTTTTTCGAATGACATCCTCGTTGGCATCGAAGACGAATTTCCCGGCGAAGAAAGCCACATCCGAGGTGAACCGTCCCCGGTCGTCCACCGGGGAGTAAATGGGGATGTTGTACTCCAAACCCGACTCGTAGTCCTCCTGCCCGTGGCCGGGGGCGGTGTGAACGGCGCCGGTTCCGGTGTCGAGGGTGATATATTTCGCCAGGATGAGAATCGATTCCCGGTCGATAAAGGGATGGCGGCATTTCAGGCCTTCCAGCTCTTTTCCCGGAATTTTTGCGATGACTTGGTAGTTTTTCTTCCCGCCCTTGGCCATGACCGATTCGAGAAGGGCTTCGGCCAGGATCCACACTTCGCCGTCCACTTCGGCGGCCACGTAAGTGTAGTCGGGATGTAAGGCAATGGCCAAATTTGCGGGAATCGTCCAGGGGGTCGTGGTCCAGATCAGGACGAAAACCTTCTTTCCTTTCAAAGCCGGAAAGCGCTCGCCAAAATCCGAGACCGCCGGAAACTTCACATAGATGGAAGGGGATTCGTGGTCGTCGTATTCCACTTCGGCTTCCGCCAGGGCGGTTTCGCAGGAGGCGCACCAGTAAACGGGCTTCTTTCCTTTGTAGACGGACCCTTTGCCGACGAAGCGGCCGAATTCCCTGGCGATGGTGGCTTCGTAGTCGTAGCTCATGGTCTGGTAGGGATTATCCCACTCGCCCATGACCCCGAGCCGTTTGAATTCCTCCCTCTGGATGTTGAGGTATTCCGTGGCAAACTTGCGGCAGAGCTTTCTTTTCTCGCTGATCGTGTAGGAACCTTTTCTGCTCCCAAGCTCCTTGTCCACTTGGTGCTCGATGGGGAGGCCGTGGCAGTCCCAGCCGGGAACGTATTCGCCGTTGAAGCCGGCCATATTCCTCGACTTGATGATGAAATCCTTGAGAATCTTGTTCAACGCCGTGCCGATGTGGATATGGCCGTTGGCATAAGGCGGGCCGTCGTGTAGAATCCACTTGGGGCGATCCTTGGCGATTTCTCTGAGCTCTTGATAAATCCGGGTTTCAGCCCATTTTTTCAGAATCTCCGGTTCCCGCTGGGGAAGGTTGGCTTTCATGGGAAACGACGTTTTGGGCAGGTTTAAGGTGTTCTTATAATCCATCTTTTCCTCTGGCATTACTCCTCACCCATTCCTCTCCCTCGTGGACGGGGGAGAAAGATAGGGGGGGCTTTAAGAATTTTTCTTGCGAATGAGCTCAGCTTCAGAATGATTTCAACATCATAAGGTGATTCCGGGAAAAAAGTAAAGAGTTTTTCGGACGACAAGATGGTGAACCCTTTTCAATTCAACCCCTTAGGACAGGCAAGGGCCCATATAGTCTGCGTTTTTTTTCTTGACCTTCTTTATCTCGGTGCTATAATTCGCTTAATTCGTCTTGCTGGTCCCAAACGCAAAAAATGTAGGATTCCTGCCAAAAACTTTAGGCGCAGTATTTCCATTATGACACGAAGAATTGCCTCGGGGAGGTGATGAAGCGGAAAGATGGAAGAAGTGCCGAACAGTTTTTTTTCCCCCAATAAATATAGTCCTAAAGGAGGAAACAGAATGGCAAAACAGGGTATCGATTGGTCTTCTTTATGGAAAAAGGATGAATGGTTAGCCGTCTGGATCGGGTTTCTCATCATCATTCTCACCCTGGCGGGTCTGACACTAACCAATGTGAATTTTCGATGGACCGCGGACGGGGAGTTTGCCTCTTTTGCGACCGAACAAATTCCGGCGGTGGACAAACTGATCAAAGAGGCGGGAGGTAAAGGAGAAGAAGGATTGGCAGCCCAAGCGACCGCCTTGAAAGTCGCCCTGGAATCCGGGAATCGGAAAAATGTCGGCGATGCCATCAAAAAAATGGATGAAGCCGTCAAAGCCGCCAAAGATGAAGGGTTGAAAAAGAAGGTTCCTTCGTTGGTTCGACCGATCAACAGCCAGGTCGGACGCACGCTGGACAAAGTATTTTCGGTAAGCAACTTGACGGCCGCGTTTTATATCCTCGTTTTCTTCTGGATTTTGGCGACGATCGGGGCGGCCCTCATGAAATTGGAGGTAGGCAAGTTCATTGCGGGATTCCCCGTCATCTTCATCATCACCTTCATCGCCCAATTCCTGGCGGGCAATTACACCATTCTCTATTACGGTCTTGAATATGTGTTGTGGTGCCTTGTGATCGGGCTCATCATCAGCAATGTGTTTGGGACCCCGAAATGGCTGATGGCCGCGGTCAAGACCGAATATTTCATCAAGACGGGGTTGGTGATCCTTGGTTCAGGGATCCTGTTCGGAGAGATTGTTCAGGCCGGAGGCTATGGAATCGTCCAGGGGATCCTCGTCGTCGGCGTGGTCTGGTACGGCTGTTACTGGTTTGCGCGCAAGCTGAAAGTGGATGATGAATTTGCGGCCATCCTGGCCAGCGGGGTTTCGATCTGCGGCGTTTCCGCGGCCATCGCCACCTCCGGGGCCATCAAGGGCGACCCGAAAAAATTGAGCTATGTGACCTCGCTCGTTCTGGTTTGCGCCGTGCCCATGATGGTCATCATGCCCTGGATCATCAAAGCCACCGACATGAATCATATGGTCGAGGGC
>Ga0105097_10000972_pt1 | contig 13485 bp, 15 predicted proteins | sample PPLLak12cMay2015_FD_87035 | JGI IMG/M metagenome (GOLD analysis project Ga0105097, IMG submission 87035) | Freshwater sediment microbial communities from Prairie Pothole Lake near Jamestown, North Dakota, USA - PPLs Lake P7 Core (1) Depth... | ecosystem: Environmental > Aquatic > Freshwater >... | reverse complement strand
TGGAGAAGGTGGCTTCTGATTTTTCTGATGATTCGCAGACATATCAATCGTTATTAGATTTAGCAAGAAACTATACAAGCCGAGGCCAGTATGAGCAGGCAAAGGATGTGTATCGACAGATAGCCCAAAAATGGCCGAATAGCACTTATGCTAATAGAGCAGGATTCGAATCTGCCAAAGCTGATATTTACACCTTACTCGATAAGCGTGATGAACCGAATGCATTAGCTGCGATAGATAGTTTCATTGTAAATTTTGCTGCTGACTCCAATTTGCCTTCAGCCCTTTTAGATTTTGGCCAAAGAATAGATGGCCGGAACAACTATGAGCCTAATGATTTTACAAATATTCTTTACAACATAGTCATCGATAGATTTCCGCTAACTTTGCAGGCACGCACTGCGAGGTTGAACATATCCAGAATTGATATTATAAAACTTATCGATTCAGGAGATGACGCAAACGATATTATAACGTCTCTTGATAAGATGATAACTGACTTTAATGGATTGAAAGATTTGCCTTTGACAGTATTTCAGCTTGGTGAAAAGTATTACAATGAAGCATTTTCAGACCCAAGTAATGAAAGTTTCAGAAGGGCAATTGAGGTATGGGGAAAAATCATAACCAAATTACCCGTATCTGTTATTACTTCACAAGCATACTTCTTTTCAGCAGAGTGTTATCATAGGATAAGGGAGAATGAAAAGGCAATTCAATACTATGAATCCGTACTTGTAAATTGGCCCAATTACGAATTTGCATGGGTTGCACAACTTCGGATTGCTTATTGTTACCAGGAATTAGAAATGTCAGGATATATTACAAAGACTTTGACCGATGATTTAATACGTCAAGCTTGCCAAAAAGTTATTAATAATTATCCAGACTGTATGGGAATAAAAGCTGCAAATGTTCTTATTGAAAATTGGAATCTGATAGGCTCTTTGAATCAATAAAGGAGAAGGAGAATGAAGTATATTATTTTATTTTGTGCCTTATCTGTTATAATTTTTGTCCCTATTGAGACCTATGCATGTACTTTATCACCAATTGCAAGCTTATCTGCAACTCCGAATCCAGTATGTGTTGGTTGTGAAGTAACTCTTGATGGAAGCGGTTCTTCAGATCCAGACGGAGGCAGTCCTAGCCTTGAGAGCACACATTATATAAAAAAGTTTGAGTGGGATTTTGATTACGATGGTGTTCCTGCAAATTTTAACGCTGATTATACTGAAAATGCACCTTGTGATGGCAAAACAACTCATACTTACCAAACTGCAGGTACATATACAGCAGGTCTTAGAGTAACCGATAATGACGCAGCCGAAGGCGGCCCATCAGATCTTAGCAGCATTGCTACTTGTATGGTTTATGTAGTGAAAGTTAATAAGATTGTGGAAAATGGAACAACAAATGAAGGTCCGTTATATAAATGTTTGAATGGAACTGTTAATTTAGAAGCAAAGCCATATCCTGAAGGGTGTTCATTTCCTTCTAATGAACCGCAATGGCTTATTATAGAAAAACCATCTGGGTCTGTACCCTCTTTGAATCCTTCTTCTGGTTCATCTACTACTCTAAGCAATTTATCAAAACCGGGTAAATATGTGGTGAAAGCTCGGTGTGGAAACAATGATCAAGGTGATACAATTGATATTTATACTTTCGGAGGCCCGATTTTATATTATGACTGTGCCCAACAAGATTATGGTAAGTATTTGATTCTTGCAAATCCTGCCAACCAATCTAGAGAAGAAGATTATTATGCTGACTCCATTCAGCCACAAGGCACTTCATATAAATGGGAAATTTCAAGTGGTTCAGATAAAGCACATATTGTAGGTTCTGACAATAATAATAGTGTTATTTTAAAACCTGATACTGAAGGTAATTTTACTCTAAAACTTACTTATTCTAATGGTAATAATACCTGTGTATCTACCTTGGATTCAAAAGTACAAGTACCTGACCAGTCCCAAAGCTCTGTAACTTGTATTGGGCGTGATTGTTTTTGTGCTTCACCGGGAGCAATACAACCATTTATGTGGGCGAAACTTTCGGTGAATTATATCATCAAAGATAAGGACGGCACACCTATTCCTAATGCATGGTGGGATGAATCTTGGGCAGGCGGATGTGTAACTGGTCAAGGAGATTTTCCAACGGATTGTAATGGATCCGGTGTGGACTATCTATACATGTGGCGTAGTGTTTACTGTAATTCAAGCGGTATCCTTTGCACAGATACGCAGATTATTAAGGTTTCTGGTTGGCCAATTTCAGGTTGGTTCTGGACCAATTATATTACATGCTATGATGGGGATGAACCTTTATGGTGTCCTTATATTTCACATACTGTTTGTCAATAATACATATTTCTGAATATAGGATATTATAGAAAGCCGTATAATATGAAAAAGAATATATATTTTATAACATTATCAATCGTTGGTTCTTCGCTCATCGTAATCTTTCTTTTATTTTTATACACTAATCAAAACGAAAAGATAAAAGAAAACCAATCTGATTTTGTTAATACGTCAAATAAGAACATTCCAAAAAATCCAGAAATGGAAATAATAGAACGTTCTGAATCAGTTCCTGTTTATCGTTCAATAGAAGACCTGCCGGAGAGTCTGCGCTACAGGATAAATCAACTTTATGCTGCTAGAAACAAAAGCTTAATCTCGCTTGATGATATCGTTGATAATTTTTCCATTAATAATATGTCGGTTCCAGAGGCTGTAGCTAAATTGAGTAATGATTGTAATGTTCTTTGCGGAATAGAAATAATTCCCTGGACAGGAAGTCCGGAAGGATTAAAAACTTTCCGGCCGGTTCCTGTTTCATTGTCTGTTAACAAAGAAAGCCCAAGACAGATTCTCGAAAAACTGGTTGCACTCGACCCAAATTTTTTATGGGTTGAGAATCAAGGAACTGTAAATCTAATTATGAAGAAAGCATATAATAGCCCCTTTTACCCATTGAATAGTATTATTCCTATGTTTGAGGTAAAGGATAGACCTTATTCAATGGTTTTTGCAGGTGAAGAGTATCCGGCTTTGTTTGGCCTGCCGGCGATAACAGGCTATTTAACCTTCGGGGGAAGCTCCCGATGGCCCACAGAATTTGAACCTCAAGTATCACTAAATGAAGTAAATAAGAGCGTTCGAGAAATCATAAATGATGTTGGTCGCAAAGTGAAGATGTCATGGTCATCGGTTTTTTGCGAAGGCCTTAGCGGCGGATCTTGGGTATCTTTTCAAATGGTACCTACATTACCTCCTCCAAAACCTTGCGGGAATTAGCATGTGACCAACATAGTCGAAATTTTCCTTATGATATGATAATTCCATCACATCAACAGTCAGATAAAAATGTGCAAAAAATAATAACTTATCTTATTCCTGAATTCTGTCAGTTCTGAATCAGCAAGACAAACCAGTCGTGGCAGCCGGTCCATAGTCTTTTTTGTTCATCGGGGGTCAAGTTGAATGTGGTTCTGTAGATAAATTCTTTTTTGATGCCTTTAGCTTCGACGATTGCAATCAATTCCCAATCGTTTGGGTCAATAATATTGTATTTGAAGCTTTTTACCTGTTTGAGTTTTGGGATGGTGCTGATATATTTGGGCACTAAGACGTTAATGTCAGAGGGGAGGGAATTATTGTCCTGCTGATATGAGGAGATTGCTTCTGTAACGGGCCGGTAAGTGCCAACGAACCTGTCTTCAAGGCCGAACCAGAAAAATAATTTATAGGCTGTATAGCCAAACCAGCAGAGAAAAAGTAATACAGCAATTCCTGCGGCTGCGAATATGTATATAATTGCTTTATTAGCCATTTTCCTCTTGCCTTATTCGACGATGAATTGTGACGGTCGTCTTTTATTGCATAGACTCTTATATTGTAACTGGATTTTGAGAATGGGCAAATTGATTTTTTGACGAATGGATTTTAAGATTTGAGAAAGTCGTAGTGCGAAATGCGTATGTCGGGAAACGAGGAAAGAACGCAGAATACAGAACACAGAACGCAGAAGGCAGAAGAAATAACCAAAAACCAAGGTACAATAACCAAGATGCAGAGGGGCCCTTCGACTTCGCGCCGGGCAGGCTCCGGGGCAGAGGGACATAGAGAAGAGGAGCCAACATACAGGAGCCAGTATTCAGTAGCAAGTATTCAGTAGCCAGTATAGAGACGGGAGATTCTTCCCCTTCGTTTCACTCAGGGCTAAAGGCTAAATGCGCTCAGAATGACAAATTTATAAACGAATGAGATTGTTTCGTCGGCATATAGCCTCCTCGCAATAACGAAAAATTTAAGGTAAAAAGAGGAACTGGCGTTGGATGTGGGGTGGGGGTATAATGTGAGGCGAACGGCTGGTTCGAAGTCGTGAAATGGACCAGCAGATTTAAAAGGTTTTTATTGACAGGTGCAGATATGAAGGTTGGAATTATAACTGATACGCATGACCATCATAAAAACGTGCTGAAGGCGGTGGAAATTTTCAATGAAAAGGGCGTCAAATATATTTTGCATGCAGGCGATTTTGTGTCACCGTTTACAGCGAAGGCGTTCGGAGATGTGAAGGACGCCAAGTTTATCGGGGTCTTCGGGAACTGCGACGGCGAGAGAAAGATGCTTAAAAGCGTGATAGAGGAGTTCGGCGGCGAAATTCACGAGAAGCTTTATGCCGGATTCATAGAGAAAAAAAAGGTTCTGATGACGCATAAGCCGGACAAAATCGAGGCGGAAATCAGCGGCGGAAAATATGACCTTATAATATACGGGCATACGCATAAGCCGGATATAAGAAGGGTTGAGAATACGCTGGTAGTCAATCCGGGCGAGGCGACGGACTGGATTACGGGCGAATCGCACCTGGTGGTTCTTGAGCTTGGTGATATGAGCTATGAGCATGTAGCACTTTAAAATGATTAATGATAAATGATGAATAATTAATGTAAAGAAAAGGGACTAAGGGCCAAAGGCACAAAGAAAATAAAAAGTTAAAAGGAAAAAGTAAACAAGAAGAAGGAAGAACGTTGAACGGCTGCGGTTGAGAGGCTCGTTTCGCAGGTTGTAATGCGTATGTCGGAATGGAAAAGAGAGATTCTTCGCTTCGCTCAGAATGACAAAGGGGCAGCGTTTGGAATGACAATTTTTAAGAATTATTATAAAGAAGAAAATGGTTAAATTATGGAGCGGAAAATGGGAAAGGCACGCAGGATATGGGAGAGCCGGTTATCGGGTGAGATAGACCGGACGGCTGCTGAATTTGTTCAGTCGCTGTCGTTTGACAAGCGGCTTTATAAGTATGATATTGCAGGCTCGATAGCTCACAGCCGGATGCTTGCCGAGCAGGGAATAATTACTCGCAAGGAGTTTAATAAGATTAAGGAGGGGCTGCTTAAGATTGACGACGAAATCTCGGCTGGGAAATTTAAATTCAATAAGGCAGATGAGGACATTCATATGGCGATAGAGGCGGCGCTGATAAAAAAAATCGGCGAGACGGCAAAGAAGATGCATACGGGCCGCAGCCGCAACGACCAGGTTTCGACGGACATGCGGCTTTGGATACGCGATGAGATTGGAATTTTAAGAGGCAAGATAGCGGGCGTGCAGAAGGCGCTTGTTGAGCTTGCAAAAAATTATACGGAAGATGTGATGCCGGCATATACGCACCTTCAGCGTGCGCAGCCGGTGACGATTGCTGCGTATTTATTAAGTTTCGTCGAGCAGTTCGAGAGGGATTCTGTGCGGCTGGGGAACTGCTGTGAGCGTCTTAATGTGTCAGTGCTGGGGAGCGGGGCGATTGCGGGCAGCACGCTGCCTTTGGACAGACTAAGCACTGCAAAACAGCTCGGATTCAAAAGCGTGAGCCGAAACAGCATCGATGCAGTATCGAATAGGGATTTTTGCGCAGAATTTATTTTCGATTGTGCGCTTATTTCAATGCACCTGTCGCGGCTGGCAGAGGACTGGGTACTATTTTCGAGTAATGAGTTCGATTATATACAGATAGCGGACAAGTTCTGCACATCTTCGAGCATGATGCCGCAAAAGCGCAACCCTGATATGCTCGAACTGATTCGGGCAAAGACGGGGACGGTTTACGGTGCGCTGATTGGGCTGCTGACTATATTGAAGGGACTGCCGACGGGCTATAACAGGGATTTGCAGGAAGACAAGATTCACGTTTTCAATGCTTCGGATACGGTTGAGGCATCTCTTGATATGGCGGCTGGGATAATTGGGGGGACGGAGTTTAATACTGCGAAGATTTCAGCGGGGCTTGATAAGGGTTTTCTGGATGCGACGGCGCTTGCAGAGTATCTTGTGGGCAAGGGAACAGCTTTTCGAGAGGCGCACGGGATTGTCGGGCGGATTGTTGCAGACTGCCACAAGAAAAATGTTGAGCTTTCGGGGCTGAAGATTGGTGAGCTTAAGAAATATTGTTCGGCTATAAAGGGCGATGTCTATAAGTATCTTGGAGCTGCAAATGTTGTGAAGCGATATGCGACGAGCGGTTCGGGGGGAACGAATGAATCGAAAAAGCAGGTGCGTTTTTGGCAAAAGCGGCTTGGGAGGTAAAGGATAGTGAGGGAAGATGAGATAACCGCATGGTTTGCGGAACAGAGGAAATTATCACCGGAGGATTTTCCAATCGGCATCGGAGATGATATGGCCGAGGTTCGGCTGGCGGGGGAGGAAAGCGTTTTGATTACGACAGATATGCTGCTGGATGGAGTTCATTTCGATTTGTCGAAGGTGACTTTGCGAGAGGCGGCGTATAAAGCGATGGCGGTAAACCTGAGCGATTGTGCGGCGATGGCGACTGTGCCGGTGGCGGCGGTTGTGTGTGTGGCGCTGCCGAAGGGATTCGGATTCGAAGAACTGAAGGAAATTCATAAGGGGATTTTGCAGGCATCTGATAAATATGATTGTGCACTTGTGGGCGGTGACATAACGGTGTGGAGGGACAGGGAGCCTTTTGTGATAAGTATTGCGATGATAAGCAGGTGCGCGGGAGTAAAACCCGTGAAGAGGTCGGGGGCGAAGGTTGGGGATGTTATATGTGTGACGGGATTTTTGGGAGGAGCGGACCTTGGAAGGCATTTGAAATTCGAGCCGCGGATAAAAGAGGCAAGATTTCTTGCTGAGTCGTTCGTGATAAATTCGATGATTGATTTGAGCGATGGATTGAGCTGCGATTTGAACAGAATTTGTCAGCAGAGCAAAGTGGGTGCGCTGATAGAGGCAAATGCGATTCCGATATCAGCCGATGCAAAGAAGAAAAAAGAGCCGCTGGCGTCGGCGCTGAATGACGGGGAGGATTTCGAGCTGCTGTTTACGCTAAGCGAAGATGAGTTTTCGAAACTGCTCAATGGTTGGAACCAGCCGGTGGCGGTGACGAGGATAGGGGCGATTACAGATTCGGGAAAAATGCAGATTAAAAAAGCGGCGGGGGAAATTGAGAATCTGGTGCCGGGCGGATATGACCATCTTGAGAGGGACTGCAAGGGGAAGGATGACGATGGATTATGAGTTCGTATCAAACTCGGTTGAGGAGACGATTGCAATCGGCAGGCGGATCGGGGAGCAACTGAGGGGCGGAGAGGTTTTTGCTTTTATCGGAACATTGGGCAGCGGGAAAACTTATTTTATAAAGGGAATTGCGGCGGGAGCGGGAGCAAAGAGCGACCCTGCGACAGTAAGCAGCCCGACGTTTGTACTTGTCAATGAGTATGGGGGGCGGCTGGACATTTATCATATAGATGCGTATCGAATTAATAATGCTTCTGATTTCGAGATGATTGGTTTCGATGACTTTTGTTACGGGGAGTCGGCAGTGTTAATCGAATGGGCCGATAAAGTGATGGAGGCGTTAAAAGGAATAAATTACATTCGTATTGAGCTGGCCCATAGCGGCGAGGAGCGGAGGATTATACGCATCTTCAATATGCCTGAATATATTGTTCTTTCGAAGTGACAATTACAGGCGGCAAATCGAAGTTATCTGACAGTAATAAAATTTTTTCGTTTTTATTTTGACAATTTTCGGCGTTTCAATCTGCATATTCGCTACAGTCGTAACTGAAATTTTTCTAATTTTCACATAAGCTGTTCAAAGCTCCATATTTTGATTCCACGATTTGTTTGTCCTGTGGATGTTTCATATATTTTAGTTTACAAGGCTGCAAAAGCGATGGATGTGAAAAATGCAAAGATTTTTCGGACTTTGCTGCATTTGCGATAGAAGGTATTAACAGGATTTTTCTTATGGCAAGAGACAGGTTGTTTTTGGAAAGGGAACAAGCAGACATAAAGTAGTGACGGGAATGGGTCGATAGCAGCAATTATGAAAAGTTGCGATATCGGATTCGTGTTTTTGAAATTTGGGCGGTTAGAAAATTTTAATTCCAATTTTATGTGAGGGTAAAAAAATGAAGTCGAAAAAAGGATTTACACTGGTAGAAATTTTGATCGTTGTTGTGATTCTGGGTATTCTTGCGGCCATCGTGATTCCGCAGTTTACCAATGCGAGCACGGAAGCAAAGCTTTCGAGCCTGAAGAGTGACCTTCAGACTGTTCGCTCACAGATAGAGCTCTTCAAGATACAGCATGACGATGCACCTCCGACAGCAGCTGATTTTGTGTCGCAGATGACCGTGCAGGACGCCAATGGATTCGGACCATACTTGCAGAAGGTTCCGACCAATCCGTTCTCCGGCGGTAATTCAGTTACGGCAGACGGCAGCGGCGGCGACTGGCAGCTTACAGCGGCAGGCGTCTTTACAGCAGCCGATGGCGGCAGCACAGATGGTGTTGCTCATTCAACGTGGTAAACGGAACTTCGAGGAAAATTTAACCTTAAATGGTTTTAATGCAAACATTGATGAGGCTTTATGCAGGGAGGAATTGCTGGCCAGTTTAACAGACTGGCCAGCTTTTTTAGGGTTGCGAGGCAGGGAACAGTAATAGATGAATAACAGGATAGATAAATACCATAATGGTTTTACGCTGATAGAGGCGATGTTTACTGTTATGGTCCTGGCAATTGCTGCAGCGGGAGTTCTGGTGCCGTTTTCGAGCGGTGCGATGGTCCGGGCCGAAGGCAATCACAGGACGCTCGGAGCAAAGCTTGCAGCGGATTTGATGGAAGAGATTGTCAAGACGCCGTTCGAGAGCATTGTTTCGACTTACAATAATTATACCGAGACGCAGGGCAATGTTAAAAGGACTGACGGTGTTCGCTTCAGCGGTCCTGTTTATACGAAGTTAAGCAGGAGAGCAACGTGTGTAAATGTGTATGTGCCGCAGGAAAGCGGTGCGGTATCTTCGAAATATATCCTGGCTACGGTGAGGGTTTATTACAACGGAAAGCAAATAGCAGCTGTAAGGAGGCTGATTAGTAAATAGAGTAAAAGTTGTGAGGGTGTATGAAAAGACAGGGGCGACCACTGAGATTTTTAGGCGGCGGTTTTACTTTAATGGAACTGCTGCTTTCGCTGATGATACTGGGCATTGTTCTTGCGGCAGTGTCGAGCTTTGCGTTCGCAATGGGTTCGGCAAACAAACGCAGCACAGATAACTCAGGTCAGCAAGCCCAGCTGCGTTATGCCACGATAAGGGTCGGGGAGCTTGTGAGAAACTGCAAGCTTGTGACGAGCATCGATTCGACCGGTTTTCATCTTTGGCTGGCTGATAGTGATTCTGACAGGCAAATAGACAGCGAGGAGGTCGTAAAAGTCGAAATAAACACGACGAACAGACAGCTTTGCCTGATTACATTTTCCCCGCAGCCGCAGCCAGCTTCGATACCGATGGAAGTAGCGTCGTTTTTGTCGGGGGTCACGGGCGGTCTGCTTAAATCGAACTGCAGTCCGGTTTATACGACGCTGATGCGAAACTGCTACAATGTTCAGTTTCAGTCGGATTTATCTGCGCCGAACAGCAGGAGGGTAACGATACTTTTCGATTTGCCCGAGGCGAATACCTTGCGCAAATATCAGATAAATTCGTCGCTGCACAGCTGGGCAGGGCATTTGCTCGACAGCAGCGGAAATTTAGTTACGTTGGATGATGATGAATGAGTATGAGAAGAAGAAACATACAACAAATAAACAGGCGCGGCGGGGCACTTCTTGCAGTGCTGGCTATAGTTTGCGCGATAACGATTTTGTCGCTCGGTTTTTTGACGCGCAGCGATGTAGAGCTGGCCTCAGGAATGAATATGATTCTCCGCACCGAGATGGATTACCTGGCGGAATCAGGGCTTGAACATGCCAGGGGGCTTGTATTAAATCCACAGGATGCATCAGGTGAATACTGGTATGGAACTGTTTCACAGCAGCTTATTGAAGGGAGCAATGATTATTACGATGTAAGCGTGACAAAAGTGGGTGAATGCGATTATCAGCTCAACAGCACAGCATATCGAAAGAACGGGTCTGAACAGATAGCCCGCAGCAGCCTTTCTGCAAATCTGCGGTTAAATCCGTGTGTTGCGTACTTGCAATCGCTTTTACAGGCAATCCCGGCCCAGGTGACGGTAAACGGCGATGTTTATATAGGGGATTCATTAACAAATTTTGGAACAATTAATGGTGATATATATTTATCGAAGACAGTTGCGAACCTTACGCCGGGAAGTATTAAAGGGAAAAGGTTCGAGAATGCGGCATCGGCGCCGGTGAGTCTGCCGGGTTTGGCGACAAGCGATTTTTCCTCGCAATATTATATAAATAATACAGCATATACTGTTCAGACTCTTCCAGTGGGATTGAACCAGAATTTGTCTTTGACCCCATCAGCGAATAATCCGGCTGGTATTTACTACTGCAATGGAAGTCTTGAACTGAAAAATTGCACTATAGGCGGAATGATTGTGGTAAAAGATGATTTGAAGCTTTGGGGCACAAGCAATGTAACGATTACAGCAGTAAAGAATTTTCCTGCTCTTGTAGTGGGAAGAAATTTGTCATTCGAAGAAAATGGAGTACCGTTTAGGGTCACCGGCCTGGCACAGGTAAACGGATACATAGACATGAAAAGCAAAACGGGCAGCAGCCTGACAGTGAATGGTGCTCTGTATGTTCTCGGAAACGGCATAAAGAACACTACAAGCTGCACGGTGACAGTAACAGGTGTTCCGAACAAAGCGGCAATACAGCTCTGGCCGAATGCCGGAACTGCCAGGAGATGGAGCCCGGCAGGCGGAGCGTTTTATAAAAGCATAACAAGACAGTAAAGAGTGAAGGGATTATAAATTTTATATTTTTTCTTATGGGACGGCATGAACATCAGAAACGACGTGGACTTATCGGCCTAAATAATCTGGTTCATAAAAAAGTCGAATCATAACAGAGAACACAGGGATTTAGAAGGAAATAACATTTCACACACTCTCAATTTAACGGCTGTATGTTTTCTGCGGATAATGAGTGCGGGACATATTGAATGTGACAGTTATACAGCCTTTTGGGAGCGGCCGGATTTCGAAGGAAGATATAAAAAGGGACGGTAATTTTATTGAAATCCGGACTTCACAATAAACAGCAAAATTGAGCGGTTTTTCGAGCCGGCGAATATTCAAGAGACGTCTAAAAGAGGACGAAAAAAGAATAGTGAAATATGCAAATAAACGCAGATGTCCTCTTTTATGTCGAGGGTTAAAGGGGCGATGAAAATGCTAAGCAAAAACAGTTCGCAAATATGCGGTTTTACGCTTATTGAAGTAATAGCGGTGATTGTGATTATTGCCATTGCGGCACTGATTGCAGTTCCGGTTATAAGCTCTGCATCAGGCACTCAGCTTCGAGCGGCAGCGGACATGGTCGCTGCAGACATCGAGTACGCAAGAAGCATGGCGATAAGCAGACAGAAACCCTATACGGTCATTTTCGATACGACATCCGACAGCTACAGGGTCGAAAATGAAAGCGGAGTAGTCACACATCCTGCCAGGGCCGGTTTCCAATACATTGTGAACTTTAAAACCGACGGCAGACTCAACAAGGTTGACATTGCAGGGGCGAACTTCAGCTCAAGCAACCAGGTTTTATTTAATTACCTGGGCAGTCCGGCTAGCGGCGGTGTTATAACGCTGAGCACGGGCAGCGCGACATTAAAAGTCAATGTTGAGCCTGTGACAGGTTTCGTATCAATTACGAAATAGTATCGGAAGCGAGCAGCTCAGCGAAAGGGTTTTGGCAGGGCGATTGATTACAGGAAGAGATATGAATATTTGATGGTTGAGAGCGGATAAATGAAAAGCTTTTTATTAAGAAATCGAGATTACAGGCCAATAGGACTTGATATCGGGCACAGCTCGATCAAGATGATTCAGCTTGCTGCAAATAACGGCAGTATAAGCGTAGTGGCGGCAGAGAAAATCAATTTCGAGCCTGATATCAACGGCGACTCAACAAAGAGGAGAGAGTTTATAGTATCATCAATCAGGAAGCTTATGTCCAGCGGCAGGTTCAAAGGGTCAGATGTTATTTCTTCGCTTCAGAACGAACAGCTTCGAATCACGAGCATAAGACTGAGCCAATCCCAGACAGAGGGGATAGATGATATTTTGAAGAAGGAAGTTGCCAACAGGTTCAATCTCGATGCACAGAAAGATTCCATAAATTATATTCTTGCAGGCAACGTTCGGCAGGGCGATGAGATAATGAATGAATTTATTTTGTTCGCTGCCGACAACAGGACCATAAATGAACATATCGAAACGCTCGAAGCGGCCAAGCTGCGTCCAGCAGGCATTGAGCCTGTGCCATACGCATTGTTCAGGAGCTTCGAGAGGATGTTGAGGCGTGTGGAGGACAAAGAGCAGGCAGAAGTGTTCATCGATATCGGGAGCGTCTCATCAACTGTGGTTTTCAGCAGGGCGGGAGAAATCAGCCTTGTCAAGCATATCCCAATCGGGACTGAGCAGATAAACCAGGAAATCGCAGGCAGACTGGGCCTTTCGGATTTCGAGGCCGAAAATCTCCGCAACAGGATGGTGAAATTCAGCCGCGAGGCATCAAATGAAAATATTTCGGCCCAGCCGCTTGAAGAAAAGACTGCTGCTGTGTGTATGGATGATATGAATACAACGGCCAGGCAAGTTGCATCGGACGCAATAAACACAGTGGCTGAAAGGCTTGCAAAGGAAATTTTACTGTGCTTTCGCTATTACACAGTAACTTTCAGAGGCAAGCGCGTACAGAGGGCAGTTTTTGCCGGCGGCGGGGCCTATGAAGATTCTTTGCTGAGCATATTGAAACAGCAGCTTTCGGTTGACATAGAGGTCGCACAGCCGCTGCTGAATATGGACATGACACAGTCGAGATTCGAAAGCGACAGGCGTGCAGCAAATTGCGAGTGGGCCGTAGCAGTAGGCCTCGGTCTGAAGGGATGCGAATTGCGCCCGAAAGATGGAAAGAAAAAATTGCAGGTTTAATTTTTGAGCCGTTTAAAGATA
>Ga0105097_10000970_pt1 | contig 13492 bp, 14 predicted proteins | sample PPLLak12cMay2015_FD_87035 | JGI IMG/M metagenome (GOLD analysis project Ga0105097, IMG submission 87035) | Freshwater sediment microbial communities from Prairie Pothole Lake near Jamestown, North Dakota, USA - PPLs Lake P7 Core (1) Depth... | ecosystem: Environmental > Aquatic > Freshwater >... | reverse complement strand
TTCACCACCATGACGCACCCCATGCTGAAGAAGGACGCCATCGGCGCTAACGCCAGTACCGTCATCAAGCGCAGTGAATTCAACGCTGGCAAGTACGCTCCCAATGTCGGCGATGAAGTCACCATCACGATCGCCATCGAGGCGATCAAGGGCTAAAGACCGGGCGACCGCCGTGACGGGCACTCCCCGCCGAGTGCCCCGTCGCTGCGGCCTAAAGAGAGGTATTTGACATGCTCGAACTCAGACCTGCCGCCGACCGTGGTCTCGCCAAGCTGGGTTGGTTGCATTCCCGGCACAGCTTTTCCTTTGGCAGCTACTACGACCCGGAACAGGGCGGCTTCTCGGATCTGCTGGTGATCAACGACGACCGCGTCCAGCCGGGCCGGGGCTTCGATACCCACGGCCACCGCGACATGGAGATCTTCACCTATGTCTTGGAGGGGGCCCTGGAGCACAAGGACTCGATGGGTACGGGCTCCGTCATCCGTCCCGGCGAGGTGCAGATGATGAGCGCCGGCTCGGGCATCCGCCACAGCGAATTCAATGCCTCGCGCCAGGAGTTGGTGCATTTTCTGCAAATCTGGATCATCCCGAACCGCAAGGGCGTCACTCCGCGTTACCAGCAGCAGCGGTTCGAGGAGGCGGAAAAGCGGGGCAGGCTGCGCCTCATCATCTCCCCGGAGGGTGCCGAGGGGTCCCTGGCGGTTTACCAGGACGCCCGGGTCTATGCCGGTCTGTTCGACGGTCAAGAACAGCAGGTCTTGACCTTGCCGGAGAACCGCTATGCCTACATCCAGGTGGCGCGCGGCGCGCTGGCGGTCAACGGCCAACGCCTGATGGCGGGGGACGGCGCCCGCCTGCGCAACACCGCGGCGATCAGCTTCGGCGGGGGCGAGAATGCCGAGGTGCTGGTCTTCGACCTGCGCCCGGTCGAATTGCCCAGCTATTGATGGGGGTGCGGCCCGGCTTTTGCGTCAACCGGCAGCTACTGTCTGACGCGACATCACCCAATGATGGCCTCACCGCCAAACCTGAATCCCTCGGTTCCGGATCAATCATTATGAAAATGAAAAAACCTGCCTTTATCAAACGCGGCAGTGGCCGTCATTGGGTCGGCGCCATGCTGGGGAAGGTGGCCGGGTCGAGCTTGCCGTGGTGATCATGGTCAGCGCCCGTGGAAGCTACCGACAGCATGGCATCTCGTTGATTTGAGAATTATTTTTCGTCTGATTCGCCGTCAAAACCGACCCGCCCGGGCATTATTGGCGTTGTCAGTGTTGAAAATTCTGCACTATCCTGTCGTGGTCTGTCCTGCTTTGGTCTTCCTGCTATGCCCGCTACCCCCAGTGAAGGCGAGATTCTCAATGCTCACGCGCCTGGAACGACTGGTCGCCGAAGACGCCGCCTACCAGCCGCTGGTGCGACACCCCAGGGTTGCCGCCGCGGCCGATAGCATTGCCGGCAAGTTCAAGGTCCACCGCATCGAGATTTCCAGCGAGATGTCCCTGCGGGAGATCGTCACCGGCGAATTGGCGCTGCTCCTCGGCCGGCTCGGCGTGGACTACAGCTTCCCGCCCGCCGGCCAGGTGGTCAACAATAAGGCCGCCTTCGAGGAGATGATGGCCGCCTTCACCGAGGTCTACCCGGACCACGGCATCCTGCTCGTCGTCGATGAGTTCCTGGAGTTCCTGCGTTCGCGCAAGGACCACGCCCTGGTACTCGACCTGTCCTTCCTGCGCGAGATCGGTGAAGTCTGCAAGCATCTGCGTTTCCGCTTCGTTGCCGGTGTCCAGGAGGCCGTCTTCGACAGCAACCGCTTCGAGCATGTGGCGGACAGCCTGCGCCGGGTCAAGGACCGCTTCACCCAGGTGTTGCTCGCCCGCCAGGATGTCAGCTTCGTGGTGGCCGAGCGGCTGCTGAAAAAGTCCGCCGACCAACAGCATCGGATCCGAACCTACCTGACACCCTTCGCCCGCTGCTATGGCACCATGAACGAACGGATGGACGAGTACGTCCGTCTGTTCCCGGTACATCCCGACTACATCGGGACATTCGAGCGCCTGATCTTCACCGAAAAGCGCGGCGCGCTCGTCACCATCCGGGATCAGATTCAGGTCATGCTCACGGATGAGGTCCCCGACGGCCGACCCGGGCTGATTGGCTACGACCGCTTCTGGGACACCGTGACAGCCAACTCCGTATTGCGCTCGGACCCGGCTATCGGCCCCGTCATCAAGGTCTCCGATGTGCTGGCCGAACGCGTCAAACAGGCATTCACGCGGCCGGCCTACAAGCCCATGGCCTTGCGCCTGATCGCCGCCTTGTTCGAGCTGTCGGGGCTGTCCCCGGGCCTCGCCCAACTGGCCACCCAAGGCTCCGAGGAGCCCGTCAAACAGTTGCAGCAGGCCGTCGGCGAACTGGTACACCGCATCCTGAGTGCCAGTACCGACATGCAGGGCCGCTTGGCCTTCTGGGGCCAGCCACTGCTGCGCGAGGACGAACTGCGGGACTGGCGCACCCGACTCGCCGCACTCAAGACGTTCACGGAGGCCCTATCGCCCTACAACACCGTCGGCAAGCTCAAGAATCTGCGCATCGGGTCCGATGACATCGAGGCTCAGAAACAGAACCTCGCATGCCTGTCCGCCTGCGAGGCCCTGCTGACGCTCGTGGCCGAGCTAGGTCCCACGGCCGCCTACCTGTCCCAGGCCGAGCTCGTGCTGTCGGGCGATCACCCTTGGGTCGAACAGGTGCAAGCCGCGCGCCGAGACATTCTGGGCCAGGGAGGAGCCCGCTTGCGGGCGACCGGAAACCTGCCGACCCAGTCGCCGGCAAGCCGGCTCCTACAGGTCAAAAAGGCGTATGTGACCGCCTACATCGCCAGCCACAGCAAGGTGCGCCTGGGCGTGACCGACGACAAGACCAAGAGCGTACTGCGCAAAGATCCCAGGCTCGTGGCGCTGCGCGCCTTGGCGGGTACTGCGCTGATGCCGACCAGCAGCTCACCGCCTTCGAGGATCGTCTCGCGGGCCTCAAGAGCTGTTATCAGCTCACGGAATCGGAACTCGTTGCCAGCCCGGTGTGCCCCCATTGCGGCTTCAAGCCGGCCAACGAATCCCTTGCCTTGGGCATCGCCGCAAACGCCCTGACCAAGCTCGATGACGATCTGGACAGCCTGCTGGCCGCCTGGCGGCAAACCCTGCTGGACAACCTGGACGACCCCATCATCCAGGCCAATTTCACCCTGCTCAAGGCCGGCGACCGCCAAATGATCGAGGCCTTCCTCGCCTCCCGGTCCTTAGCGAGCCCCATCGCGCCGGGATTCATCGCCGCGGTCCAGGAGGCTCTGTCGGGGCTAGAGCGGGTTGCCGTCGCCAACGAAGACATCAAGCAGGCGCTGCTCGCCGGCGGCTCTCCGGCCACCCCGGACGAACTGCGCAAACGCTTCGAGACCTTCATCAACGACCGCTGCGAGGGTAAGGACGCCGGCAAGCTGCGGTTTGTGGTGGAGTGAGACCATCGATCCTTACCAATCCCGTAGGTCGGTTAGGCGCGCCCGCAATGACCCAAGTCGGAAATCCCTGGCCTGCCGCGCACCGTAACCCGACACCGAAACCGAATGTCGGGTTACGCTACGCTGACCCGATCTACCAATGACCCCCCAGACGTTCTCTTGCGCCTATGGGCCTTACAAGCCGGAGATGAAAAGGCACCGCAGCGGTCGGGCATCGCGGCCTGGTTGCGGGTTGAAGTACCCGCCTAATACGCCGGCCGCATCCTGGCTATCGGCGCATCGGAACGTCGCGAATGTTGAATCAACGGCAGGAGGCAGAATGATATTGACTGAAAAGGCGATCAACGAAGCGGTCCAGCGCGTGGCCGCCGCCGCTTATGCGCCACTCAAGGTCATCGTCTTCGGCTCTTATGGTCGCGGCGATGCCGATAAAGGCTCGGATCTGGATCTACTCGTCGTCGAACGGGAGATACCTGATTACACTCAAGAATATCTGCGGCTACATGGTGCCCTGGATGGGCTTGGCATCGGTGTGGACCTGCTGCTGTGCTCCCAGGGTGAGTTCGAGAAAAAGCGCGACTGGTGGACCACGCCGGTCTATTGGGCGGCACGGGAAGGCAAGGTCCTCTATGAACGCCAATAAAGAACAGGCCGAGGCCATGTTGGCAGCAGGGCTGCGTGATCGGCTCACGTTGCGGCTCTTGCGGGAATCGGGTGCGGCACCCGAAGAGGCAATGGGCTTTCATGCGCAACAAGCCTGCGAGAAGTTCCTCAAGGCCGTGTTGGTGATGCATGGACTTATATTCGAGCGCACCCACGACCTTGCCGTCTTGTTCTCATTATGTGGGAGTCGCCAGATCCAAGTCCCTGCGGCCAGAGACGCACTGCGCTTGCTGAACAACTTCGCGGTGCGCTTTCGCTATGAAGCCTGCCCGGTTCCCTTGATCGACGAGTCGGAGACCGCGACCCTGGTCGAGACCCTCAAAGACTGGGCGGAAAGGGAGGTCGAGCGGCTGTCATGAGTGAGTTCTGCGGATCGCTTCACCCCTTTTTAATCAGTGAGGTACGACGTCTCAGCCTGACTGACATTCGTGGTTTGGGCATCGGCACCACCCAGCAGGCCAAGGCTGTAGCCGACCATCGGGTGCGTCGGAAACTGTTGGCACCGGTTGGCGAGACCCGGTTTCAGGTGCCGGATGCGCTACGCAAGCAGTTTGCCGACGCGGCCTCAACCACTTCTGAACAAGCCACTGAACAAGTCACCCCCCAAGTCCTGGCTCTGCTGGATCATGCCATCGGCGAGATGAGCAGACAGTCGTTGAGCGCGGCCTTGGGTCTGAAAGACCGCAAACACTTTGTGGACGCCTACCTGCAACCAGCACTCGATGCCGGGCTGGTGGCGATGACCGTTCCAGACAAGCCCCGCAGCAGTAAGCAGCGCTACCGCCTGACCGAGCGCGGCCAGGCGTTGCTGGCCGGGCAGCAAGACAAGGACAAGGCCCCATGTTTCAATCCGCGCCCGACCTCATCCACCGGGCGATAACCCGCCAGCGGATAGAGGCCGGCGGATTGACCCTCCCCCGTGAACGAGGAGGTTGCTGGGAAGATAACGCTGTGCGAGCAGCGTTATCTAGTTCAACAATTCCCCGCAGGGGATGTTTCAAACCAGTAAGGTGTTCTGATGAAGGATCTGTTTGACGGCCAAAATCTAGGGGCCAGCGGCCCCGTCGAGTGCCTGGGCCAGACTTTCCCGAGCGATGACGCGCGGCGGGAGCAATTCCTGGGGCTGTTGCGCGAGAAGCTACGGGACCCCGAGTTTCGCACGGTCGAAGGGTTTCCCATCGGCAGCGACGAGGACATCCTGGCGATAGTCCCGTCCATCCTGCACTACACCGAGCCCGGCGACCTGGTGCTCGCCGGCTCGCCGGCTCGGGCATGACCGGCGTTGCCGCCCAATGGTGCGGCGCCGCACCCGCGACCTACCGCGCTCAGATTGAGGACGAATGGCGCCGTAGGAGCCCGCTTGCGGGCGACGCTGTCGCCGGCAGCGCCGAGTCGCCGGCAAGCCGGCTCCCACGCTGGGGCGCGCGGCGGGTCATCCTGAACGACCTGTCGCCAGCGGCCACCTTCATCGCCGCCAACTACAACTTGCCCTTCGACGTGGCGGCCTTCGCCGCGGCGGGCCGGCAACTGCTCAAAGAGGTGGAGCAGGAACTGGGCTGGATGTACGAGACCCTGCACAGCGACGGCAAGACCAAGGGGCGGATCGAATACACCGTTTGGAGCGAGGTGTTCACATGCCCGGAGTGCGCCGGAGAGATCGATTTCGTCGCCGAGGCACTGGATGCCGAGACCAAGCGGGTGCGGGAGACCTTCCCATGCCCCCACTGCGGCGCGGCCATGAACAAGGATCGCCTGGAGCGGGTGCTGGAATCGCGAATCGATCCGGCAACGGGCGAGCCCTGGCGGCGGGTCAAGTTGCGGCCGGCCCTAATCTCCTATGTCGGCCAGGGACAACGCTGGGAAAAGCGACCGGACGCCCATGACCTGGAGGTACTAGATAGGATCGCCGCCTTGCCGCTCCCGCAGGCAATGCCAAGGGTCCGTTTTCCCATTGAAGACATGTACCATGGCTCCCGAATCGCGCCGAAGGGATTCACCCATGCCCATCATTTCTTCCTGCCCCGCGCCGCTCAGGCGCTGAGTGCGTTGTGGGGAAAGGCGAACGACACTCCTGACGAACGCACCCGGGGAATGCTCCTGTTTTTCGTTGAGCAGGCAATATGGGGGATGTCGGTTCTCGCCCGGTACGCTCCGACTCATTTCTCGCAGGTCAATCAGTATTTGAACGGCGTCTATTACGTCGCATCACAACATTCCGAATGCAGTCCTTGGTACATCTTGGACGGTAAGCTGGGGCGGCTGATCAAGGCCTTCGGCGATCGTAGGAGCCCGCTTGCGGGCGATTGGGACGGGGGCGCGGCGGAGGTCGCCGGCAAGCCGGCTCCTACACGGGGGGGTCTGGGCACGGCGATCAACACCGGCACCGCCGCCAATCTGCCACTCCCCGACGCCACCATCTACATCTTCACCGACCCACTTTTCGGCGAGAACATCTACTATGCCGACCTGAACTTCCTGGTCGAGTCCTGGCACCGGGTCTTCACCGACGCCAAGCCCGAGGCCATCATCGACCGCTTCAAGCACAAGGCCCTGCCGGAATACCAACATCTGATGCAGCACTGCTTCGCCGAGTACTACCGTGTTCTGAAACCCGGTCGTTGGATGACGGTGGTCTTCTCCAACAGCAAGGCGTCCGTCTGGAATGTCATCCAGGTGGCACTTCAGCAGGCGGGCTTCGTGGTGGCCGAGGTCACCGCGCTCGATAAGGTGCAAGGCAGTTACCGCCAGGTCACCTCCACGACGGCCGTGAAGCAGGACCTGGTCATCTCGGCCTACAAGCCCAACGGCGGCCTGGAGGATCGGTTCAATCAACGTGGCCCTGGGGTCGACTCGGCGTGGGACTTCGTGCAGACCCACCTGAAGCAGTTGCCAGCGGTCAAGGTCACAAGCGGCGACGGGGCCCAGTTGGTGAAGGTGCTGGAGCGCGACCCGCGGCGCATCTACGACCGGCTGGCGACCTGGTTCATCCGCCACGATGCCCTGGTGCCTATCTCCACGCCGGAGTTCCTGGCGGAGCTTGCGAACCGTTACGCCAGCGAGGACGACATGGTCTTCCTGCCGGAGCAGCTCATAGCCTACCAGGCCGCCCGCGCCCGCATCCCCCGCGTGGCCCAGATGGAGCTGTTTGTCGCCGACGAGCGCTCGGCCATCGACTGTCTGGCGGAGTTTCTCAAGCGACGGCCATCCACCTACCCGGAGGTCCACCCCGAGTTCATCCGCCAGCTCGGCGCCGGTTGGCGCAAGCACGAGGCCAAGCCGGAGTTGGCTGCCCTGCTGGACGAGAACTTCCTGCAATACGACCCGAACGGGCGGGACGGCGAGCAGGTGCCGCCCCAGATCCACGCCTACCTCTCCACCAACTGGCCGGACCTGCGCAATCTGGACAAGACCGACCCGCGCCTCAAGGCGAAGGCCGCCGACCGCTGGTTTGTGCCGGACCCGAACAAGGCCCAAGACCTGGAGCGCATCCGCGAGCGGGCCCTGCTCAAGGAGTTCGACAGCTACCGCGCCTTCACCGGCCGCCGGCTCAAGGAGTTCCGCCTGGAGGTCATGCGCGCCGGCTTCAAGCACGCCTGGTCCAACAAGGACTACCAGACCATCGTCGCCCTGGCCGCCAAGGTGCCCGAGGATGCCCTGCAAGAAGACGAGAAGCTGCTGATGTGGTACGACCAGGCCCTGACCCGGATGGAGTCCAATACATGATTACAGGCCTGAGACTGCGTAACTTCAAGGGAATCCGATCCCTCCCCGACAGTATTCAGCGGAATGCGCGGGGGGTCACGCTTAATACGACGGGGACACCTTTGAGGCTGTCGCGCTTTCAGGTCTTGGTAGGTCCCAACGGCGTCGGCAAAACGACGGTGCTGGACTCCATCGACTTCGTTCGGGACTGTTTGACGCATGGGCCCGTGACGGCGGTGGAGTCGCGCGGCATCGCGGACTTCAAGGACCTGACCTGGCTGCGCAAAGGCGGGTCTGTCGAGATCGAACTGTGGCTTGACCTGTCTGCGGATCTGCCGGCGCTGTCAGAGAGCCTGTTGCAGTATCGCCTCGCCGTGCGCCAGGACAGCAAGCTCGGTGTCTGCGTAGAGGACGAGGCCTTGCGCCAATACTCTAGGGCTTGGCTGCCTAAGAGCGGGGAGCTGGCTTTCAGCGCTGGACTTAAACCAAAGCGGCTGCTGGGAAAGACATCCAAAGGGACGGATTTCTACTCGCGAGAGAAGGGAAGCTATCAGGACTCCTTCAACTTCGGTCTCGACAAGCTGACCCTGGCCCTGACGCCCCCGGATCAAGACCGCTACCCAACGGCGAACGCGGTTCGCCGCTTCCTGATGCAAGGGGTGCGCTACATCCAGCTCAACAGTCGCGCCATGCGCCTGCCCTGCCCGGCGACACGCGGGACGGACCTGGATCTGGACGGGACCAATATGGCCCGGGTGGTGGGTCGGTTGCTGGGCCGCAACGGCGAGCCGGGAACCCAATGGGCGGAGCCCAACACAGCGGTTGCCCGGTGGGTGGAGCATCTGCGCTTTGCCCTGCCGGACCTGGTCAACATCGGCTGGGACAGGCGTCAGGCGGACAATGCCGAGTACCTGGTGTTGCGCTATGAGAACGGGCTGGTGGCCCCCAGTTGGGTCTTGAGCGATGGCACCCTGCGCATGCTCGCCCTAACCCTGCCGGCCTTCCTGCCCGCCGAGTCTGCCCTCTACATGGTCGAGGAACCGGAAAACGGGGTTCATCCCAAGGCGCTGGAGATCATCCTGCGGTCGCTCTCCGCCATCCCGGGCGGGCAAATGCTGCTAGCAACCCACTCGCCCTTCGTGGTCCAGCAGTGCGGGATCGACTCCCTCTTGTGCTTCTCCCGCGACGAGGATGGGACACATATTGTCCCGGGTTCCAAGCATCCGGTGCTGAGGGACTGGGACGGTACGCCGGACCTGGGGATCGTGTTTGCCGCCGGACTCCTGGAATGACGACTGCGGGGATGAAGGACCTCCTGGTCTACACGGCGGACGCGGATGCCCTGGCTTTCATGCGGGCGGTGCTCGGACGGCCGAAGGCACTGGGCATTCGGCCCATCGAGTTCGATATCGAGCGCCACCCCCAACGCGACGCCGGCATGGTACAGAGCGGTGCCGAGCTGGCCAGGATGAAGAAGGGCCGCTACCACAGGGCATTGATGATGTGGGACTTCGCCGGCTGCGGGCGCGAACACCGCATGCCTGCGCAAGCCCTGGAGGCAGAGGTCCAAGGCCGACTCGACAACTACTCCTGGTCGGGAAGAAGCGCCGTGACGGTGTTGGTGCCCGAGCTCGAGGTCTGGCTGTGGCATTGCGCGCCGACGCTCGCCGCTTACTTGGAGGTATCCGTTGACGAGATCGACGGCAGGTTGCAGGTCTTTGCGGGAAAGCAGGGCCAGGACCTGGATACTCTGAAGCGGGAGCAACCCAAGGAACTGTTCGAGCACCTGATGCGCGAGAAGCTGCGGCGGACCATCTCGCCGCGGGACTTCGAGGAGATCGGGCGGAAGGCCAGCATCAAACGCCTGCGGGACTGTCCATCGTTCGACCGGATCGCCGGGATATTGCAGGGCTGGTTTCCGTCATGAGGACGCTGGCAGTTGGTGACTGGGTATGCCACATCCGCCACGCTGCACCACGCCGGATCAAGTTGTTGGCCGACGCAGTCCACCCCGGCGGCGCGGCGGCCATCAAAAAGGCCGGTTGGCCGCTGCCGGGCCAGGTCAAGCATGACTGGGCGCTGCGGATCGTACCCCTCATGGACTTCGAGCAAAATGCCTCACCCAGCTTTCGCAAGCTGCGCGATGGGTTGCGGCGTTTGTTCGCGGGGATTCCGTGACCGGTAGGATGCGGTGATGTTGCTGCGCTTCGGTGGAGGGCCAGACACCGCAAGTCGGGAGCCGGGAGGAAGCGCACCATGAGCGCGTGGATCGAGCACATTCTCGGCAAGTTTCCCTGGGACCTTGCGCGGCTGTGGATCGCCGCGGACCCCGATGATGTCCTGCTGGAAGAGCAGATCCTGTCCGAACTGCGTGGCTGTGGGTTCGAGGTCCTGCCCTTCGAGGACCCGGTTGCCTTTCGGACCCATTACGAGGAGCGCTACCGGCAGGCATGGGACCGCGGCGAGCCGGGGCCCGCCCAGGCCCTGATCCTGCATTTGCGATCCGCCGAGCCGGACACCCTGCCCTGGGACTACCTCCGCCAAGCGCGGACCGTCCACTTGAGCCTGGCGAACCTGTTTCCGCGGTTGAGCTACGGTGTGGTCCGCCAGATTGCCGCCGAGCACCGGGGCAAGCTGTTCAAGGCGCAGGCGAGGCATGCGTCCCAAACGCTCGGCGAGACCGCGACCAAAGACTTCATCCTGACCCATATTTTCCGCATCGGCCCGCATCTGATCTCGCGCTTGGAGGACCTGTGGCGTGAGCTGTTGCGGCTGCAGGGCCAGGATGCTGCGCTCCCGGCCCTGCTGGCGGACCATGTGGACGGAATCCTGCAAGCGCAGCCCCGGTTCAGGGGGCTTCCCATCAGGGAGCTGCTCGCCTCGAAAGGCGCCCTGCTAGGGGTCGTGCAGGACGCCTGGGAAAGGTTCCTGAAGGCCAAGGGCATCACGGGCACACGCATCGCGGAGCCGTCACCCGACCCTGCCCCAGGTGGGGACCCGGCGCGGATCGAGATTCCCTTCGACCACCCCGATATCCGTGGCCTGGTGGCATCCATGTTCCTGGATGGGACACTCCACCCTCTGGCCGTGGCGTCCATGCCGACCGATCTGCCGGACTGGATGACCGTCGGGATCGTGAAGGACCCGGCGGCGCTGCGCAACCTGGTGCAGGATGGCTTCCGGTCGCTTATCGACACGATGCCGACTGCCGACTCCAGCTATCGGGATTGGGGCACCTTCGCGAAGCGTTTCGGCGAGATCCTCTCTCGCTTCCACAGCCTCGATCCCGCTCGCGCCCAAGGTCTGCGCGACGCCCTCCAAGAGGTACAGCGGCGCTCCGATGACGGCCTGGTCGCCTGGGTCGGCAAGCGCTACTCGGATCTGCCGTCCCTGCCGGTCGCGAACGCCCCGGTCATGGTGCCCCAGGTCCCGCGTTTCCTGGCCCTACGGCGCAGCGCGGGAGAGGCGAAGGTCGCCCTGCTGGTGTTCGATGGGCTGGCCGTCGACCAATGGGTGCGGATCCGTGAGCAAGTCATCCAGCGAGCACCAAAGTTCGTCTTCGAGGAGGGGACCTGCTTCGCCTGGATTCCCACCCTGACCGCCGTCTCGCGCCAGGCCCTCTTCGCCGGCCTGAAACCGCGGGAGTTTGCGAACTCCATCACGACCACAAGAGGGGAGCCCGCTCTCTGGTCCCGATTCTGGCAAGACCAGGGGCTGCGCGCTAGTGAGGTCCTCTAACGCAAGGGCATTCGCCGTCCCGCTCAACTCGGCGATCTGGCAGCCGCTCTGTCGAACCCCTTGGTCAAGGTCGCGGGGATCGTTGTCGATACTATCGACGAGATTGTCCACGGGGCCGTACTGGGCAAGCGAGGGATCAGCAACCAGATCGAGAGTTGGTGCGAGTCCGGCTTTGTCGATGGATTGTTCGCGCTGCTGCTCGATCAGGGCTTCCATGTCTATTTGACCGCTGACCACGGTAACTGCGAGGCCGTCGGTAGCGGACGCCCGAACCAAGGGGTAATCGCGGAGGCCCGGGGCGAGCGGGTGGGGTCTACCGCACCGAGCTGTTGCGGGCGGAGTCGGCTCGGCAGTTCGGCGGAACGATCAGTCTGGACGCCCCGGCGCTGCCATCGGACTTCCTGCCCTTGTTCGCCAGGGGGCGGACGGCCTTCGTCACCCACGGCGAGGAGCTGGTGGCACATGGCGTCATCTCGGTCGAGGAACTGATCGTCCCCTTCGTGAAAGTGAGTTACGCGAGTTGACCAGCAGCCAGGCCGCCAGGCCCCAGATCGGTTTTGATCGCTTCATCCCGCTTGACTGGGCGGCCGGCGCGCTCAGGGTCCGCGCGGGGATGGAGAGCGTCAGCACTCTGGATGCCCGCTTGGTTGCCGGGGGGCTCGGGACACCATCCAGGAAGAAGAACCGCAGCCTACTAAACGGCTTATGGATGGATCCGCCCAGAGACCTTGCGCCCTTCGCGGATCGGGGTGTCGAGCTATGGAAGGGAGACCCAGAGGTACCCATCCAAGCCCTGTGCTGGGGCATGGCCATCGCGACCTATCCCTTCTTCGGCAAGTTCGCCGAACTGATCGGCCGCCTAACCTCCATCCAAGGCGACTGCACCGCCATAGAGATCCACCGGCGCATGGCCGAGACCTACGGGGAGCGCGAGGGAATCCGCCGCGCCACCAATCGGGTCATCCAGACTCAGGCGAACTGGTCCGCCTGCGAACGCCTGGACAAGGCCCGGCGCATCGTCCGGCAGCCGCCCGCGCCCATCTCCCACGACGTATTGACCGCCTGGCTCGTCGAGGCGGCAATCCGCTGCGCCGGGAAACCCCTGTCAGTGACCTCGCTCCAATCCTCCGCCGTGCTCTACCCGTTTCGGCTGGATCGGTCGCTCACCTTCGTGATTTCCAGGAGCCCCGCCCTCGAACTGCGCTCCGAGGGGTCTGGCTTACCCCTTGCGGCGATTAAGCCTACCGCCGGGTCCATTCCCTGCGCGTCCAGCTCAAGGTCCAGGGTATCGCCCTGAGCTGGGCGGGCCTACGCAACCAACTCTTCAGGCTGCCAGCCCCTTCATCTGCAGTTCCTTGAGGTGGTCGCGGACCGCCGCCGCCTTCTCGAACTCCAGGTCCTTGGCGTACTGATACATCTCCTTCTCCAGGGCCTTGATCTTGCGCGCCATCTGGGCCGGGGTCAGGTTGGCGTACTCGGCCGTCTCCTCGGCTACCCTTACATAGTCCCTGGCCTTCATCGTTCCACCCGGCGTCGCCCCCTCCAGGATGTCGGCGATGGCCTTGCGGATGGTCTGGGGCGTGATGCCGTGGAGGGCGTTGAATTCGGTCTGCTTGGCGCGGCGGCGCTCGGTCTCGCCGATGGCGCGCTCCATGGAACCCGTTATCTTGTCGGCGTAAAGGATGGCCTTGCCGTTGACGTTGCGGGCGGCGCGGCCCATGGTCTGAATCAGCGAGCCCTCGGAGCGCAGGAAGCCCTCCTTGTCGGCATCCAGGATGGCCACCAGCGAGACCTCGGGCATGTCCAGCCCCTCGCGCAGCAGGTTGATGCCCACCAGCACATCGAACTCGCCCAGACGAAGGTCGCGGATGATCT
>Ga0105097_10000968_pt1 | contig 13493 bp, 10 predicted proteins | sample PPLLak12cMay2015_FD_87035 | JGI IMG/M metagenome (GOLD analysis project Ga0105097, IMG submission 87035) | Freshwater sediment microbial communities from Prairie Pothole Lake near Jamestown, North Dakota, USA - PPLs Lake P7 Core (1) Depth... | ecosystem: Environmental > Aquatic > Freshwater >... | reverse complement strand
TGGAGTTTTACCAGCATCTATCTCAAGATATATGATAAACAGAGCTTAAGTATGAAGAAGAACTTAATAATCTTTGCATCAGGTTTTTTACTTTGCTCCTTGTTAATTCATTCTTGCGAGGACAGAAAACCAATTGAAAAAATCAAGACTAAGATAAGGGTTGTAAAGGTTACAGATACCTTGAGAGTAGACGGTAAGGTTACTACAAAGTATAAGGATGTCTTTATTAGAAAAACTGATACATCTATTGTGTACGTTGAGAAAGAAGATGACCAATCAATACAGGCTAGGTTTTACGAACAAAAAATATCAGGCAATAGATTTAAAGGTGTTGCAAACATAACAACTACTGGAGAGCTTCTTGATTTTTCATCTGTAATAGAGATTCAAGATAGTATAAAGGAAACAACAATTACAAAGTACAAGGATAGGAGTAGAATGTTTGTGTCTCCATCATACAATACAAACAATCAGATTAATTTAAGTCTTGATTGGAATATAAAAAACAAAATGTTGATAAAGGGTGGTGTTGGTTATGATATAAATAACTCAGTACCATATTTATCGGTAGGGCTTGGTATACCTATATTTTAAGTACCTTTGCACTTTAATTTAATTTAATATGAGTTTAGTAAGAAAAATATCGATAAAGATAGACAAAGACAATGTTTTACACTACCAAATAAATAGTAAGACCTTTGGTGGTTCAAAGATAGTGTCTGATATTATAAAGGAAGGAAAGTTCTTTGACATCTATGTAAGAGAAGCAGATAGCGAAGTAAAGATGATATGGAAGTCTTTTAGTTTAGACTCTATTGTACACATTGAATACGAAACTGATTTGTAATTTATGAAGAGTCCTCATTATTTTATTGTGAGACCTTTGAATTCTCAGAGGTACTCAAACCTATCTAACAGTGGATTGGTTTTAAATACATCCCTTGAAGACCACAACTTTACACAAAGGGTTGCAAGTGTTGTATCCACACCTATTGGGTATGAAGGGGATGTAGAGGTTGGGGATTTAATAGTGGTGCATCATAATACCTTTAGGGTTCAATACAATAATCAGGGTATTCCACTAGAGAGTAAGTACCACATACAAGATGACTTATTCTACGTAGAGATACCATTGGCATACATGGTTATAAAGGGAGATAAAAAGATAGCACTGCCTCCATACTGCTTTGTAGAGCAATCGAAAGTAAATGATAAGTGGCAGGGATTAATAGATGAAACACAGTATGGTTTCTTAAGGTATAAAAACAAAGATATGGTCCACTTTAACAAGGGAGATAAGGTTGCATTAAAGCAAGACTCAGAGTACGAGTTCGACCTCTTTGGTGAGAAACTATATATGATAAATCAAAACAGAATACTATTTACAGTATGAAGGGACTAAGTAAAGACATAGAGATAGCTGTTGAAACTGTAATCGAGGGGTTGGAGTACGAGACAGATATGTCCCTTGTTGATGCTGATAAAGTAAAGACCATTGTTAAGGCAAAGGTTGATTCCTTTAAATATGGTAAAGATTTATTGGTTAGGTGGCAGAATAGCAATAACGCTCCTTCTGACGAGGTTTTAAAGAAATACGTTAGAAGATTAGTTAAGGCTGGAGATGTTGCATTAAAAGTCCTTAGAAACGCTTTAAGGAGCAAGATAGACTACAATGAACTAGACCCATCTAAACACCACCTAGCAATATCAGTAAAACCATCCATACATCAAGCAATTGTTGAGATAGATTCATCGTTAATTGAGTTACGTCTACAGATAGATGCTGACAACATTAACTTAAAGGATAATGAGTTTAAGAGAGGGTATCCTGAGAAGTTTGCATCGGGTGAGTTCTTACCAACTAAGGACTACTACAAGGAGTGGTATGATAAAGAGAATGACGCTGTTATATTAGACCCAAAGGGGACTAAGGGTGAAATGATAAAGGTTGGTGACTTAAATGTTATCCTACCTCAAGTACCAGATAAAAAGAATATACTATTCTCAAAACTAAAGAAAGAGGAGCAGTATTGGAGAAGACAAGAAGTGCCTAGTGGCTTATCTCAAGACACAGCAGAGGCATACACAGAATACATAATTGAAGAGTTTAAGAGAAGAAGAGAAGGTATTTGGTTTATGAATAATGGAAAAGCCGAATACTTAACAGGTACACATTACTTTGCATTGCAATGGGTTAAGATGGAGGATTCAGGTGGGTATATGGACTTTAGGTTTGCCCAAAGAGATATGTTCTATTTTACACAAGCGTGTATAGTTGATGACAGATGCTTGGGTGAGTTATTCGTAAAGTCAAGACGTACTGGATACACTTATCAGATTATATGTCAATTATTAAATGATGCTACGTCAGTATCTAATGCTAGGCTTGGTATAACATCTAAGTCTAATGATGATGCTGAAAAGGCATTCTCTAAGTTAAGTTATGGTTTTTTAAATTTACCATTCTTCTTTAAACCTATTGTAAAGGGGGTTGAAGATTCTAAGAAGTTCTTGGAGTTTGCAAAACCATCAGATAGAACAAAGACAGGTAAAAAGAATAAGGATACAAATACTGACGACTACCTCAATACCTTAATAGATTATTTGCCAACTAAGAATGACTCTTATGATGGTCAAAAAATGTTTAGGTACTTAGCTGATGAGGCTAGTAAGTGGGGAAGACCAGCAAACTTTGAGAAGCACTGGGGTCAGGTATCACCAACATTTGATACAGGTGGTAGGATTGTAGGTAAAGCCTTTGTAGGTTCTACGGTAGCAGCAATGAGGGATGGTGGAGAAGAGTACTTTGAATTGTACAAGTCATCATTAATTAGGAAGAGAAATAAGGTTACAGGAAGAACACCTTCAGGATTATACACATACTTTTTACCAGCCCATAAGAATATGGAGGAGTTTACAGATAAGTATGGTGTTTGTCATGAGGTTGTAGAGAAAGGTAGTGGATTTGAGAATGTTCAGGGTCAATGGAAAACCATTGGTTCTATTCAGTTCTTAGAAGCTAAAAGAGTTAGTAAGAAGAAAGAAAATGACATATCATATAACGAAGAGCTAAGGGCATTCCCTATGACTATTGATGAGGCATTTAGAGATGAACTGTCTCAGTCTACATTTAATATCGAGAAAATATTATCCCAGATTAAGATTAATGAAGAGCACGATATAAGTAACACACTAGTCAGAGGGAACTTTAGTTGGAAGAATGGTATTGAAGATACAGAGGTCGAATGGTATCCTAATGAAAAAGGTTTGTTCTTAGTTTCATTTATACCTGAAGCTGAGATGAGGAATAAGTGGGAGTGGAAGAACTTATACGGTATGCAGACAAGGTTTCCTTTAAATGAAGATTTAGGGGCATTTGGTTGTGACTCGTATGACATATCAACAACAGTAGAAGGGGTTAGGAGAGATGGTTCTTATGACGAGAATACAGACAGAGCATCAAAAGGTGCTTTACATGGACTAACATCATTCTCATTGTCTGATACACCAAACCACTCATTCTTTTTGGAGTATGTGGCAAGACCAAAGACAGCAGAGATATTCTTTGAGGATGTACTAATGGCGTGTGTATTTTACGGTATGCCAATACTTGCAGAGAATAACAAGTCAAGGTTGTTGTATCACTTTAAGAATAGAGGTTATAGAGGGTTTTCAATAACACGTTTTGATAAGACTGAGAATAGATTGTCTCCAACGGAGAAAGAGTTAGGTGGTATGCCAAACTCATCGCAAGAGGTTGTTAGTATGCACGCTACTGCTATTGAGTCTTACATAGAGAAGTATGTCGGGGAAAACGAAGATATGGAGGATTTTCCAAGAAATATGCCGTTTAGTAAAACGCTTAATGATTGGATGAGATTCGAGATAAATAATAGAACAAAATATGATGCCTCTATTAGTTCTGGATTAGCCATTATGGCTGTAAACAGAAAGATGTATATGCCAAGGCAAAAAGAGATAAAGGACATTACTATAAATTTAAGATTATATAATAACTAATTATGATAAAGAAGAAGACAGAAGGTGTTTCTATTACCTACAGAAGCTTTCCTCGGCAAAATGTACCCTTTGAGGTTCAATCTGGTACAGACTACGGATTGCAAGTAGGAGAGGCTATACAGTATGAATGGTTCTCAAGGAGTGCTAGGAGTTGTAAGTACTTTGAGCAAAGAGATGAGTTCCACAACAGAAGGATGTATGCCAATGGAATGCAAGGTACATCTAAGTACAAGGAAAAGTTTGCCGTAAATGGAAATATGTCCTACTTAAACCTTGATTGGAAGGTTATACCTGTAATACCAAAGTATGTAGATATTCTATCTAATGGTATGGCTCAGAGAGAGTTTCAAATAAAGGCAATTGCTGTAGATCCAACATCTATCAAACAAAGGGCTGACAAAAAGAGAGGTCTTGAGAGAGATATGGTTGGTAAGGATATGGCTATTGACATAAAGAATAAGTTAGGTATAGACGTTACTTCTGTCCCAATTGATAAGATACCAGGGTCTCAGGAAGAGTTAGATATTCAAATGGAACTAGAATACAAGCCACCAATTGAGATGGCTGAAGAGGTTGCTATTGAGTCTATCTTTAAATTCAATGATTACGATAAGACAATAAGAAGAAGAATAGAGAAAGATATAATTGAGGTTGGTGTTGGTTTTGCAAAGCATAGATTTGTACCTTCGGATGGTGTTAAGTTAGAGTATGTTAATCCTGCAAACCTAATATGGTCCTACACAGAAGACCCTTACTTCCAAGATTGTTTTTATTTCGGAGAGTACAAGAATGTTAACTTATCTGAGTTATACAAAGAATACCCAAATCTAACTCCAGAACAAAAGGAAAGACTTGAGGGTATATCTTCTTCTTGGAATAATTACTATGAATTAAATTATGACAGTCAAAATACAGATGTATTAGACGGTAAGATAGGTCTATTATACTTTAACTATAAGACCTCAAGAGAAAAGATCTGGAAAAAGAAAAAGAACTCTAAGGGTGGACTAAAGGTTATACCTAAAGGAGACGACTTTATATACAAAGGCACAGGAGATGCTGACTTCGAGAAACTTACAAAGGTAGAGGAGGTTTGGTTTGAAGGAGTACTAGTTTTAGGTACAAGCATTTTATTACAGTGGAATGTAGTTAAGAATATGGTTAAGGAGAACTCAAACCTTAATAAAGTACTACCTAACTATATTGGTGTCGCACCTAAGATGTACAGAGGGTATATCGACTCAACCGTAAACAGAATGATACCATTTGCTGATGACATTCAAATGTCTTGGTTAAAGCTACAACAGATTAAACAAAGAGTTGTGCCTGATGGTCAGTACATTGATGTAGATGGATTGGTTGGTATAAAGCTAGGTGGTGGAAATAAATACACCGTTGAGGATGCACTTAATATGTACTTTCAAACAGGTTCTGTACTTGGTAGAAGTCAAAACGTAGGTGGAGAATTTAATAGTGCTAAAGTTCCAATTCAAGAAATTAGACACTCATCTGGTCAAGATAAAATTAGTTCGTTATGGAACTCAATTCAAATATCCATGGATATGATTGCGTCTGTAACAGGAATTAATCAGGCAATAGATGGAAGTAACCCTGACAAGAATAGCTTAGTTGGTATTCAAAAGATGGCTGCATATTCATCAAACGTAGCCACAAGACACATCCTTGAGAGTAGTATGTTTATAACCAGAGAGTTAGCTAAGTGTATAGCTATTAGGGTTTCTGATATACTTCAGTTCTCAGAGTTAAGAGATGATTTGATTAATAAAATATCAGCAAATAATGTAGATGTCTTAAAGACCATAGACAAGTCGTACCTGCATGACTTTGCAATTAATATAGAGTTAGTTCCAGATGACGAAGAGAGAGCTAAGTTAGAGGCTGATATATCAATAGAGATACAGCAAGGTAATCTAGGTGTTGAAGATAAGTACGCTATACTTGGCATTAGAAATATGAGGTTAGCAGGAAAGTACTTGACCGTTAGAAAGGACAAGAAGATGAAGGAAAGACAAGAGCAAAAAATGCAAGAGATTAATGCTCAGACTCAAGCCAATATGCAATCATCTCAGGCAGCAGCAGAAAGCAAGGCTCAATTAATTCAATTAGAAGGGCAGAGCAAGTCTATGGTAGAACAAGCTAGGATTAGTGGTGAGATAGAGAAGATGAAGATGGAGGTTGAGTTCAAGAAGGAGTTAATGGAGAGAGAGTTTCAATACCAAATGCAGTTAAAGGGGATTGAAGTAGAGGGGATGAAGAGCAAGGAAACTATGAAGGAGGATAGAAAAGACGAGAGAACAAAGCTACAAGCCACACAACAATCTAAGATGATAGAGCAACGTAAGAAAGATGCTTCATCTATAAATTTCGAATCAACTGAAGACAGTTTGGACGGATTTTCTCTCGAATCCTTTAACCCTAGATAATGTATCTTAATTTTTCGTAATTTTGCATAAAATTTAATTTAATCTAAAGTAGTATGAAATTTAAACTAGAAGGCTCTGAATGGAGCGAAGAAAGTAATAGTGAAGTGCAAGAAGTTGTACAAGATGTTGTAGAAGATGTTGTACAAGATGAAGTTGTATTAGAAGAAGGAAACGTTCTTAAGTTTAATAACGAAGATGAGGTTTTAGAGTTTATAAAATCCAAAGAGGATTTATATTCAAAGGTAGCACCAAAGTCAGAATCAGTTGAGATTCCAGAAGATATAAAGAAGTATCTTGAATTCAAACAAGAGACTGGAAGGGGTTACGAAGACTTTGTTAATTATCAAAAGGATTACTCTCAGGTTGATAAAGATGTACTTGTTAAGATGTACATTAAGGAAAACAACCCAGAGTTTGATGACTTAGATATTAGCGAAGAATTTTCAGAGGCGTTCTCTTATGATGAGGACTATGATGATGAAAAAACAGTTAACAAAAAATCTCGTGCATTAAAGAAGGCTCATAAAGAGGCTTTAGATTACTTTGAAGGTCAGAAGGAGAAATGGAATGTACCGCTAGAGGTTACTAGCAACACATCTATCCCTGAAGACTACAAGGCAGCTAAAGAGGCTTTAGATTCTCTTAAATCGCAAGAACAGGTTTCAAAAAAACAAAGTGATTACTTTTTACAGAAGACAGACGAATTGTTTTCAAATGAGTTCAAAGGTTTTGAATTTAAAATTGGAGATGATGTAGTTGTACAAAAACCAAGTAATGTAGACTCTGTTAAGGAGAACCAAAAAAATGTCATGAACTTCTTTAGTAAGTTCTTAGACGAGAATGGATTGATAAAGGATGCGGAAGGCTATCACAAAGCACTTTATGTAGCTATGAATTATGAATCTGTCTTAAAGAATATTTATGAGACAGCATACGCAAAGGCTATAGAAAGTGAAGTTAGGAATAGTAAAAATATAGATATGTCTATTAGAACAACTCCTCAAACCATCTCAAGTGGCACAAAGTTTAAATTAGTATAAAAATTAAAAAATTAAAATTATGGCATTAAACGCTATCCCAGGGATTAAATTAACCCCTACTGCGACAAAAGAAATTTTGTCTTCAAACTACTTGGATGCTTCTGACTTCGACTTTACGAATCAGTTTCTTCCAGAATTATACGAGAAAGAATTTGCTCGTTACGGTAATCAATCCTTAAAAGGATTTTTAGAAAGAATGGGTCAAGAGATGCCAATTCAGTCTGACTTAATTAAATGGTCTGAAGAAGGTCGTTTACGCCCAGTTGGTATTGGTGTTACTCGTTCTGCAAACGTATTTACATTAGAAGATCACCCATTCCGTAAGAATGACACTGTAGTTATCGTTGGTACTACAGGTGTTGAGAAAAAAGGTATTGTATCTGTTGTTACTGACGCAGACACATTTACAGTTCTTCCTGTTGAGGCTGCTGGATGGCCTGCATCTAACTTCGCTGCTGACCTTAAAATGTTTACTTACTCTAATGAGTACAGAAAAGGAACTACTGGTAGAGAAGAGTCTTTAGAGGCACAACCAGACATCTTTGAAAACAAACCAATCATCATCAAAGAATTAGATGAAGTTAATGGTTCTGACATGACTCAAGTTGGTTGGATTGAAGTTGAAGGAGAAAGTGGAGCAGGTTACTTATGGTACTTGAAATCAAGAGCACAGTCTCGTATGAGATTTGATGATTATCTTGAAATGGGTATGGTAGAGGGTGTTTCTTTTGAATCAGGTTCTGCTGCTGCAACTGCTGGATTTACAGGTACTGAAGGTTTCTTCTCTGCTGTAGAGCAAGGTAACGTATTCTCTGGTGTTATTACTTCATTAGCTGATGTTGATGAAATCTTAGCTCGTTTGAATCGTCAAGGTGCTATCTCTGAGTATATCATGATGAATGATTTCGAACAAGATAGAGCATTAGATTATTTATTAGCTGCACAAAACTCTTACGGAGTTGGAGGTACTTCTTATGGTGCATTCAACAACAGTGAGGATATGGCTTTAAACTTAGGTTTTACAGGCTTTAAAGTTGCTGGTTTTGAAATCTACAAGTCTCAGTGGAAATACTTAGATGACCCAACTGCAAGAGGTTTATTCGAAGGAAACCAAGCTATTAACGGTGTTATGTGTCCATCAGGAACAAAAACTGTACGTGATGAAGTTTTAGGAGCTAACGCTACTTTACCTTTCTTACACGTTAAGTATCGTAAATCTGCTTCAGAAGACAGACGTTATAAAGTGTGGCAAACTGGTTCAGCTGGTGGTGCTAACAACTCTGACCTAGATGCGAATCAACTCCACATGCTTTCAGAAAGAAGTTTATGCACACTCGGGAGGGTAAATTTCGTAATGATACGAGGTTAGGACATCTTACTTAAAGTAAAGGTTTAAATAAAAAGAGGGTTTAATTACCCTCTTTTTTTATATAATCATTATAAAATATAAAGTTTGTTTTATTTTTGTGTTTACCATTTAACTTTGAAGACAACCAAATTCTGTATTTACCTATTGATTCCGCTGCTTCTTTAATAGTATCAAATACTTCTTTTGTTTCTTTATTTATAACTTTTTTACTAATATGATTGTTAGAGCCTTTATTTGTATTTAGTAGTTTTAATTTATGCTGCTCTGATAAAACTTTTCCTTTTCCAGCTATCGATAATTTTTTTCTTGTTTCGTCTGATACGATTCTGTTTTTTCTTTTTTGATTCAGATCTTCTTTTACTTTCTTTATTTTAAATAGTCTTTCCTCTTCTAATTTATCAATTCCTTTTTCTAAATAATCTTTGTAATAGAATAAAACATATTTATTGCAATTTTTGCCATTCAAATTATTTCTTAGCGTGTGTTTGTTTATTTTTAAATATTCAGCAGCTTCTTGAATGCTTCCAAATACTTTTAATGTTTTACCACATATAACCTTAGATGAATTAGGATTTCCGCTACCCTTAAAAATTTCTGAATACCTATCTTTTTGTTCTTGAGGCATTATAGTGTTTCTTCTAATTTCCCTTAACTTTTCTTTCCCCTCTTCACTCATGTTTGTAACTCCTTCACCTCCATCAGTTAGATTACAAAGAGTTCCTAATCCTAAATCTCCTCTACCGTAAATCTGTATAAACTCTACCTCCTTACTTAATGCTTCTTCTTTAGTTATGTCGTCAAAAAGTATTTCTACTTCATAGTTTGTTTTATCGACTATTCTTTTCCAGTATCTATTTCTATTCTTACTATATGCACGAGTATGTTTTCCTTTATCATCCGTACCAATTCCTATATAAAAAACTTGGTCTTTATCTTTTCTTATGTGTCTATAAACGTATGCCATGGTTGAAATATTTTTACAAAGTTATGAATTAATATGTAATATGCAAGATAAATTTAATATTTCTTTATTTCGTACCTTTGCAAAATAAATTTAATTTAATTAATTATGGCGACAACAAGGAAGGGTGTAGATTCTGCACCAAAGGATAGGACTTATGTTCTACTAACGAAAAACCCACCTATGCAATTCTTTTTAAGGAATAGGCATAAGAAACAATCTCCTCTACAGTATTATGACGAGGACAAGAATCAATTAAAATCATTGTGTTATTCCTCTAATCAATTATCTATATTTGAGGATGAACAAACTGGTGATGTAATTTTAGGTTCTGCTGTATTTGTTAATGGTAGATTAAATGTACCAAAATCAAACCCACAGCTTCAGAAGTTCCTAGAACTTACTCCAGACAATGGAACTGTGTTTGAAGAGTTTAGACCAGACTTAATTGCAGAGAAAGAGATTACAGAGTTAGAACTTGAAATGGAGGCATTGCAGGTGGCTATGGACTTGAAACCAGCAGAGATGGAGAGTATTGCTTTATCTGTATTTGGATCAGGCTCACTTAAGAAGAAGACCAATGAAATCAAGAGGGATTTATTTGTGTATGCGAAGGAAAACCCAGAGCACTTCTTAGCACTAGCAAAAGACGATATGACTAAGTTAAAGGGTATTGCTGTAAGGGCAGAGTCTTTAAATTTATGTCAGTATAAGTCAAATGCATTCTACAACAATGATACGTTATTGTGTAAAGTTCCATTTGATGAAACAGATAAGTACAATACCATTGCAAGTTGGATGAATTCAACTGATGAGGGTAAGGCTTTCTTAAAGTTTATCGAGACAAAGATTAAGTAATTTAGGTTGCAATAATTAAGGTTACAATAAAGAGGGGTTTAATACCTCTCTTTTTTATTTCGTATCTTTGCAAATAATTTTATAGATATGATAAATCAGGTTTATACAACGGTTTTAGCTATTATAAATAAAGACAATAGGGGATATATATCTCCTTTGGAATTTAATCTATATGCTGAATTCGCTCAGATGTCGTTGTTTGAAGAACTCTTCCATAAGTACTCAAAATCAATTGTAAAACAAAATGCAAGAATGTACCACTCTGAGTTTTCGGACATACCAAAACACATCAGGGAAGTTGTAGATATATTCACAGATGAGACCTCATTAACTCCTCTTGTGGTATTAGATCCTTTAAATACCTTATGGAGACCATTAGCTTCTAATTTTTACAGAATGGTAAAGATGGACTATAGACTAAAGGAGATAGAGGAGGTAAGTAAGTTAGAGATAAATAGAGTACTAAGTAATAACTTAATTCAACCAACAGCAGATTACCCTGTTTATGTATCTTTAAAGGGTGCGTACAGAATATATCCATCTAATCTTACTGAAAATGAGGTTATAGTTACTTATATAAGAAAACCTAATCAACCAAAATGGACCTACACCTCTGTAGCTGGAAATGCATTATTTAATCCTACAGCTGTTGACTACAAAGACTTTGAGTTACCTGAATCTATGTTTAATGATTTGGTTTTAAAGATACTTGGTTATGCTGGAGTAGAGATAAGAGAGGCTGATATTATTCAATTAGCTCAATCTGTTGAAGCATCTAACACTAATAATGAACAATTATAATGGCACATCAAATTTTACCACCTATAAATTATTATCAAACCGAATCAAACTGGGGTAGTTATCAGTATATAACACTATCTCAATTGGTAGATAATTTTATGTTAAATTACATTGGTGATGATAAGTTGTTATCAAACGTAAAGAGGTATAACGTACTATCTCACTTTAAGAGAGGTATACAAGAATTTAATTACGACACACTTAAGGAAATAAAGGTTGTTGAGTTGGAGATTAATACTAACCTATCTATCATACTACCTCACGACTATGTTTCTTACGTTAGGATATCTACTGTTGGACAAGATGGTTTATTAAGAACATTATCTCAAAACAGTACTACAACACTTGGTGCTGCATACTTACAAGACCATGAGTTCAATATCTTGTTTGATGAAGATGGGTATCCATTGGAGGCAGAGGAAACTGAGATGACAAAGAGATATAAGGTTGGTGATCCTTATCAGGATGTGGACTGTGCATCTGAGTTTGATAGCAGCCCTATGTATGGTTTAAAACCAGATATAAATGCGAATGGTTACTTCAATATAGATAAGAGAAAGGGTATTATTTCTTTTTCTTCAAATGTAAAGGGTAAGGTTATTGTTATAGAGTACGTGTCTGATGGATTAGAGTACAATAACGGTGATGAGGTTGTTATTCATAAACTAGCAGAGGATGCGTTATATAGCTATGTTAAATACCAACTATTAAACAATAAGTATGGTGTTCAAGAATATATAATAAACAGAGCTAAGAAAGACTACTACAGAGACTTACAAAACACCAATATAAGAATGCTTGATTTAAGAGGGGATGAACTTCTTATTATGTTAAATGGCAGAAAAAAATGGCTTAAATAGTTATGAGTAAAATTCAAAATAATTTTCTAAAAGCGACAGTTAATAAAGATCTCGATGAGAGATTGACACCTAACGGACAGATGATAGATGCGTCTAATGTTATGGTTATCTCTGAAGACTCTGGTAATGTTGGGGTGTTAAAGACTATTAAGGGAAATTTAAAGGTTACAAATAAAAATATAGCAGGAACTGAAACAATAGGCAGTATATCAGATGAGAGCAAGAATAGAGCGTTTTATTTTGTTAAGGGTACTGAGTATGATTATGTATTTGAATACAATACTGAGGATGATTCATTAGTCACAGTTTTACAATCTAGTGTAGGTGGTGTCTTGAATTTCAATACATCATATCGCATATCGCATTCTGACATATTTACAAGCGTTGAGGGAGACGATTTATTATCTTGGACAGATGGATTGAATCCACCAAGAATAATCAATATAGAGAGAGCTAAGGACTATTCAGTAGATGGTTTTACACAAGATGAAATATCTGTAATGAAACCCTCCCCTATTTTTGCACCAAACATAACCCTTATAAGTATTGATGCAGAAACCACAAGTAACTTTATAGAGGACAAGTTTATTCAATTTGGTTATAGATACAAATACAAAGACGGATACTATTCAGCTATATCTTCATGGAGTCAGGTTGCGTTTTTGCCATCTAATTTTGCCTTAGACTATCAAACATACGAAAACTTAGGTATGGTTAATCTAGCTAATGCTGTTAGAGTTTCATTTAATGCAGGTAGTAGAGATGTGATTGGTGTTGATTTATTGTTCAAAGAGAGCGAAAGTAGTACTGTATATATAGTAGATAAGTTTAACAAGGCAGATGAGGGATGGAATACTGAAAACTTAGGTGTTAACTATGACTTTATAGGTAATAAGATATATGGTATTTTACCAGAGAGTGAGTACTTTAGGAGTTTTGACAATGTGCCATTAACAGCTTTGGCTCAAGCAAAGGTTGGTAATAGGTTAATTTTTGGAAACTTTGTAGAAGGGCGTGATATTGATTCTAAGATAGATTTAGATGTAGACTATGTATCAACACCTCTAGTGCTTGACGAAAAGATTGGTACAGTTCAGAATGTGGTTAAGGCAACGAATTTTTCTAACTTAGTTGATTTTG
>Ga0105097_10000967_pt1 | contig 13493 bp, 11 predicted proteins | sample PPLLak12cMay2015_FD_87035 | JGI IMG/M metagenome (GOLD analysis project Ga0105097, IMG submission 87035) | Freshwater sediment microbial communities from Prairie Pothole Lake near Jamestown, North Dakota, USA - PPLs Lake P7 Core (1) Depth... | ecosystem: Environmental > Aquatic > Freshwater >... | reverse complement strand
GGAACAACGGGGATTATAATTTCCCCCGATTTATCCTGCGATTTGATGAGTATCAGCCCGAAACTGAGCAATTCGATACCAGATGAGCCGGAATTGGCTGCGCTTCATGAAAAATCGAGACTCAATATAAATGCCTTGAAGAAGTTGATAGATACTTACCGTTACCAGCTCAAATTCGTAGTGGATTCGGAAAATGATTTGACTGAGATTAAGGATTTGCTCGAAAAAATTCCAAACGTTGATTCATCGAAGGTAATGTTAATGCCTCAGGCCTCAACAACAGAAGAACTTCTCGCTAAATCTCCTGTCGTGGCCGAGTTGTGCAAAAACACCGGCTTTGCCTTCTCAAACCGCCTCCATATCCTACTTTGGAATAACAAAAGGGGGGTATAAACTTTTTGATTTAATTGATATCTTGCTCATAATTAAATTATTAATTGATAAATCCTAATTGACAATCAATACAAAATAATAAATAATGAATCAAAAATGATAAATGTTTCGCCCGGGTGGCGGAACTGGCAGACGCGCCAGCTTGAGGGGCTGGTGGGAGTTTCTCCCATGCAGGTTCAATTCCTGTCCCGGGCAATCAATTTTCAATCGATTATTTACCTTGTTTCGTTACTGCAAGAATTTTCGGAAGTGTCGTTAGATGTCCCCGCAAATATAAAACAAAAAATAAGAAATAAAAAATTCTCAGGTCAGGCCCAAGTTTTCGGCTTCATCATACAGGTCGTAGCGTTTCATTTTCTTAAATAAGGTCGTGCGGTTGATTTGAAGTGCCTTTGCGGTTGCGTTCCTGTTCCAGTGATTGGCCTCCAGAGCCCTGCGAATAATATTTTTCTCCGGTTCGGAAATTGCATCTTTGAGCTTTATCGGTTTATAAATTTCCTCGCGGTGGTTTAGAATCGGCAGGGGGATATCTTCTCTGCCGATGTATTTGTTCTTGCTTAAAAGCACCGCCTGCTCAATTACGTTTTCCAGCTCACGGACATTTCCCGGCCAGCTGTACCGCTCCATAAGTTCCATTGCCTCGTCGTCGATTCCCAGTTTCAATTTATTGTGCTGCTGGCAGTAAATTCTCAAAAAGTGTTTCCCCAGAAGCCCAACATCTCCAACCCTTTCTTTCAAAGGCGGAAGGTCAATTGTTACAACATTGATTCGATAATATAAATCTTCCCTGAAGCGGCCCTGGCGAACCTCATCTGAAAGATTTCTGTTTGAAGCTGTGATAATTCTCGTATCGACCGTTTCTGTCCTGTTGCTGCCGACTGGCTCGAATTGCCTTTCCTGCAAAACACGCAATAGTTTCACCTGAAGCGCCGGCGATGCATTCGAGACCTCATCGAGAAAAATTGTGCCGCCGTCCGCAGCCAGAAATTTTCCTTTTTTATTGTTTATTGCGCCTGTAAATGAACCCTTGATATGACCGAAAAGCTCGCTTTCAAGCAGTGTCTCCGGCATGGCGCCGCAGCTTACTTCCACGAACGGTTTATTTTTCCTGCTTGAGCGGTGATGTATTGCCCTCGCCAGCATGCTTTTGCCCGTGCCGGATGGCCCTGTCATCAATATCGTTGTCTTGCTGTCGGCAATTGCTTCAACCAGCTCGAAAATCTTTGCCATTTTATAGTTGTGGCTGATGATATTTTCGAGGCTGTATTTTTTCTCAAGCTGAAGCCGCAGGCTCTCATTTTCGCTCATCAGCGACTGCTGCTTAATCGCCCGCTCGACCGCCAGCCGCAATTCATCATCTACAATCGGTTTTGTAAGATAATCGAACGCTCCTTTCTTTATCGCCTGAACAGCATTCTCTATTGTTCCGTGGGCGGTTATTATCAGGCAGACAGTTTGGGGATAATCTTCAATGACTGAATCCAGCAGCTCGAACCCTTCGCCATCAGGAAGGTTCGCTTCGGTTATAACAAGACAATACCTGGTTTTTTGTAGCTCCGCTATTGCATCTTTAATTGAACGTGCTGTTCGGGTTTGAAATCCTTCATGCGACAGAAGTTTGGATATCGAATCCTGAATAATTCTGTCATCATCGACGATAAGAATTTTTCTTTCCATACGCCAGCAAAAACTAAATTAAAAATGCTATACACCATCCTCCTTTTCAGGGCACTACTTGTTTGGATGGTTATTAGTATTTGGAATTTTATACTCAGTGTTGATATTGTCAAACATAATGTTGAAAAAAAGCAACATTTTTTTGCAATAAGGCTTTTTTAGCTGGAAATGAATACCCCGCTGAAAACTTCAACAGCAGGGCCTGTCATATAAACACAATTGTCCTGCTGGCTCCAGTTGAGTTTCAACTCTCCACCGGGCAGATGTGCTGTTACAATCCGCTCACAGCGGTTTGTCAGGACGGCAGCAACACAGCAGGCACAGGCGCCTGTCCCGCAGGCCTGTGTGATTCCGCTGCCTCTTTCCCAGGTCCGCATCGTGAATTCATTATGGCCATCTATCCGGACGAAGTGAACATTAGTGCGGTTTGGAAAAATAGGGTGGTTTTCAATCGCTGGTCCCAGTTTTTCAAGCTCGATACCGTTGACATCGTCACAGAAGAATACTGAGTGAGGATTACCCATCGATACGCAGGTCATTAGCAACTCTTGCCCGAAAATTGTTAATGGTTGATTAATGACTTTTTCGCTTATCAGGTTTACAGGAATATCTTTTGGCGAAAGTATCGGCTGGCCCATATTGACACAAACTTGCTGGACCTTATTTTTTCTGTCAGTTCTTAGTCCGACAGTAAGCACACCTCTTCCTGTTTCAATTTTTAGCGAATATGGGAATGGCTTTTCTTGCGGCACGATAAATTTTTCGCCTGCTCTGGCGAGTTTATGTTCGTATGCATATTTTGCTACGCAGCGGATTCCGTTGCCGCACATCTCTGCTTCGGAACCGTCAGCATTGAATATTCGCATTCGCACATCTGCTTTTTTCGATGGACAAATCAGAATAAGACCATCTGAGCCGATGCCTGTGTGCCGGTTGCTTATAATTTTTGACAGACTGGCAGGTTTTGCGACCTTCTCTTTGAAGCAATCGACAAATACATAGTCATTGCCTGTGCCGTGCATCTTTGTAAATTTCATTTTATTTCCCTTACTTTCCTTTTAGTATAGAGAAATATCGACTTGCCGTCAAAGCAAAATATAAAAGCAGCAGGGGGAGTAAAGAGCTGGTTTTGTATCCTCAGCTTTGTAATTATCAGGCTGAAATATCTTTCTTTCGGTTGTTCATCTGTGCCTTTAATCTGGCAAGTATCGATGAATGCATCTGGGAAACTCTCGACTCGGACAAATCCAGCGTCAGGCCGATTTCCTTCATTGTCATCTCTTCATAATAATAGAGAGTTATAATCAGCCGTTCTGCTCGTGTAAGGCCCTTGGTCAGAAGGTTCTTTAAATCCCGTTTCTGTGCCCCGACCAGCGGGTCCTGGCTTCTTTCATCTTTAATCACATCTATTTCACGGACATCTTTTTCACTGTCCTCATTATTGTATTGAGAATCCAGTGACACAAGGCTGATTGAATTTGCATCTCGTTCAATACGCTCGAACTCTTCCATACCGAGGTCTAATTTTTCTGCAACTTCCTCTTTTAACGGCTTTCTTCCAAGATGTGCCTCAAGCGACTGCGTCGCCTTCGTAAGCTGGCTTGTGCGTGCCCTTACCAGCCGCGGCACCCAGTCCATACTCCGCAGCTCGTCCAGAATCGAACCCCTTATTCGTGATGAGCAGTAGGTCTCGAACTTAACTCCCCTAGTGTGGTCAAAGGCATTAATTGCATCCATAAGGCCGAAGGTGCCGGCGCTTACCAGGTCATCTACCTCGACCTTGTCGGGTAATTTACTGTGCAGACGCTCAGCAGTGTATTTGACCAGGTATCTGTAATGTTCCAAAAGCAGATTGCGATACTGGTCCTCTTTGGTTTTGCGGAATTTCTCCCAGACCTCCTCGATGTTTACCTGATTCTTTGCACGCTGTTCCTTGGTTTTCATTGATTATCCTCCGTGAATTTAATTAGTTGCGCAGAGATTATTTTGTATGTCCCATAAAAATCCGTTTTTTTAGGGCCTTTCCTTTTTGTCGTAAATTTTTGCAGCACTCTCTGCATATACTCCTTTATCGCCTTTTTATCCGATGACTTTAGTTTTCCTTTCTTCGCTTTTGTTTTTTCTTTTATCTCCTTAATAAGTTTTTTCCGGCAATCATTTTTCTGTGTTTGAAACGTTTATTTCCTCGCACTTTTTTTGCCTTAGGATTTCAGCTGCAACCTTATGGTTCAGGGAGTTTTCCAATAGCTTGCCGACCTGCAGCTTGATGTATTCATCCTTGTTTTTTTCAAGAAGCTCTTTTGCGTATGCATCCGCAACAGCCTTTACCTTAAAGCGGCTGTTGACATCGAACTTTATGTTGTCGCTGTCCACAAAAACAATCCGCTGGTTTTGGATATGCTCATTTAGGGCTGATTGCAGAAGACGCGAGAATTCCTCGACTGCAAGGTCTCTGGGGACAAAATCCGGCTCCTCCGTTTTGCTTAAGTTTTCGCTTAGTATTTCGTGGCGTGCCTTTGTGAACTCTATTATTTTTACCAGAACTTCTGAAATATTATCTGTTATTAGTGAAGATGCCTTCTTCATATTTAATCCTTCCGTGGATTTTATTTGCTGTCCATATAAGCCGACCTTTATTTCCTCTTCTTAACCGTTCATTTGCCGAGCAGCTCTTTTATCTGACCTAAGCTCTTTGTTTTTTTCATTTCATCAATTTCTGCCAGTCTTTCGAAGACCGATTCGTCGTAAAGTCTGTGGCCGCCGTTTGTCCACTGGGCCTCACGAATCAGTCCCATTATTGTGTAATTGTGAATCGTCTGTCGCGATACGGGATAGTAGCGGATTATTTCTCCTATTCGATAAAGTTTGGCAGGGGGCCTGAACGCCTTTTTTTCTTTTTTCTCAGCTGCCTGTTTGCCGAAGTTTTTCATCAATCTTTCCGCAAGCAATATTCTTTTTTTACACAAACCTGACCGTCTAAAAATTACCTCTGTTTCTTTGACGCTTCACAACAGCATTCTATAAATATATTTTACGTTTTGCAAAATGTAAAACACTATTCTCGGACTGTCAACTGCTTTTTTTGATTTTTTTCAAAAAAATTCACACTTTTGTAAAATATTTCTTAAATTTTCTATAGCAGGCGCTCGAAAGAGGAAAATACACGGGAAATATTGGCTTTTTATGATATAAGCTCTTTGCCAGCCTGTTGTTATAGAAGGTTTATTTTTCGGGTTTGATTATGAATGAAATCGATCCAATCAGTCTGTCTGAGCAAAAAGACGAAGGCATTTTACTGATTGAGAAAATTACCCCGCTTGCACAGCGTATAAACTGCCTCGATATTGAAAGAGTCGCGGATGTTTGCATTAACAGCATCCGGGAATTGATTGGTGTGCGGTTTGCCTCGCTTTACGTCCTCGACGAGACAGACAGCATCCTTCATCTTCAGCAGTATAATCATCCCTACCTGCTCAATAAAATTGTTTCACTTAATCAGGAACCGCCTTCACCGATGGCGGTCGCAGTCAGGACCAAAGAGCCGGTTTTGATTGAGGATATCGAGACACATAACAAACCTGTCATTAAAAGGTCGCAGCGCTCTTATGCAGAAAATTATAAAACCAAAAACTGTGCCATCGTGCCGCTTATCTGTCACGACAGGGTAGTGGGTGTCCTTAACCTGGCCGACAAAATCGGCAGCGGCGGTTTTACATCCGACGATGTTGCCTTAATAAAGCTTTTCAGTCAGCTGATTGGTGCTTCTATCGGTAATATCAAGATGTTCGAGAAGATGCAGCATCAGGCCACCACCGACGGACTGACCGGCCTCTTGAATCATAAGGCATTTTATGATGTCCTTGAAAAGGAATTATGGAGGGCAAGAAGATACGGCGGGAAAATCACACTCATTATGATTGACATCGATAATCTTAAGGACATTAATGATAAATTCGGCCATCATGCCGGTGACAAGGTCATTAGCAGAGTCAGCAGAAAAATCAGGGAATGTATCAGGCAGATTGATACTGCTGCCAGATACGGTGGTGATGAATTCGCAGTTATTCTGCCGAACACATCGCTTTCCGACGCCCTTATTGTTGCTCGCAGAATGCTTAATGCAGTTTCTGATACACCTATCGCGTGGAGAAAAGAGCAGTTTTCGCCTACTATCAGTATTGGTCTCGGTGAATATGATGCCGATGTAAATCCTGAAGATATTACGAGCCGCTCCGACCGTGCATTATATGTTGCCAAGCAGGAAGGGAAAAATACTGTTCGTATTTTCCAGCCGCCGGCCTCTTTGTAAAAACGAAATATTTTAAAACGCACGTTTTTAACATCATTTTTTGAAAAATATTTAAAAATTTAAAAAAATCTTCTCCATTGCGGCTTTTATAGCTTTATTGAGATTTTCAGGTTATCGGAGCTAATCGGGATAAGATAGATGTAATTAGAAAGGCTGTAGCTTTAACTTTTAAATAGTGTGGGGCATAGAGACAAATAGGAAAATTTCCAAAGACCTCTGCGGCTTTTATCCATTTTATCATGAAAAAATTCTTTACATTTTTATTGCAGAATAGCACTCAAGATTTTTATGTGCGCTGCCCGATATTTTGTAGTGAAATAATCGGCTCTGGGAAATGACCCAAATAGGCCATAATTAGTTCGAATGTATGTTGCCGTCTTTCGACAAAAACGCACAAGGCTGAGCGAAATCAAGGCATCATCGCAAAGAGCTAAAATTGGAAAAGGAAAGGGCCGAAAAATAAAAGTAAGGAGAGCACTCGATGCTCTCCTTACTTTTTTTATTAACTCCTGCTCTTCTTTACAGTCCTAATCCTTCCACTTGATTAATTCGGGGTGTAAATCCTGTATGATTTCATTTGCAGGGCGGACGCGGATATTTATGCTTTGTATTCCGTATCCTTCGATTTCGAAGGAGCATTTATATTGGACAACAGACCTCTCGGTTGATATCGCCTGCATCGGGATTATCTTAAATTTGCTGCTGCCGTCCAGCATATAAAACAGCTCTGCTGTGAAAAGTTTCGGTTCTGCTCCGTTGTAATCGACATGGCACTCGACCTCGACCTGGTCGGATTTGGTTAGCAGCTCTCTGTTGTCTGCATCGGTCGAAAATGAGACAAGCCTGATTTTGTCAAATGTTCTTAAGACCTCGCCTTCCTCATGGACTGCCTCTTTTAGAATTTTATTGCCGTCGCTGGTAATTTTTTTCAGGTAATTTCTTGAGGGCACATACAATTGCCTGAAGTATTCACAGAGCACCCGGTTCATATTGAAATTCTGGCAGATGGATACGAGCGATTCTTTCATCATGCGTATCCAGCCCTCCGGGATGTCCGCTTCGTTCCGCTCATAATATAAAGCTGTTATCTCTCGCTCCAGAAAATCGTAGAACTGATTTGCATCAGCGGTGTCCTGCAGGTCTTCTTTGTCGTAGTGCATTCCTGCTGTTACCGCCCAGCCGTTCGAGCCGTTGAAGCCTTCCTGCCACCACCCCTCTAATGTGCTCAAATTCAGTGCTCCGTTCATCGCCGCCTTCATTCCTGAAGATCCCGATGCTTCCATATTTTGTGCAGGAGTGTTCAGCCATATATCAGCCCCCCAGACCAGATGCCGGGCTACGTTCATATCATAGTTTTCTAGGAAAATCACCCTGTCCTCAAGCTCGTATGTTCGTGCAAAATCTATTACTTCTCTTAACATTTCCTTGCTTGTTTCATCCGCCGGATGGGCCTTCCCTGTAAATATCAGCTGTACAGGCTTTGATTTGTCCGTCAATATCTCTTTGAGACGTTTCTTGTCTTTCAAAATCAGCGTTGGCCTTTTATAGGCTGCGAAACGCCTCGCAAATACTATTGTCAGGGATTCAGAACTAAGAAGCCTCGACACATAGCGTGAATATCCCTTCGCAGCCATCTGTTTTGATATGTGTCTTCTTATGAAATTGACCATGTCCTTTTTGTTCCTGCGGTGCTCTTCCCATAGCTCATCATCGGGTATTTCATAAATCTTCTTCCAGATGTCTGTCCTGTCACCGCACCTTATATAATCTGGTCCTAAATATTGGTTGAAAAGGTTGACGAACGACTGGCTTATCCATGATAAATGTACTCCGTTGGTGATATAATCGATTGGTATCTCCATCAGCGGATGGTTCGCGAACAGGTCTGTCCATATTTTCTTCGACACGCCGCAGTGCTGTTTTGAGACACCATTGACTTTTCTCGAAAAACGAATACCAAACGCCGCCATCCAGAACCGGTCTGTCTGTCCTCGAACGAATCCGTAAGGTGCTATTGCCCTGAAAGACAGCCCAAATTCTCTAAGAACAGGGTCGAGGTTTTTTTCAAGCAAATCCGCATTGAAATTCTCATTGCCCGCCATCACAGGTGTATGGGTCGTCAGAATTGTCGATGCCCTGATGATCGCCTTGGCCTCAGTTAAAGAATAATTTTGGTCTCTCATCAGCTGCCTTAGGCGGCCTATAATCGCAAATGAGGTATGGCCTTCATTCAGATGGTACAATGTCGGCTTTATCCCTAATAATTCCAGCGCCTTTATGCCGCCAACGCCCAGAACTATCTCCTGCTGTATCCTTTTTTCCCTGTCGCTTGTATAAAGCTCGTATGTAATATCGCGAACATTCGGGGGATTTTCCTCGATGTCTGTGTCAAGCAGTATTAATCTGACATGACCTACAGCTATCTCCCAAAGCTTTACTTTTGCATCTCCCGCCCATGTCCGGACATTTATGACCGCTCGGTTGCCGTTTGAATCTCGAAGCTCCTGCAGGGGCAAAAGATGGCTTTCGAACGGTATATATACTTCTCTTTGTGAACCGCGAAGGTCCACGTATTGTGTAAAATATCCATATTTGTATAAAAGGCCAACTCCGATAATCGGCAAATCAAGGTCCGATGCGCTTTTAAGATAATCTCCCGCCAGCACCCCCAGGCCTCCGGCATACAAAGGTATTGATTCATGCAGGCCGTATTCCATCGAAAAGTAGGCTACTGTCTCGTCCTTGGCCAGTTTGCATTCTGCCCCGCACTCTTCTTTGAATGCCGCAGGCTGCTTGATGTAATTTTGAAACTTCTCCCATACTTCCGAAAGAATATATAAAAACCCCTCGTCTCTCGAAAGTTCATCCAGTCTTTCCTTGCTCAGGCTGCACAATAACATTAACGGATTATGATTAACATCCCGGAAAAGCTGTTTGTCTATTCTGTAGAATAAATCGAGTGCCTGATAGTCTGATGTAAACCACAGGTTTTTTGCGAGTTCATACAAGTGCCGTAAATTCGGCGGATATTTTGGCTGAACATAAATCGTTTTAAAAATCATCTTAATATCCTTCTTTCTTACCAGTGACAATACTGTGCTTCAATGTAAATTTTATCCGTTTAGGCAAAATATTGCAAATCCGGTTTTCGCGACTTTCCCGGATATTTTCAGCTTCTTAGTTTTTTCGCTATTTCTGCTACCCTTTTGCCCAGATCACGTGCTATATTCAGGTCTTCTTCTGCAGGCTTCAGGGCATTGTTCGTTCCCGCTGTTGTGGAAGCCCCGTATGGGGTACCGCCGCGGCCTTCGGTGTGAAGCATCCCTGCTGTTGAATAAGGCACTCCGACTATCACCATTCCAAGATGGATGAATGGGATCATCATAGTCAAGAGGGTTGTTTCCTGTCCGCCGTGTGTTGTGGCTGTGGATGTGAAGAAACCGGCAGGTTTTCCTTCGAGAGAACCTTCCATCCATAATTTTCCTGTCGAATCCACTAAATTTTTTACTTGGGCTGTCATGTTGCCGTAACGGGTCGGTGAACCTATTACAATGCCGTCTGCTTCTCTAAGGTCATCGAGAGTGCATATTGGTATGTCCTTTTGCGATTCCAGAACAGGTTTTCCGTACGGGTCTTTCATCAGCTCTCTTTCGACATCGGGAAACTCCTGAATTTTTCGCAATACAGCTTCGACCCCGCCTGCCTGTTTTACACCTTCTTCCACAGCGCGGGCCAGTTTAAGGATATGCCCGTATTTAGAATAATAGGCGATCAAAACTTTCATATCTATCTCCTTGGGATTTTCAACTGCGGGCTTTCCTGCCGCTTGTTTGCCCTGTTTAAAATGCGAGCCCCGTTTTCTGCCGGGGCTCGCATTTACAAGGACTTCATATTCCGGCTAAATGCCGTTTATTCATCCTCTTACTCCTTATGCAGTTATTGTCCTTGATTTTCCACCTTAACAGTATTGTTCTCAGCTTACCCTGATAACAGAGTTAAGCTCACCGTATGGGTTTGGCTCGGTTATTTTGTTGTATGGGTCCTGCTGCCATTGTCCGTCAACAACAAGACGATAGCGATACACTCCCTTGGATAATCGCAGTTTCGTCTGCCAGCTTCCGTCTTCATTTCTCTTCATCGGATTTTTATCGGGCTGCCAGCCGTTAAAATCTCCTGCAAGTTGAACTTTGCCGGCTTGGGGAAAATATGCAACGAACAGAACGCCGTCTTCGACCTGGCGGGCTCCGTACATTTCAGCTGAGCTTGTTCCCGTAGATTTGCTTTGCGGCATTGTAGATACCATAGTGCCGCCGTTTGATGATAATTTTGAAGCCCTTGATGTTCTCATGATTAACTCCTTTCAGAAAAACAAAAATTAGTGTTATATTTATTATTGCGGATTTGCCTTGTCCGCTTGATGCCTTGTATAGCGCCGCTGACAACAGGCTCCTTTGCCGACAGCGCCCTCGTGCAGCGGCCGTCGAGGTTGTCCAGTATATTCATAAAGTTGATATATGATTCGTATGGCGAATCATAAGGATTGAAGTATTTATGCACATCGCCGTCCGCAAACCATTTTGTGCACATATAGTAAAAATGGTCTGATGTCTGAAGTTTTCTCCAGTCGCTGATTATTTCAGCATCACCTGTGCTTTTAACCTTATTCTCCAGTGCATAAAGTTCGCTTAGCGAGTTTTCCTGCATGGCATTTCCCAGCCACGCCGAAAGGTCACGCTCTATGTCCGCCCAGCTTAGCGTGCGCGGAACATCTACTGTGCCGACTGCATCATAGCTGTCCACCACCTCAGATGGTGTCTTAAAATTGTTGTCAGGATGTTTTAGTATCTCCCCGGGAAGATGCCGGAGAAAATCGAATATCCCCGTGTCTTCCCACTGGTGCTCGCCAAATGTCTCGTAATCCATAAACAGGTTCACTGAATAGCCGCAGCCGTTAACTGCGTTTACCCACTGTGCGAACTTGTCCGCTGTCAGCGGCCACTGGCTCCATCCGCGGTTCGAAAATCTGAACGCTATATCATCGCTTAGCCGGTAGTTCTTCAGCAAAAGCTTAAGGCTGCTGCTGTGCGATGGTTTATATACGAAATTCGGGCTGCGATATCCAAGAATATGGTCCGCTCCCTCCATCAATATCGCATCGAACATGCCCAGCTCTTCTATGACTCTCGGCAGATGATTGTTGTATATCAGCTCAGTATTGCGGAAAATCCGTGGCGTTTGTCCGAAGAGCCTCTGAATCGTCCTTCTGTGGGCCATTATCTGTTCGATAAATTCGTCCCTCGAATACAGAAAGCTCAAACTGTGATAGTATGTCTCATTGAGAAATTCTACATTGCCCGTAGCAGCCAAATCCTTAAATGTTTTTAATGCTTCAGGCGCATATTTTTCGAGTTGTTCAAGCAATATCCCCGTTATACTGTAGGCAATCTTGAACCTGCCCTTGTATTTTTTTATCAACTCGAGCATCAGCAGGTTCGTGGGAAGATAGCATTTCTTCGCAACCTTCCGGCAGATTTCGGCATTCTTCTTGTCATCGAAGTAATTATAGTCACTGTCGAAGACAGTATAATGCCTCAACCTGTACGGCTGATGAACCTGAAAATAAAAACAAACTGATGCCATGCCTGCTCCTTAAATCTTGCTTAGCTTCTGCTTAATGTTTCTTCGTATATTTTTCGCACCCTTATTGCCGTATCTTCCCATCGAAACTTATGCGACTCATAAAATCCGTTCCTGCTCAGTGTCGTTTGCAGCGCCGGACGCTTCAAAACGGAAATCATTTTATTGGCCATTTCATTTATGTCCCAGAAATCTACCTTCAGGGCGTGGCAGACCGTTTCAGCTAAGCCGCTTTGTTTGCTTATAATAACTGGAACATTCTGACGCATCGCCTCGAGAGGTGCGATTCCGAACGGCTCCGATACCGAAGGCATCACATATAAATCTGCCATCCGGTATGCCTTCCTGACTTCATCGCCGGTAAGAAAACCTGAAAAGAGGATTTTATGTCCTATTCCGAGCCGGGCAGCAAGGTCAATCATCCTGTGCATCATATCTCCGTTGCCGGCCATGATGAACTTAACATTGCTTATTACCTCCAGCACTTTTTTGGCTGCGGCAATAAAATACTCCGGCCCTTTTTGCATTGTGATTCGCCCGAGGAACAAAACAATCTTATCTTGTTTCTCGGCAGAACATCTCGGAGAGGAGCTTTCGTCGATTTCCACGCCGTTATGGACCACCTCGACCTTTTCAGGCGATACGCCATAGTGCTGTACTATCAAATTCTTGGTATAGTTGCTCACTGCAAGCACCTTCGATGCCGCATGCATTCCCTCACGCTCGATGTCGTATATCCTTTGGTTGATGTGCTCGCCGCTTCTGTCAAATTCAGTTGAATGAACATGCACGACCAGCGGTTTTCCGCTGACGTGGGATGCCGCAATGCCCGCAGGGTAGGTCATCCAGTCATGCGCATGAACAATGTCGAAGTCTTCCATCTCGGCGATTTGTGCCGCTTTATTTGCATAGTTCGATACCTCGCCATACATATCAACTGCATACATTTCACCTGTACCTGGCGATTTAAATCCGAGATGGCTTTTTTGTTTCTTCGAGTGAAGCGAGGGATACCGGTGGGATTCGAAATCGATATAAGGTCTCAGTGTCGTTGCAATTGAGCGAAATTTTAATTTTTTGAAACCTTCGGGCGATTGTCCTTGCTGGATGTACCGGCTGCTTAAAATCTTAACATTGCCCGGAGAGCAGGCCTCGAATCCTTTTGGTAAGACGAAAAGAACTTCTATGCCCAGCCTGTCCATGGCCTTGGTCAATCCATAACAGGCTGTTCCCAATCCGCCGCTTATGAACGGTGGAAACTCCCAACCCAGCATAAAAGTTTTCATAATATAATTCCTTGTTCACTACGCCTCTATTTACTTGTAATTTAACAATTCGGTTGTTGTATATCCGCTCTTAGAAAGAAACCGAAACCAGCTACCCCTTCTCATTAATTTGACTCCTTACCTTTTTCTATTTTCTTTATGACACGCAGGTAAAGAAAAGTCAACATCTTTTTTTATTTTTTACAATTTTT
>Ga0105097_10000966_pt1 | contig 13499 bp, 9 predicted proteins | sample PPLLak12cMay2015_FD_87035 | JGI IMG/M metagenome (GOLD analysis project Ga0105097, IMG submission 87035) | Freshwater sediment microbial communities from Prairie Pothole Lake near Jamestown, North Dakota, USA - PPLs Lake P7 Core (1) Depth... | ecosystem: Environmental > Aquatic > Freshwater >... | reverse complement strand
CATCAAGATCACATCCGGCTGCTTTTGATGACAAAGGTCGAGAGATTCCCTGCCGTTCCTGGCTTCACCCACCAGCTCCAGATCATCATAGGCTCTGAGAAAGGCAGCCAGGCCGCTGCGCACAACATTATGATCATCTACTAGCATCACCCGGATAACCTGAGAAGTATTCATTGGTTCAATCCCTCCGTGCCGATCTCCAGTCCAGTTCAACGGTCGCGCCCTGCCCTGCCTGACTCTCAATCTTCAAAACGGCTCCTATTGAATTAGCCCGCTCGCGCATAATTACCATTCCCATGTGGCCCGGGGGAATTGAGCCGAGATCAAAACCAAGTCCATCATCCTTTATCAACAAATTAACATGGTCTGGCTGGCATTCCAGCAGGAGTTCAACTTGCCGGGCTCCCGAATGTTTGGCGATGTTGTTCAACGCCTCTTGTGCGACGCGGTAAAAAACAAGCTTTACCTCAGGGGTAAATTCGCAATCTCCATAGATCTCGAGATTAAGTGGAACGCGGACCCGACCGATAAATGCATCCGCCTGCTGGCTAAGCAGAGATTTGAAGTCCGACTGTTCCAAAGCTTCGGGCCTCATCTCCAGAAGCAAGGTCCTCATCTCTGCTAGCGCGCCGCGCGTCAATTGGCGCAATTCTTCCAGGTTCTGCATCCCTTCATCCGGATTGCGTTTCCAGATGCGGGGGAGAACATCCGCGATGAGGTTGGCAGAGAAAAGAGTCTGAGTAACCGCATCGTGCAACTCACGCGCCAGGCGGTGTCGCTCTGCCGTAACCGCTGCCTGCTCCGCTTGCTCGTATAAATAGGCGTTCTCTAAGGCGACACCGATTTGCTTGCCAATTGAGTCTAACAAAGAGAGCCCTTCGCGGGTTAGGTATCCCGGTTCATGATTCCCCAAAATAAAGAAACCGAGGTCGCGTCCCTTTGTGGAGAGCGGGAGGTAAACAAGGTACTGGAAGCCGAATTGAGACAATTGGGACTTTAGTTCTTCATCCTCGAAATCTTCAATCCCAAACGCCCTGACCTCTTCCGGGTAAACTGCCGGGCTCTCGCGGCCGGTTACCGCGAAGCTGTTCACAAGCTCGATTGCGTTGTCCGGCCCGAAGCCCCGCTGAGCCATCAGGATTGGAGCAGCTGGATGGGGTTCCAGCTTGAAGGCAACACCGACCTCAAAACCCGTTTGTTCAACCGTTGTATCTAGAGCATCCTGAAGAATTTCCTGTATATCCAGGGTACGGCTGGCAACCGAAATAATCGAGTTCAAGATCGCCAGCTCACGCGTTCGGTCGGTAACTTTCTTCTCCAGGGAAGAGTACGACTCATCCAGCTCGGCCGACATCAAGTTAAACTGGTTGGCCAGGGTCTCGATTTCGTCACCCGTTTTAACTTCAATCCGCTGCTTGAACTGGCCCTCGGTCACCTGCCCGGTAGCCTGGATGAACTGCTGGATGGGTTCGGTGATGTGCCTCACACCATAGGCAGTCACCAGCGCCGGCACGATCACGCCTAAGCCAAGCAGAACCAGCAGGAGCTGCCGGTAGGCCAATGAAGGCTGCATGATATCGGCCAGACTCTGCTCTTTGACGAGAATCCAGCGCATTCTATCAGAGACAACGCTGTTTACCGGATAGTAACTGATCACTATATCCTCGGTCGCTTTGTGGTACCGGATACTCATTTTTTGACCCTGAAGAAGCTGTTGAATGTAGGCTTCATTCGATAAATCTCTACCAATTTGGGATGGATCGGGGGAGAAAATAATGCGCTGATTGCCATCGATAATGTACACATCCGAGCCCAGGTCTAAACCGTTCCATGTTTTGTAGAGAACAGTATTTTCAGATGGCTCGATATCAAAGCAGTAATAGCTCGCTCCTATGAATTCCCCCTGGGTGTTGTGCATTGGCCAGGTGGCGCAAACAATTCCTTTCTCATTTGGACCAATGGTTCGAATCTCTGTGACGGGAGACGTGCCCGGAGGATTGTTGACGAGATAGCGAAACTGGGGTGTGTCAGACCAGTCCTGTCCGATCAGCTCGGGTTGGGGTGGCTGGGTTTTAAATACCTTTCCTTGCTGATCCAGAAAATAAATCCCCCCATCAAATATGTCTAAGCCCTGCGCCTGGTCAAGGATATTCTGAGTTCGGACTTCGAGTGGCTTTTCATAATCAATATCGATGGTAAGAATGACTGGACGAATAGACGTATTGACCACGGTAGCGATTGTTGTGTTGGCTTCCACTGCTTTCGATTGTGCAATCGCCCAATCTTGCTTGATAGCCAGATCCCCGATCACTTTTTGGTAAGCGTAAAATGTGAACCAGGCCACCGCTGAAAGGATGATCACCGTGGGTACAAAAGACCAGGCGATAATTTTGGTGCGCAGGCCGACTCGCCTGGGTTTCTTCATCCTTACCCCAAGAGCATCGTTCTGTAACAAGTCGTGGAATTATTCACATCATCACCTATTTCATTGTTTGAAAGGGAGATGCTTCTTTCTAGTTTATATTAGCATGATTTTATTCACCCGGAACTTTGTTTTTCGATCCACTCCATCCTTATGTGAAATCGAAAAATACTGCGCAGAATCGCGATGTCAGTGAAATTAAAAATAAAATCCCCCAAACATAGGGGGTTATTGAGCGTGGCAAGACTCGTACCTTAAGTTAAGGCCTAGAAAGTACCCCTAACGCGACCTGTTTCGAACAATTCAATCTTTCTTCGGAAGAATTCCTGAGTATGCTGCGCTTCGATCAAAGGGGCAAGCTCGAGGAGCTGCAAGAGAAGATTGATCGGACAGGTCAAGATGATCGATAAAACCCTCATCCAATTCCATCATATTGGAAAGTATATCTCAATTCAAACCGCTACTAAAGCCACTGGATATAACATCCAGTACTTAAGACGGTTGCTACGGGCTGGAAAAATCACCGGAATCAAGATTGGGCAAGTGTGGCTGATGGAATTTGATTCCTTAGAAGCCTATCTCAAATATAACAATGATTCGGTGGATAAGCGCTGTGGTCCGAAAAAGTTTCGTTCCAAGCAATGTATACATTCGTAGACACCCCATGTACACAATCGTAAACACACAGGAGATAGCCATGAGCGTACTCGTTTTAGATGCTGGCAACAGTATTATCATAGCCAAGATTGCCCGGCGCGACAGGGGTGAGTTGGCCTTTCCCCATGCGCTCAAACCGCTCAGGAATGAGAATTAAATAACCATCTGTTATTGGGAGATGACTCGGTAGTTCCAGGCTGGCAGAAAACTGTCGCGAACAATATGCATTGTCTGCTTGAAATCATCCGCAACCTTCCGACCAGATTGGTAAATGGTATCGACGATTTTGACAAACACCTTTAATCCTTTACTTGTTTTGGTCTTTCCCATCAGTTTATTGAACAACTGGAGGCTGGTGAACAAGACCCCCTGGCAAGCCCTGGTCACGCGCGGGAACAAGCGATGTTCGATCGGTTTGTACTTGGAACAATAGGGTGGGTATGGGCAATCCGAAGTTCGATGCCCAATTCATCTCCCAGTCGCAGCAGGTCGTGCACGGCCTCCTACTAACCGACCGTCCGACCCAGCCGAGGTAAAAAGCGACGGTCAGCAAATGTGGATACAGGTGAAGAGATGATTATCGAAATAACTTGGTCGTGAATAGATGTTGATCAGTCAACATCTCCACCAATCCCGTGTTGGATAGCGAAGCGGATCAAGCCCGCCAGGTCAGAGATATTCAGTTTCTTCATCATCCGGCTGCGGTAGGTTTCTACCGATTTTGGGGAAAGGTATAATATCCTGCCGATCTCAGCGCTGGTGTTGCCCTTGACCACTAAGGTCAGGATTTCCCTTTCGCGCTCACTCAAGTATTCCAGAGGGTTGGCTTCTTGGGTAGACTCGCGGACCTGGAGGTAATCTCCAATAATGGTGTCGGTGATTGGTTGTGAGAAGTAACGTTTGCCTGAGGCTACCGTCAATACCGCATCCACCACATCCCGGCTGGCTGAATCCTTGAGCAGATAACCCTTGGCTCCCGCCTGTAAAGCCTGAAAAACATGCTCTGGGGTGCCCAGCATCGATAGAATAATGACCTGCACTTGCGGGCAGGATTGGGTGATTTTTCTGGTCGCTTCAATACCGTTGATTTCAGGCATCGAGATATCCATCACGACCACGTCTGGTGTTAATTGACATACCTGGTCGACTGCATCTCGCCCGTTGCTTGCTTCGCCAATGACCTGGATGGAAGGCTGCATTTCCAGGAAAACCTTCAAACCGTCTCGGATGATGGCATGGTCATCGGCCAAAAAAACTCTAATCATCGCTCATTTCCCTTTGTAATTCAATCGAAATTTTCGCCCCCTGCCCTGGAGCGGACTTGATGGTTAGTTGCCCGCCAACCGAGTGTGCCCGTTCCTGGATATTTAGAAGACCCCAGTGAGGTTCCTGGTTGGCGCTTGATAGAATCGCCGGATTGAAGCCAATCCCATTGTCTTCGATGCTCAAAATGGCAGTTTTGGGGTTCGATTTCAGGGTGATTGTCACCCGGTCGGCCCGGGCGTGCTTGGTGATGTTGTTCATGGCTTCCTGGACAATGCGGAATAGAACCAGCTCGATGGAGACGGGAAAGCGAGGCTGGTACTCCTCGCCTTTTAACACTGTCTGGATGTTTGTGCGTTGGGAATATTTATCGCAGTACCAATGTAGGGCAGAAAACAACCCATAATCGTCCAGAATGGACGGGTGCAGATCAGCCATCACATTGCGCACAAGGCGAGTGGTTTCTTCGACCAGCTCTATCGAGTCCTCCAGGCGATTCTGAATTGCCATGTCGGTATACTGGAAGACCTGGCTCGAGATGATGTTCAGGTTTAAGTTTAGCCCGGTCAGATTTTGTCCCACCCGGTCGTGCAGCTCAGCTGCTAAGGCCCGTCTTTCCTCCTCGACAACCTTCAGGAGATGGGCTTCCAGGGAGCGAAGCTCATCACGAGATTGCTGCAGTTCTGCCAACAACCTGTGCTGTTCTTGCTGGACCTTCTTCCGCTCGCTGATACCGCGCACAATGCTCTGGATCATGCTTGGTTGGCCCGCATCATCCCGGATCAGGGAAAGGTTGATTTCGACAGGTATAGTGCTGCCATCCTTCTTGCGGAAGGTACGCTCGTATATCGGTAATGTTTCTCCTCTCAACAAACTCGACAGCCGGTTCTGGGCGTTGGCATATTCTTCTGGAACGACGATATCAGAGACCCCCATGCCAACCAACTCATCTCGGGTGTGCCCCAGCATATCGGCAGCCTTCTGGTTTACCTGCAGGTGGATCCCCGTCAGGGATAGCAGGAAGATGGCATCGTTGGCATGCTCGAACAGCGCTTTGTATGTCTCCTCGCTCTCCCGCAATGCCATTTCCACCCGTTTTCTCTCCGAGATGTCGCGCACCACGCAAGCAGCGTATATTTCGTCTCCTGAAATCAACGGGCTCAGGCTGATATCCACTGGGAATTCACGACCAGCCTTTCGCAAGGCGAATAAGCTCAATTCAGCCCCCATCGGCCGGATTGCCGGACTGGCATAATAGGTCGCAACATTCTCCCTATGCTGCTTGTGATACCTTTCCGGTATCAATAAATCCAGATGTTTATTGAGCAACTCTTCCCGTGTATAACCGAACATGTGTTCAGCTTGGGTGTTGGCATGGATTATTTTCGCATCCCGGTCTACCAACAGCATGGCATCCGGCTCGAAATTCATCATATCTTGCATCCATGAAGATTGCCAGTCACTCTCCGCAGCAAGGTATTGGGAAGAGAAATCGCGCAGGACTACCAGACTGCCAATGGTCGATTCGTCCTGGCCTAATAGCGGCGTGACCGATACCTGGTAGACACGCTGGTCGTCTCCCGATCCGAGTACCAGCTTAGTAATAATTTCCTGGTCAGGATTTAAGTTGATCTGCGGGCTGATCCTGGGAATCAACTGTTTGACTGGCAGCCCGATCGCTTTGTTCGCTGGCAGCTTAAATATATTTTGGGCAGCGAGGTTTAAATCCAAGACCATGGCTTGCGGATCGAGGATCAGGATCCCATCCGCCATCCTCTCTACCACCGTTTTATGGGTAATCGGAGCCACCCTCCCCAGATTGAATCGGGTCAGGCTTATAAAAAAAAGCAGGCAGGCGATGAGGAATGTGAACGGCGCCAGATCGATCGAGGGCAGCAGACTGGACCCGGTAATATACAGGATATTGCCGATCCAGGGGATGAGAATTGCCAGCAGGACCAGGCTCGTTTGCCAGCGCAGGTACCGGATCGAGTTGAGCAGCACGCGCGCCAGCAATATGGAGCCAACCAATAGAAGCCCGTATGAGTAGAAAACATGCATCCAGAACCATGGGCCATAGGTCACAGACAGGTTTGGATACCCCCCGACTTGCGTTAGCGTAAGCTCACTCCAGACCAGGCTATACAGGGGGTTAGTGAAGATCAGGATCAGGGTAAGCCCGGGGATAATCCATAAGAATAGGAACCGACGTTTAAATGGGGAGTTATGGGCTGGATTTGTATAATACTGGCAGAATAAGAACCAGGCGACCGGGATCGACACGATCGCGACGTATTCAAGCTCTGCCCAAAATACCTTCATCTCCAGGCTGGAGCTGGATAGCTCCAGGGCATACCCGGCGGACCACCAGGCTGTCGCCAGAGTGAGCAGGATCAACGCCCTAGTGCCGGGTGTGCGGGGAAGCCGGGCGATCTTTACGGCCAGGAAAATGGCGAGTGCGGCATTGATCAGCAGGAGAATAACTAGGCTATAGAGCATGGGGATTGCGATCTATTTTACTGGGACAGCTAATAATTGATGCAAAAGTCACGTGGATTAATATTATCAGATTTAAGGTGGTAAAAGGATCGATTTTTGGGATACCGCTTAAGGTCCCCCCAATATTTATCTAGTGCCGGTATTGCTGGTGGAGTATGTCCAGGAAGAGAAGTTTTCAAGATAAAGCAAAGGCTGTCCCAAAAATTCGATTGGGACAGCCTCTACTAGTGGGTCAAGAAATCTCTTACTTTGATAGTCGGCTGAGGAAAAGCTGCTTGAGCTGGCCCTGATCCTTGTGACCGAAGATACCAACTACCGCAGTGACACGGATGGTAGCACCGGAGGGGATTGAGCTTCCCAGCTGGCATCCGGAGAATTGGATCGTCTTGCTGGTCTGGAGCAGGGTTGGGGCTGCCGGGTTGAAGACACAGTTATTGGCCGCCACATCCGTCCAGATATTACTGCCGGAGGTCTTGTATTGCACCTGGATGGCGAAGCTGGTGAGTTGCACGGCGTAGCCACCACCGCTCATGTTCTGGACATTGAAGTAACCGCTGAGCTGGTCGCCAGATTTGGTCCAATCACCCCAGGAGACAGCGATGGAGCGCCCGTTCTTGGCAGCCACGGTGATGGTGACGGTGGCTGTGGCATAACCGCCCTGACCGTCAGAGATTGTGTAGGTGAAGGTGTCGTAGCCAGCGAAGTCCTTGGCGGGAGTGTAGGTGAAGGAACCATTGGGGTTCATTACGATCGTGCCGCCAAAAGTACCGGTGGCATCATAGCTGGAGACCGAGATCGGGCTGCCTTCCACCGGATCGGAGTCGTTTAGCAGCACGCCCGGGGCAGCCACGGTCAGTTTGGTGTTCTGATTGGTAGAGTAGGCGTCGTTCTGAGCCAGGGGCGCATCGTTGACACAGGCCACATAGATGGTCGCCGTGGCGGTAGCTGTGCCACCCATGCCATCGGAGATGGTGTAGGTGAAGCTGTCGCTGCCGCAGAAATTGGCATTGGGGGTGTAGGTGAAGGTGCCATTGCCATTATCGACCAGGGTGCCGTTGGCAGGCTGGGTGAAGCTGTCGATGGTCAGGCTGTCGCCGTCCACGTCGCTGTCATTGCCCAACAGGTCACTGGCATTGAAGGATTGAGCAGTGTCTTCGATGAAATTTAGGGTTGGCAGGTTGCCAGTTGTGTCACCGCCCAGGTTGTCATCCAGCGCAACCGGCGCATCGTTGACACAGACAACCTCAATGGTTACCGTGGCTGTGGCGCTCAGCTCGCCATCCGAGATGGTGTAGGTGAAGCTGTCGGTGCCGCAGAAGTTGGCATCGGGGGTGTAGGTGAAGGTGCCATCGCTATTGGCGATCAGGCTGCCGTTGGCAGGCTGGGTGAAGCTGGTGATGGTCAAGCTGTCGCCATCGACATCGCTGTCGTTGCCCAGCAGGTCAGCCGGGTTGATCACCAGGGGGGTATCTTCGGTTGCGACGGCCGCATCATCGAGCGCCACCGGGGCATCATTGACCGGGGCGACATAGATGGTCACTTTGGCAGTGCTGCATTCGTTCTCGCTGTCGCAGATCTGGTAGGTGAAGCTGTCATAACCGTTGAAGTTTTCATTGGGAATGTAGGTGAAGGTGCCATCATTGTTGTTGACCAGGCTGCCATTGGCAGGATCGCTGATTGCTGAGGCGCTGGTGGGGACCAGGTTGCCATCCACATCGTAATCATTGCTGGCGACGTTGATCGTCACAGGTGCTTCCTCTGCTGTGGTTGCAGCATCATTGATGGCAACGGGAGGATCGTTGACTGGCAGGACTTCCACAGTCACCAGGGCTTCGTCGCAGGCACCGGAAGGATCGCAAACGGTGTAAGTAAAGGTGTCCGTGCCATACCAGTTAATATTTGGCGTGTAGGTGAAGGTGCCATCGGCATTCAAGACCACCGAGCCGTAGGCAGGATGGCTGTAGCTGCTGATCGAAAGCAGGTCACCATCCGCATCGGTATCGTTGGGCAAGGCCGCGATCACGACAGCCTGGTCTTCCATGGTGGTGGCGGCATCATCATTGGCAACCGGAGCATCGTTAACCGGGCTGACCGTGATGTTGACGTTGGCGGTATCGCACAGGGCAGGATCGGCGCTGTCGCAGACCTGGTAGTTGAAGCTGTCGCTGCCAGACCAATTGGCGTTGGGAGTGTAGGTGACGCTGCCATCGGGGTTGATTGTCAGGGTGCCATGGGCAGGGCCTTCCACGATGGAGACGGAACCAGAGTCTAGGTTGTTTTCGGGGTCGCTGTCATTGCCAAGGACCGAGATCGTCACCGGCGAATCTTCGGTCGTGGCCGCGCTGTCGTCCTCCGCGATGGGCGCATCGTTCACTGGCGTTACCGTGATAACGACGACAGCCGTATCGCAGGCGCCGCTCGGGTCGCAAACTGTGTAGGTGAAGTTGTCCTCACCAAAGAAGCCGGCGGCAGGGGTGTAGGTATAGGAGCCATCGCCATTATCGCTCAAAGTACCATGTTGAGGCTGGCTGGCAATGCCAGTGATGATCAGGCTGTCGCCATCGGCATCCAGGTCGTTGAGCAGCAGGTCGGCTGCGCTGATCACCACGGGGGTATCTTCCAGGGTGCTGGCTGAGTCGTCTGTCGCCACTGGCGCGTCGTTCGCCGAACTGACTGTGATGTTCACCGTGGCGGTGTCGCACAGGTTGTATGCGTCACATACCTGGTAGGTGAAGCTGTCGGTGCCGTTGAAGTCAGCGTTGGGCGTGTAGGTGAAGGTGCCGTCCGCGTTGTTGATCAGGGTGCCGTGCGTGGGCACGTCTACAACTGTGACCGACGACGAAACAATGTTGTCGTCCGGGTCGGTGTCGTTGCCCAGGACGGAGATGAGGACCGCGGTGTCTTCAGCGGTGCTGGCGCTGTCATTGTTCGCAACAGGGGCGCTGTTGGCAGGGCCCATCACGAAAACGGTGGCGCTATCCTGGTCGCTGTAGGAGACCAGCTTCTGACCAACCTGGTTGTTATTGCCATCTGCGCTGGCGATGTTGGTGATGGTGCCGGCCGAAGAAAGGGTTACCAGGGCGCTACCTGTGGCTGAAGCGCCCGCCTGTAAACCACCAGAAGTCAGGCCGCTCAGTGTAACGGAAAAGTCATCGGCGCTGTTTGCCGGTGTGGCATTGTCATCCACGAGGGTGACATTGTAGAGATCAGCTGTCCCGGGGTTACTGATGGTGTAGCAGTACTTGACTGTATCACCAGCATTGACGGTGAGAGTCTCCGAGCCGGGGCAAGTACCACCTGCGGTGGTGACGGTCTTGCTGAGGGAGAGCAGGGGCTCGCCGGCGCCCAGCAGGTCGCCGATCTTTAAGAAGGGGATGGTCTGCTGACCGGTGTTGATCGTATCGCTGACCGGGGAAACCACCCGCCCGGCGTCGAGTTGTCCTTGCAAGTTGCCGGTGGGGCTGGTGCCAGGCTGGCAGGAAAGGCGCACGTCGACGCGCACAATGACCTGCTCGCCGGCTTCCAGATCGGTCACGCGCACGGTGCCGCGGACTTCGCTGCCGGAGGTGAACAATGTTCCAACGACGGTTTCGCTGACCAGAGTGGCCACGCTGCCGCCATCGTCGACAAGACCAGAGTCTGTACCGCCAGCGCCGGTTCCGTTGGATACCACGCCGCGGTTGACCCTGGCATCGATGATATCGGTGATCGCCGCGCCAGATTGGCCGGTGCTATCGGCCAAGAATTTATAATCGAACTCGGCTATTTGGTTAGCATGCACCGGGTTGGCGCTGACCTTGATGGCGGTGAGGAAAGTGACAACGTCACCACAGGCAAAATCAGAGCCTTCCAGTGATTCTACCAGGCCGGTAGCCTTGCTGTTGCTGCCATCATCATAGGCGCCACCGCCGGTGGCGTGATCATACGAATACGGGCCAGAGGCGGCGAAGTCGGTATTGGCAAAATCGCCGCCGGCGGCGTAAGCCGTCATGGTTTGAATTGCTGGGGCAATCACGCCAAGCAAAATGGCCAGAAGCAAAACAAACGACTGGCTTTTCATGAACATTTGTTGTTTGCGAGTGAAGTTGTTTAATTTGATCATGATGATTTAAAATCTCCTGTTGATATTTTTTCAGTAAACATTGGATATTGTTTTATGCTAAAAATAATTTTAACCAGCAATCAACAATAAGTCTGTAAGGCAAGTTTGATATTTCCTGTTAGGAAAGTTTGATACTTAAAGTGTTTTAGATTACCGATGGGCAGCAGTTGTGGGTGGAGGTGGAAAAATCGCCGGGTCCGTAGAAAAATCTTTCTATACATTCAGAATAGCTCGTTTGGATGTAGAAGGATGTGACTGCCTTGCTGACGTTTCACAAAAAAACCAGCTATTACTACCCCTTGCGCGTTCCCTTCCGATATTTGGGAGGAGACCCCTCATACTTAGGCCAAAATAGCCAAGAATCGCTCTAAAGCACCAGGAGACCGTTGCTCAGAGCGATTCCCAACCCAAAAGAGATTCGGTAAACTGCACCGCCTACCTTCCTAGCGATATTCCGCTCTGCTGCCAGTGGGGATAGGCGGCTTTGTATTTACAGTTTCACCTGCCCAATGCCCCTATGGCAGTGACTGATGTATCTTGTCGGGTGTGTTTCATTTTCGGGGGAAGGCCAGAAGGGGTTAATATTGAATGGAGTGGAAAGGAGGCAGAATGAACGGCTAGGAAATGCGAGATGGACGGAACGAGATGGGTGAAGAAATCATCAGCGTGATGGCGGAATGGCGCCAACAGAACCCAAAGGCAACATTTCGAGAGGTCGAGGTAGAAGGATTTCTTCATTGCCCGTTCAATTTCTGGTGGACAGGTCTGCATCCGCTAACTCCAGTCTGCAACTAATCTATCCGCAGTGTACTAACTTTACCAACATTAAAAAGTACAGATATTCTACAACAGATAGTTGTTTAATTCACGTTCTTAACTGAAGTGGAATACACGAGCACCCTGTGGTGGTCCCATAGAACTGGACACATTTTGGGGTGTTGTTATGGGGACGCCTCAACAGGCAGAGTTTGAGAGCGCCAAGCGACATGGGGTTTATTCCCAGCGTACCGGCTCTTCACGCTACACACGGGATTTCTATGGCATCTTTGGCGTCGTGATATTGGGGCGCTTATACGAGAAGGGAATTAAAATAGCAGTCTTCGGCAGCCACCCACCAGGAGATGCCATCTATCGAGAGGATCTGATGAAATCTGTAGTTGATGACTGGGTAGTTGAGGCGGATGGGCATGAACACCGCTTCCGGGTTAGCTATTATGCCAACACTTTTCGATGAAACCGTGGGTGGCTTGATGAATGTCTTATTAACCAAGAATGGCCAGCATTACCAGCACGCCGGGCTTAATGGTGGGCGATCGATTGTAATTCACGTTGGCGGTTGTGCGCCCCAAGGCTTAAAAAGTACCCCTAACGCGACCTGTTTCGAACAATTCAATCTTGCTTCGGAAGAGTTCCTGAGTATGTTGCGATTCGATCAACGCAGCAAACTGGAAGAACTGCAAGAGAAAATTGATCGGATAGGTCAAGATGATCGATAATACCCTCATCCAATTCTCTCATATCGGTAAATTTGTCACAATTCAAACCGCAACTGAAGCCACTGGATATAACCTCCAGTACTTAAGACGGTTGCTACGGGCTGGAAAAATCACCGGAATCAAGATTGGACAGGTGTGGCTGGTCGAATTTGATTCCATGGAAGCTTATCTCCGATCGAAAACGATATCTTTGGATATGCGGTGTGGTCCGAAAAATAAACGATCAGTCGAACGTATTCAAGTGTGGAGAGATACAGAATAGGTAAAGAGCAAAAACATAATGAGCAAAAACTCTTGACATTCACAAGATTGTATTGTACAGTATATCTGTACGTATTGGAGGACAGAATGACCATTCAAACAACTTATACTCAGGCCCGAGATGGACTGGCAAAACTGTTGGACCAGGTCACACACAACCGTGAAGTGGTTGTCATTCAACGTCGTGGTGAAGAAGAAGTTGCCATGATTGCTGCATCAGAATTGGTAAGCCTGATGGAAACTGCTTATCTGCTTCGCTCACCTGCCAACGCTGAACGCCTGCTCTCGGCGCTCGGCCGGGCGCTGAAAAGCGAAGGTGAAGCGCAAAGCATTGAAGCCTTGCGCAGAGAGGTAAACCTTGAGTCCTAGAACGCGGATGGCGGTATTTCAGCCCGAGTTTATCGAAGATCTGCGATATTGGGTGGAAACCGATCGGAAACTGGCAATCCGAGCCTTCGATATGATTGAGGCGATATTGCGCGATCCTTTCCGAGGCATAGGTAAGCCCGAGCCGCTTAAGTACTTAACGCCGGGTGCCTGGTCACGCCGATTGACACAGGAGCACCGCATTGTCTATCTAGTCAGAGACGATCGGATCGATTTTTTGCAAGCCCGATATCATTATTAATCTCGACACTCGTGAAGGTGACATGATACAAAACCGCTCTGTAATTCACAGGGCGGTTTTCTGTACCCCTAACGCGACCTGTTTCGAACAATTTAATCTTGCTTCGGAAGAGTTCCTGAGTATGTTGCGCTTTGACCAACGCAGCAAACTGGAAGAACTGCAAGAGAAAAT
>Ga0105097_10000965_pt1 | contig 13504 bp, 12 predicted proteins | sample PPLLak12cMay2015_FD_87035 | JGI IMG/M metagenome (GOLD analysis project Ga0105097, IMG submission 87035) | Freshwater sediment microbial communities from Prairie Pothole Lake near Jamestown, North Dakota, USA - PPLs Lake P7 Core (1) Depth... | ecosystem: Environmental > Aquatic > Freshwater >... | reverse complement strand
TCATGAGGGCGATCATCATGCGTATTAGAAGAGCCAGGAGTTCCTCTACTTTTCGCAAGCATAGTTAACATAGGGTCTTTTAACATGGTAATTTTCTCATTATCATTAATTTTCAAAATAAACTTGCTTTTTACTTAAACTTAATAAGTAAAAAGCAAGTTTTTGTTTATTTAATTCAATTTATTACGTTACAATAATATTAACATGAATCGCTTCAATCGCTCTTAATGGTTTTACAGTAAGACCGATATAGATTTCAGAACGTTCTTCGTCCCAAGTTAAATTAACATCGTATTTACTAAATGAATGCTTTGGAGTATTCGGATTAGTAAATTGTTTCATAAAGGTATCAACTCTACCTTTAGCAACATTAACCCAATAAGGAGTTCCTTTACGTTGTAAAAGATCCTTTAATAAACTCGGAAGTCTTTTCTGAAGATGATGTACGATCTTAACAGCATGAGCGCGTTTTAATACAGAAGCGCGTTTATATGTAGTAAACTGAGTTAAGAAATAAGTTCCATCGGGTTCAGTAATAGTAGGATTGAGTTCGACATCAATTAATTCTTCCATATCACCTAATGAAGGCTTATAAGCAAGAATTGCACGTTCTTGTAATGCGCCTTTTTCAATACCAGCAACTGGCTCACTCATAAAATAATTATTATCTACGGTCAAATGGCGTTCAATAGCATGATACACTGGAGAAATAGTTAATTGCTTACCAGAATACGGATCGGTAATTGTACGATATTGCGTATATAACATAGCATTCCAAGAATTCCAAGGCACATCCATAGATCTAGCACTTAATTCTTCGGTAGCATTTAGTTTATATTCGCCAGTATCGGCTAATAATAAACAATCAGTTCTAGTATCAACTAATTCTCTAGCTGCACTTTGAATATCAACGCTATATCCACCAGACATAACATAATCAAGTAAATACCAAGGATATAAGGTTTGCATCAATAATTGAATAGACCCATCGGTGCTCGCAAGATCAGTAGCATACGCATTTCTTACTAATTGATTAATTTCTGGATGATTAATATTTAATCTACCAAAAACATCATATTGGATACCATCGCTACCATGCTCTAAATAGAAACCTTCTTGACCACGAGTTTTAGTTCTATAAACAAACGATACTGAGAATAACGCCATAACTTTAAGACGTAATTCTTCTTTATCAATAGTTAACCCCTCTAATACCGCAGCATTAACACCCTCCTTACATTTAATATATTGGCTACGCTCATTAATAGTATTAACAATATATAATTCACGGCCAGTATTTAAATCTCTTACTACTTGTTCGCCTACCTTATTTACTAATGAAACAGTCCAAGGGCCTTCTAAAATAGTTCTAGAACCATCTTCATTTTGCCCATAAACAGTAAGATCCATAAACATGTATTTATAAAGAGGAACACCATTATCATCGGTGTACATTTTTTCTAATTGATAATTGCGAACACCTTGTATGAAAATACTATTATAATAGCTTCCTACACCTTGAGCATAAAAATAGAATAAATTATAAATATCACTAGTATTAAAATCTAAATCAGATTTTAAATTCTTAGAACTTATAGTTTGAACAGGTGTATGTGAATACATTCTATCCCAAACAAATACTCCATTAGTTTTTGGAGTAGACTCGCCAGTATATGGAGCGTCTAAAATAAACTGGTATGTGTCACTACCACCGCCTTCCGCAGTAACTACTAATTTATCTATAATTTGACGAAGGATAGGTTGAACTTCTGTTGCATTAGCAACACCAGCTCTAAAATCATTATCAGACATAATCCATTCTTCTTGATAAATAGATTCAAATGTTTGCTCAAATTTATCAAGTGTAACTGCATCTCCATCTTCACCAGGACCACAAACTACAATGTTAGATCCTTTAGTGAATCCACAAGTTGGATAAAAGTCTTCGGCATTATTGGTAAATTTAATTTCTTTAGGACCAAAATAGAATTTAGAAGCTTTTCTAAATCGAGTATTTTCATTAATAAAATTTGAATCATACAATAAATATGTATAATTATTTAAATCATCAACTAATGCGTCGATTTGTAAATTAATAGCAGCTATATCTACTGGATCGGTAAGAATTGCTCTGTCAGCAATCAATCCTTCAACTTGAGCTTTAGGTGGCTCTTTTAATCTAATAGGAAGAGCGCCCAAATCAGTTTCAGTTGAACGGCCAGTATAATATGATTCCAATTCAAGATAGTACACTGTATTACCAGCATTAGTACCTTGACCAATTCCAGTTAATGCATCATATAATGGAATCGATCCTTTTGCAATTATTTTAACCGACTCATAACTACCATCAATACTAATATAATCGTCGACATTAACACCACTATATCCAGCATAATTACAGAAAACGTATTTAGAAATAAATGGTGATCCAAACACATCATAAGCATTATCTTCATCCCATTGTCCCAAATAAATTGGATCTAATGGACCATCACCATCTAAATCAACTGGGCCAGCTCCAGTAAAGATAAAATTACCATTTAAAATTTCTTCGGTACCGCCTTCTGTCGGAGTATATCGAAGAGCGACATTAGATAACGCACAGTTATTAGCAGGAATTGGACTATCGAGCAACGCAGCACGAATAACATGTAATCGATTAGAACGTCTCAAAAATTGACTGGCAATATAATGAGCTTGTCCAGTTCTATCAATATTCGGTTTACCGAATTGTTGAAAAAATCTCGCATTAGATGTCACATCGACAACTGAGTTGTGAGGACCTCTATCCGATAAAACGACAATAAGACCACTTCTACCAGAAGATACTTGATCTTCTACGTAGGATCTATCTTCAATAGTAACATAAACACCAGGAAGGCGAGCAGCCATAAACTTAACTCCTATAACAAAATAAAAAATTAATTAACATATGACATACCATTCGATTTTAAATGTCGTTTCCAATTCAATAAATTTTGGAGCAAAACAAATATGAGCGAATGGAAGAGGATTTGTTCCAGTTGACGATGTTAAAAATAACATAGCTTCATCAATTTTTACAGATTCACCAGGTTGTAATTGAGTAGGCTCTTGATTATCAACAATACATACATTTTTAATAACAGAATAATAATCTCTTGTACATTCTTGAAAATCCGACGATAACGGTTTTTCAAAAATAATAGAACCAGCAATATCACCAGGGCCAATAGATTCAATAAACTTTACAGTTCTATTTATGATTACTCCAGTATTACTAGGAGCAGAAATGCAATTTGAATTAATAGGAATAGGATGATACAATCCGAAATCACATAATGCCGGACCATTTAAAGTAACATTATTATTCACATCAATAGTAGAACCGCCAGATCCAATACCGAAAGCATCAACTTTGTATTGGGTTATATCGCCAAATATGGAACCAGGACTATTTTTCTTAGTTATTGCTTGACCGACAAACTCCCTTCCGGTTGCAATAGTCATATTAGTTAACCAGCCATCCTGTGTTTGATCAGTATTTAATTTTCCATTTTCGTAAATTCGTACTAATCCTAAAAATGGAGATTTATTTGCCGATTGAAATTCAAAACGAGAATTGTCGCGTAGAACATCCTGAATTGAAAGTCTATCATAATGAGTAATTAACTCAATCATTTGATATTTTTCCTCAAAAACTTTTAAATTAGATTATAATCATGCGAAATTAAGATATTAGTTTTTAACGGCGAATTTAAATCAATATCTATATTGTTATTAACATATCCCGAAGTGTCATCATCAATCATCATAATGGTATTATTAATGAAAGTGTTTAATTCATTAATAGTAGTATGTGTTTTTTCCATACTTAAAAATCCATTTGAAATAGCAAACACTAAACTTTTTATAACAGGATATATATTATGAATTGCTTTTATAGAATGTGGTTGAGCAATTGATTCTCTTTCATATATCACTAATAACTTAAATAAATTAGCAGATATTATGTTTAAACTTCTGATTAATTGAGTTATTGAATAAATTCTACCATGAGTAGTAATTGCAGAATCTAAATTGAAATTATCATTATCAGTACTAACATTATTATATATAACTGTTTGTAAAATATTATCAGATACCGCCAGTGTACTAGCTCGGAGGAAACTCAAAAATAATCGGTTTTTTTCAGCATTTAATAAAAGACTGTTTCCTATATCTTTTACATAAACTCCTTCTGTAATTTCATTTATTAATTCAACATGATATGGTTTCAAAAACATAATTAAATTATATGTTGGAGACATATCGATAGGATAATTTATAAAACTTAAATTTTTTAAAAGATATCCTATATATCTTGGAATTAATTTATTTCCATTAACAGATTCGCTCTCAAAGATAGACCAAGTTATTAACGAATTGTATATCTCATCTAAAATGAAATTATACTCATATTCTCTGAATTCACTTGTCGAATTAGATAATCTATTTTTTAAATACGTTATTAAATCGATCCCAACTTCATTTTCTAACATCAATTCATATTCTTCTATACTAATATCTCTAGATACGTGATCGACATTTCTAAATTTACTTGTAATTTTATCATAATAAAATTGTGAAAATTCATCTGAATCTTTTAAATTATTATATTCGCCTATTAATCTTGACATACTATTGGTATTTCGAAATTCAAGCTTTTCGTGAATATCATCAAATATAGCATAATCAAAATTAACATCGGTAATATCTAATGTTAATACATTATTAGGAGACGAATCTATCAAATCATAATTATAAAATTTTAATAAAATATAATACCATAATTTAACAAGTCGCCCCAATGTAATTAAATATTGTTTGTCTTCTTCAAAAGTAATTACTATTTTACTATTATAAAATTCTTTTAAAAATATTGCCGCTAATAAATTATTAAATACGTTTATTTCTTGATATTTTTTATAATCTAAAAATAAAAGATTTGATTTTATTGGCAAAACTAAATTTTCATTTTGATAACTTGCCGTTAAAAATTCAGCCGAAACAAAATACCGTTTAGTATCTTGATATATTTTTTCATAATCAAAATACTCAGTTAACTTAGTTACATTAGGTGCGATGTACAACGCCTCGGGAATAAATACCCATCGTTTTACTACAAAATCTTCTACTTCTAAATTTTCACCAATATACTCTTTATTTAAATATATTCTATAAAACCCTTCTTCATTTACTCGTTTTTCAACTATAGAATATGTAATAGAATCAATAACGATTATATCATTTGGTTCTAATTTATTATAAAGATTTACATTTTCTAAATTAAAATAATTTTTGCCGTTTATAGCATATAACTTATAAAAAGGAATAATTATATCTTTTAAATCAATAAATAATTCATATATGCCAACATCTTCAGCAAATTTCTCTCCAACAAGACGTACTTGCTCAATTGTTCCTTTATATCTATTATAATCCATGAATGAATGTAACAGTATTTTCTTATCTTTATTAGTTAAAATACTTATTATCTTTTTAGGAAACCCTATCGAAAGTAATAATTTTTCATAAAATTCAATTGGTATAAATTGTTGTTCGAATGCTTGTTTAAATGGCAAATTTATAGAATTATATGCATGATCAAAATAAAAATCAACAAGAGTTTTTATAATAGATTGGTATTCAGGAATATTTTTATAAGGTTGATAATTTAGAACATACAAATCAAAATAATTTTTAATGTCTTCTTTGTTCATAACTTATTATTTTATTTATTAAATTAATTTTAGTTAAATCTAAATTTAGATCTAAATCGTTTTTATTTAAAATCTCATTAGTTTCTAAATCATGTAATAAATCAGAATACGTATTGAAATTTAATATTCCAAATGGAACATTAATATATAGAGATAAATAATTTCTATATTTTTTTAAAAACTCATATATTATATAATTCTCATCTAAACTTGCCAACAGCTTATTATCATATATCTTAAAATATAATTCATACTTAGCATTAAAACTTGAACTCTTTAAAAGACTATCTAATTGAGAAAAATCTCGCAACAATTCAATATAATCTTGTTTTAATAAATGAACCCCTTCATTTGCTAAATATACATACGAATTTAATATTTTTAATTTAGTTGTTTCTTTCATAGGAGCATATTCTATAGATAACTGAAAGAAATAATTTTTATCATCGTTTCTAGCATTTAATGGAACTGATATTTCTTTAACTCTATAAATCTCACTATTATTTACAGTAGTGTATGGAAATAAAATTAAATCACCTATTTGAGGTGTTTTAATAGAATATGTAACAACTTTACTCTCACCAACAAATTTATATCCAGTTGAAGCTTGATCTATTTGCGAAGTGTTCGTTATTGGATCTACAGAATGTAATGGAGTAAAATCAAATGAGTCGTAATTTATACCACTGTAATGTTTAGTATATGTTGAATCGATATCTTTATGATAAATTGATGCTGATTTATTAATATTTAGGTATAAACAAAACAATGAATGACGAGTAATATCTTTATATTGGTTTATTACTTTAAAGTAATTCTCATAATATTTTTGTATTTGTGTTAATTGTGTTATATTACCCATTTGTTTTACTCAAAATAATATGTATATTAGTAATTGGTATGTTCTTATTTTTAACGGCGGAGAATTAAATACTATGTTAGTTCAAACTCATAATGGTACTTTTCATGCAGATGAAGTATTTGCATGCGCATTACTTAAAATATGTTTTAAAAATGAAAAAATTGAAATAGTTCGTACTAGAGATAAAAATATTAACGCAGATATACATATTGATGTTGGTGGCAAATTCGATGGCATATCTTATTTTGATCACCATTTTAAAGAATTTGACGAGTATCACATTAAGTGTACTTTACCAAAAGCTTCGTTCGGATTAATATGGGATAGATTTTCATATTTACTAAATCAAAATACAGAAGTATTAGACCGAATTAAACAAACGATAGTAATACCAATTGACGCACATGATAATGGAGTTAAACCATTTAATAATAAAAATGTTAAACTCGACTATCGACCATACACCGTATCGGCTATGGTTTCAGCATATAATAATAAAACTCTTGATGAAAATGTTCAATTTAATAAAGCAGTAGCGTTTGCTATTGAAGTATTAGAAAATATTATAACTAATGCAGAACTAACTTTTAAAGAAGAACAGTTTTTAATTCAAACATTTGACGAACAAATTCAAAACAGATATATAATTCTTGATAATTATTACAATTATAGTAATATTATTAAATATGATCGGTATTCACATATTACACATATTATACATCCAAACACAAGCGGCGGATGGTGCGCAATTTGTACATCGAATAAAGGTCAATTAAAAGCCCCATTTCCAAAACATTGGGGTGGATTAGCCGATGATGTACTATCGGATATTGCACAAATTAAAGGCTGCATATTTTGTCATAAAAATTTATACTTCGCCGTTAATCAAACAAAAGAAGGTGTAATTGCAATGATCAAATCTTGCTTTAACTAAGATTAAATCGCTATTAGAGACAGTTTTCTAGTAGCGATTTTTTATTTAATAAATTAAATATTTATTTCCTAAATGTTCTGAAACAAAATGACCTTTCTTAAAATATTCTATTTCCAAACTATAGTATTTATAATTACCATTACTTATTAAAGTTTCCCCAAAATATCCAATAATAGGTAGCTGGGATACAAATGCTTCTGGAGTTATTATATTTTTTAAATTTAAATAAAAAGTACTATTCTTATCTAATTTATTAAATATTACTGTTATATTTTTCATGAAATTAACAAAATAGCCATTCTTTTTTAATTCATTAAAGGCCATTTTATTAATAACTCCAACTTGTTCATTCCATACTTTATTTTTTATTAATTTTAATTGTATGTTTTCTAATTCAGCTTTACGAATTTCTGAATTACGAACCCATATCAATAATCCATTTTCTAAAGAATTTATATACTTTAAATTAGTACTTATACCAATTTCGGTTTTACCTAATTTAATAAACCAATTTTTAAAATTTAAAGTATTTATAAATTTTTGAGTATCAAATTGTTGAGTCATGTTTTTAATTTCTTAAAAAAATTTACTCCGTTAATAATAACGGAGTAAATGTTATTTTTACGTTAGATAATACGTTTCAATATTTTTTTCAAATCTAATCGAAGTATCTACATCATTAACTTTTACATTAATATTCAATTCATAATATGAAGATACATCATTATCAATTTTTCGTAATCCCATATTTGAAATACTAACTGGAATTTTAAAAGAACTATTTAATACACTAGCCAAATTAACTAGTTCTTGATTGATTGATATTTGAGCAGGTTCCGCATCTAACAATTGTAAATATTTTTTAATTGAAGTTCCAAATGTAGGATCAAAAGGATAATCTCCTTTATCAACAATTAAATAATTAGTAACATATTCTATAATTGCATCTTTTTTACTATTTATAGAAATGAAATCAGTATATATACTAAATGATGGTTTTAAATCAAAAGTAGAATCGTCAATGTATTTAGTAATCGGAATTTCATCTTTTAGATTTCGTAATTCGTATAATACTTCTAATGGAAGATTATCAGTCTCTATTAAATTATTTTTCGCATTTAACCGTATAGATAACGGTATCTTATTAAGTAATGTCGAATTTAGCGTATTTAAATCTACTATCATTAGTGACGCCGCCTCCTAAATTGATTTTTACCACCTTGTTTTTGATTGCCACTTTTTAATTTAGCAATTTCTTCTTTTTCTTTTTTCTTAAAATTAATTTGCTTTAATATGATGTCATTATATATTGAATACGGCAAATCTAGTATATCTTGTATTGTTCCCGAATAATCAAATAATCTCTGATAAAGAAGAAACCCTTCTATAAAATTATTATATGATACTTCAGTGGGATCATTTTCACTTAAATCTAAAAAAGGTGCGAAATAAACTGAGTTCTATATTGACCGTAACATCAAATTCATGTCCGCAATTCGAACAAGTGTAAGCTTTTTTAAAGTTCGGACTATATTTATCAAACTCTTCATTATATTTTTCAACGACATTGTTTACAATGTCACTAGTCATATAACTCTGAATAGCTTCATGGATAGAATTAATATCATTAATATAATCCACTTCTAAATTTCCAGCTACATTAGAGTTAACTTGAATTGCTTTAGTGATAAGAGTCAATTCTTCCGATCTAGATAATATTTGATTAGTTTTTTCATAGTTCGCTCTCATTTTATCTGGAGATACCAATTTTAAAGTATTAAAATGATCTCGTATAGAGGGTATTCCAGTAATGAATGTTAAACTATTTATAGTATTTTCTTGATCTGGGTTAATAGGCACATTTACTTCTTTAACATATTCGGTAAATGGCTTATCTTTATCCCAAATAGTAAATACATCAGGATTAATAATTTCTTTAGATTTAATTTCATCTTCAAAAGTTTCTTTACAATTTGGACAAGTAATAGTATCCTTAGAAATAACTTCGTATGTAGAAGAATAAATACCATATAGCATGATTCTTCTATCAAATGATGAAAACATATCTAAAAATTGATCGAACGTAATTCGTTCACTAAATTCTGGAAACTTAGTATGTCTATAAATTAACGCGGCAATTTCACGATCATACAGGTCCGGACTCGAAACCATAGTCCTTAGTGCAAGATCATCCCCAATTGTCAAAGGAGTAGTTTGCACAGTGCTTTTTGTTACTGGACAAAATATCTCTTTTTGACGAAGATTATGAACTGCTTTTAATTTATTAAGACCACCAAGAGATTTTACATTTGTAATTGGCATTTAGTTTTTCCTAAATTTTGTTTTTGAATTTAACCATTTAAAGAAACATTATAAATTTTACTAAAATCTGGTTCGCATTCTACATAACAAGTATGTTCACCTAAATATCCATTAGTGGATTTTTCATTTATTGGGAAAATAGCAATTTCTAAAGTTCCGCCAGCTTCTCTAACATTGTGAATTTTTAGCGTTTTACACATTACTTTAGCATCATTTTTTAAACCAAATTTTTTAATATTATCTTGAACTATTTCATTTTTAATGAGTTCTTTGCAGATTTTCAATTTAATTTCAACAGGAACTGCGATAGAAATAGCTTCTAAAATTAATTGCTGTATATTAAATAAAATACCAGATTCTTTTACTTCGGAAGAATTCCAATTTAATTTTTCTAAGCAATCTTGACCTAATGATTTTTTAAATATACCCATTATATACGCATAATTGCGAGATTTGCCTTGTTCTTCTGCTAACTTTTCAGCTTGAACAAATAACTCTTCAACTTTATCTAATTCAATATTACAAGTATTTGATACTTTTTTAATTGTCGGATTTGGCATCAAAAACCTCTTAAAAATAAATTGTAAGTGGGTATTTAACCCACTTACAATGGTTTACTTAAATTAACCAGCAGTACCTAACCAATCAGAATAATTCTTCATTTCAATACAACCAATAGCTTCTGGTGCAGTAAGCTCAATAGCAGTACGAGACTTAACGAAAGTACGACGTTGAGAATTATCGATCTCCTCGATCATGTAAAGAGGCTTGTAGATAAGGTCTACGATAGCAGTACGAGTCAAATCATCATTAGGAGCACGATATATAGCATAAATTCTATCATTTGGGATAGGATCGCAAGCTAATATTCGTTGCTTACGGAAATCAATTGCCGCATTTTGAGAAGAGAATCCAGCTTCGCCGTTTTTACTATCCTGGAAACCAACCATAAATGTCTGCAATGATTCAAGCAAAGAAGCAGTATGAGTACCAGCAACTAAGAATTGAGGCTCAGCGCGGAATACTTTACGAATATTACGATTGACGGTAGTAATACATGGAATAATGCCCTTGAAAACATCAAGTACGTTAGACGGAGTAAAGTGAGTTCCGGAAGCAACATAATTAGCCATATCGAAAGTAGAATACGAACCAAGGGCCTTATATTCAGGTTCATAAATTCCAAGATAATAAGCTAAATCATAATCCTTATTATAAAGCATCTGATTCTTAATAGCCATCGATAAAGTACGAATCATATCAATTTCATAAATATCAGAATAGTCTTGAATAACTTCCTGATCTAATTTGATTTCAAAAGAATCACGAACATCAATATTAATGTCCCAACCAGACATCTTAAGATCAACACGTACACGGCCAATATCACCAGTACGAGCAGAAAACACTACTTTAGCAGTTAATGAATCAACTTCCGAAACAACTGGATCAGCATCAGTTAAATTAGTTAAGGTAGTATTAAACTGAATATTACCATTATCCCAATTAACATTACCAATTACAGTAAGTTCAATATTGTTAGAAGTTTCAACAAAACGAACAGTATGATTGATTTGTCCACGAGAATCAGGGCGAATCATAACCTCAATTACTTGAGGAGCAGAAGCCGCATCGGTATACTTAATTTCAGTAATTACAAAATAACGCTTATTTAAAAATGCGGTATCAGCGGTTACTAAACTAGATCCACCATTGGACATTGCAAATACATTATTGACCTTACCGGGCAGAAGGTCAATGTCTTCATCAGCAGTACGCACTAAGCTACTAGAAGTAGGTAAGCGATAAGTACTAGTAGTTCCATCGCTGTTCTTTACGCTAGATTGAATACTAACTTTAGGAATAGTAATAACTGGCTTATTAACAGGATATGTGGTAGCGATCTGAGAAAGAATAGGATCGGAATAAATATCAGTTAAAATTGGGAAGTATGAAACGGCGTAACCGACAACAGCAGCAGAAGGTCCAACGTTAATACTTTCTTCTAATAACATTTCACGCTCACGTTCAGCAATAGCAAAAATCGAACGTTTAGTTTGAGCATCCAACCCTTCGGTAAGAGCATCAATATAAGCACGGAAAGAACCATCAGAAGAAAGCATTTCAATAGCACCGGCTGGTGTACCTAAATCATCTCTGTGTTCTTTAAGAAATAACTCATAATTTTCAAAAATACGATCACCATAATCAACCATTTGTATATCTCCAATATTCAATAATTAAAAAAAATGTAAGTTAAAACTTAAAATTAAGAGTTTTAACATTATTAAATGATTCTTGTAAAACCGTCATAAGATATTCATTCAAGATATCTCTAGACGAAATTGGAATATGGGCATTTTCCAATGTTAAAATTTGATTTCCGGATTCAGTTACTAATGTATCCCCACCATTAAATTCAGAAATGGATTCTGGAATAAAATTAATTATATGTGCGGATTTATGAGACGGATTAGTTACTACATCGTAAGTAATAGCTTTTAATGGAGTAACCACTTCAACTACTTCTTGAATAGTTGGGTGTTGTTTTAATTTACCAAACATTCGAATGCTAAATCCAATATTAGCTTTATCTTCCATAAGAATGTTTCGTAAATCAGGACCTTTAACTTTAAATGTTATATATCACTATATAAAATAGACTATCTCTTTATTTTATGGCGGAAGGAGTGGGATTCGAACCCACGAATCCTTTATGGATTAACGGTATTCAAAGCCGTCGCTTTTAGCCTCTCAGCCACCCTTCCTTAAAATATTCTGCATTAATTAGTCGTTACGCCTTTCATTTACATAACGGCGTAAATGAATTGGCTCGGTATTGTCTATATTTGAATAGAGTTTCACCGAATTAACAGAATTTAAAGTGACCTATAAAGTTCAGCCACTTAGAGTCTCAACTTCACCAATGATATCGTTCCCATCAACCCAAATATCACGTATCAAACTTCCGCAATTACTTAATTGAACTGTTAAAGCTCTACGCTTCTGATCTGTTTCTGACCCTACAGCAAATGGATGATCGATTTCTTGAAATAATGATCTTGCTTTTGCTTGAGTAGATAACCCTTCTACAATATTAGAACAAGTTGCTCTACTGTAATACCGTCTATTAGCATTAACTTCTTCGGCAGTTTGTAATTTAGTTTTAAAAATTACTTTACTGAGCTTGGTTTCTTTATCATAACTCTCTTTGATAATAGTCAAGTCTGCTGGAGTAGCTATAGAAGATATTTCAAATAATAATGATAAATTATTTTCCATAAATTTAATACCTTATAAAATAAACTATTTAATTTTTTTAAATTCTGTTAATACTCGTTCCGTTAATTTCGAAGCTTGCTTGTAATCAAAAATAGAAAAAAAAGTAATCACATACGATAAAAACTTATTAAATTTAACCAATTCTTCTTTATTTTTATAAAAATTTATGGTTTGAATATCATCTAGTTTATATTGTAGCTCTCTTAATTTATGATAAATGATAAATTTTTGAATAGCTTGAAAATTGCGTTTTTCTAAATCCTGGGGAGTTTCGACAGGCATTTCTTCTTCGGGTAAACCTTCAGGTACTTCTTCAGGTACTCCCTCTTCAGGTACTTCTTCTTCGGGCATTTCTTCTTC
>Ga0105097_10000964_pt1 | contig 13514 bp, 27 predicted proteins | sample PPLLak12cMay2015_FD_87035 | JGI IMG/M metagenome (GOLD analysis project Ga0105097, IMG submission 87035) | Freshwater sediment microbial communities from Prairie Pothole Lake near Jamestown, North Dakota, USA - PPLs Lake P7 Core (1) Depth... | ecosystem: Environmental > Aquatic > Freshwater >... | reverse complement strand
TGGCGTAATCCAGCCGCGGACTCCCAGCGAGGCTGCCTTCCGATTGAAGTACAGCGCCCGCCTGTCGTAGAGCCGCTGGATATCACCCTTTACCAATGGCGAGCCCCCCTCCGCAGGCCACCACTGACCGGCCTCGCATAGGGTTTGCTCCCGGGGATGCGTCCCTCCAGGGCATGGAGGGGGAGGTAGTCCTCGGCGTGCTCGGCCCTGTGGCGTGCGTAGTACCCGCCGCATTCGTGGGGCCCATCGCCGTGGAACTGACGCCATATGTGATCAGAGTACCAGTACAGATAGGCCCCGCAGACGCCGCACGGTACAGGACCAACGAGGCTAGTCGGCGTCCTGTTCGACTTCGGCGAGATAGCGCCTGAGTCCGGGTCGGTTGGAAGTGGCCCAGGGCGTCCAGAGGTGGTGCTTCTCGCAGAGGGTAACGAGGTGTTGTCGGTCACTTGGAGCCCTCTTCCCCATCATCGGCTGGTCTTTGACGTGATCGAGGGTCAAGCGCCCGGAGCAGGTCCCCGATTGATTCGGGTCCACGATCGGCGCCACGCATCTCCCGTCTCTCCTCAGGATCGACTGGTACAGGGCGGGCGTTACCGGGTCCTTGGCCATGGTTACGTTCTAGCGGTTTGTTGTCGGCTCGGTCAAGGGCCATGGTGCGCGCAATCTTCCGGAAGTAACCAACCGGGGATGTCTTGTCGGCCGAGTGCTCAACCGCCGCGAGAAACGCCATGGCACAGTCCTCAGGCGGGTAGGGGCAAGAATCACTCGAATACGGATTGAGGACCCGGCAGTGCTCCCTTCTCCACTGCGCACGTAGATCGCCGAATGGCGCTTTGCGACCACCAGCAGCAAAGGCTTCCTTGACGCGCGGGTCAACTTGTTCACGGACGAAACTTGTAGAAAAGACACACGGATGGCTTCCCTTCCTGGGCTTCATGGGTGTATCCTCTGGTTCCGTCCTGGGGACCAGCAGAAGCCGTAGATCGGCATCGCTACCCAGCAAACCCGGACGAGACTGGTGATATGGACCCGCGGCGTTGCCCCCGGCCTACTGTGGGGTCCCGAGATCGTGGGTATCTCCATTCCCAGCTCCACGAGAACCCCGTCCTGTGGGCGAAAGCCCGGGCGCAGCGACTAATGCGGTAACGGCAGACCTGGGCGCAGTCGCTGAAACGTGTCGAACGCATACGACCCTGGCCATACGGCACGCACGCCTTCCTAAGACGAGGGCGTGTGCCCCCGCGCCGAGCCCAGAGCCTCCGGCATAATCGAGCTAGCCTTCGTGCGCTTCACGTTGCCTACCTTGAGACCGAACTCGATAACGGCTGCGGTGTGCTCAGCCGTAGCTGAGTGAGTCGCCCAGTCGGAATAGAGCTTCCCATCGTAGAAGCAGATCCTCCCTGTCCCGAATAGCCTCTTGTTGCCGCCCGTGGAATGTGCTCCCAGCTTCGTAGCTATCTGATGGACGCGCTGGCGACTGATACTCAGCTCCCTCGCCAGCTCGCCGTAGGATTTACCACCCCTGACTCCGGCCAGGATGTAGGCATCCCGACGTTCGAGCTGCTTGATCCCCTCGCGTCGCGCGACCATCATTCGTCCCCATTTCGTATTCATGATGTGGCGGGCGCTGAACTTGTGCTCGTCGTAGGCGCCCGGAGGGTAGGGTTGACTGCATGCCCGACAGAACACCGTCGGACCGCCATAGCGAGCCTGCTTCAGTGTTATGAACGCTACGTGTTCGGGGGTTACCCGGTGCTGGGCGTAGAACCCCTCGTCGTATTGACCGCCGCATCGGCGGCAACCGATTTTCATGTTCCGGGCGGGGCGATGACGTACCCCTTTCCTCCGCATACGCCGCAGTTCTTGCGCATCGCTCGGCAGGTGTGACACAGGCGATGCGTTCCAAAGATCATTCGCGGGCCGGGGTCAACCGGAGCAGCTCGTGGGGTTGCGTCTGGTTTGAGTGGGGGCGGAACAACTGGCTTGTCGACCAGTTGGTATTGCCATATGTCCCGCCCCGCGTCAGGGTGCTTCCGATTGAAGATGACGTAGCCCTCGGCTCGCAACTCACGCAGGCGCTTGAGGCCCTCTGAGCCGCCAACCTCTTCCGTAGCGATTTCCGGGCCGTCTACCCACGTTCCCTTGCGTGCCTCCAGGTAAGCGAGGACCTGCTCCTTCCGGGTCAGGTCCGAAAGGTTTGCCACCAGCTACTCCTCTCCTCTCCACCCATCAAGGCGGTTAGCCCAGAAGGCGTTGTCAGTCGTGTCCTCGATGATCTTGATGAGTTCCTCGGCGACTCTTACTGCCTCCGGTCTTGTTTCGGCCCCGGCGATAGTCGCCCAGCCTTCATCCTCGTCCCCGGGGTTTCCGTCGTCGTTCTCGATCTTGATCCAGACGGTGTAGCCCATCGGACTATCTCCCAGCGCGCTCGAACGTCTCGATGACGAAGGCGATGTCCTCGCTGGACAGGCCCGACAGGAACTCCCGCAGGGCAGCCGAGTCGTCAGCCGCCTCACCCGTCATTTCTGGGACGTTTGCTTCGGGCAGAATGCCCCTGATGACATCGGCCACACCGGCGGCGTCCATGCTAAGGCGGGCTGCCTGACGGGCAATCTCCTTGACGTGGGCCTCGGTTGGCGTAGTCGACTTCCCTCCGCGTCCCACATTGGGAACCTCGGACTTGGTGATGGCGACCGGGGAGTCCGCAATACGCATCTCTCCGGTTTCCGCGGAGATCCCTTCGTCGAGATCCAGCGCGGATTCCGTTCCGTAGCCACACAGAGCCAGGGCACGAGCAATGGCGCCCGTCTCCGCCTTCTCCAGGAAATCCATGAAGTTCTCGGAGAACTCCGACTTGACTGACGTGGCAATGAGCCGTCCTTCCTCGTCGAAGATGTTCGCCCGGACGAGGCCGTAGCCACCCTCGATGCGGGTCGAGCTGAGGCGCTTGCCCTTGTCGTGCTCGATGATCTCGGTGTCGATGGTCCAGTCGGGATGCGGGACGGGCTCGCCCCGGAACCACTGGACGCGTCGCCGAGCGGGAAGGTACGCCCTCCCCTTGAGGTCGATGAACGGGTTGCTGGACCACGGAGACTTGGGGATTTCCACGGTGGTGTCCTCTTCGGGCTCCGGGGCAGCGGTGCGGCGAGGCATCTATTCCTCCTCTTTCAGGGTTGAACCAGGCTGGATTGTGTAACCGGAGTTTCTTACGATCTCGGCGGCGTACCTCTCGTAGTCGTCGTCGTCCTCGTCGTAGGCGTATTCGTATTCGCCACCGGGCTCGATGACGATGGTGGCTTTGCTGTACCCGAGGTCGAGCATCCGTTTCTTGAGGGCCTTCTCCATGTGCCTCGACTGGCGAGTCGTCATGAGGATGTGCCCCTCGACGAACTCGTAGCCAGCCTCGATGGAGTAGTAGTAATCCCGTGGGTAGTCAGCCATCCTGATGCTCCCGGCACCGACATTCGTCGGAGTGCTCCCAATCGAAGTGGATAGGCTGAAGGAAGGCGTACGTGGAGATGCCCGTCACCTTCTTTGAGAGCACAAGGAACGCCACGGCGTTTTCGTTTCTGGCCAGGATCAGGTAGGGACTCTTGAACTTGTTGTCCGAGTTGACGTAGGAGTGTCCTGGGGCGAAATCCTCATCGGGGTCCATGGCTAGAACGCGAGCGGCTCCATGCGCTGCGCACCTGCGAGAAGGCTGATCTTGGACACGCTGATCTCCATGATCCATTTGTCGGTGGTCGGGTCCTTGCGGGACGCCAGCTTCCCCTGGACGATGACCGTGTCGCCCTCCGAGAGCATGCTGACCTCGCGGACAACCTCGCCCCACGCCGAGCAGCGGGCGATCGTCTTCTTCTCCCGGTTCTTGTAGGTGTCGATGGACATGATCCCGAACGAGGCGACCTCGCTCGTGGTCTTGTTGTCCTCCTCGCCGAACGTGACGGCCTTGATGTTGATCTTGCCCATGGTCCCGCTGACCACGACCACGTTGACGTCGCTCATGCTGCGATCCTCACTTTGTGTTGGCATACAAACGTAGGCGGGAACTCACGGGACTTGAAGATGGCCCCCGTTCGCCCCCCCATGCCTGATTCAAGGTGATCTGGTGATAGATACACCAAGTAGTACGTGTCGTCGGTTTCGGCGTATACCAGCCACCACAGGCGCCGGTTCCGTGAGTCCACCACCCTGTCTCCGGGATGGAGACCCTGATCGCCCCAGGTCACTTTGCAAACGCCTTGTAGGCTGGGCAGATGTTGATGTAGCCGCACCAGGAGCAGGCCCGGTTGGTAACCCCGGTCGGGATGAAGTTGCCAGCCATGATGCTGGTGTGGACCTGCTCCACGATGTTGGCGAAGGTGGCGATTGCGGGCGGCTTGGCAAGGTCGCCAGCCTGGATCGCCACGTGCTTGGGGATCTTGGTTCGCACCAGCACGTCAACTACAGCGTCTACCTGCTCGGTGCCCGTCTCGTGCTGCAGACCGATAGCCTGTCCTGTCAGCTGCAAGGCGTACTTGGCGCGGTCCGGCGTGGACTTGGTCGTCTTGAGTTCCCGGACGATGTTGTGCTGGTCCTGCATGATCGGATCGGTTCGCTCTTCCACGAGGTCCAGCACCGTGGAGAACGGGATGTCATTGACGGCAAACTGGATCTGCTTCTCAACGAGAACGGGCTGGATGGGCGGGGCGACGGCCGTGTGGTAGAGCCGCACGATATCCACGCCCGAGTCCTTCCCCTTCCCGGGATCTTCCTTGTCGTCTTCCAGGTCCGGGACCTGCTCGTCGTACGCTGTCGAGAAGGCATCGAGAACGTCCGTCACAGGCAGATCGACCTTGGTGGTGATCTTCTGGACCATGTTCGTCTCGATCGCCGTGTGGGCCGCGATCCCAACGAGCAGGGCCACGTTGGGCGGCGACTTGACGTTCATCACGTAGGCGAAGTACCACTGCTGCTGGCACCTCAGGTAGGTGTTGACGCTGGACGCCGACAGTACGACTGGGCTAGGCACACTTCCTCCAGACGTCGTTCCACGTTGCAAGGTGGAGGGTCCACATGTGAACGCTACGAGGTGGGTTCCCGTTCAGGAACAGGAAGATCGCTTTGGGTATTTGTTCGTCCATCCATGCCGCCAGGGTGAGCATCTTCGTGGGGCACCAGGTGTTGATGTCTTCTGCCATCGGAGGTCCGACGTACTCGTAGGACTGGCCGACTTCCGGCAGCATTCGTTAGCCCCTGAGCATCGAGAGCGTCGTCTGCAGGTAGACCAGCATCATCTTGGTGGCGACCTTCTTGGGAACGCCCGAGCGGACGATCTCCAGCCACATTTCAGCCCAGATCCGTGCCATCTTGGTTGACACGGCGTCGTCAAACGTGTCGTTTGGCTCCATTACTAGTAGCTCGTGGTCACCTTCGCGGCCACGTCCTTCTCGAAGCGGCGCTTGAGGGTCTCGTAGCTGCGCTTGATCACGTCGTAGTCGGTCATCTTCTTGCGGAGCCCTTCGTTCTGCTCCGAGAGGTTGTGGAGGGTGCTCTCCAGGGAGGTGATGTACGGCAGGGTGAGGGCCACCGACTCCAGGACCTCATCCTTGTCCATCTTCACTGCGCTGCGGTCAACGTGGATGCCAGCGGCCTCCAGCTCACCCAGCTTCTGGTCCACCAGCTTTGCCCGGTTGGCATACTGGCGAGCGGCTTCGACAAGAGCGCCCGACTCGTCCTTGCGGAGCGACCGCAAGACGGCGAACGGCGACTCGGGCTCGGGGCCAGCGATGGCGCGGACCTCTTCCCTGTCGTTCGTGGCGAGTGCTACCGGGAGCGGTCGGTTCGCAGCGCCCATGACCTCGGCGTGAGCCCTGTGGACCTCGTCTGCCTCTGTTTGTTCGTCGGCATGGCGTACGTCTTCGCCGGGGATCGACATTGGGAGGTCCGACCTCTTGATGCCGGGCTTACCCCACGATGACTTGAGGGCTGCGACGCACTCCTCCTTGGACTTGTGGAGTGTCCAATACGACGACTTTCCGAAGGAACCGTCGGGCATTCCTGCGTTGCGGATCGTCAGGAAGCCAGCACGCTTCATCCACGCTGTGGTGTGACCAACGGATGCGTCGGGGATGCCTAGAAGCTCGGCCACCTGGTGGTAGCCGCCACGGGCTTCCTTCCCTACGCCAAAGATGTCGTAGACGCCTTCGACCGTAGCGACGTGCTTGGCACGAGCCGCAGCGATGGACTTGTTCGGGTTGGGAACGGGGAGGGCCCCACCGTAGACGGTCATTACTTCTCCTCTTCTTGTGTGCTTGCCCACATATACATCGGTGTCGTGTATTCCTCGATGTTCATCTCTCCCTTGGCGATCATGGGTTTGTACCAGTAGCTCATGATCCAGCCCTTCTCGCGTCTAAACGCCGACCTGGGGATCTTCAACTTCCATGTCTCCTGGGCTTCACGCTGGGCCCACATGCATTCCTCGCCTATCCGCTTGAACCACTTGTCGTACTTTGTCGATCCAGAGGCTATTGCGAGTTCTGTGCGGTCACGGGCTAGGGCGCGCAGGAACGCTAGTAGACCAGGTCGGGTAACGCTTCTGTTCATGTACCAGTGCATGACGTCTCCACGCCAATGCGAGATCTTTCCTCGCTTGTGTGTGGAGGGGGAATAGACGCAGCCGGGTTCGCCGGGGCAAACCTCCAGCCCGTAGTGCTTCACCAGATCTTCGTATGTGATGCCCTTCACCAGTTACTCCTCATCCTCCATTGTATCGGGAGTGTCAAGTGCTGCAATGAACCGCCCTCGGAGTGCCGATTTGGCTCGCCGCAAACGGCGCAGGTCAGCAAGGGTTGGCTCGTTCTTCAGGGGACGTGGGCTCAGGACGACGAGCCCGGTGACGGTCAGGTAGGGATGGTTCATGCGGATGAGGGCAGCGCCCTCGAACACGAACGTGTCGGGCTTGTCCCAGTAGTCCTCGGGATCGGCCGATGACTCGCCCCAGCCGTCAAAGTCCACAACTGAATGTCGGGCAAAGTAGCCCTCCATCAGGCGGCTCACCAGAATGTCTCGCAAAGGATCGCGCGGTGATACGTGGGGCTGTCGCCGTCCTCCATGGATGACCATTCGTACGTATGGCCGCGGGTTATTGGCCACTCTTGACGCCCGAATGGCGAGTCAATAACGAGAGCGATGATCTTCTTGGGGATTGTTTTGCAACAGTTGCCGATCACGAGGATCGTTCCGTACGCGTTCTTGTCATGGGTCGCGTGGTAGTGAAGGATAGTTCCGGGGGTAGCGTCACGGGCATGCATTACTACTCCAGCGGGGTCCAGCGGGGATTGGTCACGAGGCTAGACCAACCTGGAAATACAGATGCTTATCCCAGCTGTTATGCCAGTCATCGCCACAGGATCGGCAGCTATACCAACCACGCGGTGAGTCAACGAAGAAGGAATCTGCCCCGCCGCTTGCTGACCTCGCATAGAGGGCGTGCTTGCACTCCTTCACGATGATCAGGTAGTGGTTTCCTTCTACGATGTGGCTTTCGTCCTGAACCTGATGAAGTTTGTTCCTACTCACGTCCATGGGAGTCCCTTGCTCATCACGTCGATGAGATGGTCGGCGTACTCGTAGAAGCCGTCGATGCGCTTGCCGCACGCACAGGTACGGACGGCGAGGTCAGATGCCTCCCAGTCGGTGGAGTAGACGACCTCGCTGATCTCGGCCTCGTTCTCGTCGCTCAGGCTCGGGATGTGGGCCTCGATGATCGCGATGGCCGCGCTGTTGTCGGGCTTGACGCGGTGGATGGGGGACGAGCCGTACTGCCCGCAGGACACGCATGGCTCTGCCGCACCACCTGTCACCCTTGGGGCAAGGAACTTGTGGACCGCCATCATGGTCACGACGGCTTGTCCTTCTCCTGGTCGAAGTCGGTGATCGCCGCCATCAGCAGGGCGAGCAGCGAGGAAGCATCTTCCCGCGTGAGATGCAGCTCGGTCGAAGCGAACACATCAGCGGGGTTCGGGTGCTTCCACGTTAGGGCTGAATGGAACTTCAGCGTGATCAGGTTCGGATAGTTGGGGTTGTAGGTGCCGCCCTGCCACCTGATGGCGCTGGTCATGGAGAAGATGAGCGCCCTGTTGGGCTGGCTGCGCATGTGAAACATGCGTCCGTTGGAGGCCAGCCATTTCTGACGCTTGCCCAGAAGGTGCGCGCTCAGTTGCGTATTCATCGTGTTGCGACCCTAGCCGCGCCCCGCGCTGGGCGCATCTGTTTGTGACCACGGAGGGAATACCAATCCCCTCCTGGTCCTACGATCACGTGATCCTCGAAGATCATGTCCATCATCTCGGCGGCATCCGCCAGCCGCCACGTCAGGTCGAAGTCGTGGTTCGTCGGCTCCAGGTCACCGGCCGGATGGTTGTGCGCCACGAAGAACCGATCGGTACCCGCAAGCAGGACGGCCGACATGATGGTCGGCATGGACACGTCGCAATCGTGGTAGCCACCCTTGGCAGCGCACACGACGGTGCGCACGTTGCGTGAGCCATCGAGGGCGACAACCCACAGTTCTTCCTGCGCCGAGTCGGACAGGCCAAGCTGGGTGAGCAGCCCGCTGATGTGCGCCGTCGTTGCCATCTGCGGCTGCTTCTTGATGATCCGCAAGTCAACGGTTGCGAACTGGTCGATCATGCTGGCTCTCCGGGTTCTTCCAATCGCTGAACCTCTGCCAAGTGGTAGCTGCTGGCCAGCAGGGGAAAATAGCCGGACTTCGTCACGATCCCCTTGGCATCGTGTATGTAGACCATCGCCGGGTACCGGTCGAGGGCCAGTCCCGTTGACCAGTCCATCGTCGGTTCGGTGGCCTCCTCGTTGAACGGCGTGGCCGTCAATGCCATGAGGCTGACGCTGCAATCGGCGGTATGGACGATCATGCCGGGCTTGAGATCCCGCGTAGTTGCTACCCGCTTGTTCTCGCAGTTGATCACTTGGGCTTCCTCATGATCAGCCCCTGCGTCGAGACATGGAGCGTGATGACCTCCTGCCCAAGCAGGACGGCATTCACACCCTCACCCCGGTGGTCCTTGTCGAAGTAGAGAGCTGGATAGACACCCTCCCGTGACCATGTCTTGGCGATGGCGTCCGAGAGCACGAGCCACTCCCGGTCGCAGGTTTCGTTGTGGAGCACAAGCCCCGGCTTGATGTCCTCTTGGGTGGGTTGCAGAACGCCCGAACACTTGGCCATGTCAATACGCTGCCACTGTGTTAAGCACCTTCGAGACGACCCGGGCGAGCTGCTGCGGTAGCTTGTCGGCTCCCTCGTACTGCACCCAATGCTTGAACATCCGACCCTGATCGTGGGGCCGGATGGAGTTGTCGATCGCTACCTGGATGACGTAGACCTCCTTCTTCTCGGCGTCGTCGGTCACTTCTCGAACATGGTCCATGGCCTCTCCGTAACCGTAGTTGGACCCGGCCGGGTAGCCGTCGGACAGGACGATGAGCAGCTTCTGGTCCTCGGGACGTGATCGCTCCAGGACCTTGTCGACTACCCAGTTGATGGCGTAGCCGTCGTAGTTGTTTCCGTGGTCAGACGAGCTGATGAGCCCGAGTCGGCTCAGGGGATCGCCGGGCTCCCAGATGTACATGAAGTCGGCCGAGCCACTAGAGTCGGAATAGGCGAGGTCGCCGGTGTGCCCATATACGTAGGGCGTGACGCCCTCCATGTCTCGCAGGGCAAGGATCAGGAGCTGTGCGAGGCGCTGGGCCGTGAGGACCTTCTCCTCGTGGTGCTCGCCGCTCTTGACGATGCTGCACATCGACCCGCTCATGTCGACGAGCAGGGCGACATGCGCCTTCGGGTAGACCTCGACGTTCTGCTGCTGGAACACGCGGTAGTCGTTATCACCCCAGCGCCACAGCTCGTCCTCGTCGATCTGGCCAGACTTCTGGAGCCGGGTGAAGTAGCGAGCCAGCTCGGGACGGAACTGGAGCGCTGCCTTCAGGCGTTCGACGATGTTGCCGGGCTTGCCGATGTAGGCGGCCTTGCTTTGGCCGTCCTCGGATGGACGGCGGACCCAGATCTTGGGCTTGCGCTTGCCCTTCTCCGGGATGCGGACCTCCTCCTCGTGGAGCTTCTCATTGACATACTGGCGAGCTTTCTGGGCTGTTTCGTCGTCGAGCTTGTCGTCCTCGTCGACATGGTTGGCGCAGGTCTCGGCAATGACCTGCTTGCCCCACTCGTCCTGCATGGCCCGAGCAACCGCCGCGCCGACAGACTTTGCGACGCCCTCGATCCTCTCCTGGTTGGCCATGGCTTCCATTTCCTTCTTGCGCTCTTCGTCGAGAGCAAGACGGTCAAGAGCGGCCTGGATCGAGTCGCGGAGGTTGACCTTGCCGGTCTGGTACTTGTCGTTCCACTCGTCCCACCACGGCAACTCGTCCTTGAACGACTGATGGGAGAGCAGGGCGTCGCTGTGTTCCGGCCACTTGAGGTGGATGATCAGGGCGTTCATCGCGTCCGGGATCGTCTTCCACTCGGTGGGGTTGTGTTCGGCGCTGCGCTCGCCCCACGTGAAGTCGTGGACCTTGCGCAGGTAGGCGACGAAGCCGGGGAACTCCTTGCCGGTCTCGCGTTCCGTTCGGATGTCCTCGATGATGTTGGCCAGCATCCCGACGATGCCCATGGGCTCCATCGGCTTCGGCAGGAGCAACTGGTTATTGACGCTGCGAGTTCCGTATTCGCCATTGGCATGGCCAGCCTCGTGGAGCCCGAGGCCGGTGCAGATGTCGACCGCTTCCTCGAAGGAGAGCTTCTTCTCCTTCTGCTTGGTGACTGGTGCTGGGTTGATGTGGATCTCGTTCTTCGAGAGATCCGTATAGGACATGGCCTGCTCTGCCCAGGCGCAAGTCATTGGCGGGACGGAGTCATCGACGATGCGGATGGTGCTCTGGATGACCTGCATCGCCTTGGCCAGCGTGCGCTCGTCGTCGTTGCCCCACGAAGGCGCCCACTTGCCGTACAGGTCGCTGCGCCACCACGAGGACAGGCTTCCTTCGCCGGTCGACCACTTGCTGCCGCCCCAATCGACGGGGGCAGCACGAGGTGTCCAAGCGCCCTTGTAGCGCTTCTGGCACTTCTCCTTGACGACGAAGTCCTCGAACCAGTCGTTGAACTTCTTGTCATCCTCGATCGCAAGTGACATATCGTCGAACTCGTCGAGCTGGAGACTGTTGAGCCAGTAATCGTCGTCGGTGACGGTGGAGCGAATCCACTTACCGTAGACATAGCCGGTGGATGGGCTGGCTGGGGCGACCCCCTTGGACGGTTCCGAGACCTTCTGCTTGGGAATGAACTTGATCGGGTTCTTCATGCGGCCACCTCGATGCGCACGTTGTCAGAAGCGAGTCGCGGTTCGAGTTCCGTGGGGTGGATTGTCCCTTCCGTTCTAGCCCAGGCGGGCAGCTTGCTTGACGGATTGGGAACCCATTTGGCAATGAGTTCCCCACCGCTTGTCATGACGCCGATGATCATCCAGCGGTCGTATTGGTCGCTGTGATCGGGATTGGGCGAGAAGTCGACGATCGAGCGGTCCTCTGGCCCATGAGTGTGGATCACAGTCCCTGGTACCAGATCCTCTACCGTCCCGTGGCGACAGTTGTGCATGGCACTCGTGCGCGGATTGACCGCGAGGCTTACGCCTTATCGCCACCCTTGCCCGAGATGATGCCCTTCACCAGCGCCCGCTCCGACGCCTCGCCACCATCCTGGGAGTACAGGGTCACGGCGGTCAGCTCGAAGGCGCGAGCGATGGAGGCGCCATCCCGCACAAGGCGAGCGGCGTTCACGAGTGTCCGGGTGGAGATCGGCGTGGTGAGGTCCTGCGTCATCCACTTCTGGCGGGACTTGTTAGCGATCTCGATCATCATCTTGATCTTGTCCTTGTCGATCTCCGGGTACAGAGAGGTCAGGACCTTCGTCTCCTCACCCGCCGGGGGCCAGGCCCGCTCGATCGTGTAGCCAAGGCGCTCTCGAAGTGCGTGGTCCATGTTGTAGGTACCGGTGTACCGGCCACCGATGTTGGCGGTCGCGATGATCGCCGTCTGCGGGTGCATGTCGAGGTACTCGTGTGCCTCGGGGATCAGGATGCGGCGCCGGGCGTCAAGCAGCGGGAACAGGATGTTGTGGAAGGTGGCGTGGAGCCGGGTGATCTCGTCGAGCAGCACGACACCGGGCTCGTACTTCTTGGCCTGGAAATACTCCATGATCTCCGACAGCACGAACCGGGTGCCGGTGTGGTCGATCTCCTTATGACCGACCCACTTCTCGATCGTGGTGATCGAGGGGCAGTCCACGATGTAGAGGGGCACGTCGAGGCGCTCGGCCGCGTGCATGATGCCCTCGGTCTTGCCTGACCCCGAAGGCCCGACGATGATGAGGTTGCCCTCGACGGTTCCGGCCCGACGGCCGTTGATGAACCAGTCGAGCATGGCCGTGTCCTCCTCGGGCTCGTACCAATACTTGCCCGAAGTGGTGGCTCCGCGCCGCTTGCGCTTGGGGGCAACAACGCCGACGGCCTTGAGGCCCTCGCCCTCGTTGACGTTGACCTTCTTAGCTGCGGGGGTAGCCTCCTCGGCTTCGCCGGGCGTGAACTTGCCGACAGCCTCCGCGATCATGTCGCGGATCGCGACCTCGTCGTATGTCAGCCCAGCGTCGGCCATCGTCTGGATGGCGTTGGCCACCATCGAGTCGATGTCGGAGTCGGAGCCGGACGGGAAGTGAGCAAGGGCCATATAGGGAACCTCCAATGATGCGTGGGGGAACAGCAACTTGATGGGTGCGCTACTCGGCGCAGTCATCTTCGATTGGCAGGACTGCCTCGTTCACGAGGTAGCGGTATACCACTCTATCGCAGTCAGAGCACAGGATCTTGTCGTTGGCGTTCTCCATGTTGACAGCCAGTTCGCGTCCACACTTGTGACACGTAACGATTGCGTGTTGGATTGCAGCAGCCAACCTATCCATCAATCATCCTCCTCGACATCCATGTCGTCGTATTCCGCGAGGGCCAGTTCCAGCTCGACGATGCGCTTGCACTCCGGTACTAGATCAACCCGAACCGTAGGGAACCCCATTGCGGTAAGCAGGAGATCGAAGCGCTTCTGGGCTATCTCTACACTCAACTCCGGGATCAGGACGTTGTCGTGGTCATGTAGATAGAGGACGTAGTTCATTCGGATTGCCCGAATGCAATGGTGCGATCCCACTTGTAGTCAAGGAACTCTGCCAATGGCTCGCACCTATGGACGACCCAATCTCCTAGCGGAACACGGTAGCCCTTGGATCTAAGCCAAGCCCAGACGAGAACCTGACGATCTTCGACGAGTTCGTTGTGGATCAGGACGAGCTTGGTATCTTCGTCGGCGTAGATTCCTGGGACAAGATCCTTAGCCACCCATTCGCGCGGCATCACTCCCTCGGGGCGATGTCAATCCCGACGAGACGACCAACGCTGTCGTAGACGAGC
>Ga0105097_10000963_pt1 | contig 13519 bp, 17 predicted proteins | sample PPLLak12cMay2015_FD_87035 | JGI IMG/M metagenome (GOLD analysis project Ga0105097, IMG submission 87035) | Freshwater sediment microbial communities from Prairie Pothole Lake near Jamestown, North Dakota, USA - PPLs Lake P7 Core (1) Depth... | ecosystem: Environmental > Aquatic > Freshwater >... | reverse complement strand
TGACCAACAAACCGTTATTAGCACAGGGTCTGGGTCGTTGAGTGTTTTGAAGGCGGAATTTCGTGAAAGCCCTGCTTTTACGATGGGTGTAGGAGCTAGAGGCAATTTAGTGACGTTGGAGAATGGCGTTATGTTTGACTATGACACTCGCTGGATTACATTTAATACGACTGATTCGGATTCAACGATGTCAGCTATTAATGGAGCGGTGGATATTGAAAATAAACAGAAAGTCACTTATGGTGAGTTTATAGCGAATCTGACAGCTAGTAAAATGTTTTGCATGGAGAAGTTAGTTGACTCTTTAACTCCTTACCTCGGCGTTCGTTATTCTCATGTTGATTTACTTTATAAGAACAGCAACTCTTATTTTTCAACTGAGAGCGAAACACAGGGTGGAATGATTAGTGGTTTGGTAGGTCTCGGGGTTGGAATCAATAAGAATTGGAGTGCTTCTGTTGGAGGGATTGTCGGGCAGGAACAGGGTGTTTCTGTTAAAGCGACGTTCAATTTCTAAATATAACTACTTAGGGTTGGATTCTTTTTTTAAGAATTCTAGATACTTGATGATGAATAATCACAGGGTTATCTAGTTTAACTAAAGGGTCTTTACCATCAGGTAGGGTTTTAATATAACAATAGGATAACGGAAGATTGTAAATTGTCAGGTTTGGTTGCTTTTCTAGAATCTTAGCTAATATCTTCTGTTCCCATTCAAAAGAGCTAGTAGCGAGAGTATACCACTCTTCTACTAGCTTTTTTGTTTTCTCATTATGTCGGATAAAGAGAGTTCCCGAAAGCAATTCTTTGACATTTGTTTTTTGACCGTACCAGCTGTCCCAATCTAAATAGTGACAGGCGATATCGAATTCAGGAGGGATTTCATTGAACAGGTAGGGGAAGGAGAGAACTTCAGCGTCCGCATCTAAAAATACAATATCTTGACCCGGGTATTGTTCAAAAGCGTTTCCAATACATTGAGGCTTATAAGCGACGTTCTTTATCCAACTTCCTCTGTTCTCGACCTTTTCAATATAGTACTTGATATGAAAGTGTTCTAAAGAAGGTATTAGATAATGTGTCAGGACTTCCTCATAGGGAGTATCCAATGTCACAAAACAAACGACGATGAAGTTGTTTATTTTCATCACGTCCACATCCCCTTTTCGCCTTGTGATTCTGTTAGGATGTTCTCATCAGAAAAAGGAACAACCGGATATTTTCTTTGTTGTAGTATCCTCCCGTCTTCCATCCACGCCGATTCTAATACTTGCCTATCGATTCTATAGAAGTTTGTTCTGAATACAGTGCCTCGTGAGTGGGCTTTCTCATGTGATACAATAACACTCGCAGGAGAGACTTCTACCCTTCCTCCTAATTCCCAAACCCTCATCACTACATCATTCTCCGATTGTCCGCAAACAAAGTTTCTGTCATATCCACCTAATTCTCTAAAGAGGCTTAACTTCATGACTCCGAACGGAGCCATTTTAGGAGAGTGAGTACCTCGCCCAATAAAATGATGTATATTCGTAATGTCTCTTCCGTCTTCAATCGTTCTAAAAGCTACTACCGTTTTCTCATCTAATTGTTTCCAGAAGTTATAAGTAACGTCAACAGCTTTAGGAGAATAGATGGCATCATCGGCTGTCCACGATAACAGTTCTCCTTTAGCGTGACGAAATCCTATTTCATAACATTGAGCCGGTTTAACATTAGAATGAATATGAGTAAAATTTGGGCCAGGGCTATCACCATGATTTGGGCCAACCATAATCATCTCCCAAGAAAGAGTATTATCTAACAAGGAATTATACATATCTTTCCAGTATTCTGGGCGAATCGACGAAGCTACAAAAGATATTTTAGGTTGTTCCACCGGACTCTCTCTTTCTTTTGATAGGACAAGCCTTTAGAACTCGGTCTCGTATTTCTGGTTTTAGATTCTTGACTCTTTTTGTCAACTTTCGAGTCTTATTATGGATACGTCGTCTAGCGTTTAGATATCGAAGACATTTACTATTTGTTCCTCGTGTCGCCATGTTTCTCCTATTGACTAGTTGGACAGCCGTAATACTCACAGGTACTACACAAATCTATTTCACTTCTACGACCTTGTACGTGCAAATCAACTAATTGTTTACGTTGAGGACTGCCCCATATCTCTTCTAATGACAGAAACTTAATATTACCAAGCTGTTGTAATCTTTTCGGGTTCAAACGAACACAGGGGTAACAGTTCCCCCATCTATCAATTGTCAAATGTGTGAGTAAATCGAGACAGATACCATGTTCAGGGATAGTGACTTTTTTCGTATAATCTCTACTGCCTAAGGGATTATGAAGAATTCGAGTAGCTACAATCCCCGGAAGGTCGTACCATCGTTCAGGATTAGCGACTTGTCCTAATAATCGATAGATAAGGCGTGGCTTTGTATCTTTTTTAATAGCGAGAAATTTCTGTACAATATCATATTGGGCATCACCTTCAGGGTCATTTTCAATGACAGAGATAGTAAGGGTATCTAAAAATCCGATAATACTATTAGCCTTTTCGAGAAGAAGTTTGCCATTTGTATCTAAACATTTAATATGATTTTTAAAGAGATAAAACGCACTCCCTAAGTAAGGATAGAGAAGAGGTTCTCCGTTCGAATGAAATTGTATCAAAAGACTAGGTGGAAGTTTACGAGCTATTGTTTCTAAAATATCAAAAGACATATCACCGTATTGGAAAGCTAATTCAGGATACTCTCTATCAATCTTTCTTCTTCCGCACATCCAACAATCTTTGTTACAACGGGATGTCAATTCAATATTAACAACAGCTAATCCCGGTAAGTTCATAAGCGTCTCTTTTTTCTTTCGTCTATAATTATCTTTTTACAATGGGAACAACATAGATAATAACCTCGTTCTCCGTTAGGTAATACTCCTCCGACTGTTTCTTCAGCGTAATTTTCATTACAAACTTCACACCAAATATGTCCATCTGGTGGTGGGTCAGGTTGTTCTATTGGCATTTTTTTAAGTCTCTACATGCGCACATGTCCGTATTCTTACGTGTAAAGACTCCTCCCATGCGACATTTTGCTAAGGCTGGACACATGAAAATAAAATGGCAATCATATTCCGTTTCTTTTTCCGTTTCTTTCGTAGTTACTTTCTGATTATTTTTTGATACCATGGGCTATCCTTTTCGACTCTCATTTTCCCGTCTTTTGAGAAATCATAGATATTGCTTACATCATCAATAAGAGGGAATACTTCGTCATCTGCATTTTGTAAAGAAAGGAGATTACCGTTAGCATCAGTTATTTTAAATTGAATTGTTTTGAGAGTCTGTTTCTCTTTTTGTCGTAACCGTTGGTTGGCCATCCGCTTATCTTGTTTCTCACTTCCTCCTCCAAAACCCGTAACAGGATTTTTCTTTCTTGACCGACTCATAATTCCTCCACTAGTTCAATACGATTTCCATCGTTATCTTGGCAAAAAGCTACTTTATGTGTTTGTGAAGCGTCTGTCATTACATCGGTAACCATATATCCATAAGATTTGATTTTATGAGTTAAAGCTTCAATTCCAAATACGGTGAATGCAATATGATGAGACAAAGAAAAAGTAATAGTTGAGACTTTATACAACTCTATGATGTCATTATTAGGGGTTCGATACTTCATCCAAAATAGTTTATCTCTTCCAGTCAACGTTTTAATGTATTCCCCTGTTTCTTCAGCGGCAGTTACAAACTGTAACTCTAATACTCGGCTGTAGAAAAAATGAGTATCACGTTCATTCGTAAAGGGTATACCTACATGGCGTAATCTCATATAGCCTCTTTAAGAATTTCTAGCCCTTTGAGTAAAAGGTCATCGCTAATTGTCAAAGGAGGGGCAATCTTTATAGAATTACGATGTGTCCAAATAAGTAAGAGTCCTTTTTGTAGACAACGGAATACGATTTGGGTAGCCTGTTCTGCTGAATCCGTCATGATAGCTCCAACTAATCCTTTACAATTATAAGGAAGTCCTAGTTTCTTTAGCCCTTCTTCTAACAAAACTTCTTGTCTAGCTGCTTTTTCTACTAGCCGATTTTTGATGAGATAGTCAATGTTCGCTAACCCAGCTGCACATACTAAAGGATTAGCGGAATGAGTAGAAGATAAGTCTTCAGGAACATCGAGTAAATCGGCATCTCCTAAAACGGCTGAAATTGGTACTCCTCCTCCTAAACCTTTTCCGCAACACACTAAATCAGGACGTATATTATAATGTTCGAAAGCGAACAATTTCCCTGTTCTCCCAAACCCTGATTGTATCTCGTCAAAACACATAAGCATGTTATTGAGAAGACAATACTTTGCAAGGTTTTGAATAAAACGTTTATCAAAGAATTGAGCGTTCCATCCCCTATAACTTTCAATGATGATACCGGCTACTTGTTGTTCATAACCGTGAAAAAGTGTAGGAGAAAAAGTATCGCTTTTTGGTGGGAATTCTAAATGAACAATGTCTCCTTCTCCGCACCATGTTTCTACCCCTTTGAGTTGTTCAGCGAGCATCGTCTTCCCATGCATCGCCCCTGTAAAAGATAGGATATAAGGTTTGTTTGTAGCAAGCCTCATAATTTTACAGGCAACTTCCGTAGCTTCTGTTCCTGCAGAAGTTAAAAAAGCTTTTTCAAAACCTGTATATTTGGTTAACGCTCTGAGATAATGAAAGCGGATTTCAGTTCCAAAATTATAACTATGTAACAAAGGTTTGTCAAGACTTCTCTTGATAGCCTCACATACTTCTGGATTTCCATGCCCCGTATTTGTGACACAAATCGTAGAAGTAAAATCAATAAAAATATTCCCCCATCTGTCATAGACTAACGAATCAATCGCTTTGTCCCACACAACAGGCAATTGATTTTGCATTGATAAGGGTTCATATTGAGATAATGATTTCAACAGTTCAACATCTTCAGGATGCGGTATAGGAGTTTGGATGTTAGGTAACATGTTTAGAGAGGTAGTAGTGTGCATAGTCTAAATCTTCTAATGTGTCTATTTCAATAGTTTTAGGAGTGATAAATGCCTGTATATTGGTTCCGTAAATATCCCCTGTCAGGCTCGTTTTAACTTGATGGGGGCGTAAGATATCGACATAACCATTAGCCCGATAAGCCTTAGGGAACACTTGATTCGGTAAATTGGTCGCATCTAGCTCCATAGGGAACGGGGATTCGAGATAATCTCCTTTAATCCTAAAGTGCTTTTCCAGAGCTTCCGTTATAGGCTCTACGCTCCTCAAGGATGAAGAAGAGGAGTCTAGGCTATCTAGGGCTTCTTTTATCTTAAAAGTCGCTCTAATAGGCGTTGTAGGGCGTAAAAACAGTAATAAATCGGGGGTATGTTCTCCCCGAGCCTCAAGTTCTAGTAAAAGGTGAAAAATCCAACCGTAATCGGTAGCTAGGTCAGTAGCAAAATCAGGAGGTCGGTCAATGACTTCAGCCCCCCATCCTTTACTTGTTTCGGCTATTTCGGGGGAATCCGTAGAAACATAGACAGGATAGCCCAGATTTCTAGCGGTCATAATAGAATATCCTATAAGGGGGATAGTTCCGATTCTAGCTAGATTTTTGTTAGGTATCCTTTTACTTCCACCTCTTGCCCCTATAATAGAGACGATGTTCATGTTTTCATCCTTATTTTGAAAGTTATACTGTCATAACCATCAAAAGTCCGTGATGGCTTCTCTTCTTCAATCTGATAAGATAAGCCGTGGAAGACTACCCTAAATAATTTAGCTATCGGTAACAAAGTTTCAAACATTAAATAGGGAGTAGAAATTGCTTGATAGACACAATCAAACAGCCTTTGGTAATCGGCTCGAACCAATGCTATTTTACTATTAAATCCATAAGCGTAGGTTGAGTGATTATTTCTGTATAAGGTTAACACTACATCGTAATAAGGGCTATCTTCCGAGAAACCGTATATCATGATGATGTCGTGGATTTTATTACTTTTCCACGATATCACGGTCTCTCCAGAGTTTTTCCCGTATTTTTTGTTCTGTCGCTGTTATCGTTTTTGTGCCATTGCCTAGAGTTATTTCAGCTTCTCGTATCATATCGATAAGCCGTCTAAATCCTTGTATCTCAACTGATGCGGCTTGGTCGCTACCATACATAGACCTATTCAATGTGATATGACGTTCAACAGTTGTTGCTCCTAATGATACAGCCACAATACTAGGAGTTAAGCCGACTTCATGACCTGAATAACCAACTGCACATTGAAATCGGTGACGTAGATTTGGTATCATATAGAGATTCAATTCTGAAGGCTCCGCTGGATAAGAACTGTTACAATGCAATAACTCAAAGGGACAATCATAAGCTCTAAATATCATCACCGCTCTTTCTATTTCTTCTAAGGTACTCATTCCTGTACCGATGAAAGTACGGCGTTGCTGTTTAGCTATTTTCTGTAACAATTGGCCGTGACTCAAACGAGCTGAAGGAACTTTACTATATTTACAATCGAATCCTGCAAGAAAATCTGCACTTTCTAAATCCCAGGGAGAGGCGAACCATTCAATTTGAAGCTGTTTACAGTACTTATCAATTTCAATATACTCTTTTTCGCCAAACTCTAACCCTGCTTTTTGGTCACGGTTAGTAGTTCCCCACGGACTCTCACGATACTTATCTAATTCTTCCTTTGTATAGACTTTATCAAGAGTTCGTTTCTGAAATTTGATAGCATCAGCCCCGACTTCCTTTGCTCCTTGAATGAGCTGTTTGGCAATGTCCAGATTTCCGTTGTGATTTATTCCCGCTTCCGCAATTACAAACGTGTGTGGCACTTTTCTCTCCTATGATGATGATGGTGTCACTGATTTTAAAAAGACGTGTTAAAATCCATTTATAAATATTATCTATAATTGGAACATGAGGATGCCAATTTCCCGGTACTCCAAAAATGAGCCAACGTAAATGATTGAGGATACCGTACTTCTGTAGTAATTTGATTTCGACCTTAACCCCTAACCTCTCCATAAAAGTTTTAATGTTGTTCGGCGTCCAAAAGAAAAGGTGATGAGGTAAATAATAAAACGTCTTAAAAGCCGGTATCTTATATAAAGAAACTAATGGGTCTTTCACATTCGGGATTTCTAAAATGAACTTACCATTAGGTCTCAAAAATTGGAATACTTTATTAATAAAAGAAGTTGGGTCAGGAATATGTTCGAATAGTTGAATCCCATACACAACATCACAAAAGTGCTTTTCTTTGATATCCATATAATCTGTGGCTAAACACTTCACATTATCACAAACTGTCTCATCTTTATCGATACCTAACACCGTATATCCTAGTTCCGTTAAGTAATGAACGTTCTCCCCTTTCCCGCAACCTACTTCTAAAATCAATTGGTCATAAGCGAGATAGCGAGGTAAATAACGACTAATCCTAACAGCTTGTTTTTGCCATGGAAAATCTTTTTGTTGATGATATCCTTGATACAGTTTTGCTAGTTCTTTTTTAGTCCATGCCGGATAGAGAATCTCGAGATGACAATGAGGACACTGTAAAATCTTTTTTGGAATGTTCCAACATTTCCATCTCATATCTTCATGAGTTCGAATCGGTTTAAAAGAAGTTTGTTTGTTACATACAATACAAAATAATTTTGGCATTAGGTGTGTCTCCATCCTCTGAAAGAAGCGTCGCGTCGTCCATAAAGGTTTTGTAATATATCTAAAGATGCTCCGCATTTTTTATAATAATAGTTTCTTAACAAATCTTTATTAGCGTCATAAAGACAACTATAAAATGCGGTATCTGAGAGTTCTGTAAAGTTTACTGCTAATAAATCAGAATTAGTGTACTTGTTCTCATAGAAATCAGCCGTGTCTTTGAGTTTACCTAAACGCTTGGCTTCTTCGAATAGTTCACAGCCAGGATAAGGAATAACAGGACTGATAGTTCGGAGTTGTGCAAAATCACTATAATGATTCAAGAAGGCCACGGATTCTTTCAATGTCTTTTCGTTATCTCCGATGTTACCCCAAATAATATTCAACCCCGGACTGATTTTAGCAGCTATCGTTTTTTCAATCCCATCAATAATCATATCTTTTGTAAGAGCCTTTTTCATCAGTTTGAGAACGGTGTTATCCAACGACTCGATGCCGTAATTAATAAACACACAACCAGCTCGTTTCATCAAATCAAGTATTTCCGGTTCTACATAATTGAGCCGTCCTTCACATCTCCATGAAATCTTGAAATCTAGTTTTAAAAAAGCCTCACATAACTCCACTGCTCTTTGTTTCGAGGACATGGTAAGGTCGTCAGCGAAATCAATATAAGTAACTCCCCATCGTTTATACAGATACGTGATTTCTTCCATAATAGATGAAATACTACGTAACCTCATGCCTTCCATCATCCTATAACAAAACGTACAATGAAAACTGCATCCTCGCCCTGAAATAATCGACATCGAAAACTGAGTAGGTTCGATGTTTGGGAAGCGTTGTAAACGATAATAGTACATCGGGAACAACTGATATGATGGAAAAGGAATACTGTCTAAATCGTGAATCAGTTCTCTATCGGGATTCTTATAAGTCTTGTCATCTTCTCGATAGATGATTCCTTTAATGGTCTTGATTTCTTCATGCGTCCCACCCAATATATCTTGAATCGTCTTTTCAGCTTCTCCTCGTATCACTATATCTGCTTTAGTTTTATGTAAAAAATAGGAAGGGTCAGCCGAAACCATATGACCCCCTAACAGATAAGTAAAAGTATCTCTGTTAACCGAAGCATTGACTGCTTTAGATATCGCTAATAGTTTCTGATAAGGATAATAACCGGCGATAGTTCCTATTCCTACAATATCAAAACGATACTTATCTAGATATTGTGTCAAATGTTCTTCTGAATAATGATGCATCGCTTGATTATAAATCGTCACTTGGCATTTCATTCGTTTGAAAATCGATGCCAAATACGCACTCCCTAAAGGAAAATAGTGAGTGTACGAGTTGTTATCATGAATAATCAGAAGAACGTTCATGTCAGAAAGCTTATAATTTTTTTATAGTTCTCTTTTTTATGAGGAAACGTACAGCTTGAACAATCACATTTCTTTCCTGTATACTTGTCTAGGACTGTCATTTGGAAACAATAATCGGTATTGTATAAAGGACAAAAACAAAACAAGCAGTTGATATGCTTTAGTTTGTGACAAGGATAATATTTACAGCTTTTGTTCTCGAAATAACTGTAAGAGTTCGTCATAATTTACTTTCTTAAAAACGGTGTAACTGCTTATAGGAGAACAGTTTATAATCTCTGGAACGGAACCAAATATCTGCGTCATGATAGGAGCAAACGTCGAGTTGATATTGTTTGTATCCCCTACCATGTTATACGAGACGTTATCTGCTAGTTCTTTATCCTTCTTGACTAAATCCCACCGATAATAAGAGCTAACATTATTGCCGTCCACGCCCCCACCGTCAGCCCCAAATAAAACAATACGCCTTCCTCCAAGTTTAATGAGGGTAGCGAGGTAAAGATGAAGAGATACACAAAACTGATTAGTATCAAACCCGCAATCTTCAGCGTATAGGATTTTTTCTTGATAGGTTTTGTTGAATGACGGTGCAACGATTTCCCGTAACGCATAGAGGTTGTCCTTTCCTGTTTTAAGCGTGATATACAGATTATTGACCGGTCGGTCTAGATATTCTTGTAATCTAGGAAGACGAGCCTGTACTTCGTACTCTCTATTATTTTTAACTGTGGAGCAATCAAAGACAACTTGAAACTGTTTATTAATTTTAGCCAATATAGCTTCTGTAGGAGTAAAATAATTCATCCCACACCATACGACATCTAAATTCTTGAACTCTTCAATACGTTGTTCTAGTTCGTCTACCGATTTGCCATGAGCTATAACACAGCATATCTTGTTTTGAACTATATCCATTCGCCCTTATCTCCTTGACTAGAGAGCAGAAGCGAACCGTCGTTAACATAGGGTTGATGTCCTTCTCGACTACTGATTTGATATCTTCCGTTGTCATCTAACCAACAACGTTTAAGAATCTCTGTTTCTTTAGCGTGATACTCTCTGAACTTACTGACATTCGCATGTCCTTCATCGTGATTAGCCCACACCATAGCTAAAGGACATAGAGTATTAGCTGAACTTCCAATTCTTTGAGCAACTCGTAATTGAAAATCATTTTCAGCTTGGCCACATACAAAACGATTATCATACCCATTCATCTTGAGATATGTTTCTTTAAGTGTCACAAAAAAGGGAAAGAGAAGAGGTGAGGTGATTCCGGTCGTATTTTGTACAAGATAATGAGTCTGGCTACTTTCTACACAGTAGCTATCTTCGAACATACGGAATCCAAACATATAATTTTTACCATTCTCTGGCAAAGAAGGAATAGACGAATCAATGAACGCTATCATGTTATCGGCTGCTCCTTTATGATTAGGAGTAAAATAGATAGCGTCATCCGCCGTTAATGAGATATATTCTCCTTGAGCTTCCATAAATCCTATATGTGTACATTGAGACGGTTTAACATTTGTTTTTATCCATCGAACGTTTTTTGGAAGTTCTGAAATAGGAGGAGTTGGCCCAACAAAAATCACTTCCCATGCTAATTTATTATTTTGTAGGGAATTGTATAGGTTAGCCCAAAGATGAGGACGAATAGATGGAGCGACAAAAGATATTTTCATGTGGATGACGGAGGTTGTTGAGGACGGTGTAGGGCGATATATTCTCTTAGAGTATGTGTATGTTTAAAAAAGTTAGTTCCGGCTGGAATCTTAGGAACACGTTGTTGAATTAATGGACTTTCAGAGTCAACACTATCAGCGTTACGACGCCCTGACCGGACAGATAGATGTTGTATAATGATTTCATTACGTAAGTCTAGAACTCTCTCTATTTCTTTGTATAATCCAAAGACATCCCAATCAGCCCCATCCCGATAAATCATAGGGTCAAAGAAGAATCCTACCGCTTCTACGGCTCTACGAGAGATGAGAGGAAAACAACTGAACCAAAAATGTTCATTACGTTTTGTTTCTTTTTCCATATCAGCAGTTACGCCGTAAACGATACCATCAGGAAACGGTTGTAAGTATTCTTCTAATCGTTTTTTAGCTTCTGTATCCCATCCCTGTTTGAGGAATTTAACATCATCGTTACTAGCAATAATATATTTCCCTGTACTATGTTGTCTTGCCATCCAATTATAATAATCTTCACTTGTATTAAATGACCTTTCTCTGACAAGAAATTTAATTGGCATATATTTATCAAAGCGAGCTACTAAATTTGGACGGACACCTGCAGATGAGTTATCATCAGAATCGTACGTAATAACTATTTCTGTTTGTTGTTTATTATCTGTAGTCTGAATAATACTCTCGATAGCATCAGCTAAGAGGGTTGGGCGATTACGTGTCGGGATAAGAATCGAAAAATCCATTAATATAGCTCCTGATATTCTGTAATTAAGGTTGAAAAGTTGGCGTTTCTAGCGATATCATAGACTTGATGTACTTCTTCCGCCGTTTTAGGACAATAAGTAGGAAATTTACAAGCGTGACTCATTAAGGTTGTTAAATCCTTCGAGTGCTGTAATCCAGTATCCATTGGTTTATTGACACCTACAGTTGTACGGATAATCACTTTAGGATTGAATTGATTTCGAGATAAATCAGCGATTAAATTCAAATGATTGACAATTTGGTCCATAGCTCTAGGAAGAAAATCGATTCTCTGATAAATAGAAATTGGTAGATATCCTTCTAAAGCTAACCCGATACTAAGCCCGAGTTGTAATTCTTCTGTAACAGGCATCTCTCTTCGTGCATGAGGAGGAATATCCAAAAGAGTATTATAGAAGTCTTCACTCAGTACTTGTTGTCCTAAAAAAATAGCACGAGGATTTTCAGCAAATAGTTGCATCTCTTCACAGATGGCTTGATGGTATGCTGATTTCATAAAAGGACACACTTTCCTTCTCTCATCCAACGTTTATTAAATTTGTCGTCGTCTTCTCCCCGGTCACTTTCGGTCTGTAATACGTTTTTCTTTTCATTAATAATAACAGTGGCTTCAGGACACAGTTCCACTTTACCTTTATGTCGTAAAACACGGAACGAGAGGTCAGGGTCTCCATGAGAATGTTTATAGTAGGTATCCATAAATCCGCCGATAGGAGCTATCCACTCTTTATGTATCATAGGACATCGAGCGTACCAAATATTTTCGATATGACATTCTGGGCGAATCTCTCCTCTGATAGCCGGGTTATCTTCATAGGAGGAGGTTTGGAAACGAGGAGAGGTTATATACAGTTCATTTTTATGTAAATACATACGCTGTAATAAGTTATCTACACAATGATAAGTTGGGAGATGATAATCAGCTATAGTCCAAATATAATTTCCTTGAGCTGCTTCTACTCCTTGTTGAATCGCCCTATATTTGCTCTCTCCTACATCCCTTAGAAACTTCAATTTCATTGGGGCGTTAATCTCTAAAGACATAGGAGAAATAAAAATAACTTCATAATCTATCGTAGGAGAAGTGTTCTTATAAATAGCAGAGAGACAATCATTTACAATAGCCGGGCGACATGTTGGGATGATAATACTAAGTTCTAATGACATAATTAAAACATTATATATTTCCCCGTTCCGGCGTGAGGAAAAGTCCTTTTATAATGATATCGATACACTTTTGAATTAGTATTTTTTGCTCCCCAAACAGCAGAAGTACAAGCTCTTACACTCATATCATTATCTTCGATGACGTAGAGGATAGGTAAATCCCATCCTGTTGCGTACCTCATACATTCTTGAGCTAATCCACCAGAAGCAGCCATACATCCTAAAAAACACCAAACTTTATTTTTACTATTCTTACATTTCAGGGCTTGAGCCACTCCTAAAGCTATCGGAGCTATGCCTCCAACAATAGCTGAAGTAAAGAACCGTTCTCCAAAAATGTGCATCGAATGACCTTCAAGTATCTGTTTTTCTAACTCTTCCGCTGATTTACCTGATAAGAGCCAGTGATAATGACTTCTCCAAGTACTGAATACCCAATCTCCTTCTTTAAAGTCTTTGAAGAGTTCTATTAATTGGTCTTCATTACCTCCGCTTAAATGGATAGGAGAATGTATTTCTCCAGCTTCATATTTAGTTACTATTCTCTGATTGAAGTCTAATAAATCCTGTTTAGTCATCATAAGTCGTTCTTTTGATGTGGATAGAGGTCATATCTTCAATACTTTTTAACACTCCCCATCCGAACACTTTTTTCATATGGGCTAAATAGTCATAATCCGTATAATAGTTTTTAAAGGCTCGGTCACGAAATTTCAAGACCTCAACCGCCGATAGATGTTTTGTATGAAGAGGAAGGAAATCAGGAGCGAGTTGAGCATAAGGATTGTATTTTTTATTAGG
>Ga0105097_10000962_pt1 | contig 13521 bp, 9 predicted proteins | sample PPLLak12cMay2015_FD_87035 | JGI IMG/M metagenome (GOLD analysis project Ga0105097, IMG submission 87035) | Freshwater sediment microbial communities from Prairie Pothole Lake near Jamestown, North Dakota, USA - PPLs Lake P7 Core (1) Depth... | ecosystem: Environmental > Aquatic > Freshwater >... | reverse complement strand
TGCGGCGCGGAATGCACGCGCTGTGAACCGCGCACGCGAGCGCATTCCTCGTCGCTTGCGACGAGGTAAGCGAGCGAATACTAAAAAAGACCGCATTCATTACGGTCGAAGATCCCTGCAGCTTGCTGCAGGGATCTTCAATTCGACTGGTAAAAGGCAAATCCGCAAGCGATCTATTCGACCCCCAGCCGCTTGTAAATCTCGGGCAGCCTCCGGTTGGCTTCCGCTTTAACGCCCTGGTAGAGATGGCCGCCATGCGAATCCATGGCCACGGTGAGCGGGCCAAAATCCTTCACCCGGAATTGATAGAGCGCTTCCGGGTGCAGGTGCTCCCAGTAAACCGCCTCCACTTCTTCGATCTGCTGAGTTTCCAAAGACGCCGCACCGCCCACGATGGCCAAGTAGACGGCCCCGCATTTTTTCATGGCCTGGAGGCTGCCCTCGTATAGGCCCCCCTTGCCGATCACCGCCCGTACGCCGTATGTCTCGATGAGTGCCGGGGTGAAGCGATCCATCCGACCGCTCGTGGTCGTCCCCACGCAGATGGGCGCCCATTTGTCCCCGGTTTTTTTCAAACTGGGGGCGGTGTGGATGCAGGGCATCCCTTTCAAACTCACCGGGGGTTCGTGGTGCTGGTCGAACATGTATATCTGGGTGAGATCGCGAATCCCGAAAAGGGTTCCATCGAAGTAGACGATGTCCCCGACCTTGAGGGTCCGGATGAGCTCCTCCGAAAAAGGTGTCTGAAGATGATGCTGTGCCATGGCTCGTTTCGCCTCCTTGTCAGGCTCGTTTGCGTTAGTAGCCGTACTCGATGCGTCCGTCCGGGTAGATCCGCGCCCGCGCTCGCCGGGCCGGCCAGCACTGGGTGTTCACGGCGACAGGGTTCTGGGTGATGTGGGTGTAAGCCATCTCGATGTGCACCCCGAGGGTGGAGACGTCCCCGCCGAGACCCATGGGGCCGATTCCCGTCGCGTTGATGGCCTCCTCGAGCTCCTCCTCCATCTTGGCGATCTCGGGGTCTTCGTTGCGCTGGCCCAGCGGCCGCGCGATGGCCTCCTTGGCAAGGCGCATCACGAGGTCCGCGGTTCCGCCGAGTCCCACCCCGATGATGCCCGGGGGGCAGGGGTTGGCGCCCGAGGCGATGAAGGTGTCGAGTATGAACTTCTTGACCGCCTTGACCCCGTCGGCCGGTATGAACATTTTCATGGTGCTCATGTTTTCCGATCCGGAGCCTTTCGGTATCATGAGAATTTCCATGTATTCCACATTTTTGATGAAGTCGATGTACACGACGGGAAGATTTTTCCCCACCGACGTCTGCGGGTTCACCCGGGTGACGGGGTGGGTGGAACTGCCGCGGAATGGGAACTCCTGGGTGGCACGCCGGGCCCCGACACTGAGACGGTCCTTGATTTCAGCGCCGTCCCAGTGGAACAAGGAACCGAGTTTGACCATGTAGATCGGCAACCCGGTATCCTGGCACACCAGTGTTTTCTTCTGGTCGGCAATGTCCACCGCCTTCAGCATGGCCTTGAACACTTCCTTGGCGTTGGGCTTGGTTTCGCGCGCATAGGCATTTTTCAGGGCGCGGCGGACATCCGGGGGAAGATCGCAAAGTGCTCGGATATAGAGTTCCTTGGCCGTCTCTTCGATTATTCCGTAGTCAACCTTTGACATGGCAGAACAAAGCCTCCTCTGACGTTAGGGGGTTCAACCGCAACAGAGTCCATGAATGCCTGTGATAATAGAAACCAGGGCGCATCGGTTCACGTTTTTCTCTTGAGAGTTGAGCTTTGTGCTTTGTGCGTGTTCTTTATCAGGTATACCGGGCTGGTCCACGCCATGTGTCCGTCCTCCTGAATCGCGCAAATGTAGATAGGGTTGTCCCCGGGCGTGAGGTCTGCCAGCGGGAGTTCAAAAGAGAATTCGTGCGCCGGTGCCTGATCGGGCAAGCGGTATATCTCAATCTTTTTCGATAATCCGCCGCAGTCCCATTTGCGGGGTTCGAGGCCGGCCGATGTTATGGCAAGCCGGATCGTGCGCTGGGCCGTCTTCATGTGGATCCACCCCGTGCGGGGATCCTCCAGGGTGAGGATCATGCCGGCAACGCCGCCGGTGGTGACCGACTTCCAGGCGAACCCATCCGCGCCGGTCTTCTCCAGGGGGCAATTGGAGTTCCAGAAATTGATGGGGGTTGTATCCAGGACACGGTTGCCCGTCACCCGCAGCGTTCCGTCCCAGGAAGCCATGCGGGCGCGGCCGCGCACCTCGGCGCCGCTCCAGAGGATTTTGATGCGGCGCCCCAAATCTTTGCTGCCGTAAGGCCGCAGGACGTTGACCGTCTTCAGGCCGTTTCGAACCACGACGCGCTCGACCGGGCCGGTTCCGACCACATCCACGTGCAACAGCGGGTCTCCCGGCCCGGCATCGATGACATCCCCCAGCATGGCGTGACGGTTGTCGGCCGTGGTCACGTTGAGGCCGATCAGGCAGCGGTGGCCCGTGGTGGCGTAGAAATGGCGGGATGCGAGGGCTTCGAAAACATGCTTGCGGTCGAGCGTGCGCGCCAGGATGCAGGTCAGACCGCCCAGGGATCCGAATTTTCCGGCACCCGGGTACGACGCACCGGGACGGCCCTTGTGATCATCGGAGTTTGCACAGATGCCGATCCGGTACCCCCGGGCGAGGGCATCTTCAACCAGCCACTCGAACGTTCCCCAGGCCGAATGGACCTCGACGGCAAGTTCGATGTCCGGGTCGTGGATGCGCATGTCCGCGTAGCGCCCGCCCACATGGGCGAAGGCAAACGCCTGGGGACCGCCAGCGGTCTTGAGCTTCTCAAACAACACGGCGGCGGTTGGAGAGTCCTCGTAGCTGGAGATTTTTCCCGGAAGCAGATCGGTGCAGCTGCGGGAGATCCGGCCCCCCTCGGAAATGAAATAGACATTGCGGTCGCCGCCCAATGGAGTGTTGCCGCTCCATTCGTATCCCGGGAAGGTGACGAATCGATTCGGCTTGTAGAATTTTTTGCTGGCCGCATTTATGGTTTTCCAGAACTCGTCCGTGATCTGGAAGTCGTTGCCCTGGTGCCCGGAAGCATCCACCAAGGCATAGTCGCGGGCAAATCTGAAGTAATCCTCGATGGAATTGGTGCCGATGGTCTCCTCCGACTGCCCGTGCAGGTCCGCCCAGAATGGCTTCAGTTGCGGTGTTTCACCCAGGACCCGGATCGGGTTGCTCGCGGCCGACAACCCGGTGGCCGGGTCTGTGGCCGTGACGCGAAAGATCCCCGCGTGATGGAAGCCGGGGTGGGGCTGCGGAACCGGAGGGGCCGTCGGGTTGCCCCAGCGGTCTTCGAGCTTGAGATGGTGCGTAAAGCCTACGCCGATCCGGCCCTGCGACGGGGCGATGCCGGCCGCCCGCGACGGTCGGTCTGGGATGATGCGCAGGGTGGGCGATACGGGGAGCTCCTTGAATTCGTAGGTGGCGATGGGGTCCACGAGGGTCTTGAATTCGAAGGACTCCTCGCAGAATGTCTGCATCTGCCATCCCGGAGAGCCTCCCGAAGTGTCACCGAAGACGACGACGATCTTCTGCCCCCGGTCGAGGAACCCGCCCATGACTTTCAAGAAAAGCGCCCGGCCCCAGGGGCGGGTGTGGCCCTTGGGATCCCAGCGGGGTTCGATCCGGCAGTCTCCGGTGGACTGCACGCTGCAGTAATTGGCACGTCGCGGAGCGCTGAAGTGGGGGGCGCCGAAATCGCTGGCAAACCGGAATGCAAGCTTTACAAACCCGGTGTCGTCGATGGGGTGCCCGGCGGTATAGGTAAACGTCAGGGTGGTGAAGGCGCCGGCCACAACGGGTTGCGACGGGTTGATGACGGCTGTGCCCAAATCGATGTGCTGCATTCGCCTGTCCCCCAGGAGTAATCTTGGCGTTAGCGCTTGTTTTGCCTCGGCTGAATGGCGTCCGGATCCCGGTCGGGTGGTCTGTCTGTCATGCAGCCTATTTCTGCACGACACCCTTGATGACGTCCGCTTTGGTGATCGTTTTCGTGTCATAATGGTCGAAATCGAGTCCCAGGACGAAGTCGGCCAAGGCCTTCAGCTCCGCCTCGGGCAGATCGTACTTGGGCATGATGGACCACGTGCTCTTGGACTGCGGGTTCTTGATAAAGGCCGACACATAGTCGACCGTGCGCCGCTTGGCTTTGATGTTGGAAAGATCCGGGCCGACCCGCAGGCCGCCCTGGCCCTGGATGGAGTGGCAGTAGGCGCAGTCATGCTTCACGTACGCCTGCAGTCCCAGCGTTTCCGTAGGCGTCAGCGCTCGGTCCGGCACCAGGATGGTGTTGCCGTAAGGGCGTGCCCCGCCGAAACCGGTCAGCGTGAGATAAACGATGCCCACGATGGCGGCGACCCCGGCGGCGGTCGCCAGGGGCCGGTTGGCCATTCCAAGGAATTTCGACCGTTCCAGAAACGGCAGAGCGAAAAGCAGCAGCACACCCGCCACCGGCAGCACCAGACTACCGATGACTTCGGTCGAACCTGAGAAATAGGTCAGCAACTGGAAGATCCACATGAAGTACCACTCCGGCCGGGGAAGATAGCTTTCGTCCACGGTGCCGGCGACGAGCTCTTTAGGGATTCGACCCCAGGCGGAGAGGGCCAGGATAATGGCCAGGACTGCCGCGAAAACAACCATGCTGTGGGCCAGATGCTCCGGGAAGAAGCGGTAGAGCCGAGTGGCGTCCGAAGAGGACGGCGCAGGCGAAGCCGGCTCTTCCTGGCCGTGTTCGGCAATGCCGTGCAGCCGCACCAGGTAGATATGGACTGCGATCAAAAGCGTCATCAGGGCCGGTAAAACGAGCATGTGGATCGCATAAAACCGGGTGAGGGTGAGCCCCGATACCGAGTCGCCCGCCAGCAGCAATTGGGTCAGTACCCCTCCGACCACCGGGATGTCTCTCGGAATGTTGGCGCTGACGACGGTCGCCCAGTAGGCCTTTTGGTCCCAGGGCAGCAAATAACCGGTGAACCCCAGGCCCAGCGTGGCCAGGAACAATCCGACCCCCAGGATCCAGGTGAGCTCGCGCGGGGCTTTGAAGGAGCCGGCGAAAAAGACCGTGGCCAGATGCCCAAAGACCGCCAGCACCATGGCCCCGGCACCCCAGTGGTGGATGCCGCGCAGGAGAGGACCCAATGCGACTTCATTCATGATGTAGTCGATGGACTGGTAGGCCTTGTCGGGCGACGGGTTGTAATACATGGCTAAAAACATCCCGCTGACGGCCAGCAGTGCAAAGAGCAGGACACACAGGCTGCCCAGGGTGGCGGACCACCCCAGGGTCGCAGGCAGCTTCTTGTACAGAAAAGGTTCCAGATGGATTTCCCATCCAATGCGCTGCCTGAAGGTTGCTCTCATTTTTGACATGTCACACCATCTTGACCAGGAGGTTTCCGCTATCGATTCGAAACTCTAAACGGTCCAGGGGACGCGGCGGCGGTCCGGATTTGACGGCGCCGTCGCGGCTGAACGCGCCGCCATGACAGGCGCATAAAAACAGATTCTGATTGGCGTTCCACTGGACCGTGCACCCTAGATGCGTGCAGCTCGAACTGAAGACCACCAACTCATTCTGGCGTGAGATCATGATGGGCTTGACCAGCGGCTGGCGGTAGAAGCCGCTCTGCTCTTCATAGTTCAAACGCACCGTCGACACCGCGCCCATCGGAAAGCTGTCGACGCGTCCGGCCGCGATCCATTGGGGCGGTTGGCTGCGCAAGGCCGGACCGACGAAGGCCGAGGAGAGAACGCCGCCCACGAGCAGGGTGGAGGCGGCGCCGATTCCTAACGTCAAATCGGTGAGAAAACGGCGACGACTCATTTCAGGCCCGCTGCCGTTTGCGGCAGGCGCTGCGGTGATCGACGGGATCTCGGACCGGGCGGCTGCGACCGGCGCGGGCAGTGGTTTTTGATCGCGCCAGCGATCTTTCACCGCCAAGCGCTGGATGTACTTGATGGCGCGTGTGCAGCTGATCTCCTTGGGGCAGACTTCGGTGCAGTTGAATTCGGTGCGGCAGGTGTAACAGGAGGCGAGCACCCGATCCATGCGTTCCTCGAACAGGCCGTCGCGGCTGTCCATCAGCAGGGTGAACGCACGGTTCAACGGCGCCGGTCCGGCATAGCTTTGATGGTAGTTGGCCATGGTGCAACTGGAAACGCAGCACCCACAGGCAATGCACTCCGTGGCGAGGCCGATGGCCTGCCGCTCCGTGGAATCGGGCCGGATGATGGCGGGCTCTATCCGGGCCTCCTTCGGGTCGAAGAACGGCAGGCAGGCTTCGTAGTGTTGGAAGAAGGGATCCATGTCCACCACCAGATCCTTGACCACGGGAAAGTGGTTGAGCGGCCGGATGGTGATGGGGTCTCTCCCGGCAAAGTCGGAGACGTTGGTTTTACAGGCCAGGCCTTCACGTCCGTTGATCACCATCCCGCATGAGCCGCACATGTTGACTCGGCAGGCATAGCGAAAGGACAAGGTCGGGTCCTGTTCCTTCTGGAGACGGATCAACACATCCAGGATGGTGGTGCGGGTTTCGTCGGTGACGTGAAGTTCATAGCGATCGAAACGACCCTCGCCGCCCTGCGCGGGATCATAGCGGTATATTCTGAATTCCCTATTGTTGCCTTGCTCGTTCGGCACGGAAAACTCCTTTTATCAAACCCATTGCCCTGGGTGAGGTTAGAAGTGGTTTCATAACCCAGTCTGACACCCGATGGTCCGCCGCAGGCGGATTGCAGGCCTCTCGAAATGCTCATCCGCCGCAGGCGGACTGCGCTTTCGAGTCGGCCTGCGCCTTGCCCTCAGGCGTGATCCGAGGTTGTGAAACCACTTCTAGTAAACGGATTTCCATATCAGCACGAACACCACCAACCCCAGGCCGGTCAGGCCCCAAATCAGCGCGCGCTGGTACTTGACATTGACGAGGTTGAAGTCCAGCAGGATCACGCGCAACCCCAAGGCGGCATGGAACGTGACCGCCAGCAGCAGCAAAAATTGCAGCCACGGCTTGTACGTCAGCGTGATGTGCAGGGCCAAAAAGACGATAATGGCGAGTGCCGAGATGCGCTGCCACATCCAGGCCCACATGCCCACGTACATGTTCTTGCGCCGGTTGGGGTCGAATTCTCCCCACTGGAGCGGTTTGCGGTATTCGGTGCTGGTCTTTTCTGGCGGCATGTCTCTCTCTCTTCCGGATGAGGATGCGTTATTTTCGATATTTCTGGCATTCGTGAAGCGACTTGTGCTTGAAGTGGATGGGCTCGGTGCGCAGGTCGGGCCGGCCCTGGTCGCCCCGGGTCAGAAAGATGTTGTAGAGGCTTTCGACATCGTCCTGCTCCGGGTAGTCGCTGCGATAGTGGGCGGCCCTGGACTCTTTGCGGGCCAGGGCGCAAGCGGCCGACATGAGCGACACATCGATCATGTTCAATAAATCGATGGTGATGTTCCAGGGCATGTTGTACGTTTGCGGGCCGGTGACCCTGGCGTTTTCAGCGGCACTGCGCAGGGACGTGAAGGCGCTCAGCGCCTGCTCGAGATCCGGGCCGTTGCGGACGATGCCGACCTTGGCCCAGTTGATCTCGCGCACCTCATCGCGAATGCGAAACGGGTCTTCGCCCGTTGAACGCTGCCGGGGGGCCAGGAAGCGTGCGGCTATTTCCGCAACCAGCCCCGGTGCCGTTTCCGGGGCATGTCCGTTTTCGTCTTGAATAAACCGGGCCAGGGCTTTGCCGGCCTGGCGCCCGTAGACACAGGACTCGCAGATGCCATTGCCGCCTAAACGGTTGCCGCCGTGCACGCCGCCGGCATCTTCGCCGGCAACAAACAGGCGCTGCAAAGAGGCCTTGCCGTGCTTGTCGATGCGCGCACCTCCCATGAAAAAATGCGCGGAGGGAGAGACCGGCACAGGGCTCCGGGCGAGATCATAACCGAATTGACGGCAGCGTTTGCACATGCCGGGGAAATTTTGCTCTACGAAATCAGCGCCCAGATGCGCGGCCACGATGTGCACCCCCCCCTCTTTGCAGGCCCGGCCGGCCATCATTTCCATAAAGGCCGATCGGCTGACGACGTCGCGCGTCGCGCGCTCCGCCAAAGCCGGAGAGTAACGCTGCATGTAGCGCTCGCCCTCGCCGTTCAATAAATAGGCGCCGGCCCCGCGCAGGCCCTCCTCCAACAGAGACCCGGCCACGACGCTGCCGGGCACGATCAACCCGGTGGGGTGAAACTGGATCATCTCCATGTCGCGCATGACCGCACCGGCCCGGTAGAGCATGCCCAAACCGTCGACCGATTTTTCAGGCCCGGGGGCATGGAACCGGTATTGGGTCGGGCCGCCGCCGGTGGCCACCAGTGTCGCCGATGCTTCGGCGACGATGAACTGCCCCTGCTTGATGTCCAGCAGCAAGGCGCCGGTCACCTCCTCCCCGGATGCGTCTTTCAGAAGATCGACGGCGCGGCACTCTTCCAGCACCTTGACCTTGCGTTTCATCACCTGCTCGGTGAGGCGGCTTACGATTTCGATGCCGGTCAGGTCGCCCTTGTGGACCGTGCGGTCGAAGGACTGTCCGGCAAAGGGTTTTTGATGAATCGTTCCGTCGGGGTTGCGGTCGAAAAAGCAGCCGAACCGGGTTTCCATCTCCTTGATGGTCGGGGTGGCCTCTTCGACCAGGGTTTTGGCGAGTTCCTGGTCGTTGACGTACTGCCCGCCCTTGAGGGTGTCCATCAGGTGTTTTTCGTGGGAGTCGGCCGAGCTCAAAACCACGTTGAACCCACCCTGCACCATGCGGCTGCAGCCGCCTTTGCCCCGCAGGGCTTTGGTCACGATGACGATGTTCAGGTTCGGGTTGGCGTCGTGGGCATACAAGGCGGCGAGCTGACCGGCAGCCCCCATGCCGATGATCAGGATATCCGCCTTTATTTTCTCGAACCTCATAGGTCACCTTGATTTGACGTTGATTTCAATGGCTACCATATCGATCTCATGGTCGAAAAGTCAATCACACTCCCAATCGCAATCGCGCATCTCGTCGATCATGACATCCCATAACGCCTCCGGATATAGCCACCTTGACGTGGGCGCGAGGCGGGAGACCTCGCGGCCACGGATGAAAATCCAATCTACGACACCGCGGGCTGGGCCACGGCTAACCTTTGGCGCTGCTTGCGGCGTCTCTGAATAAGACAAATGCCTCCTACGATCGCCATCCCGACGAGGCTGGATGGGATCCCAGGGATGAACATTAACAGGGCACCGATGAGGGCTCCCGCTTTTTCCAAGGACGTGCACCTGTCGACAAGATAGCCGCGCCAGGCCCCCCCCATCGCGGTTACGCCGACAAAGGTGAAGAATACGACTTCGGCCCAATGCCAGAAGTCGAAAGAGGCCCCCGGGTCCAGGAGCCACGGCATCAGGAGCATGATCGGGCTGTAGATCCAGACGAAGGGGACTACATACTTCGATGAAGAGAGGCTCGTGGCAATGATCCCGGTCTTGAACGGGTCGCTTCCGGCGATCCCGGCGCCGGCAAATGCCGCCAAGGCCACCGGCGGCGTCACGTCCGCCAAGATGGCGTAAAAAAATACAAACATGTGGGAGAGCAGCGGGTGGATGCCGAACTTGAGCATCGCCGGTGCCGCGATCACGGCGGCCACGATATACTGGGCCGTTGTTGGAAGCCCCATGCCGAGCACGAAACAGGCAAACGCGGTATAGCAGAGAACAAAAAATAGAGGCATTCCTTCTTGCGGCAGCAGGTGCAGGACATCCAGGTTGCTGATCAGGGCAGCCGTGTTCTGGGCCATTTCAATGGTCAGGTTCCCAAATTTGAGCCCCAGGCCGGTGAGCATGGTCATGCCGATGATTATCCCGACCGAGGCCACGGCGGCACCAATCGCCAGCGCATTGAGTGTCCCCTTTTCGAGCGCATCGATAATCGTGGGCAACCGCATTTTGCTTTCCTGGTAAAAGCAGCCGATAAAGATCAGCACCATGTTCGTCCAGAATGCCATCAGAAAGGGTTTGACGCCGACGGCTCCAAGCACCACCAGCACTGCCAGAGGGATTGCGCTGATCAACCAATCCTTTTGGGGGGTGCGCCGGTAAAACCATGCCGAGCCGGCGATCAAGAGTCCGAACCAGATTAACGAAAACAACCACCAGCCCTGGAACGGCGAATAGTTCAGGCAGATACATGGCAGGCAGAGCAGTATCGTGATGAGGAAGTTCGGTGTCCGCGAATGATACTCACCCAGGGCGGTGGCGAGGATAATTGCCCAAAAGGCCGCCAGGAACGGCGTATTTCCGGCTATCAGCAAATAGACGATTACCACCAATGGCAGCATCAGGATCCCGCGTTCACGCAACACATCCTTGACCCGGGGCAGCATTTCCCGCGGCAGACCGGCCATCCCGTTCTTCAAAGCTTCAAAATGCACCATGGTGGCGATGGCATAGAAATGAAGAGCGGCCGGCACGATGGCCGCCAAACAGATTTTCAGGTATGGGATGCCCAGCCACTCCGCCATGACAAAGGCGGCCGCGCCCATGACCGGGGGCATGATCTGCCCGCCGGTCGAGGCCGAAGCCTCTACCGCACCTGCAAATTCCGGCCGGTAGCCGATGCGCTTCATCATGGGGATGGTGAAGGAGCCGATGGTGACGCAGTTGGCGATGGCGCTGCCGCTGATCATTCCAAAAAAGCCGCTGGCAATGATTGACACCTTGGCAGGTCCCCCGGGCGTGCCGCCGGCCACGGCCATGGCAAGGTCGATGAAAAACTTGCCCAGCCCCGTATGGGCGATGAACAGGCCAAAAAGCACGAAATGAAACACGAAGGTCGCGCATACGCCGAGTGGAATTCCGTAAATGCCTTCCGTTCCGGAATACATGTGCTCGATGATACGCCCGATCTTGTAGCCGCGGTGCGCCAGAAAATCCAGTATGGGGATCTCCTGCAGATAGGGGCCGATGTAGCAGTAAATCAAGGCGGCCAGCGCAATCATGGTGAGCGGTGCGCCGGCGCTGCGGCGGGTTCCCTCCAAAACAAGCGCGATGGCGAACGTGCCCACCAGGTAGTCGGCACTGTTGGCCATGCCGCCCCGTATGATAAACTGGTCGAAATCAACGATGATGTAAGAAGAAACCGCAAAGGCGAGGATCGCAAAGACGATGTCGAAGTAGGGGAGCTTCAACGGGTTCAATTTGAATCGGCTTGCGCCTCGGAGACACCACCGCACGGACTGCACGGCTTGCCCGGAAAGCACAAGCGTCACGCCACCTAAAACCAGTATCCCCCAGAGAATCAGTGGCCAGCCTGAGGTTTTTAAAACGCTGTCCAATCCCGGCAGCACGCGCTGCACCACATAGGCGACAAAGCCCAGGCCGATAAACGAAATCGATAGATCGATCGGCGGTATAACCCTTGACGGGAACCAGAATCGTTCCTTGAAGTAAAACAGGCAGAAAGCGAGGGCGGCTCCAGTCAGCCATTGCTGAAGCGCGGACAAACCCAGAACGTTTCCGATCATCATCGCAAAAAGAGTGCCCCCCAAGATACCGTAGATCGTGCTTTGCACGATCGACTTCCGTCGGGGCGGTTCTCTGCGGCGAATGCTGTAACAGATAAAGATCAGGCAGAGCACGAAGCTCAGGTGGAAGGCGCGATGCTCATACTCCTGCAGGACTCCGAAGCCGGCCGTGTAAACATGGAAGAGCGACAGGATCAGGCATAGAACCACGCTCACCCGCTTGGCCACGTTTGTGAGACTTCTGTACTTTGACTCCGGCTCCAACTCGGCGATGAGCTCTTCCTGTTTCTCAATCTCCATCTGTTCGTCGTCGAATTTATCTTGGTTTGCCATTACCGCTCTCCGTATGAAGTCAGAACGTGAAGGGTGTACTGCATCGGGTTGGAACGGTGGATGCGCATCTCCATGAGGCCATCGCCGAGTATCTGGGACAGGTTGAGCGACGGGGCTTCCTTGAACGTGAAGGTGTTGTTATAGGTGCGCTCCACGCGCAGCACCAAAGACGGGATCCGCCGCTGCATGCCGGAAATGCATTCACTGCCGTCGCTCAGCAACGCATACGTTTCTTCGCCTTGAGCTTCCGACGGCAATCCGAAGCCTGAGCCCGGGAAAATGGTTTTGTTTTGAATGATCTGGTAGCGCTCGTCGATAACGTAGAAGTCCCACACCGGCTTTTGTTTGACGGAATGGGTATAGCCCAAGCCGAACGTATCTCCAGGATAAACCACCTTGGCGAAAATCCAGCGGCCGTTTGGGGTTTCTCGCAAGCCCAACATGTGCAAGGGCCATCCCCACCCGATCAGCAGCGCCAGGGCGATCCCTCCCAGTATGAAAAATCGTATTTTCATGAACTCATCAGCATCTTGCGGCCTCGCAGCGCCGGACGTCGAAAATGGGACGTCCGGCGCTGCCGACCGGCGGCCCCTGCAGCCCGATCCAAGGGACACCCTGGGCTGCGATAGAAGCCACGATTGCGCTTACTTCTTTACACCAATCTCCTTGTAGTACTTTTCTGCACCCGGGTGCAGTGGGATCGTCACCCCGCTCAGTGCGGTCTGCAGGGTTATGTTCTTACCCTGATCATGGACCTTTGCCAGAATGTCCGCCCCGCTCTCCTGGCTCTTTCCCCCGTAGACAAGCGCGTCTTTGGACCACAGGGCTTTGGTGATCTTATAAACCAGTTCTGCATCCACGTCTGAGCTGGTGACCCACAAGGCCATCATGGCGACCGTATTCACCGGTGCGCTCTGCCCCTTGTAGGTGTTGGCCGGAATGGTAATTGGAACATAGAAAGGGAATTTTGCGCAAAGTTTCTTCAAGGCCTCTGGATCGATAGAAACAAAATTGCACTCTTTCCCCGTCATCAGTTCGATGATGGCCGAGGTGGGGTATCCCGCTGTCTTGAACAGCATGTCGCCTTGATCGTCCTGAAGCCTCTGGGCGGCTACACTGTAGTCGACATAGAGAGGCTTGATGTCATTGTAGGTCAAATTATGGACCGAGAGAATGTTGCGGGTGTCAACCTCGGTGCCGCTGCCCTTGTCGCCGACTGCGACTATTTTGCCTTTGACATCGGCCATCGTCTTGATGTTGGATTCTTTGCGCGCAACGATCTGAATGGTCTCCGGGAAGAGTGCGGCGATGACGCGCAGGCTCTTCAACGGACGACCTTCGAAGGAGCCGCGGCCGTTGTAGGCCTCGTCGGCGATATTGTTCTGGACGAAGGCCGTTTCCGCATCACCGCGGGCAACCAGGTTGCAGTTCGATACCGAAGCGTTGCCGCTCTGGGCCGTGGCCGACACACCTTCAACCTTGTTGGATATGGCCTGAGCCAGAGCACCGCCGATTGGGTAATACACTCCGCCGGTGCCCCCCGTGGCGATAGCGAGGAATGTCATCTGCTTTGCCATCGAACTGCCACCCGA
>Ga0105097_10000961_pt1 | contig 13529 bp, 11 predicted proteins | sample PPLLak12cMay2015_FD_87035 | JGI IMG/M metagenome (GOLD analysis project Ga0105097, IMG submission 87035) | Freshwater sediment microbial communities from Prairie Pothole Lake near Jamestown, North Dakota, USA - PPLs Lake P7 Core (1) Depth... | ecosystem: Environmental > Aquatic > Freshwater >... | reverse complement strand
ATCTCAAACCAGACGACACTCATGATACCCGCTCCTGCACACAAAAGGAGATCGGAGAACATGACCGGCCCGAACCGGAAAAGTTCCCGGAGTGCCGGTACATACAGCACGAGCACCAGGCAGGCAATTGTCCCCGCAAAGACCCACCAAAGCGCCCTGTTCGGCGAACGGAGTGTTGAAAAGATGGTCTCTGACCATGAGCGGTTGGTCAGGATCAGGCAGAGGTTGGCAATAACTATCGTGGTAAAGGCCATTACCCGCACTTCGGGCTCTCCAAGTCCGCGTGAAATTGCATATACGTAGACAGCAAGAACGACTGCAAGTACGACAAAACCCTGCAGGAGACAAAGGGTTAACGTATTCCTGGTGAAGAGCCCCTCGTCCTTATTCCTTGGCGGGCGGCTCATCACGTTATGCTCCTCATTTTCTGATTCGAAGACAACCGAGCATGCCGGATCGATGATCAACTCAAGGAATACGATATGGACCGGCAGGAGGATAAGCGGCATGTTGAAAAGTACAGGGATAAGCGACATACCGGCGATAGGGATGTGGATGGAGAAGATGTAGGCCATCGCTTTTTTCAGGTTGTCAAAGATCCGTCGTCCCAGCCGGACTGCTGCCACTATTGAGGTAAAATTATCATCGAGGAGGACGAGCGATGAGGCCTCGCGGGCAACATCGGTTCCCCTGCCACCCATGGCAATACCGATATCCGCGGATTTCAGTGCAGGTGCATCGTTCACCCCATCGCCGGTCATCGCGACGATCTCCCCGTTCTCTTTCAGGGCATTCACGATCCGGAGTTTTTGTTCGGGCACGACACGGGCAAAGACCGCAACCGAATTGATCCGGTTCCGCAGTTCACTATTATCCATCGCATCCAGTTCCGGACCGGTGATAGAGCGTGTTCCATCCGCAAGCCCGATCTGGCGGGCGATATTCTGGGCAGTCAGCGGATAGTCCCCGGTAATCATAATAACCCGGATACCTGCCGTGTAGCATTCCCTTACGGCATCAGCAACCTGTGGCCGGACCGGGTCGGCAAACCCGACAAGCCCCAGGAATTCGAACGTGAACGCATGCTGCTCCTCCGGAAGACCGGAGATCGAAAAGAAGGCCCGCGCCACGCCCAGTACGCGGAGCCCCTCTTCGGCCATGAGGTCGACGGACTCCGAAAGCTTCCTGACGGAAGCTGTGTCGAAATGACAGAGGTCGGCAATTGCTTCCGGTGCGCCTTTTGCTGCAATGACATACCGATCACCGTCGGGCGACTGCCAGACATTTGACATGGCAAGGAGCTCCGGTGACAGGGGGTATTCCTGCACAAGGTTCCAGTTTGTATGGATATGTTCCGTCCTGCCGAAATCCCCGTCAGCGAGCTGGAGGAGTGCCTTCTCCATCGGGTCGAAGGGGTCTTTCTTGCAGGCAAGAATGGCGTACTCCGCGACCTCATGGCAGGTATCCGTGAGCGGTTCATGGTCGGACGAGTTATAGTCACACAACTCACCCTGTGCAAAAAATTTCGTAACGGACATCCGGTTCTGGGTGAGGGTGCCGGTCTTATCGACGCACAGCACTGTGGCAGAACCCAGCGTTTCGATAGCGGGGACCTGGCGGGTGAGGACGTTCCTCTTCGAAATTCTCCATGCCCCAAGTGCAAGAAAAACGGTGAGTACGACCGGGAACTCCTCGGGGAGGATCGCCATGGCGAGCGTGATGCCGGCCAAAAATCCCTCAACCCAGTTGAACCTGGTAAGGCCATAGACGATCACGATGACCGCACACAACGAGATTCCGACAAGGGCCACCGTCCGGACAATCCGGTCTATTTCCATCTTCAGCCGTGTTTCGCCCCGTTCAACAGTCTGGAGAACTTTGCCAATCTTCCCCATCTCGGTTGCAGCCCCGGTTGCAATGACCCATGCAAGACCCTGGCCCTGGACTACGAGAGTACCGGAGTACACGAACGGTTGATCATCCCCGCCCGGACGCCCGGCCTGCATTCCCTGGTTCCCGGCGATTTTTCTGACGGGGACAGATTCCCCGGTGAGCAGTGATTCGTCCACCGAGATGTTGTTTGACATAAGCAGGACACTGTCGGCCGGAACCCGATCGCCCTCAGAGAGGATTACCGAATCTCCCGTCACAACTTCCCGGCCAGGGATGCGCTGTTGTTCCCCGCCACGGATGACCAGTGCTCTCGGGCTGGAGAGGTTCCGGAGGGCTTCAAGCGCCCGCTCGGTCTTGCGTTCCTGGTATACGGTAATGCCGATTATCACGACGACGAAGCTCATCAGCATGATACCCTCGGAAACATCTCCGAGAATAAAATAGAGGATCCCGCTCGCCACGAGGAGGAGGAACATCGGTTCGCGGAACACTTCAATGACAATCCGTATCAGTTCCCGCCGTGAAGCTGTAGGAAGTTCATTATATCCTTCGTGCAGGAGCTTCTCTTCTGCCTCCCGGTTAGTCAGGCCGGTGACTGAACTGATATCAAGGGTTGGCATTATTCTCCTGCACGATGGTGATTCCCGTGGTTGTCATTGAAGCCCGGTGTATTGATGAATCTTAATCAATCTTATTTGAATTTTCTTTAATGAACGGAAAGGAATCTAGTGAGTTACCAAAACTGAAATGATGATAACCGCTCATCAGGGAATCTCTATATTGTCCTGAGCACATTCCTGATTATTTCATGGGTAAGGCTTCAGACGCACTGGATCACGGTTACCTGAAACGGGAGATCGGATTATTTGGTGCAACTGCTCTCGGCATCGGGGCGATCATCGGTTCCGGTATTTTCATAGTTACCGGAATTGTAGCAGGAATTGCCGGGCCCGCGATGATAATCTCTGTCGTGATTGCAGGGATTATCTCACTTTTCTCCGCGCTCAGCATTGCAGAATTGAGTGCATACATGCCTGAGGAGGGGGGAACGTATGCATTTGCCCGGAAACTGATTTCACCGTTTGCCGGGTATATTGCCGGATGGATCTGGATCTTTTCCAACATTTTTGTCGGGGCTGCTGTCTCTCTTGGGTTTGCCCATTATTTTGCCAGTCTTGTTCCGGCAGTGCCGGTAAAAATCATAGCGGTCATCATCTGTCTCATATTCATTATCATCAACTATCTCGGGCTGAAAGAATCGACGCTCCTCAATAATATTCTCGTTACCCTGAAGGTGCTCATCCTCCTGTTCTTTATCGCATTCGGCCTGGGATTTTTTACTATCACTCATTTCACCCCACCGGCACCATCAGGAATGACCGGAATTGTGAGCGGCGCTGCCCTCATTTTTTTTGCGTACACGGGTTTTGCCCGGGTCACCATTATGGCCGAAGAAGTAAAAGAACCGGAAAAAACCATCCCCCGCTCTATCTACCTGGCACTGGGGATCTCGACTTTTCTTTATATCCTGGTAAGTGTAATTGCGGTGGGGCTTGTCGGGACTTCCGATCTCGCACAGTCCGGGTCCCCGCTCGCTTTAGCAATCACGGCTACGGGAAGTCCTGCAGCAGTGCTGCTGATTTCATCGGGTGCAATGATCGCGACGGCAAGCGTACTCCTGACAACCATCATGGGAATTTCCCGCATCGTGTTTGCAATGGCACGGAATAACGATCTTCCTGCCATTTTAAGCACCATCAGCCCACGCTTCTGCACGCCCCACTACGCCATCGGGATAACGGGGGCTTTAATGATAGGGGCGATCCTTCTGGCAGACCTTTCCCTGGTGGTCTCGGTAAGCACATTTGCGATACTCATTTCTTATTTCATCGCGAACATTTCCGCTCTCAGACTTCCCCGTCAGTTCCAGCGTTATCCGGCGGTCATTCCCGTTGTCGGCGCAATAACCTGTACAGGACTAATCGTCTTCCTCAATGTCAATGCATGGATAATCGGAATTACTGGCCTTGCAATAGGGTTGGTGTGGTATGTGATACAGAAGAGAATCACGAAATAAATGCCTATCCCTTGTCACCAGCTGTTTTATTACTCATTTGGGTAAATCTGACACGAGGAAGTCTCATGAAACGCATCACTGTTAATGCTCTTGTCGATATCGGCTGCCTGATCACCTTCATACCATCGCTTGTCTCGGGAATGGTACTCTATCTTGTCCTCCCTTCAGGTGGCGGGCAGGGAAGTGGCTGGGCTACGTATCTGGGTATTGCCCGCAACCAATGGGTCACGATGCACAATAATTCAAGTCTCATATTCGCAGCGTTGCTTATCATCCATCTGCTCCTGCACTGGAAGTTTTTCCGGCATATCGATAAATGCCTGAAACCCGGCAAGAAAGAGCAGTGCGAAACGACATAATAAGCGGAATGCTTACATTTTGCGAAGCTGGTATAAGCGCCTGAAATCCCGATCATCATCATCAATCCAGTCGGTGGGGCACGGTAGAAGTTAAGGATAAAACGAGGGTGAATTGTGAAATATACAATAAAAAACTATTGGCATATTGAAAGTCTTCATCGAAATTTTGTTTCCCTATCCCGCTGTTCGGTGAAACGAAACCTTTTTCCCCGATGATCTTATTGCATTAGAAAAAGGACTCAGGGAGCGCAGGTCATCCCCATGGACTACATACCGGAAGATAAACGAACTCCTTTTATTTATCTCAATAACGCCGCGACAACATGGCCAAAACCCTCACAAGTACTTGAGGAAGTCGCTGCATGCCTGCGTAATCCTGTGCATGAAGCGGGGAGGACGACAGGGAGCGGATCGACTGACTATCCGTCTGTAGCCCGTGAATCGCTTGCGTCATTTTTTCATGCAGACCTTCCTGAAAATTTCATCTTCACGCAGAATGCTACCGATGCACTCAACCTGCTGATTCATGGATTTGTAAAAAAGACCGGCAAACCTTTCCACGCAATCGCCACGGAACTCGACCACAACTCTGTGCTCCGCCCGCTTTCGAGTCAGGAGCAGGATGGTAGGATTTCCCTCTCCATGGTGCCTTTTACCGATAACAAGGTCAGTCTTGCTGCAATCAAGGAAGCGATCCGGTCGGAGACCCGGCTGGTGGTGATGACGCACGGGAGCAATGTACTTGGTTCTGTGCAGGAGATTAAGCCAATCGCAGAATACCTTCGCACGAATGATATCTTCTTTATCGTGGATGGGGCGCAGACCACCGGGCACATCCCGATCAATCTGTCGGATATCCCGGTCGGTGCCTTCGTGTTCACCGGGCATAAGGCGCTCTTCGGCATTCCCGGCACCGGGGGCTTTTATATTTCCGAGCCGGAAACCATTGCCATCACCCGCCAGGGGGGTACCGGCACCGATTCACGGACGCTCACCCAGCCTTTCGAGATGCCCATGCGATTCGAGACGGGGACTCCCAATTATCCCGGGATCGCATCGCTCTATGCAGGACTTCGATTCATTAATACAATCGGTCTTGATAAGATTGAGTTAAAAGAACAGGAGCTCACCCGGAATTTCGTCAGGGAACTAAAACAAATACCCGGCATCACGATTTACAACGATGCCCCAACCCTTCCGGTGGTATCGTTCAATATCCGATGCATCGACAACCACGAAGCAGGGTTCATCCTTGCCAGGGCGTACTCAATCATTACGAGGACCGGGCTCCACTGCTCGCCGCTCGTCCATGAGCGTATCGATGGCGGAAAAGGGTGCATCCGGGTAAGTTTCTCGTGGTTCAATTCCCCCGAAGAGTGCAGCAGAACAGCAGATGCGATCCGGGAGGTGGCGCAGAGTGCGGATACTCAGGTCCGTTCAGACCAAGGTATGCGTTGATGGTTCGCTGATGAAGGAGTATGCGCTGAATGAGCCGCTGACCGAAGGTTTCCTGAAATTTCTGGAGCAGTTCGGTACAGTCAGGCTCCTTGAGCAACTCAGGAAACCGTACTTCTCCTTTGAAAAAGAACAGTTCATTTCCATCAAGGGGTTCGTGGGGGATAGTATCGTTGAAGTCCGGTACAAAAAAGAGTTCCAGGATCTGGTCGCAGACTATTTTCATCTCCTGCTGTATTATTACGATCAGGGTGAGCAGGGGATTGCCCACCTGAAAGGACAGGAGGATTCAATCCGGGACAAGATGAAGATACGGCTGGGCTTACCTAAAGGGAACCTTACATGAACTCCCCGGTCCAGACCTTTGACAATCATGCAGTTGATTATGACCGGTGGTTCGATACGAAAGAAAGGTATTCAATGTTATTTTTTGAGAGGATACAAAGGAAGCATAGGCAGTCACATGAATCAGATGCTCATCGCCGCATGATCGGATCAATTCCTTTATCCTGACTTGTAGCTGGCAGATTTATCCAACCGGAAGTGCGTATTTTGCCGCTTTGGATAACCTATTAACCCGGGAAGAAAAGTAACCATCAAAAAAAATCGGGGATGAGCAGAATGGGAAATGCACGTCAGAGGAATGAAAGATGTATGACCAGGAACAAATAGTGAGAGGATTATCATATGAACAGGATTATTCATTTTGAAATACATGCAGGGGACCCGGAACGGGCGGTGAAGTTTTACCGGAATGTGTTTGGCTGGGAGATCCATGAGTGGATTATCCCCGGCATCCAGTTGAAAGATGAAAATCGTTACTGGCTGGTGACGACCGGACCCGGAACTGAAGCTGGAATCAACGGGGGCATCGTGTTCCGCCAGGGTCAGGGTTCAGCCCCTGTCGGTGAACAGGCTGTTAACGCCTTTGTCTGCACGATCGGGGTTGCCAATCTGGACGAGTCCGTTGACAAAGTGCTCAAATCCGGAGGAAATGTCACGATTCCCAGGATGGCAGTGCAGGGAATCGGCTGGTGGGCGAACTGCAAAGACACCGAGGGAAACCTTTTTGGCATGATGCAGGAGGACCCAAACGCTCAGTACTAGCTGAGCAGCCCAGGTAATTACTGGTTCAATATATAATCGCAGTGCTTTGTTTCCCCCCTCTTCACATGAGCTTCGCATGCTACCGGAACCCGGATTACGGATGAAGACATCAGAGATTCTCAGACTCCGTCTTTATAACACTGGTTTAAGCCATTCTCCGTTTAATGGGGCGGCCGACGCAGTTACCCATGCAGCCGCTGTCCAGGCACAGGATTTCGCTGCCGCAAAATGGGCGCTCGGTCTCCGTATTAAAAATTCAACCGATAGAGAGATCGAACGAGCGTTTAATGAAGGGATAATCCTGCGCATTCATGTCATGCGTCCTACCTGGCATTTTGTTATGCCGGAGGATATCCGGTGGATGCTTGAGTTAACGGCACCGAGAATAAAATCAACCCTTGCTACCTACAACCGGAGACTCGGGCTTGGCGAGGCGCTGTTTGCCAAAAGCAATGCGCTGATCGCCAGGGCGCTTGAAGGTCACACGTATCTAACCCGGCAGGAACTGAAGGGACTCCTGGCAGACAATGGTATCGAAACTGACGTCCAGCGACTGGGCCACATCATCACCCGGGCAGAGCTGGATGGCTTGATCTGCAGCGGGCCACGGCGTGGGAAACAATTTACGTACGCACTTCTGGATGAACGTGTGGGGGAATCGAAGAGGCTGGACCGGCAACAATCCATCGCCGAACTGGCACGCAGATATTTCACCAGTCATGGCCCGGCGCAGCTGAAGGACTTTTCGTGGTGGTCAGGGCTCAGAGAAAAAGACGCTGCATCTGCCCTTGACCTGGTCAAATCAGAACTGAACCAGATGACACAGGATGGGAAGAGATGGTGGTTTCCCCCTCCTCCAGGAAAAATTCCCGATCCCCCGCCTGCACTGTTACTGTCGGTGTATGATGAGTACACGATAGCCTACAAGGACAGGAGTGATATCAGTGAGGCGCGGTATATTGAACGGATGATATCCATGGGGAATGCCCTGACCGCAGTCATCGTCCTGAACGGCAAAGTGGCGGGCACATGGCATAGAGCCACGAAGAACAATTCAGTTGAGATCAGTTTGAACCCTTTCCGGGAACCGGACGATGCTGAGCAGGAGGCACTGGAAGCAGAGGTTGCGCGGTACGGAAAGTTTTTTGGAATGACCGCGGTCATTGTTGGAAAAGCATGATGAAATATATCGTCTTTATACAAAGCATCGGCAGCGGTGGAAACCGGCAGTCTGCATCGAGGTTTTAAAGGCTTTTGAAAGCCAGCGGGGGTATTCGCAGGGCTTACGAAATGATGATCAAGTGATCGGCAGGAAATCTGATACCAGGACTCTTAAGGAAGTAAGGATGTATGAACGCCCATGAAATTTTTCGGTGAGTGACATGAGAAAGATAATTGCACAGGAGATGGTGACCGTCGACGGCTACTTTGCCGGACCGAACGGGGAGTTGGACTGGTTTGTCTGGGACGATGTCCTGAAAAATCTGTCTATTGATATGCTGAAAAGCGTCGATACACTTCTGTTTGGCAGGGTGACCTATGACATGATGGCAGCGTACTGGCCGACCGTATCTGATGAGGACCCGGTGATCCAGAAAGCGATGAACGGTTTACCCAAAATTGTTTTTTCCCGGTCTCTGGAAAAAGCAGAGTGGAACAATACCCGGCTGGTCAGGGAGGTTATCCCCGAAGAGATCATGAAGATGAAAGAGCAGCCCGGGAAGGGTATGGTGATATATGGCAGTGGCAGCCTCGTGTCAGAGTTCGCCCGCCATGGACTGATCGATGAATACCGGCTCATTGTTAACCCTGTTGTCCTGGGCAGCGGCAAACCGTTATTCAGGGGATTCAAGGATCACCTGAAACTGAACCTCCTGAACGCCAGGACGCTGGGATCGGGAAATGTCCTGCTGATTTACCAGCCCAATGAGGTGAAATAACTTATACAATTCTTGTTTTCGTTTACCTTGAGGTAATATATTCAAACCAGACCTATCGTAATAATTGATATGCCCTATGAATAAATTGAACATAGTAGGACGGGTTCACTCTGTTTTGCACACTAAAATGGACCCGGGCCTGCCAGATAGACCACCAGAACCAGATGCTTTCAGAAACCTAAAACTCCTCAAAAATCATTTTTTTAAATAATATACTGGCGATTTTGATTAATTTAAAAAGGTAAAACAATCAAAGCCCGGTCAGGGCGAACATTTTTTCAAGTCCAAATCTCTCCTTATTCAATACGTGAGTATTTTTTTAAATAACACACAATTGATTGTGACTTTTATAATTTTTAATTTTTTAATTTTTGTGGTCGGCAACACAGAGTTTTTTCTTGAGCATCTCCACCCTTTTTCAACATCGTCCATGTTCGTTCCCCCGGTAATAATGATCTTTACAGAGACATTCTTCACCGGATTGAAAAAGAGATGAGGATATTTTTTTATCATGAACAGCGCTTGAAATTCCCTGCCGCCACGATATATGGCCTCCCGTCGCTTCCCGTTACCTGCGAATAATAGGTGCGCTTGTAGTACAGGTTGGTCTGAACCGGGCTGATATATACGTATTCCTCCCAGCCAGTACCGTTCTTTTGTGCACCAGCCCAAATCTCATCGTGCACAGGTTTTCCCGTCACATCCGTCTTTCCCTGATAGTTGACGCCGACCAGCCGGACACTGGATCCGTGTGCAACGAAGGTCTCGTTGCTGTCGTACACAAAGACATATAACTCCGGGTTTCCCGCATCCCGGTACGGGTGCTGGCCGGCGTTGATCTTTTGGAAGGTGCCGGGCGTATCCTTTTGGATATCCGCGGTGGTGCGGTTTACCAGGGCAACAACGGACTCGTCCGGGAACGGCTGTCGGGTACATCCAACGCCGATATTTTTGTAGATTATCCGCTCATAATCACTGATCCCCTGCGCATCTTCCTGGGTCTTCACGGTCTCGATCGCATCTGAAAAGGCGTTCACCAGGTCTTTTGGAACATCCCTGCTGAAGATGAAGTAGAAATCGTTCTCGCTCAGGGTGTGGACAATTTCGTAGGCGTCGGGGTTCACCCCAGCAACTTTCAGCTCGTATCGCCCGGTGACATCCCCGGTTGCCCAAAGATCGATCTGCCCTTCGTCGAGCATCCTGATAAGATCCGCCGGGACCATGCCGCTTGTGACCTGCGAAGAGTTCACACCCTCGTTGGCAAGGAGGGTGTTCTCGATTGTCCCCTTCACGGTCCCAATGCGGTAGCGGTTCAGGTCAGCTGGTGAGGAGATAGTAATTTTCCTGCTGACCGGCGCATAGACCACGAACCTGGCTTTGGTGAACGGACCAGCCCACTGGTAGAGCGGCTCCCGTTCCGGCGATTTGACGATGGAGAAGAGAACCGTATTGTTCCCCTGTGCCTGGCGGAAGCCTTCGGAAAGTGGAACGATTTGTACGTCAGTCCGGGTGCGGTTGACATCCATGGTCCGGAAGATTGCCTCGAGGATTTCGACCGAGATACCGGACGGGACGCCATTCTCCGCGTAATTGAACGGTGCCCATTCCTCGGTCAGGTAGCTGATCGGGGCCAGGCCGACGGATGGAATGTACCTCCCGATAATCGTATCATATGAGCTGACCCCCCGGGTGTTCTTTTCCTCTTTGAGAGTATCGAGCGCATGCTGGAAGGACTGCACCGTGGTGTCGGGCACATCCCGGCTGAACCCGAAGTAGACAGGGATCTCCGGGAACCTGTGCACGACACGGAACGAGTAGGCATTTCCCGTCATCTCCCGGGCAAGCACCCGGCCCGAGATCTCCGAGTCAGCCCAGAGGTCAATCGTCCCGTTCCGGATTTGATTAATGAGCATATACTCATCAGGAACCTGAACGATACTGCTGCGGTTTACTCCCGCATCCACCAGCTGCTGGATCGCGGCATCGTCAGTGACTGCACCGATGCGGTAGGCTTTCAGATCATCAGGGCTGCTGATGATTATCCCGCTGTCCGGCCGCGCAAAAACCACGGTTGTGTACGGGTAGATCGGCCCGGCCCATTTGAAGGAGGTCTCCCGTGAGGGTATCCGTGCAATGGCAAAGATCATTGTGTTGTTACCGGTCAGAGCTGCCTGATACCCCTCCGACCAGGCTACCAGCCGGATCCTTTCCCGGGATACACGATCCCCCATCGTTTCCGTGATCTTTTCAAGGAGATCCGGGGAGATTCCCTTCAGGGTCCCGTTCTCAAGGTAATTGTACGGATAATTATCCTCGGTATAGAACGTCAGGGTACCCATGGCCCCGCCCGTATCGCTCCGAAGATTCCCTGTCGTGCAGCCAGCCACAAGGATCATCGCTGCCAGCACCAGAAAGAGAAGAAAAACCGCAATGCGTCCTGGAGGTATCATACCGTGAATTCCGGTACAGTGGTATAAAAAAATACTGATATAAAATTACTATGGTAAAAAAACCTGACCGACTCTTTTTCAGATTTTACGAAGTGTCCTTTTAAAAAAAATCCCATTTCTTTGCTAATGGGATTACTCTGGCTGATCCATGGATATCAAGGATATCCCTCAAGCCGGGCATAAATTACAGTCGAACCAGACGATATGCATTCCCCTGGTGAGCCTGTTCACCGACGGAGAAACAACCCAGACCTGTGTCTGACAATCACAACCCACGAAAATTTTCCGACGGAGAAAGTGCAATTTTCAGGTTCCCGCTGGTGATAATCACAACGTCCGATAGCCTATTGCATCGATTATCCGCCAGCCGGATATGAATAGAGAGGTCGTTTCACCGGGTGATTTTCTTGTGAACCCGTAGAGCAAGTACAGGCCGTATTTCGGATTATCCTCAAACCAAAAGGGTCTGTCAGGGCACTATTCCGGGCATGATAATGCCATATACAGGCCAAACTTGGATCAAATCGGGCAATTTTCAAATATCGATTTTTTTTATTGGCAAATAAATGATTTCCGGATGGTCCGGAGAGGTAAACGTAAGCTGAAACGAGGCCGGAACCGGGGGGGACAGGGATCAGTCCTCATCTCCATCCAAGATCACCTTTATTTCCCTTAACATCAATAGTTACAGACCCAAGCTTGGAGCCCTTCATTAAGGGACGGCATGGTGCAAAGACTATGGCAGAAGTGGTCGAGGTTTTAGTACCCGGCGGAAAGGCTACCGCTGGTCCCCCATTGGGACCGTCGCTCGGACCACTCGGTATCAACGTGAAGGCAGTTGTCGACGAGATCAACAAAAAGACCGCCTCATTCAACGGAATGCAGGTCCCGGTCAAGATCGAGGTCGACGCGAAGAAGGCGTTCACCGTCACGGTGGGTATACCGCCCACTACGGCGCTCATCAAAAAAGAGGCTAATATCGAGAAAGGTTCCGCAGAGCCCAACGTCAAAGTGGTAGGGAATCTACCATTTGAGGCCGCTGTCAGGATTGCCAACATGAAACTCGAGGGCATGCTCTCCTACGACCTGAAGACCGCGGTAAAAGAGGTCATCGGTACGTGTGTCAGCATGGGAGTTACCATTGACGGTCAGAAGGCAAAAGATGTCTTCGCCCTCATCAATGAAGGCAAGTACGACAGCGTTCTCGTGAAATAACATGAGAAAACCATAGGAGATCGGAAGGTCGTGAACTATGGAGGAATCTGATGGTTGATAGGGCCAAAATTTTACAAGCCGTGAACACGGCGATTGAGAAGGCGCCAGAGCGTAAATTCTCTGAGAGCATCGATATTACCATCAATCTCAAGAATATCGATATGGCGCAGCCGAAAAATCGTATTGACGAGACGATTCTGCTTCCCCACGGTATCGGTGAGAAGATCGGTATCTGTGTGATCGGGAAGGGAGATATTGTCACCCAGGCAAAGGATGCCAAGGTTGATCTGATTATCGGCCCTGAAGAAGTTGAGCGGCTTGGCGGCGCACCCCGCGAAGCACGGAGGGTTGCCAGCAAATACCGGTACTTCCTTGCTGAGATGGCGGTTATGCCTCAGGTCGGAAGGTACCTTGGTCCACGGCTCGGTCCGCGGGGCAGGATGCCAATGCCGATTTCGGGCAGCACGGACATCCGTCCGATTGTCGAGCGCCTGCGCAACTCGGTGAAGATCAGGACAAAGGATAAGACGGTCTTTTCTACAAAGGTCGGTTCAACTGCCATGAAGCCCGAACAGGTCGCAGAGAATATCGAAGCGATCGTCAAGAGGGTAGAGGCAGTTCTCGAACAGGGTCCGCTGAACGTCCGTTCTGTTTTTGTCAAGACGACCATGGGTCCTGCAGTGAGGCTGGAATAATGGCGTTGTACACACACCACCTCCCCTCCTGGAAGAAAGACGAGGTCGAGGAGATCAAGGCAAACGCGAAGAAGTTCCACCTGATCGGGCTTGTTGACATGTACGGTATCCCGGCACAGCAGGTGCAGCAGATCCGCAGGAACCTGCGGGGCAAGGCTGTCATCAAAGTGACGAGGAACACGCTCATTAAGCATGCATTTGCAGAGATCGGAGGAGATGTGAAGAACCTCTCGAAATACATCTCCGGTCATTCTGCGATCATTTTCACCAACGACAACCCGTTCAAGCTCTTCAAGCAGCTGGAAAAGACCAAGACCAAGATGGCAGCAAAGCCCGGT
>Ga0105097_10000960_pt1 | contig 13536 bp, 10 predicted proteins | sample PPLLak12cMay2015_FD_87035 | JGI IMG/M metagenome (GOLD analysis project Ga0105097, IMG submission 87035) | Freshwater sediment microbial communities from Prairie Pothole Lake near Jamestown, North Dakota, USA - PPLs Lake P7 Core (1) Depth... | ecosystem: Environmental > Aquatic > Freshwater >... | reverse complement strand
TCGAAAATCTCGGGTTGGCTGAGTTTGGCATCGGGCGCTATCAGGTTGAGGGCCAGCGCTTTTTTCAGAATCCGCTGGGTGTCCAGGCCCTGGCCGTCGTCTTCGATCTCGATGATGATGTTGCCGCCCTGGTGGTAGGCCCGCAGTGCAATCGTACCGGTTTCATCCTTGCCTGACGCGCGCCGCTCCCCGGGGTTTTCCAGCCCATGGTCGGCTGCGTTGCGGATCATGTGCACCAGCGGTTCATAGAGTTCGTCGACGACATTGCGGTCGATCTCGGTGTCTTCACCCGACATTTTAAGGTCGACTTTTTTGCCGGAACTGCGCGACAGGTCGCGCACGAGCCGAACCATTTTCTGAAAGGTGCTCTTGATCGGCACCATGCGCATGGACATGGAGATCTTCTGAAGCCCGGAGACGATCTGTGAAAGCTGGTTGAGGTTCTTGTCGAAAGCGTGGTCGCTCAAACCGCGAAGCTGATAGTTCTGCCGCAGCATGGATTGCGAGATGACCAGCTCACCGGTGAGGTCGACGAGGTTGTCCAGCTTGTGGGTGTCAACCTTGACCTGCAGTTCGACCACCCGTTTTTCCTTTTTCTGCTGCTGAAGGCCGGAGATAACTTCCTGGGAGCCGACCACCCCCTCGTCCATCAGGATTTCGCCAAGCTTTATGCCGGGCGCGCTTTTCTGTTTTTCCAGCGCGTGCTCCACATCGGCCTTTTTGATGGCGCCGCTGGCAACCAGAATTTCGCCGAGCGGTTTGGCAGTTCCGCTGGTCGCATGCGCATTGAGGCCTTCGATCCGGACGATTAGGGGATCCACATCGAGACCCCCCTCCAGGTCGGCCTTGTCGCTGCAGAGGTTGTCCTTGACGTTGCCGATAAGCTTCTTGAGGGTGTCGACGGATTCGAGGATGATGTCGATGATCTCGTTGTGGATGACGAAATCACCTTTGCGGGCGCTGTCCAGCAGGTTTTCGGTGCTGTGGGCGAGGCGGTTGATGGTCTGCAGGTTGAGAAAGCCGGAAACCCCCTTGATGGTGTGAAAAGGTCTAAAAATCGCGTTGATGGTGTTGACATCTTCGGGGTCCTGCTCGAGCGCCATCAGGCTGAGTTCGATGGTGTCGAGGTTTTCCATGGACTCCACCGTGAAATCGGAGAGAATTTGGAGATCCTCTGGGCTCAGCCGGCTCTTGCCCGGGTCCGGGCAGACCGGCTCGTCAGGGGTTGCTTCACGGTCGCCCCCTGCCGCCGGTTGAGCGGCGGCCGCACCCAGGAGCGCCAGCACCTCGGAAGGATCGGTGCCCAGGGGTGAATCACTCGCCAGCGACCGGAAATGCGACTGCAGCGCGCAGATGCCTTTTTCCAGCGGCGCCATTTCGGCCGTCTCGCACAAGACAAGCTTTTCGCAGTAGCCCTTCAAGCCGGCGGTGATCTGCGGAAAAACCGGGTCTTGCAGTGCCGCGCCGTTTTCCTCCAACAGGCTGATGGCGTTGAGCAGGACCCCCATCGCCGGAATGTCCTCCGCTTCAAGCGTCACCACCTGAAGCGAAATATCCTCGAGGGAGGCGTTGATCCGTTTGAAAAGGTCTGGTTCCATCACGTTTTTTTGGGTTTCGGCGTTACCCCGCCGGGAAAAGGGGAAAGGGGGCGGGTTGCGCCTCAAATGCGATCCCGGGCAAGCTGCTCGAGATCGCTGCGCAGCGCCTGGGCCGCTTCGGCCACACCGTCAAAGCTGCCCCGGCGGGTGACGTCCTCGATGAAGCGGGCGGTTTTGGAAAAGTTCACCAGGCCGATATTGCCGGCCGCCCCCTTGAGGGAGTGGGCTGCAAAGAGGCCTTGGCGCGAATCCCCGGCGGCGATCGCGGCCGCCAGCTTTTCCAGGTCGCCCCGGCTGGTTTCCACGAACAGATCGAGCAGTTCCAGATAATCCTCTTCATCCAGGCCCAAATCCTCGGCGATGGCGCTGATATCCATGCGGTCTCCTTCTGAATCGAATTGCGAAGCTGGCAGAAACGTTCAGTGGTTTTATCGACCCCGCCAAATCTTTCCTTGAGATGGGCGCGCCGGGGGCTTGGCGAGAATTGAGGGTTCCGCAAAAAGGGCCGCAGGCAGGGGAAGGGACTTGATTTTTTGAGGCAAAAGGAGCAGATATGGCCTTCCGCAGCAAAGCGGACGCGCAGCCTGCGGAGGGCGCGGCGGGGCCGCTATCACCGGTTGAAGGGACGACTCTGGGCGACAGGAAATCCGATGGCAGAAGAGACTGACGTTGAAAAGGCGGCTTTTTCGCAAAAAATGATCGCCATCTTAAACGGCGGTGCGCTCAATCTGGCGATGGCGATCGGCTACCGCACCGGGCTGTTTGACGTTCTGGCGAGCCTGGAGCGCCCGCAGCCGGCGGCGGCGATTGCGGCAAGCGCCGGACTGAACCAACGCTATGTGAGCGAATGGCTGAACGCCATGGCTACCGGCGGCATTATCGAGTTGACAACTTCAGACCATGGCGGCAGCCTCTACCGCCTGCCGGTGGCGCACGCGGCCTTTCTGACGCGGGCGTCGGGAAACCGCAACCTGGCCGTTTACACCCAGGAGATCCCGCTGCTGACCACCTGCGCCCTGGAACCGGTCATGGCCGGTTTCAAGAGCGGCGACGGGGTCCCCTACGACCACTACCCGGCGTTTCAGGCGTTCATGACGGAGCTCTCGGACGCCAAACACCGTGATGTCCTGGTCGACTGTTTTCTGCCGTCGGTGGACGACGGCCGGCTGGTGGCCCGTCTGCAGCAGGGGATGCGGGTCTGCGACCTGGGCTGCGGCGAAGGCCTGGCCGCCCGCCTGATGGCCCGCGCTTACCCCCGCAGCCGTTTTTTGGGGCTGGACGTTTCACCGGCAGCCATCGAGACGGCATGCCAAGCCGCCGCCGCTGAAGGCCTGGAGAACCTCATCTTCGAGGTCCGGGATGCCGCCCGACTCTGCGAAGATGAGGCCCTGCGGGAGACCTGCGACTATGTGCTGGCCTTTGACGCGATCCACGATCAGACCCGCCCCCTGGAAGCCCTGCGGGGGGTGCATCACCTCCTCGCCCCCGGCGGCGTCTTTTCCATGATCGATATTGCCGCCGAAACCGAGCCGGCAGAAAACCTCGACCATCCCATGGGGCCGTTCCTTTACACGGTCAGTCTGATGCACTGTATGCCGGTGGGCCTTGCGGACGGCGGCGCCGGCCTGGGGATGATGTGGGGGCGGCGCAAGGCGCTGGAAATGTTGGCGGCGGCGGGATTCGAGCAGGTGGCGGTGGTCCCCATGGACCACGATCCGTTCAACCGCCATTTTTTCTGCCGCAGGTAGCGCCGCGCCCGGCGGGGAAATGCGCCATGCCTGGAGGTGCGGGCTTCAGGTGCGCGACTGAACCTCGCGCAGCTTCTCCCACTCCCGTTCAAGCGGCTCGAGTTCATCCTCACGCCCCAGATCCTGCAGCCGCCTGCGGAGCTTTTCGACCTCCTCCTCAAGACGTGGCAGCACCTCCTTGAGCAGCTTTTCACGGGCCTCACGACCCTGCTGCTGCAGCTGGGCGACAAGGTCGGTGACCTGCTGTTCCAGTTTGCGGACGGCCTCGCTTTCGGGAATCCGGCGCAGCTCCTCGCCAAAGGCCTTTATATGCGCCTGCAATTCCTGAGCGTTCTGCTCCACACCGGCCAGAAACTGTTCCAGGCGCGCCGAATAGGGGGTGGCCCCGGTCACCGTGGTTCCGTCGACCAGGGGGGTGCCGCCCGGCCGGACCTGCAGGAGTTCAATGGCCCGGCGCTCTTGCGCTGCCGGATCAACACTGATGAAAAAACGCGAATTTTCCGTCACCGCCTGCCGAAATTCACGCCGGATAATGACTTTCACCTGAAAATCACCGTCAGCGGAGTAAGCGACATCGGTCACCCGCCCGATCTCACTGCGATCCATCAGCACCCGCTCCCCCTGGGTCAGACCGTTGACGCGGTCATATCGAATGGTCAGCCCCAGATCCGGTTCGGCGCAAGCCGCCGTGGTCAGGAACCATACCACGAGCCAAACTCTTTTTCGCGACATTTCACTCTCTCCTATGCACCCTGAAGGCCTGATTGCCGCCGGGGAATTTGACGAACCGCGTTGCGATTCTTAGTTTAATCTTATGTTTAGCACACTCCCGCTAAAGTAACCAGATCTTCCGCCACCGGGCAAATGAGGAGACTGTCATGGCCGATCCTCCCGCCGTACTCGTAACCGGCGCCTCCCGGGGCATCGGGGCCGCCGTGATCCGCTGGCTGGCGGCCGTCGGCGCCGGGGTGGCCATGGTGGCCCGCTCGGCCGCAAAACTCGAGACCCTTGCCGGGGAGATCACCCGACTGGGCGGCACACCACTTATCCTGGCAGGCGACATCGCCTCCGCCGATTTCTGCGTCCGGGCCGTGGCCCGCACCCATGCAACCTTTGGCCGCATGGACGCTTTGGTCAACAATGCCGGCACCTTCGAACCGGTGGCACTTACGGCCGACGCCGAACCGGAGGCCTGGCAGCGCGCCCTGGCGGTGAACCTCCTGGGGCCCTTTTATCTCAGCCGCGCCGCGCTGCCCGCCCTTCGGACACGGCAGGGTCGGATTGTCAATGTCAGCAGCGGCGCGGCCACGCGGGCCCTGCCGGCGGCAGGGGCCTACTGCGTCTCCAAGGCCGCTTTGAATCACTTCACGCGGGTGCTGGCGGCGGAGGAGCCCGCCGTGACCTCCGTGGCCGTCCGCCCCGGCGTCGTGGACACCGACATGCAGGCCCTGATCCGCCGCAAAGGCCCGACCGCCATGGCGGCCGAACAGGTCGCCTTCTACCGCCGCCTGAAAGCCGACGGGCTTTTGGAGCCGCCGCGGATACCCGCCCGTTCGATCGCCTGGTTGGCGCTGCGGGCGCCTTCGGCCTGGAGCGGCAAATTCCTCGACTACGACGACCCCGAACTGCGGCAGGCAGCACTGGACTTTTTCGGCGAAAGGCCCGATAATTAAAATTTAAAGGGCCCCCGACGACGTTTCTGCTTGATTCCGGCCGGGTCGAGGGCGTAAATAAGCCGTTATAGTTACCTTCGGACCCTTGACCGACGGCTGCGGCAAATCGCCGCTGGCCAGGCAGAGGGACGGGTCGCTGGCTTCAAAGCGTCTATCGCGACGCATGCGGGGCGCCCAGAGCCGGTCAGAAATAAGGGAGGGGTTGAGATGAAATTTATCCGGGCGATCGGTTTCTGCCGCTGCTGCGGGGAGAATGTCGTCATCCTGCGGCGCGTACCGCTGCATGGACTGCATCTGCTCCTCAGCGGCCTGACCGCCGGGCTGTGGGTGGCGTTCTGGCTGCGGTCCACACGCCAGAGCCGCGCCTGGCGCTGCAGCCAGTGCGGTCGGGTCGTCTTGAACGGCGCGATCACCCCACTTCCGACCCAGACCGAGCCGCCGGTGCGCCCCGCTGGGCGACGGCTGGATCCCGGCCCGTCCGCCGCGCCGGGCAGCTTCAACCACAAACTGGTGTTCCAGGGCCTGGTCTATTACATGCCAACCGGCTCGCTGCTGCACTGACCACCAGGCACCCCAAACGGCCGTAACCCCGCGGGCTAACCCGTTGTGCTGGCGATTATGGCTGATGTCCTGATCGGCTTTTTACCACCCGCAGCATCACCCGCCCCCTGCTGCGGCTTGCGGTTTGAGGGCTTGGGCCGAGCCCCTACCGCCCCTTGACCGCCCCCACCGCCACCAGGTAGAGCAGCCCCGCATCGGCGCTCAGCCCCAGCAGGCGCCGCGCTTCGTCATCGTAAAGGGCCCCGATCCCGCAGCAGCCAAGCCCCAGTGCGGTGGCGCCGAGGTAGAGCCGCTGCCCGATCCGGCCGGCGCCCAGCATGGCGTAGCGGTAGCCCCGCGCCCCCCAGCAGGCATCCAGCGCCGACAGGTTGACCATGAAAAGAAAATGAACCGCCGCCGCGGCCAGCCACATTTGGTCCAGGCAGGCGGCAGCCATGGCCGTGGTCAATTCACCGCTACTGACCCGGGCGAGGCGACGGTCCTCAGGCGAGAGCAGGTAAAACCCCGGCGGGTAGCCGTCAACCCCGCTGACCAAAACCCCGCTGGCAACACCGGACCGGTAGCGGGGATCGGACGGGCGGTCCAGGGCCGCAGCCCGGCACACCAGGTCCAGCAGGCGTTCAAAGGGTTGCCTCGCCAACCGCTCAGCGGCGAAATTGCGCCGCGAGCGGCGCTGCCTAAGCGCCTGGGAAAGGCTCATTTCCCCTTCCCCCGCAGAGACTGCCGGAATCCCATCGGTTTGCGTCGTCTGGACACCCAGCTCTAAAACCTGCTTTGGATCTGCGGCCCCCGCGGGGTAGACCCCGTTGCCCGAGCGGTATGCCCGGCCGATCAGATCGTAGGCCACCTCCCGGGCGGCCACCTGACCAGCGGCCGGCAGGTCCACTGCCAGCGGCGCTGGCGCCTCCTCATCCGGGGCTGGGGCCGCAGCAGGGGCCGCCACCACCACGACGGCCAGGGGGGCTTCGCGCTCCAGATCCAGCCCCAGCAGACCGGCCACCTGCCGGTCGTCGAAATCATAGCTCAGGTGGCCGCTCAGGCCGCAGGCCTTGAGCGCCAGCAGCAGGTTTTCCAGCAGGTGCCCGGCGTCCAGCAGGACGTAGCGCAACGCCCGCTGACGATACTTCCAGGCGCTCCTGAAAAAAATCCCGCTCACAAAAAAAGAAAGCGCCGGCCGCGACCCGCTTTCAACCCCGGTTGCGGCCGCAACGGCGGCCGCAACCGGTCCCACCCGCAGCGGGGTCAGGCAGCGGCGCTCCAGGCCGAAGTGGTAAACGCCCGCGGCCAGCGACTCGACGGCCGAGGCCGCAAGGTAAAGCTCGGTCGGGTAGAGGGCGCCCGCCGAAGCCACACTGCGGTAGTCAAAGGTCCCCCCGGAAAACCGCCGCCGGGCGGTGAGGGTGCAGGTGCGCGTCAGGATACGGGCCACCTGCTGAAGCCCGAGCGGGCCTGCGGCCGGGGCGTCCGGGCGGACTTGCCCGTCGATCACCGCCCAAAGCGACTCATCGCTGTCGTCATCGACCATCGGCAGGGGCAGCGCTGCAGCACCGGGGTAGGCCTTGTACACCCCGGGTTGGCCGGCCCAATCCAGCCCGTGCGGGTCCATGCGCCGGCGGTCGTAGCTTGTGAGGTCGTGGTATTCTCTGGCAGTCAGCATCTCAGGGCTCCTTTCCAGCCGGGGAAAAGCGGCTTTTCTTGCGATTCCTCATGCGGCCGAAGGTATTTCACCGGCGGCGGCCGCCAGGTGGCGGCGCACCCCGGCAATGGTCGCCTCACCCAGCAGGTTGCGGGCAAAATTTTCGGCGGCGGGCACCTCGAGACAATCCACCACTTTTTGGATGCCCGGCAAAAACCGGGGATCCAGGCTGAAATTGCGGATTCCGATCCCCACCAGAAACAAGAGAAATGTCGGATCGTGGGCCATCTCGCCGCAGATCGCCAGGTATTTTCCGGCAGACTGCGCCGCCGCCGAAATCCGCGCAAGCCCCCTGAGAACCGACGGGTGGAAGGGCTGGTAATACTCGGCCACCTCCTCGTTGGTGCGGTCCACCGCCAGCATATACTGTACAAAGTCATTGGAGCCGATGGAAAAAAAATCCACCGCGCCCGCCATTTCCCGGATAATCTCGAGCACGGCGGGCAGCTCCACCATGATGCCCACCTGCGGCGCCGGATGGTGGCGTGCGCCCTCTCCCGCCAACTGCCGGGCCGCTTCGGTCACGACCGCTTTGGCGGCTGCGAATTCGTCCAGGCTGGAGACCATCGGGAACATGATCCTGACGGTCTCAGCGCCTTCGGCGGCCCTCAGGATAGCGCGGAGCTGCTGCAAAAAGACGTCCCGATGGCGCAGCGAAAAGCGGATCGAGCGCAGCCCGAGTTCGGGGTTTGCGGCCCTCCCGGTCTCGGAGTAGCTCAGCATCTTTTCGCCGCCGGCATCCAGCGTCCGGATGGTCACCGGCCGGCCGGCCATCTCCTCGAAAAGCCGACGGTATACCACGTATTGCTCCTCTTCGGAGGGATAGGCGGTGCGTATCAGAAACGGAAATTCGGTGCGGTAGAGTCCGACGCCCTCGGCCTCGAGGTCACGTGCGACGGTCAATTCACTGAGCAGGTTGATATTTGCCAGCAGGTGCACCCGAACGCCGTCACGGGTGCAGGTCGGAGCGCCGCGGACGGCCTTGCCTGCAGCCGGGGCCACCCGCGCCGAATCCTGGCGGTCGCGGAAACGGCGGATGATCTTCTCGCCGGGGCGGACATAGACATTGCCGATATCACCGTCCAGCAGCACCGTCGTGTCCTCGGCGACCCGCAAGAGCTCCGGGTGGTCGGCAATCACCAGCGGCATTTGCATCGAACGGGCCAGGATAGCCACATGGGAGGTCAGCCCCCCGCCGACCAGAACAATGCCCCGCACGCCTTCGATTCCGAATTTGAGCATCTCCGAGGGGTAGAGCTGGCGCGAAATGACGATCCGGTTTTCGAAAAGGCCGCTCTTCTCGGGGGTTTGCTGAAAGAGGTTGTTGAGCATGCGACCGGCCAGATCCTTGATGTCATGAGCTTTTTCCTGCAGGTAGGCGTGATGGCTGGCGGAGAAAAGCGCCATGTAACGCCGCGCCACGGATCGCACGGCTTCCGCCGGCGCCATCCCGCCGACGATGTGCGCCACCATCTCGCCGATGAATTTTTCATCCTTCAGGATCATCACGTGGGCGGCAAAGATCAGCGAGGCACTCTCGGGCAGGCGGTTCGACAATCGCCGCTGGTAGCGCTCCAGCTGCGCGGCAGTGGCCGCCACGGCCTGATGAAAGGCATCGAGGGTGTGCGCCGGGGCGGCGGACGGTTCGGCATCCAGCAACTGGCTGTGGCTGCGGTCAAACACCACCGCCGGCCCCCAGACCACGCCCCGCGAAGCGGCCTTGCCTTTGAAAAACAATGGGTGCGCGACCGCCTGATCTCCATAGCGAGAGGTATCGAAATGGGTCAGGCAAACCATCAGGCGGGCATTGCCTATGGCCCCTGCCAACTGGGACGCCACAGCCCGCAGGGCCTTGACGTCGATTTCGTCAAAATAGTTGCGGTCCTCGTGCTGCACCACCAACACCCCGACCCGCTCGATCCCTCTGCGAATCGGCACCGCGATGAACGAATTGAAACGGTCCTCATCGGTTTCGGGAAAATACTTGAACTGCGGGCTCTCTCCGGCCACCCCCTCGCACACCGGCTGGTTGCGCTCGAAAGTGGCGCCCACCAGCCCTTCGCCCGGCCGCATGCGCACCCTCTGCACGGCGCCGGGGTTGAGGCCGAGGGTGGTGGTCAGCACCAGCTCGTTGCGGTTTTCCTCGTGGAGGTAAATCGAGCAGACATCCGCCGTGAGGTGGCGTGAAACCATTTCAACGGTTTTTTGCAAAAAATGATGAATGTCGGAGCTTTCGCTGATAAGGGCGGCCAACTCCCCAATATCGCACAAAAGGCTGAGGTGCTCGCGGTCTTTGGATCTCATGGGCGCTCCGTTGCTTGCAGGGAAAACAGGTTCTCGGCCGGGCTCGGGTCAAGACTTTCGGCGGCAGCCCGTTGCCGGCAGATTTTTGGTGCCTGCGGCGGCCGACTGCCGCGGCGCTTTTTTTTGGATCAACCCAATATCGTGCCACCAAAGACGGAAAGCAACCCCCAACAGTAGATTTCAGCGTTTCTGACCCTGATACCGGGGCTGAGGCGCGTGGCGAGACAGGGAAAAATTTTTGACCCTCTTGCATCTGAGAAGCAAACGTTACAAATTTGGAATTCATCGATATTAATTTTACATTTTCGAAATTCTTTAACCACACTTCGGCCCTCTCGTTTCTTCAGATTCCATTCCATTCTGGTAGGTTGCGCAAATTTTTATGGTTGGCCCGCACCTTGCCTATATTCCAGCATAAACGCGGCGCCGTTCCAAGCCGCAACACTCGAAAAAAAGGAAGCTTCACATGAACACTGCCCCTGTTTCCAATTTTTGCGTTCCCGGGGCGATGTCCTTTTGTCGGGCCGGTAAAAACTGGACCGAACATCGCCTGTGCCGATTCTATCGCAAAGCCACCCTTTCCAGCCGTTGCATGCATTTTTTGGAGTCTTTCGGCGGTCACTGCGACTGCGTCAGCGCCCAGCGTGAAGGTCAGATGGCTAAGGCCGGATCGGCGCTAAGGACCTGACCTGAGCAGACGGCCCCCCAGCGCAACTCCCGGGTCATGGGGATTTCCCCTATGAAATTAAGGGCTGGCCCTATCGACAGGCAGAATTCGGACTTTTAAAGTAAACAGTAGAGTGCTGAACAGGATCGGGAACCAATTGGAGGTGGAGAAATGCGGGAAATTCTGAAAATGTGCCGACCCTGATGCCGGCCACTACCAGAGCGGCCGGCATTCGAGCGCCCGCGCGGCGGGCACTGTAGCACTGTAATATGACTCTCGGTGGAAGGAGTGCCCGATGAAACTGGAAGATAACTGGATGATCGCACGTGTCATTTTCCCGATTCTCTTCACAGCGTTCTTTGGGTGGGGTCTCCGGGGTTAACTTCCAGCAAAAACTGAAACGGCCGGGAAGGCAGCGCCTTCCCGGCCGTGCGTATTTTAAGCAGATCCCCCCGGTCTTTTTTAAGGCCCTCCGGCAAGGCGCACCGCGGCGGCGCTGAAGTGCAGCGCAGAAGTGGGCTTTTTGCGCTTTCCAAAATACCCATTTGAAAGCACCCCCATCCGAAAGGGCCGGCTGTGAAAACCCTGGAAAACAAGGCCAACCTGCCGGTGGTTTTTTTAGGCGGGATTCTTATGGTGGTCTTCGTTTTAACGGTCACCTTCTGGGCGGACGATACATGGTGGATATCGCGCGATGCCGGCGGCCGCCTCGTGCTGCAGCGCGACCGGGTCGTGACCGTCAACGGCTGCCGGCTGGTCTACCGCGGTTTGCAGCCGCCGCGCCACTTTCGCGTGGATGTGACCATCCTGGCCTTGGATCCCCAGAGCGTTTACCCGCATCGCATCGACAAGACCGCCGCCCGCAGGGGCTTCCGCCTGGCCGGAAAAAACTATCGACTGGTTGCGGCGCGTGGATCGCGTCTGCTGCTGGAACGCAGCCCCTGAGCCCCCGTTCGCAGGCCTCCGGCCTGCGATGGGCATGCCTGTCGGAGCCCTCAACCGGGTGTGGGCAGGTGGATCGTAAAGGTGCTCCCCCGCCCGCTGCTGCTTTCAAGCGTTACCCGCCCGCCGTGAACCTGGCTGATGTGTTTGACGATGGCAAGCCCGAGGCCGGTGCCGCCGACTTTACGGCTGCGGGCCTTGTCCACCCGAAAAAAACGTTCGAAAATCCGGGGCTGATCCTTTTGGGGAATACCGGGTCCGTGATCCCGCACCCGGATCTGGAGTTCACCGTCAGCCTGAACGGCCGCAACGTGCACCGTCTCATTATCGGGGCTGTATTTGACGGCGTTGTCGATCAGGTTGATCAACGCCTGCTCCAGCAGGGTGGCGTCGACCCTGACGGTGATCTCCGGGGCGCAGTCGAGCGCCAGTCGCACCCCGCGGGCATCGGCTTTCCACTGGACCAGCTGCGCGGCGGTTTCAATGACCCCCCGCAGAGGGGTGGTTTCAAGGGTGACGGCCGCCTTCTCCCCCCGCTGCTCGAGGCGCGCCAGGGCCAGCAGATCCTCCAGGATGTCGTTCAGGCGGTTCACGTGCCGCTGGATGATACCCAGAAAGCGCCGGCGCTCTTCGGGGTCCTCGGCGGCCTGCATCAGGGTTTCCACAAACCCCTTGATGGCCGTCAAGGGGGTCCGAATTTCGTGGGAAACGTTGGCCACGAAATCCTGCCGCACGTTCTCCAGGCGCCGCATGCGGGTCACGTCGTGCAGCACCACCAGGGTGCCGGCGGGGGCTTCGGCGAACCCCGCCAGGGGAACACAGTGGGTGTCGAAGACCCGCTCGACCGGCTGGCGCACCACGAAGTCCCCCTGCACGAGTCGGTTTTGGGCCAGCGCTTCGGCCAAAAGCTGGTGAAACGAGCGGTCGCGGATAATCTCGTGGATGTCCCGGCCCTTCACCGAGCCCGCCGGTGCTGCCAGCATGCGGGCGAAAGCCGCGTTGAAACTCATGATCCGTCCCTGCAGGTCGATCGCCACGACCCCTTCCACCATACTGGCCAGCACGGTTTCAAATTCGTTGCGCTGGCTGATGACCGCATCGATCCGCTCCTGAAGCTGCGCCGCCATCTGGTTCAAGGTGCGTGCAAGTTCCGCCAACTCGGCCGGGCCGGGCACCTCCAGCCGGTGCTGGAGGTCGCCGGCCGAAAACTTTTCAGCCCCGCTGCGCAGCTGCTCCACCGGTCGGCTGATCCGCCGTGAAACCAGAAATGCCAGGGCCAGGGCCAGAAGAGCAGAAAAAAAGCCGCCGATCAGGACGTCGACAAAGAGGGTACGCACCTGGGATTCGACGGCTGTCAGCGGGATCGACACCCGCAGCACCGCAAAAGGGGCGTCCACCCCCTCCAGGAGGGGCAGCGCAACGTACATCATGCGCTGTCCCTGGGTGCTGCTGAAGCGTTCGGAGCGCCCCACTCCGCCTGCAAGCGCCTGCAGCACCTCCGGCCGGCTGCTGTGATTTTCCATGCGGCTCGGCTCCTCGTCGGAATCGGCCATGACGGTGCCGTCGGCTGCAATGACCGTAACGCGGGTATCGGTGTCTTGCCCGACACGGCGACAGATGCGGCCTAAAGCAACGGCATCAACCGGCTGCAGACGATCAGCGACCTGCGCGACAAGAATCCTAGCGCGGGTTTCCAGATCGATCGCCGTGCGCTGGATGAAAAAGGTTTGCAGGGAGGTCAGCGCAAACCAGGTCACGCCGCCGAGAGACACCAGAATGATCAGCAGATAGGAGGGGATCAGGTGCCAGATGAGGGGTGTCGGTTTTCTCATAGGCTCTCGCGGAAGCGATACCCGACACCTCGGACGGTTTCAATATAGCTGCCGCAGATACCCAGCTTTTTGCGCAGCCCGACGATCTGGACATCCACGCTGCGGTCGGTTACCGGGTAATCGTCGCCGCGGATGGCGTCCAGGATCTGGGTGCGGGTAAAGACCCAGCCCGGACGGACGGCCAGAAACGAGAGGATCTGGAATTCGGTGTAGGTCATCTCGACAGGCTCGCCGGCGACAAAAACGCTGCGCCGGCCGGGGTGCATGACCAGTTCATGGATCCGGATTTCTTCGGTTTCGGGACCGGGTATTTCCTGGGTCTGGCGGCGCAGCACGGCGCGCACCCGCGCCGTCAGGATGCGCGGTGAAAAGGGTTTGGTGATGTAATCCTCGGCGCCGAGTTCCAGGCCGGTGACCACATCGGCCTCCTCCCCCTTGGCCGTCAGGAGAATCACCGGCAGGGACTGGGTGGCGGGCAGGGCTTTGAGCTTTTTCATCACGGAGAGGCCGTCGAT